>LNFM01012227.1_pt1 | contig 11345 bp, 10 predicted proteins | sample 596031 | NCBI WGS metagenome assembly LNFM01 (sample SAMN04254537, study PRJNA301005) | activated carbon metagenome | isolation source: dual media filters at the Ann Arbor, Michigan drinking water treatment plant | place: USA: Ann Arbor | reverse complement strand
CCCGGCCGACGCCACCCACGGACCCCCGCACACCTGACCCCGGACCACGAACATGACCCTCATCCCCACCGGCCGGCCACGCCTCGGGCGTGCCGCCCTCCTCGCGCTCGGCACCCTCGCGGCGGGCGCCGCGCCCGCCGCCGCCGACACCCCGGTGTTCGAGATGCCCGCCCAGTTCACCTCGGGAGGTGGCAGCGGCGGGTCGCTCGTGCCCGACGGACCTCCGGCCCACGCCGCCGTCCGCGGGTATCCCGGCCTGGGCGCCGTCGGGGGCCACTGGGCCAGCCACGCCTACTGCACGCCCCACGGGCCGGGGACGGCCATCGTCGGCTTCCAGTACCTCGCCGGCCGTTGGCACGAGCAGCTGGGTGACGGCGCGCTGGTGCTCGCCAACACCGACCACGGCACCGTGATGAGCACCGAGGACCGGGCCCTGCCGCACCGGCGGGCGGACGCGCTCGGGCCGTGGGCCGGAGCGGCGCCGGCCACGCCGGCGACCCGCTGCGTGGGGCTGCAGGTCGTGATGCGCCGCTCGGTCGCGGCCACCACGGTCACCTGGACCACACAGCTCACGCGGGTGGCGGTGATGGACCAGGTCGGCCCGGTCGTCGGCGCGCCGGCCGTTCAGGCCACCTGGGTCACGGGCGACAGCGTGCCCGTCCGGTTCTCCCAGTCCGACAACGCCTTCAACCGCGGCGAGGTCCGCGGCGAGGCGGTCGGCGGGGGCGCGGTGTCGCTCGGCGACCCGCCCGACGGCGAGGTGGAGGCGGCGGTGCCCGTCGGCAACCTGCCGGACGGTCAGCACGTGGTGCGCGTCAGCCGGTCGGCTCCCGGCTGGGACCCGCGAACGGCGACGGCCGTGTTCAGCCTCGACCGCACCCCGCCGGGGACCCCGGAGCTGCGCGTCGACACCGAGGCGTGGACGAACGCCGATGCGGTGTGGGCGACGGCCGAGCCGTCCGCGGACCTCGCCTCCGGATGGAGCCACAACGAGTTCAGCGTCGACGGCGGCCCCTGGCAGCGCCGGGCCAACCGGTGGGCGATCGAGAGCGCGGGCGTGCGCACCGTCCGGGCGCGCGCGGTGGACCGCGCCGGCCACGTCTCCGGCCCCTCACCGGAGCGGTCGGTCCGGATCGACCGGATCGCGCCGGTCATCGGCGGCCTCCAGGTCGACGCGGCGGCACCCGGCGGGCCCCGAGTCCTGCTCGGCCTGACGGACGAGGGCGGCTCCGGGCTGGGGTCGTGCCCGGCGGTCGTCGCCATCTCAGGACCGGGGACGCCGTGGACCCCGGTCATCGAGCTCGGCGGCGCGGCGCTCGCCCGGACGGGCGAGGTGCGGCTGCCGATGCGGGGCATGCCGAGCGGCGACCACCAGGTGCGGGTGAGCGCCTGCGACACGGCGGGGAACACCTCCGGCCGGATCGCTCGGTTCACCTGGCATCCGTCGGCGGCGGTGCCCCAGGCGCCCGCCGGCGTCCCCGCGCCACGGCCGGTCATCGTGCCGCCCGCCGGCATCGCCGCCGGGGCGCTGCGCGTGATCGGCATGCCGCGCGGCGGGGCGGTGTTCGGCCGCCGCGCGCGGATCGACGGCCACCTCATCCGCAACGGCGCGCCCGTGCAGGGTGCCGCCATCCAGGTCGTCGACCCCTCCGGCGCCGTCATCGGCGCCGGGCGCACCGCCGCCGACGGCAGGATCATCGCCACGGCGGTGCCCACACGGGGCGGGGTGTGGCGGATACGGGTGGTCGGCCGTGAGTGGGCCGCGGCCGTCGTCCCCATGGAGGTGCGGCCGCAGCTGCGCGTGCGGGCGGCGACCCGGGCCGGTGTGCTGAGCGTCGGCGTCCGCGTCGCGCCCGGGATGGCGGGTCGCATCGTCCGCCTGCAGCGCCGCACCGGGGACGGCTGGGCGACGGTGCTCACGGCGCGGACGGGTCCGGCCGGGGTGGTCCGCCTCGCCACGCCGTCCGGGGTGGGGCGCCATCGCGTGCTCGTGCCCCGGCAGCCGGGCTGGGACTACGCCCCCGCCGCGGCCATGGTCCGCGCGGTGCCTCGGTGAGCCCGCACCGCGGTGCGGCGCTCGTCGTCGTCGCGGGGGTGCTCGCCACGGCGGCGGCGACGGCGACGGCTGCCGGATCCGGGTCGCAGGCCGTGCTGAACCCGTATCTGGTGATCCCCGGACCGGGTGCGCCCGCACCGGGCGGCACCGTCTCGGTGGAACCGGGGGTGTGGAGCCCACCGCCGGCGTCCTTCCGGATGCGCTGGCAGCGGTGTGTCGCCGCGACGTTGAGCTGCGAGGACATCCCCGGAGCCACGGACCCGGAGTACCGCGTCGGCGAACAGGACCTCGGGGCGACGCTGCGGGCGCTGGTGTCACCCGGCGGTGCGACCGGGGCGGGGGCCGCGACGGCCACCTCACCGGTGGTGGCCGCCGGGCCCGTCCCCGCCCCCGGCGGCCGGAGCGCACCGGCCGGTGGCATCGCCGACGAGCGGACCGCGACGGGAGCGACGGCACGCCTGGTGACCGGCGCCCCCGTGCGGCTGCGCCTGCGGTTCGGTGCCGTGGAGGCCGTGGGCGGGACCCTGCTGCGGGATGACGGCGCACCCGCCGGCGACGAGGCCGTCGAACTGCGCGACCCGTCGGGCCTGCCGGCGGCGGCCGGGCACACCGGCGGCGACGGCGGATTCACGGTGGCGACGCGGTTCACCCGGCCGGGATCCTGGATGCTGACGGGAGCGGGCTGGCACCGGTCGCTGACGGTGGAGCTGCGCCCGGCGATCTCCGTTCACCGCGTGACCCGCGGCGTGCGCACCCCGGGGGTGGTGCGGGTGACCGGACGACTGCGGCCCGGCGTCGCCGGCAAGCTCGTCCAGCTCCAGTACCTGGATCCCGGACGGGGCTGGCGGCTGTGGCGGCAGGCGCCCACGCGCCGGGGCGGGCACTTCGCGCTGGCGCGACTGCTGCGGCCCAACCCCCATGCACCGGCCTACACCCTCCGGGTGCGCGTGGCGGTCCCGGCCGACGTGGGGTGGCCGTTCGCGCCGGGCGTGACCCGGGCCATGGAGGTGCGCGTGACCTGAGCCGGCCGCGAACGAGGCCCGCGGCGTTGGATACGGTTCAGGCCATGCCGCCGCGGGTGCTCATGGACGCCACGCCGATCGCCGGACCCCACGGGGTGCGCGGCATCGGGACGTACGTGCGCGGACTGCTGGAGGGGTTCGCGCTGCTGGAGGAGCACGAACGGCCCGAGCTGCTGGTGCGGGACGACGCCCGCGCCTCCAAGAGCTTCGTGCAGCACGAGGTGCACCTGACCTCCTGGTCGGTGCCGCTGGTCCCCGACCCCCGCCCCGGCCGCACCGCCGAACGACGCATCCGCGAACTGCGCCCCCGGCTGTTCCACGCCACGCAACCCGGGATCATCCCCGCCGACGGCGCCGTGGTGGCCACCTGCCACGACCTCATCCCGCTGCGGTACCCCGCCCTGTACCTCGGCGGCCCCCGGTTCGCCGAACGGCGCGCCTACCACGCCTACCTCGAACGGCTGCGCCGGGCGCGCTTCGTCATCGCCCCCTCCGTGAGCACCGCCTCCGACCTGACCAGCCTCGCCGGGGTGCCACCCGAACGCGTCCGCGTGATCCCGCACGGCGTGCCCGGCGGCGTCAGCACCGCCGTGCCCGGCACCCCCGAGGAGACCGGCCGGTACGTGCTGGTCACCCAGAGCCTCGAACCGCACAAGAACTCCGAGCTCGCCGTGGAGGCCATCGCCAAGGTCCGCGTGGAGGACGTCCGCCTGAAGCTCGCCGGCCCGTGGTCGCGCCGCCGCGCCGAACGGCTCGCCAAGACCGTGAAGCGCCTCGGCGTGGAGGACCGCGTCGACATGCTCGGCTACGTCGACGACGCCACCCTCGACCGCCTGCGGGCCGGCGCCCTCGCGGTGCTGATCCCGTCGCTCATCGAGGGGTTCGGGCTCCCCGCGCTGGAGGCCATGGCCGCCGGCGTGCCCGTGCTGGCCAGCGACGCCCCCGGCCTGGTGGAGGTGACCGGCCCCGACCTGCCCGCCCTGCCCCGCCTGGACGCCGAACCCTGGGCCCGCGCAATCGAACGCCTCGCCACCGACCCCGCCGAACGCGGCCGCATGGCCGCCATGGGCGCCCGCCGCGCCCAGCGGTTCAGCTGGCTGGAAGCCGCCAGGCGGACCGACGAGGTGTACGACGAGGCGCTCCGTGCATGACCCGGGCACGCCGCCCACCCGCCGCACCGTCGTCCTGATCGACGCGCGCATGGCGCGCCGCAGGCGCACCGGGTCCGCCCGCTACGTCAACGGGCTCATCGACGCGCTCGCGACGCACGCCGACACGCTCGACGTGCGCGCCGTGCACGGCCCCCCGCCCCTGCCGCGCCGCAACGCCCTCACCAGCCTCGGGAACCTCGCGATCGACCTCGCCTGGACGCACATCGCCCTGCCGCTGCTCGCCCTGCGGCACCGCGCCGACGTGCTCCACACCCCCTTCAACTGGGCCCCGCTCGTCACCCCGTGCCCGCGCGTGGTGACCGTGCACGACCTCAGCTGGGAGGCCCTGCCCGACGCCTACCCCGCCGGATTCAGGCGCTACGCCCGGCTGTTCACCCGCACCTCCGCCCGGCGCGCCGCCCGCGTGATCGCCATCTCCCAGGCCACCGCCGACGACCTGCACCGCCGCTACGGCACCGACCCCTCCCGCATCCGGGTGATCCACATCGGCGTGACCCCCCGGCCGCGTGGCGACGGGCCGCGCGAGCCCGTGGTGCTCGCCGTGGGCGAGTTCGAACCGCGCAAGCGCATCCCGGAGCTCATCCGCGCCCACCGGGCGTACCTGCGCGACGCCCCCGCCGACCCCCCGCCGTGCCGGCTGGTGCTCGTCGGCGCCGGCGGCGCCGACGAGCTGATCGTGGACGGCATCTGCCACGACGGCTGCGAGCGGCGCGGCTTCGTGACCGACGCCGAACTCGACCACCTGTACGCCACCGCCACCCTCATGGTGAACAACAGCGCGTTCGAGGGCTTCGGGCTGCCCGTGACCGAGGCGATGAGCGCGGGGTGCCCGGTGCTGGTGGCCGACACCCCAGCCCTGCGCGAGGCCGGGGGACCCGACGCGCTCGTGGTGGACGGCGACGGCGAGGCGGCCCTCACCCGGGCGCTGGCGTCCGCGCTGGCCGACCGCGCCGACCTGCGGGAACGCGGCGCCCGCGGACCCGCCCACGCCGCGCGCTTCGGATGGGACGCGTGCGCCGCCGCCCACGCGGACGTCTACCGGCTGGTCGCCCGCCGCCGCGCCCCCGCCACCTGATGCGCGCCGCGGTGGACTGCCACATGGCCGGGCAGGCCCGGGCCGGCGACGCCGGAAACGCCCGGTACGCCGTCTCGCTGGTCGCCGCCCTCGCGGCCACCGCCGCACCCGGCGACGACGCCTGGGCGCTGGTCGCGCACCCCGGCGGGGTCGCCCAGCTGCCCGACCGCGTGCCCCACGCCGGCGTGGGGGCCGGCAACGCCCCGCGGCTGCTGCGCCGCGCGCCACGGGCCCTGGCCGCCATCGGCGCGGACGCCGCCGTGTTCACCTACATCGCGCCGCCGTGGCCCGGCGTGCCGGTGGCGCTGGCGGTGCACGACGCCTCGTTCATCACCCACCCGGAATGGCTGAGCCCGCGGGCCCGGATGCTGCTGCGGGAGCTGGTGCCCCGGTCCGCCCGCCGCGCCGCCGCCGTGCTCGCCCTGTCGGCCACCGCCGCCGAGGAGATCGTGACGGCCCTGCGGGTGCCCGCCGCCCGCGTGCACGTGGTGAGCCCCGCGCCACCGGCCGCGTTCGGCCCCCGCCCCGGCGCCGACGAGCGCGTCGCCGGGCGATTCGGCCTGCGGCGGTACTGCCTGGCCGTGGGCGACCTGGGACCGCGGAAGAACCTGCCGGCCCTCGCCGACGCGCTCGCGCTGCTCGGCGACCCGGACCTGGAGCTGGTGCTCGCCGGACAGCCCGCCGGTGCCGAGGCCGCGCTGCGCGCCGCCCCCAGGGTGCGGCTGCTGGGGCGGGTGAGCGACGACGACCTCGCCGGCCTCTACGCCGCCGCGGCGGTCACGGCGTTCCCGTCGCTGCACGAGGGGTTCGGCCTGCCCGCCGTGGAGGCCATGGCGTGCGGCAGCCCCCTGGTGGTGAGCGACCGGGGCGCCCTGCCGGAGGTGGTGGGTGACGCCGCGCTGATCGCCGCCCCCACCGCCGCCGCCCTCGCCGACGCGCTGCGCGCGGCCCTGGAGCCCGCCACCGCCGACCGGTTGCGCGCCGCCGGCCCCGCCCGCGCGGCGACGTTCACGCCGCAACGGATGGGCGACGAGGGCTGGGCCGCGCTGGGACGGGGCGCCCGGTGAGGATCGCCATGCTCGGCACCCGCGGCATCCCCGCCCGGTACAGCGGCTTCGAGACCGCCGTGGAGCACCTGGCCGAACGGTTCACCGCGCGCGGCCACGAGGTGACCGTCTACTGCCGCCCGCACATGACCGAGCGGCGCGACCGGCACGCCGGGGCGCGCCTGGTGCACGTCCCCACCATCCGCAACAAGTACCTCGACACCCTCGTCCACACGTTCCTGTGCACGGCGCGGATGGCGGTGGCCGAGCGACCCGATGTGGCCCTGTACTTCATCTCCGGCAACGCCCCCGCGGTGCCCCTCGCCCGGCTGGCGGGCATCCCCAGCGTGCTGCAGATCGACGGCCTCGACTCCGAGCGCGCCAAGTGGCCGGCCCCCGCCCGCGCCTACATCCGCTGGTGCGAGCGCAACAGCGCGCGCGTCGCCACCATCGCGGCCACCGACAGCGACGCCGTCGCCGACGAGCTGGAGCGGCGCTACGGGATGCGCATCGCCTCCATCCCGTACGGGGCGGCGCTGCCGGACCCCGGCGACCACGGGTGGTGCGAACGCCTGGGCGTGGAACCCGGCCGGTACGTGCTGTTCGTGGGCCGCCTGGTGCCCGAGAACAACGCGCACCTGCTGGTCGACGCCCACCGGCGCAGCGGCGTGGACTGGCCCCTGGTGGTGGTGGGCGACGCCCCCTACGCGGACGCGTACAAGGCGCGGCTGCGGGAGCTGGCCGGGCCCGCGGTGCGGTTCCCCGGCTACGTGTTCGGTGAGGGGTACGGCGAGCTGGTGCACCGCGCCGCCCTGATGTGCGTCCCCACCGAGGTGGGCGGCACCCACCCGGTCATCGTGGAGGGCATGGCCGCGGGGGCGGCGATGGTGGTGTCCGACCACGGGCCGAACCTCGAGGTGGTGGGCGACACGGCCGCCACGTTCCCGCTCGCCGATGGCGCCGACGGCCTGGCCCGGGTGATCGCCGAGCTCGCGGCCGACCCGGCGCGGCGGGCCGCCCTGGGCACTGCGGCGGCCGCGCGCGCCGCGGAGCGGTTCAGCTGGGACGTGTGCGCCGACCGGTACCTGGCGCTGCTCGCCGCCGCCCGCGAGCGGGCCGGGCGTCAGCCCGCGTAGACGAACGGCAGCCCGTCGGCGACGTCCCGCAGGCGCGGGGCGCCCCGGTCACGGTCGGACACCGTGACCTCCATGTCCGGCCACGCCACGCCGACATCCGGGTCGTCCCAGGCGATGCCCGCCTCGGTCGCGCCGTCGTAGTAGTTCGAGCATCGGTACACCACGTCGGCGACCTCGCTGAGCACGACGAACCCGTGCGCCAGGCCGACCGGGATGAGGATCGCCCGGTGCGCCACGTCGTCGAGCTCCACCGCCCGCCACTGCCCGTACACCGGCGAGCCGCGCCGCAGGTCGACCACCACGTCCAGGATCGCCCCGCGGGCGCACCGCACCAGCTTCGCCTGCCCCGGGTGGGTCTGGAAGTGCAGGCCCCGCAGCACCCCGCGGGTGGACCGGGAGTGGTTGTCCTGCACCCAGTCGTGGGTGACGCCCAGGTCGTCGAGCCACTCCCGCCGCAGGGTCTCCACGAAGAACCCGCGTTCGTCGCGGTGCACCACCGGTTCGAGCACCACCGCCCCGGGGATGCCGGTCTCCACCACGTTCACGTGGTCACCTCGGGTCGTCCAGGGCGGCGCGGTACGCCTCGATGGTCTGCTCCGCGCACCGGTCCCAGGTGAAGGTGCGGGCGCGCGCGAGTCCCCGGCGGCGCATGTCCGCCGCCACGTCCGGGGTCAGCACCACGCGCTCCACCGCGTCGGCGAGGGCGTCGGGGTCCGCGGGGTCCACCAGCAGGCCCGCGTCGCCCACCACCTCCGGCAGGCTCGCCCGGTCGGCGGCCACCACGGGCGCGCCGCACGCCATGGCCTCCAGCGGCGGCAGCCCGAAGCCCTCGTACAGCGACGGGAACACGAAGCAGGTGGTGGCCGAGTAGAGGGTCACCAGCTCGTCGTCGCTGACCACCCCCAGGCGGATGACGCTGCGGCCCAGCATCTCGATCTCGCGTGCGGTGTCGCGGTCGCCGAGGCCCTCGGCCCCCACCAGCACCAGCGAGCACTCCGGCGCGCGCCGGCGCACCAACGCGAACGCGCGCAGCAGCACCGACAGGTTCTTGCGCGGCTCGGGCGTCCCCACCCACAGCACGAACGGGTCGGGCGGGATGCCGAACCGGTGCGCCAGGCGGACCGGGTCGGGCTCCACCGGCTGGAAACGGCGGTCCACCCCCAGCTGCGCCACCGCGACCCGCCGCTCCGGCAGGCCGAGCAGCTCCACGACCTCGCCGCGGGCGTACTCGGAGGCGACCAGCACCCGCGACGCGCGGGCCGCCGCCCGGGACACCAGCACCTTCCGGCGGGCCAGGACCGCGCGGGAGAACAGCTCCGGCAGCCGCCACGGCAGGACGTCGTGGATGGTGAGCGCCAGCGGGCGCGACAGGCGCAGCGGCACCAGGGCCCCCGGGCAGTGCACCAGGTCGACGTTCTTCGCCACGGCCTGCCGGTCGAGCATCACCGGGTAGTACAGGAGGTTCCGCTCCGCGCGGCCCGCGACGCGCCCCACCCCGCCGCCGATGTGCCGCACGGGCACACCCAGGCGCTCCAGCTCCACGCCCGGCGCGCGTGCCAGCGCCGCCGCGAGGTCGGCGGTGTAGCGCCCCACCCCGGCCTGGTGCAGGCCGGCGGGCGTCATGTCGAAGCCGACGCGCAGCGGGGTCATGCCGCCTCCCCCGGCAGCGGGGCGCCACGGCCCGCCACCACCGATGCCAGTCCCATCGCCGCCCGCCAGCCGTAGTACGCGGACCGCAAGGGCGTGATGGTGGAGCGGCCGAACCGCCGGGGGCGCATCACCACGGGCGCCTCGGCCACCCGCAGGCCGTGCCGCCACGCCACCAGGTGGGCCTCGGCCTCCACCTCGTCGCGGGGATAGTGGGCGGCGAACACCGCGATCGCCCGGCGGTCGGCGGCGCGCAGGCCGGACGTGGCGTCGGTGATGCGCTGCCCCGTGAGGGCGCCGAGCGACCGTGACAGCAGGCGGTTGCCGGCACGTCGGACCGGGGTGGACCGGTGCCCGGCGGCGCCGGCGGACAGGAAGCGCGACCCGACCACCACGTTCGCGTCCCCCGCGGCGAGCACCGCGAGCAGGGCGACGGCGTCCGCCGCCCGGTGCTGGCCGTCCCCGTCGATCTGCACCGCCGCGTCGTAGCCGCCGGCGAGGGCCGCCCGGTACCCGTGCTGGACGGCGGCGCACATGCCCTGGTTGCGCGCCAGGCGCAGCACCTCGGCGCCGGCCGCGCGGGCCACCCGGGACGTGCCGTCCACCGAGCCGTCGTCCACGACCAGCACGTCGGCGTCCGGGAGGGCCGCCCGGGCCTCGCGGACCACCGCGCCGACCGCGGCCTCCTCGTTCAGCGCGCGGACGATTGCCAGTACCCTCACGGCGTGCGTGCTCCCCGATGGATGCGGATCGCGCACCCGGGATGCGGAAGGCGCGATCGCGCGCGAGTCTACTGTCCGCCGCGGGCCGACCGGACCCGGCACCGTCCCGACGGACACGACGAGGCGATGCGCGACCGCGACCCCGAGCTGCGCGTGGTGATCGTGGCCCACGAGTGCGCGGGGCACCTGGCGCGCTGCCTCGACAGCCTCGAGCGGCAGCGCACCGAGGTGCGCATGGAGGTGGAGGTGGTGGACAACGCCTCCCTGGATGGCAGCGCGCGCGTGGCGGAGCGCCGGCCGTGGGTGCGCGTCACCCGCATGGCGTCGAACACCGGGTTCGCGGTCGCCGCCAACCGGGGCCTGGCGGGCGTGGCGACCCCCGCGGTGCTCGTCCTCAACCCGGACACCGAGCTGCCGCCGGGATCGCTGCGCGCCTGCCTGGACCAGCTGGCCGCCCACCCGGGCATCGGGGTGCTGACGCCGCGGGTGGTGGACGACGCCGGCCGGTTCGACGGCCGGTGCCGCCGCGGGTTCCCCACGGTCCCCGCCGCGCTCGGGTACCTGACGGGCCTGGACCGACGGCTGCCGCGGCTGCTCGGCGGCTACACCATGGCGTGGCTCGACCCGGACCACCAGGCGGACGTGGTGGCGGTGAGCGGCGCCGTGATGCTCATCCGGACGGCGGCGCTGCGGGAGACCGGCGGCTTCGACGAGCGGTACTTCATGTACGCCGAGGACATCGACCTGTGCCTGCGCATCGCGCGAGCCGGCTGGCGGGTGCGCTATTGGCCGGGCGCCACGGTGGTGCACACCGGCGGCGGATCCGGCCGGCCTCCGCGGGCCCGGGCGGCCTTCCACCGCAGCATGGGGACGTTCACGCGGCGGCACCGACCCGGTCTCCGCGGCCTGCCGGCACGCGTGGCGGTGACCGTGGCCGCCGAGGTGGCGGTGTTCGCGGGGCGCGTCAGGCGACCGGGTCGCCCGGGCGCACCTCCCACCGGCCGCTGAGGTCCACCAGCCCGACCCCGCGCGACTCCGCGAACACGTCGAAGTCGATCCAGCGCTCCAGCCAGTCGTAGACGTCGCGCTCATCGTGGGAGGTGGCGGCCACGGTGACCGTGAACCGCCCCTCGTGCAGGTGCAGCTCCGGGATGACGAACCGCGCGGAGCCCCGCGGCGGGCCATCCTCGCCCGCCCACTCCTCGCGCGCCATGTTCGTGCCGTAGCAGTGCACGCCCTCCACCGAATGGATCGCGATGCCGAAGTTCGGGAACGGCACGGGGCGGTGGGTGGTGAACTCCACGTCGATGGCCATGGCGTCGCCGGAGCGCAGCGAGTCCACCTGCGTGCCCCCGGCGTCGAGCAGGCGCACGCGGGTGATCTCCACGGCGCCGTCACCCCAGCGCCTGGCGGGGTCGGCGGGTCCGGCGGGCGCCGCCGCCGCGGGCGCGGGCGCGGCATCGTCGTCG
>LNFM01025673.1_pt1 | contig 11346 bp, 5 predicted proteins | sample 596031 | NCBI WGS metagenome assembly LNFM01 (sample SAMN04254537, study PRJNA301005) | activated carbon metagenome | isolation source: dual media filters at the Ann Arbor, Michigan drinking water treatment plant | place: USA: Ann Arbor | reverse complement strand
CTATTCCGGTTATCACTTACACAGTGTCTGACGGTACATTAACGGATACTTCAACGCTTACACTGAGCATTACCCCAGTTAATGATGCGCCAGTAGGCAATACTGATAATTACACAGTTGTCGAAGGCACGACCTCTTCACTTCCAAGTGTATTGACAAACGATACAGATGTTGAAAATAACCCATTAACTGTTGGGATATTTGCTACCAATAATGCTGGTGTTGGCACACAAACCGCTAATGGTAGCAATACGGTAACTACTGCTTTGGGTGGTACTGTTGTCATGAATGCAGACGGCACCTTTACTTACACTGCACCAGCACGTAATCATGCAACGGTTGATACTGACGGCCCCGATATTGATAGTTTTGTATACAGACCAAGCGATGGCAGTTTAAACTCTACTGCTTGGACAACCGTGAATATTACACTGACTGATACTGTACCAATCGCGGTTAATGATGTAGATAGCGTAGGCGTTGGCAGTAGCGTCACAGGCAATGTTATTACTGGTGCAGGTGGCGTTTCCGCAGATACATTGAATGTAGATAGCCCATTTAATTTAACCAATGTTGTTTTAACAACAGGCACTTTGGTTTCAAACAACTTAAATAACACAACGAATGTGCGAACGATCGTTACCAATAATGGTACTTTGGCAATTGATTTAGATGACGGCAATTATACTTACACGGCTGGTGTGACTCCGATTGTAGTAAACAATCCAATAAACAATGCAAGCTTTACTAGTGCTGGTGTAGGTTTATTTGGGTTTGACACAGCAGAGCCTTACAACACTGCAGGTAATATTAATAGCGGACTAAATCTAGCCAATTTAAACGCTACATCAGCTGCACGAGCAAGATTCCAAGAGAATGGTGGTGAAGCTGATGATGGTGTAGGTGTGGAACAAAATGCAGGTACAAGTAACACCAATCGTATTGAAAATGGCGAACAATTAGTTATTAACTTAGGCGTTGCCTCCAGAACAACCAGTATTGCAGTAAGTAACTTATTTGGAGGTGAGACTGCTGTTTGGGATTTATACAGTTCAACAGGTGCGTTTATATCGAGTGGCACAACAGCTGGCGTTGGAAGTGGGTTAACTAATGTCAACATATCCTCAGGGACTTCATTTAGCTACGTTGTCTTGAGATCTACAGCAAATGGTAGCCAATTTAGAGTAGATGGCATTACGATTATTCGATAGTGACGGTGACACTTCTAATGCAACATTAACGCTGAATTATGATACGACAACGACAGCATTTAACGACACAGCTACTGTGTTTGAGGCTGGCATTAATCCTAACGGCGCACAAAACGCAGGAACTTTAGAAGCGCAACCAATTGAAACTGCTACAGGCAATATTCTAGCAAATGATACGGGTGTGAGTAGCTTTACCAATATTGTCAGTGTGAATGGTGTTAACCCAGTTGGCGGTATTATCACTATCAATATTGCTACTGGTGGAACAGTGCAGATTTACACACAAACCGTTGGAGCCTTTGTTGCAGGCGATTATGTGGTCGATATAACCGGTAGAACAACGCAGGGTACGAACGATACCATTGCTCTAAATTATGAGCTTAACAATAGCCTCTCAGGCGAAGTCGATAACGCCACACTAACCATTAATATTGTAGATGATGCACCTATTGCAGAAAATAGCATCACAGAAGTGGCTGCAGCACCGTTGCCTAGTTATGAGTTGGTTATCATGCTGGATGTTTCGGGCAGTACAATATTATCTGCAAACGGGGCTGACCAGCGTAGCGTGGATGCTGACGGCAATGCCACGATTCGCTCTTTAAACGTCTTGGCTTTAGCGGCGATGCGCGATTTGGTCACCCGTTATTTTGCAGAATCTTCTAATGTCAGTATCAAGCCATTAAGTTCTGCATTAGCCGCGATTGATGCACTTGCAGCACCAGGCGGTGCAACAAACTACCAAGCTGGCTTAAACTTGATTCAAGATTTATTTGGAACAATTGCCAACCCTAATGATGGCGTCGAGCGCATTAGTTATTTTATTACTGATGGCTTCCCAAGTGCCTCTGTATCAGGTACTCCAGCTGGTATTAACGACCCAGCAAACACCACAAGTGCAGGCTACCCAGTCACATTTACTAACTATGTTAATACCAATAATATCCAATCTTACGGTGTGGCAGTTGGTAGCTCAATTGTGAACAACGCGCCACTTGACGGTATTCATAATGTAGATGGAGACCGCAGTGACGTTGAGGCAGGTGCTGCGAATAATGGCAGAGATTTGGCATTGATCGTAACAGATATTAATGCCTTATCTCGTGTGTTAACAGCCACTGTACCGACAGCATTCGGTGGTAATGTGGCAGGCGGCGCTGGTTCATCAGTTCGGTTTGGTGCTGATGGTGGCTATGTGCAGTATATTGATTTGTTGCTAGATAGCTCTGATGCAGGCAGCGAACCAGATACGATAGTACGCTTTACTTATAATCCTGCTTCTGGTGGGCAAGTTACCAACAACAATAATGCAATTGCAGGGCCTTCAGTTTCAGGCAGTCTGATTAATTTAAGTGCTACGCAAGGTTTTACAAGAGGATCACTGGTATTTGACTTTGCTACGGGCGATTACACCTACTTCCCACAAGGCAGCGCTGCAGAAGGTGATGAAATCAACATTGCATTTGGCGTGATTGACGGTGATGGTGATACAGCTACAGCGATTAACACTATCCGTTTTGTAGATGGCAAGCCACAAGCAGTTGACGACTATGATACTTATCTACCTAGCACCGATGCTGCTGCCACTAAGTTCTTTGAGGGTAATGTGATTAATGCAGTAGGTACCGATGGTGGCGGAGCGCAAGTAAGCGGCTTTAGAGCCGGTGTAGCTGGTGAGGATAATGCGATAAATGATGCGGATGTGACTTCTATTGTATTTAAAGGTACAACATATAACTTAACGGTAGCAAGTTCTGGTAACGCAAACGGTGGTAATTTTACTATTAATGCCAACGGTGAGTTTACTTGGACTAGCACGACAGAGCCTGCCAATGTGTTGATATTCCATCGCGATGGCTATTACAAATACACGCCACCTGCTGCTCAAACAGGAGATTTACCAGAGGCTGCGCAGCAAACAGTTAACTTAACCAGCGCAGCAAACGTAACAACAGGTGGATTGACGTTGTCAGCCTATAGTCGAACTGCAAATCTGAATAATGCGCCTGATACAACTGTTACCTATTCCGCTAACGGCGCAGGTGTTACGGGCGGTTCTTCTAATGCCAGGGTTGATAATCTAGAAAATCTTTCGATTAGATTTAATGCGGCGACCTATGCGTTTGGCGTGCAAGATGTGATTATTAACCTAAATGCTGGCCAAAGTGATTTAGGTCCAAATGGCGGAATTTTGGCAGCAGTACAATATTCCATTTACGATATTGCAGGTAATTTACTGGGTCAGTTTGCCAGCACAACAGAAGCAGGAATCGTTGTTCCACGCGGGTTCAGTAATATTGGCGAAATTTTAATTCAGCCAAATAGTGCAAATGCTACTCCAGCAATTGGCAGTATTACGGTGCAAAGTATTACTTTTAATAGAATAACGGTTGCTACGGTAACAGCGCCTGATGAAGTAATTCAATACACGATTACTGATAAAGATGCCGTTAATCCTGATAGCTCAACCGCTAATTTAACCTTGCATGTAGTCACCAATGAATATGCAGGTACAGCAGGTGCTGAAACAATTAACGGGTCTTCCAGCAACGATTTAATTTCTGGCTTGGCTGGTAACGATACATTAAATGGCCTTGCTGGCAATGACATTATTCGTGGTGGTGCTGGTAACGATACCATTGATGGCGGCGCCGATAACGACCAGCTCTATGGTGGTGATGGTGACGACACGATTATTGGCGGTACTGGCAATGATTATCTGTATGGCGAAGCTGGAAACGACAATTTACAAGGCGGAGATGGCGCAGATGTACTTCTAGGTGGTGCTGGCAACGATACCATTAATGGTGGCGCAGGTAACGACATTATTGTTGGCGGCACTGGAATTGACATTTTAACAGGTGGTACAGGGTCGGATATCTTTAGATGGGAACTGGCAGATCGCGGAAGTAAAGGTAATCCTTCGCTTGACACTGTAACTGACTTTTCTGCTGCGGCATTTGGCGCAGGAGGAGATGCGCTAGATTTACGTGATATTTTAACAGGTGAAAATCAACTGTCTGGCGGTGGTAACTTAGCGAGTTATTTACATTTTGAAAGATTAGGTGCAGACACTATCGTGCATATCAGCACAAATGGCGAATACTCAACTGGTTACAGCCCAACAAAAGACGTGCAGAGAATTACATTAACAAATGTTGATTTAGTACAATCTTTCGCGGATGACCAAGCAATTATTGCTGATTTGTTGTCGAAACAAAAACTGATTACAGATTAAAGGCTGTAAAAATAGCTAAATGTGTGGTTAATGTGTAGTTGAATTGTAAAAAGTTGTAAATTTTAAATAGAAAACAGGTCTAGCTGAAAAGCTTTGGCCTGTTTTTTGCATATAATCATGACAGAAATGTGATTAAGGTTGTTATAAGTAAATTAGTCAGTTATATTTCGTATAATTTTTGAATCTAAATGGTTATCTAAAACGTAAAAAGAATAAATTAATAAGGCTTTGAATATGGACTCTTGTTCAACAGCAGGCAAAAAAGAAACGACTAAAAAAGCGTCAAATCTGCTCAATCTATCAACTTCAGTATCTGTAGCTACATTGTTCGCGCTACCTGTTCAGGCAGAACAACTTGTTACATTAAAACAATTGGTTGAAAAAACCATTTCATCTAACCCTGAAGTGCAATCTCGTTACCATGCTTACCTTGGCGCTGGTTATGAGCAAGATGCGGTAAAAGGTGGTTTTTTACCTAAGCTTGATATTCAATCAACCTATCGCAAGCAAGAAGATATCAACAGTGTTCGCAATAGCACTGGCACTGAAATACCTCGATTCAACAACGAGTTAGTGTTGCGTCAAATGATTTTTGATGGCTTTGCTACGCCTAATGAAGTGAGTCGTTTGGGTCATGCCAAGCGTGTGCGATATTACGAATTGCAAGCAGCCATGCAAGAAACAACATTGGAATTTTTGCGTGGGTATATTGACATTTTGCGTTTTCGTCAATTATCTGATTACGCTAAAACCAATTATGTGACGCACAAACAGCTCTACGATAGAATCAAAGAACGTGTGGATGCAGGTGTTGCGCGTCGCGTAGACTTAGAGCAGGCCACAGGTCGTTTGGCGTTGGCAGAAGCCAATTTATTGACAGAAATGACGAATTTACATGATGTGACCGCGCGGGTACAGCGGTTATTAGGTGAATTACCGCCAGCTACGTTAGAGCAACCTGATTTCTATAAATCAGGCGCACAAGCTACCGCTACCGATGCACTACGTCTAGCTTATCTGCAAAATCCCAATTTGCTGTCTACTATTGAAGATATTCAAGCCACAAAAGATGAAGTGAAAGCGAGAGAAGCACGTTATTTACCGCGTTTTGATTTGCAAGCACGTAAAAACTTGGGCACTAGTTCAGATGGCCGCAATAGTACCAATGCGGCAGATGTGCTGGAATTAACCATGAATTTTAATCTATTTAATGGTTTTTCAGACAAGGCTTCAGTGAGCCAGGTGGTCGAAAAACTCAATACTGCAAATGACTTTCGTGATAAAGCTTGTGTGGATACACGTCAGTTAGTGACGATTGCTTACAACGATATTAATCAATTAAAAGAGCAATTAACCTATCGCGATTTACATCAAAAATCGATTGAGAATGCGCGCGAAGCGTACCGCAAGCAATTTGATATTGGCCAGCGTACTTTGCTGGATTTATTAGATACAGAAAACGAGTATTTTCAGGCCAGACGTAGCTTTACCAATACGGATTACGATGTGCAAACGGCTTATGCACGGCTCTATGCAAGCCAAGGTGAGTTGTTAAATAAAATCGGATCAACCCGCCAAGGTTTACCAGAAGTTACGCGCGAAACTTATATGGATGCAGCCAACGTTTGCGAGGTGATTGCGCCTGCACAAGTAACGGTTGATAAAGCGGCTTTATTGGCAGATGCTAAGCCATTAAATGCAGTGAGTTTGCCTGTGATTAGGCCTGTTATTAAGCCAGCGATGAGCTGTAGCACAGAGTTGATTACAGGGCGTGTTAATGATTGGGCAAAATCGTGGCGTCAAAAAGATTATGATACCTATAGCAAATTTTATGCGGATAAATTCGAGCCTGAATTAGGGTTAAGTCGCGAAGATTGGGCTAAGCAGCGCAAAGACAGGTTATCTATTGCTGGAAAAATTAATCTAGATGTTAGCAATATACAAGTGACATGTGATGGCGATAAAGCAGTTGCCAGTTTTGATCAAGATTACTCTGTAACCACTTATAAGCTACAAAAGGCAAACAATGATGCTGGCTGCCAAGTGTGTGATGCTAAGCGGATTGCGACCAAGGGCTATGCAGATAAAGTCAATAAAGAGCTGCAGTTTGAAAAACAAGGTAGCCAGTATCAAATAGTTAAAGAGTTAGTCAAAAAATAAAGTCATACCTTACCAGCCCTAAAACCAAGAGAGCACATTGTGAATTGATGCAATGTGCTTTTTTGTTGCGCATCGTCAATACGATACAAAAAAGACTGGCATAGTATTTGCATATATGACATTTATGTGACGGTATTTTCGCTTAAAAGCCGTTTGATTGAGTCGATTTAAAGTTGTTTTAATTGGAATTTTTATCATGAATCATTGTTACCGTTTAGTGTTTAATAAATCAACGCAGGTATGGCAAGTGGTATCTGAAATTGCTAAATCACATAGCAAATCAGTTGCTGTCGTCTTGTTGCCATTACTTGGTTTATTTAGCCAATCTTATGCTTGGGCAGAGCCTGCAGGCAATGCGCTACCCACAGGCGGGCAGGTGGTTTCTGGGCAATCAGCGATAACGCAAAACGGTAACCAATTAAACATTGTGCAAGGCAGCCAAAAATCGATTATCAATTGGCAAAGCTACAATATTGGCAGCAATGCAGAGGTTAATTATATTCAAAATAACGCCAATGCTATTTCACTTAACCGGGTGATTACGGGCGACCCCAGTGCGATTTTTGGTAAGCTTAATGCCAATGGTCAAGTCTGGCTAATTAATCCTAATGGCGTGCTATTTGGTAAAGGGGCGCAAGTGAATGTGGGTGGACTTTTAGCCTCTACATTAAATATTGCCGATGATGATTTTCTAGGTGGCAAATATCAGTTTACTGGCAGCAATGGCAGTGTCATTAATTTGGGCGCCATCACTGCAAGCCAAGGCGGTTATGTGGCGATGCTTGCGCCTGAAGTGCGTAAAGGCAATGCCATCACGCTGGATTTTAACGGCAATGGCCTGATTAATGTGCAGGTGGATAGTGCTAGCGTGAATACTTTAGTTGAGAATAAACATTTGATTCAAGTGGGCGGCGGCCAAGTATTGATGAGCACCAAAGCGGCTGATGGTTTAATCACTTCGGTGATTAATAATTCGGGAAAAATTGAAGCCAATAGCATGGTAAACGATGGCGGTGTGATTCGTTTGACAGGTGCTAAAACTGTCATCAATAGTGGCGAGATTTCGGCAACTTCATCCAGCAAAAAAGGTGGTACCGTCCATTTGCTTGGCGACAATGTCGGCATGTTTAATTCAGCTAGCGTAAACGTATCAGGCAAAACGGCTGGCGGTACCATTTTAATGGGCGGCGATTTCCAAGGTAAAAATGCCAACATCCAAAATGCGACAAAAACATTTGTGGGCAAAGATGCAAAATTAGCGGCAGATGCCACTGATAACGGCGATGGCGGCAAAGTGATTGTGTGGGCCGACGACATTACGCGCTACTACGGTAGCACTTCGGTAAAAGGTGGTGCGCTTTCGGGCAATGGTGGTTTTGTTGAAATTTCGGGCAAACGTTTGCTTAACTTTTTAGGTAATGTAGATTTAAGTGCAGCGAATGGAATGGGCGGTAATTTATTGCTAGACCCAACCAATATCACATTAAGTAATGGTGTAGACACCAATACAAACGGTTTTGATGCTGGTGTTGATAACACACAAGCATTTGCAGACGATGCTGGATTAGATAGTGTATTTAATGTGGGTGCTGGTGGAAGTTTTGCAGGTATTTCAGCGGGTAGCACAATTACCCTTCAAGCGACTAATGATATTACGATTGCAAACGCTTTTAATGTGGCAACTGCAACAGGATCAGCCAATAATAATTTGGTGTTAGAAGCAAATAATAATATTAACGTTAACACGGCATTAACTTTAGATGGAACAGGCGCACTGTTAACGCTACAGTAAATACCGATATTGGTGGCGCTAATCTTTTTGGTGCGAATATTACATCTATTTCGGGTGCAAATATTTCAACAGCAGGCGCCGCAAATGCCAATGGTGGCAACTTAAATATTACCGCAAGCAACTCTATTAGCCTTGCTGGAAATATTTCAAGCAGTGGCGGAATAGCCTCTGTCGAAAATAGCGGACGAAACGCAGGCAATATCAGTTTAAATGCAGTTAATTCAATCTCAACTGCTACCACTACTGCTAGTGGAACTACCGGAAATGGCACAAATCAAAATGGTGGCCATGGTGGCACAGTCTCCCTTACGGCCAATACTGGTATTACCACAGGTACTCTTTTTGCAAATGGCAGTAATGCAACAGGCAATGGCACGGCAGGCAATGCTGGCTTTATTAGCATTAATAACAGCGACAGTACTGATGCAGCAAGCGGAAATATTACAATCAATGGCAATATTGTTGTGCGAAATGGTAACGCACTGGATGGGTTGGGTGGTAATGCAGGCAGCGTGGTCATCAATAACCAAGCAAACACGGGTAATATCACCACAAATCTAATCAATTTGGGCGGTTCGGATGCTGGCAATGGTGGAAATCTCACTATCAATTCTGAGGCCGATGTCACGCTAACAGCAAATATCAATACCAGTGCAGGTACTGTAACAACAGGCGTAGGCAAAAATGCTGGCAATATTAATATTGTTGGCGTTAACCGCAATATTAATAGTGTGGATGCCAACGGTGGCAATGCAGTTGGTGTCAATCAAGCTGGCGGTAATGCCGGTGCAATTTCAATTACAGGTACTGGCACATTAGATGTTGCAGCAATCAATGCCAGAACAGGTGCTGCAACAGACACTGGTGCAAGTGGCTTAGTGGGTAGTGTTAATTTAACGGGCACTAATATTACTGCTGCGGATATTAATACATCTGGTCAAGCCAATGGCAATGGTGGCACGATTAGCGCTACAGCAAGTGGATTGCTAATGTTAAATGCAGCTATTACCAGTTCTGGCGGTGCGGCAAATTCAGGTAGCACGGGTAGAAATGCAGGTGCAATAACCTTATCGGGTAATATGATTAGCACTGCAACAACTATTAACGCTAATGGCAGTAATGGTTCTGGCGCAAATCAAGGAGGGGGTAATGCTGCAGCGATTATGCTTAATGCGGTGGGGAATATTTCTACCAGCACAATTACTGCTAATGGCGGGGATGGGGCAGAAGGTAATGCCAAAGGTGGTAACGCTGGATCTGTTTCAATTACAAACAGTACAGGCAACTTGAGTACAGATGATTTGATGGTCAGAACAGGTTTGGGTAGTGGTACAGGTGCGGATAGTTTAGAAGGTTATATCACTATTAGCAATAATTCTGTAGCTGGTACTATTAATCTGAGCTCTGTTGATACCAGAGGTCAGGCTAATGGACATGGCGGTAGCCTTACCATTACTGGCAATAATGCGGTTAATATAAGTGGTTCGATAAGAGCGAATGCAGCTGTTACAACAGGTAACCGCATTGGTGGCAATGGCGGTAACGTTTCAATCACAGGTGGAAGTATTTCAACAGGCACCATCAACACAACTGCGACCGCTGGGTCAGGGGCAAGCCAGTCAGGTGGTCAGTCAGGCTACGTTTCGATTAATGCTACATCAGGTGGAATTGAAATTGGAAATATCACCGCAGAAGGAGGCAATGGCGATAATGCAAATGGTAATGGCGGTAATGGCGGCAATGTGACATTAAACGCTGCAACTGGCTCAGATATTATTATTCAGAACATCAACACAACAGGCGGAAACCGCTCAGGCTCAGGCGCAGCTGGCATGGGTGGCAATATCACGCTCGCTGATAATGCGTTACTTTCTACTAATACAACTTTAACTTCTACAGGTGGAAATGCGGGTGCTGGGGCTGGCGGCGCTATTAACTTTAATGGCACGGTTAACACAAATGGCGTGGCACGTACACTTACTATTAACAGCAATGGCACTACTACTTTTGCTGGCGCGATAGGAAACACCAATGCATTAAGTACTCTTACCACTAATGCCACTGGATCTACTGTTATTAACGGCGGTAGCGTGAGAACAACAGGTGTGCAAACCTATAACGATGCAGTGACTTTAGGTGCAGCCACAACATTTACCACAACCAACAGCAATGTTAATTTTGCCAGTTAACAGCTAATAATGCAGCAAATAATTTTAGTAATTTAGCCGTTACCGCAAGCAGTGCTAACGTGCGTGATGCAAATGCAATTGTATTAGGTGCAACCAATGTAACAGGCGCATATACCTTGCAAACAGCGGGCAATATCACACAAACGGCAGCATTAACTATAGGCGGCGCATCCACATTTAATGCAGGTGCTACAGGCGATATTACGTTAAATACTGCAACCAATAACTTTAATTCTGTTGCTGTCACATCTGCCCGGAATGTGAGTTTGGTAGATAGCAATGCATTAACAGTTAATGCATCAACTCTTAGTTCAATTGCAGCCAGAACATTAACAGGTAACTTAACTTTGGGCGGCAATATTGCTGCAAGCGGAATGGGTGATGCGATTACGCTAGCCACTGCAGCTAATTTCCTTAATCCAGGTAATAGCACTTTGAGCACGCCATCTGGACGCTGGTTAATTTATGCCAATACACACACAGGCAATACGTTTGGCGGCTTAATCAGTGGCAATCAGGCCATTTATGGCAGAAGTTTCCCAACTGCAACGGCCGAAACAGGCAATCGCTATGTGTTTGCTAACAGCCCAACTTTAACATTTACTTCAACAGATATCGCCAAAAATTACGGTGTTGATGCAACTGCCGCAGTTGCCAATGCTTATGAGGTAACAGGGTTTGTGAATGCAGCCACTTTTGGCAATGTATTTACGCAAGACACTGTTGCCAATACGACGACTGGTGCGCCAACTGTTA
>LNFM01018537.1_pt1 | contig 11346 bp, 9 predicted proteins | sample 596031 | NCBI WGS metagenome assembly LNFM01 (sample SAMN04254537, study PRJNA301005) | activated carbon metagenome | isolation source: dual media filters at the Ann Arbor, Michigan drinking water treatment plant | place: USA: Ann Arbor | reverse complement strand
CTGCCCCCGAATTCATTCGGGGGCAGACCCGCAGACCCCGAATTCATTCGGGGCAGACCCGCAGACCCCGAATTCATTCGGGGCAGACCCGCAGACCCCGAATTCATTCGGGGGCAGACCCGCAGAGACCCGCAGACCCCGAACGCACGCACACCCGCACACTCGCTGAGCTCCTGGGCAGACCCGCAGACCCCCGCACGCGCGCACGATCCGCAATCACACCCTGTGGTCCCAGTTGCGAGCTGCTCGGGTCGAGCTGTCAGGCCGCGGCCACGTGCCGAGGCACCGAGGTGTGGACGGGCGGTGTCGGACCCACGATCGCAGCGGTGTGCGAGTTCACCGGCGCTCGCACGGAGGCAATGGCGTCCACGACCCAGTTCGACTGCGCGACGAGGCCTGTGTTCGCCGTTGATGATGCTGGCGCGACGGTCAGCGCACGGGCGTCGCGACCGGACCGCCGCCGTTGACTCCCGCGCTGAACGAGCCCTGGACAGAGACCGAGCCTCCGACCGGCTGCGCGACGATCGCGCCGCTCGATGGAACAGCAACGGCTTGACCCGTCCCGAACGTGCCGGACTGGGCGACTGGAGTGGCCGTGGGTTGGCCGTTCCATCCGGGGTTCCACGCGCCGTGAGCGTGTGTGTAGACGGGGGCGACTTGCACGTTTTGCGCGTGCCAGTGGCCGCGATGCCAGCGGCCGTTGTGCCAGGCTGGCTGTTGCCACGTCCATCCCGGTTGGGGCGGCGTGCCCCAATGGCCGTCGATCCATTGGTACTGCCCGTTGTTCCACTCGTAGTGACCATCGACCCACATTTGACCCGCCGCGCCGGCGCCGACAGGCATCCTGTTGCCCATCACTGCAGCGGGCGGTGGTTGTGCGACGACGGGTTGGCCGGGGTCCAGCCATCCATTGTGGTACGGGTCGTTCCACGTGGTTTGCCATCGTGGACGCGCTGCGACGATGCACGCTGGGGCGGCAGTCAGTGCGACGGTCAGCGCGATCCATAGTGTACGAACGCGGTTGTTCATCGAGCTCCCTCCTCGGGTGTCCTGTACTGTGAACGACTTTGATGTCTCGGGCTTCGTTCGGTGAGGGGGGGGCGAGAACAACGAGCAGAGGCAGCGAAAAAAGCGAATTGTCGTGAACGAGCCGGACTTTCGAGCGGGTGTGCTGCGCGGCGCCGCGCGAGGCCGAGCGCCTCTCCCTCGGATCCGACAGCGTTGCGCCCGCGCGTCGGCCTCTCGATGGGCGCAGCATCGGTGTCGACGCCTGCACGAACCTCTGTCTGGCCTCTCGATTTGCTGCCCATTCGCCGTCCGACGCCGGACGGATCGCGCTCGTGAGTCCTCCGTGCGACACTTCGCGTCACTCGTGCGGTCGCGGCTTTCTTCGCTCTCTCTCGGTCTGCTCTCGCTCGTCGCGTTGTCCTGCGCGAGCCCGCGGATCCTCGTGGACGCGGGGCCCGATGGAAGCGCGGACACGTTCGATCCGTTGTTGTGGCCGGCGTGCACGCCGGGCTCCGTGCGCTGCGCGGGGCAGGTGCATCAGCGCTGCGTCGGAACGGGCGAGTTCGGCGCGCCGCGCAACCGCGACTGCGCGCGAGAAGAGCTCGTGTGCGATCCGGCGCGCGAGTGCATCGTCTGCAATCCGGGTGCGATTCGATGCAGCGAGGACGAGCTCTCGGTCGAGCGATGTCGCGCCGACGGATCCGCCTGGGAGCTCGCAGAAGAGTGCGACACGGTGATGGGCTTCGCGTGCGTGGCCGACCGTTGCCAGCGGTTGTGCGAGAGCACGTCGGTCGTCGGGACCAACATCGGCTGCGAGTACTTCGCGGTGGACCTCGACAACGCGCAGCTCGGCGCGGGCGAGAGCGCCGCGTCGCAGCAGTACGCGGTGGTCTTGTCCAACCCGCACAGGACGCTCTCGGCGCGCGTGTCGATCGAGGTGAATCAGGCGCCGCCGGGGATGCCGGTGCGGCTCGCGCGCGTGGCGAGCGCGGCGATTCCGCCGGGGGACCTCGAGGTGTTTCCGCTCAACTCGCGAGAGGTCGACGGGTCGCCGCCGGGCGAGTTCAACACGGGGACGCACACGGCGCTCACGTCCAACGCGTATCGGATCACCACGTCGATCCCGGTCATCGCGGTGCAGTTCAACCCGCTCGAGAACGTGCTGGTGTTCAGCAACGACGCCACGCTGCTCATCCCGAGCAACTCGTTGGGGCGCGACTACGCGGTGCTCTCGTGGCCGCAGACGTTGGCGAGCAACCCTCCCGAGACGATCTTGAACCCGGGCTCGCCCGTGGATCTCCGCGCGTATCTCACCGTGGTCGGGACGCGTGAGAACACGACGGTGACGGTCGTTCCTCGGGCGGACGTGGTGCCAGGCGGCCCGGTCGCGATGGGGCACACCTCGGGGACGCCCATTCGAGTGACGCTCGGCGCCTTCGACGTCCTCAACCTCGAGACCGGCATTCAGGGCGCGGACTTCACGGGCTCGACGGTGATCGCCGACAACGCGGTCGCGGTCTTCTCTGGCGTCGAGTGCGCCGACGTCCCGTACTGGAACGACCTGAACGACCGCCGCTGCTGCTGCGACCACCTCGAGACGCAGATCGTCCCGCGCAACACGCTGGGCCGTCGATACGTCGGCGTTCACTTCGTCAACCGCACGCGCGTCGTGCGGGCGGCGGGCGGCGCGGTCGCGTCGGTGCCCAACGAGCCGGAGTTCTCTCGGGTGCTCGCGACGGCGCCGGGCGACACACGAATTCGAACGTCGCTCCCCGCCGACCCCGCCATGCCGCGTGGCCCGCGGCTCGAGTTTACGCTGGCGCAAGGGCAGGCGCGGTACCTGCCATCGACCACGCACTTCGAGCTCGAGGCGACAGCTCCCGTGTACCTCGCGAGCTTCATGGCTTCGCAGCTCAACACGGGGATTCCCCTGTCGCATCCCGGCGGCGACCCGAGCTTCGTCCCGATGCCCCCGGTCGAGCAGTGGCGCGACAGCTACGTGTTTCTCACGCCGGACAAGTACGCGTTCGACTTCGTGACCATCGTCGCGCCCGCCGACGCGACAGTGACGCTCGACGACTCGCCGGTCCCCGACGCCGACTGCGAGACCGCGCCCTCCGACGGCTGCGTGCCCACGCGCGACACGGTGTGTCCTCTGCCGCAGTACCGCGTGTACACCTGTCAGCTGTCGTTTCCGATCGTGGACAACGACCAGCCGTACCCGCTCAACGTGCGTCCGGGACGTCAGCGAGACGGAGTGCACACGGTGCGCGCCAATCGACCCGTGGGCGTGTGGGTCTCGGGCTTCGATTTGCGCGTGAGCTACGGCTACCCCGCGGGCACGCGCCTCGCGCCGCTGCTGTGATCTTCGCCTCGCTGAGCGAGCCGCGGTCGCCGTTGCGTCGCGCTCGCGGCGTGTGCTCTACTCCGAGCGTTCGTTCTTCTTCGAGAGCGATCGTCGTGAGCAGCCTTTGTGCCTCGAGCACACGCCCGATGTCGCGTCGGGCAGGTCGGGTTACGGCGTCATTCCCCGCAGGGTAGCCTGTTCTTGGCTGGCTTCGCTGGGGATCATGACGGCCGCGCCCGCTGAGCGAATTGCGCAGCACCGCAAGTGGGCGCGGCCGTCATGATCCCCATCGGGCGGCCAGCCTGTGAGGCTACCGATGCCCCACGTGAGACTGGTGCCCACGACGATCACTCTCGAAGCAGCGCGAAGCTCGCTTGTTTTGGGGCACTCTCCGAGGGGTCATCATGAGCGAGAAGGTCCTCCCCAAGGGGCTGAGCCGAAGGTTGTCGGCGTTGTATCCGGGCGCGACGGTGCGCGCTGCGAAGGTGCTCGGGATCGACGAGCACGCCGAGGGCGAGAGCGCCAAAGAGCTCGGCTACGGCCGGCCGATCCGCGTCACGCTCGTGACGGCGAGCGGCGACGAGCGCTCGATCGTGTTTCACACGGCGACGGCCAATGACTTCGGTCACGATCGACGCAGCGACCGGGCGCAGGGGTGGCTGCTGGCGTATGACACGTTCGCGCTCGTTCCGTCGCACGTGAGGGCGCTCGACGTGGGCGCGATCCGCGACGACGGCGCGCTCGTCAGCCTCGAGGCGACACACGAATTCTATTTGATCACCGAGTGGACCGAAGGAACGCTGTACGCCGACGACCTCCGTCGCGTCGGGCGCACAGGGGTCGTCACCGAGCTCGACCTCACCCGCGTCGACGCCCTCGCGCGATACCTCGCCTCTCTTCACTCGCTCCCCGGGACGCACCCCGAAGCCTACACCCGCGCCATCCGCGACACGCTGGGGCACGGCGAGGGCATCTTCGGCCTCGTCGACTCGTACGCGCCCGACGTCCTCGGCGCTTCGCCCGACACCCTGCGCGCGATCGAACGCCAGTGCCTCGACTGGCGGTGGAAGCTCAAGCGCCGCACCGAGCGCCTTCGTCGCACGCACGGCGATTTTCATCCCTTCAACCTCGTGTGGGCTGGGGACGATCAGCTCGTTCCGCTCGACGCCTCGCGCGGCTGCGAGGGAGACCCCGCCGACGACGTCGCGTGCATCGCGATCAACTACCTCTTCTTCGCGCTCGATCACCGCGAGCGCTTCGATACCGGGCTCGGCGTCCTGTGGGATCGCTTCTGGGACCGCTACCTTGCCCTCGCGGGCACGTCGGTGCTCGAGGCGCTCGCGCCCTTCTTCGCGTGGAGAGCGCTCGTGATCGCCTCTCCGATCTGGTACCCGCACCTCACGCCAGAGGATCGCGAGCGAGTGTTCTCCTTCGTTCGCCGCGCGCTCGAGGGCGATCGCTTCGACCCGGCGTGGGGACGAGAGGCGATGCGCTGATGGCTATGAATAGCATCACACAGAAACAAGATCCCGGCTTCGTCCTCTGGCTCACCGGCCTCCCGTCGTCGGGAAAGTCCACGCTCGCCGCGCGCATCGCCCACGTCCTTCGCGCTCGCGAGACGCCCGTGCTCGTGCTCGACGGCGACGCTGTTCGGGCCGCGCTCAGGCCCGCGCCCGGCTACGACGCGAGCTCGCGCGATCAGTTCTACGAGACGCTCGCCAACCTCGCCGCGCTCGCGATGGAGCAGGGGCTGTTGGTGCTGGTCCCCGCGACCGCCAACCGAAGGGCGTTTCGAGAGCGCGCTCGCGAGCGATGCGGCCCCGAGCGCTTCGCCGAGCTCTTCGTCGACACGCCCGTGGACGTGTGCGCCTCGCGCGACAGCAAGGGGCTCTATCGCGCCTCGCGCGATGGCGCCGTCGCCGACCTGCCCGGCGTGGGCGCGGAGTACGAGCGCCCCGAGCGCCCTGCGCTGGTGGTCGTCGCCGGCGAAGAGGGCGCAGCCGAGCGCGTGGCCGAGTGGCTCGTCGTCGGACGCCTGCCGTAGTGCGCTTGTCACCCGTTGGAGTCGGACGCGGGGGCGCGAGCGTGCTGGACTCCGAACAGGCGCCCGTGCGGCGCGCGCCTGTGGCAGCCCGCGCACGACTCGATCACGCCTGATGCGGTGACGGCTCCCTGCGGATCGACTGTCGCGTAGGTCCAGCCGTCATCCGTGCGCTCGCCGGGCGCAGGATTTGGCTGGCGCATCATGATGTAGAGCCCAGCGAAATCCCCGGGCTCGACGCAGTGATCGCCTTCTCCGACGCACTGCGAGCGCATCGACGCGCGCACCGCTTGTTGCCGCGTGGTCTCGCGCGGTCGCCACGCTTCTTTGACGACGATTTGCGTGGGGCTGCTTGTGTCGCTCACGTACTCCAGCCGGTTGCGCGCGTAGAGGTAGTAGACCTTTCGTCCGTGGGGAGACTGGCTCGGATCGAGGTCGGCGCGCGGGCTCGCGCCCATCGGCAAACGACACAGCCACGGGGCCCAACGCAGCTCGTCGTCGACGCGGCTCCAGCGCAGGTAGTGGCGAGTCACGACTCGAGCGCGCTCTGCGCTCGAGCCACGATCGACCTCGGGCGGGGTGTCCGTGGGGCGAGGCTCAACGTCGTCGGCTGTGCAACCGCTGCCGGCCTGGCCCCACAGCCACGGCCGCGCGTAGAGCTCCGACTGCGAGAGCGGCCGCTGGCCGAGCGACAATCGTTGCGCGTCCTGGCCGAGCGCGCCGCGCTGCGCGATGAGGGCAGCGCAGGGCATCGCTGCGAACAGCGGCGGCACCGCGCGTCGCGCGCCCTGGCCGAGGGCGCCATCGGCGACCGCAGGCTCAGCGTCGGACACTGTGGTCGCTGCGTCGGGCGCGCTCGTGGCGAGACGGGCGCTGTCTCCGTGAGAGCGTTCGGTCTCGACCGTGGCGGACGGCGCTCGTCGCTCGGCGCGATTTCGACAGGCGAAGAGCGACAGGAGCGCCAAAGCAGACAAACGTCGGAGTCGCGGCGTGTGGAGGTCCATCATGATGTGCTCTGCGTCCTTGGACGCGCGGAGCCCGCGGATGATCTGTGCCTACGGACCGACGTAGCGAGCCCTGGGGCGAAGCAGGCTCGGCGAGGCGCGCTGCTCGAATACGTGTGCGCTCCATCCAGCCACGCGCCCCAGCGCGAAGAGCGCGCTCGCCGCGCCGCGCTCTGCGCCGAGCGCCGTCGCCAGCGCCACCAGACCGAAATCCACCGAGGGCGCCAGGCCCGTCGCCTCCGACGCGACCTCTGCCAGCGTGTGCACGACAGAGGGTCCGCTGATCGCGCGAGCGAGCGCGAGCAGCGGCGGACATCGCGGGTCACCCTTGGGATACAGCTTGTGGCCGAAGCCCTCGATCGAGCGTCCCTCGGTCAGTCGCTGCGCGACGAAGCGCGCGATCTTCTCGCGCGACGGCGGCAGCGTCGCCACCAGCGACTCGAGCTCGCTCGGGGCTCCTCCGTGGCGGGATCCGGTGAACACATAGAGCGCGGCGCCCACCGAGCGAAGCAGATCGCAGCCGGTCGAGGCCGCCACGCGCGCGGCGAAGGTCGATGCGTTGAGCTCGTGGTCGGCACACAGAATCAAAGCGGCTTCCACCGCCGTGACCGCTTCGTCGGCGCGTCGAAGATCGCTCGCGAGGCTCGGGGCGAACCAGCGCGTCACGGTCTCGGCGATGCGCTCGCCTTCGGGGCGTTTGCGCGTCGCTGCCGAGGGCAGGGTGACCGCGTCGGTGAGCGCGTCGAGCAGGGCGCGGGCCTCGTCGCGGTCGTTTTCCGCGCCGCGAAGGGGCGAGCGGTCCATCGTGGTCAGCTCGGACACGCGGGCGACGAGGCGGTGCACTGGCGTCAACGACGGCAACGACGTCGCGCCGAGCGCGCTCGAGGGCGCGCGCGTCCAGCGTTCGCCCGCAGGGGATTGCCAGAGCAGGTCCGCGACGGACTCGAAGGTCGCGCGTCGTTCGACGAGCGAGAGCACGGGCGTTCCGCGGTAGAAGAGCGCTCCGTCTCGGATCGACGTGATGGCCGAGTCGAGGACGGGCTCTCCCCAGCCGAGCGCTCCTGCTGCGACGGCGGCGTGGCCCTTGCGGGCGGCGCTGCGCTGCGCGACGCGCTCGACGTCCTCTGCGACGTACGAACGCCGCTTTTCTCCGGGGCGTTGGACGCAGCGGATCGCGCCTCGGCTGACGTACGCGTAGAGCGTCTCTCGTTTGACTCCGAGCAAGGCGCACGCCTCGGTGGACGTGAGCAGCCTCGGGGGCGTCGAGTCGTCTTTCATGGGCGCGGCAACAGGCTCGGTCGTCGGTCATCCAGGGGGAGGAATCGGCGGCGGCTGCGGCGTCGCGAAGCCGCGAACGACGATCACGCGATCGTTGCCCCACGACGGAAACATGAAGTCCCCCGTGACGGGCTCGAAGTACGCGCCCCACGCGTTGGTGAGCCCCGTCAAGAATGGGCGCCTCGTCGCGAGCTGCACGTCGCCGCGCATGTCGACGTCGAAGAGGGACACCGACGTCGCCCACTCGGCCATGATGAGCGCGGGGCGATCGATCATCGGAGAGCCCGCGGGGACGTAGGCGAAGCCGCCCGTTCCGTTGGTGAACATGGCGCGGCGCTCGGCGTTCATGAGCGTATAGGTGCGGTCCCGATAGCCATACGGAATCCTGAACCACCCAAAGTTGGGCCACCCGACCGCGCGCAGCTCGCCGGCGCCAACGAAGCCTGTGGGGACGAAGGCGAGTCCGCCCGGCGACGCTTGTTGCTCGACGCCAAACGGCATGAGGTTGATGACCTGCGAGGGCATCATCGAGCCGGGGCGCAGGATCGCGATCTGATTCACGGGCCACATCGAGTAGAGGATGTTGCCGTCGCGGTCGTAGAAGAGATTGGCGTCGACGTACGGAGCGCTCGCGACCAACCGCGCCGTGCCCGAGTACCCGATGATGTGCCGACCGCAATCGCGCACGACGCGAATCGCGTAGATCGAGCCCATGGGCGTCTCGGAGTCGACGCCGATGTACATGAGGTTCGGGTCGTCGCGATCGATCAAGCACCCGCCGTAGCGCGTCGCGGGCAACCCAGGAACGCGACCGATGTCGTACGCGCGATAGAGCGCAGAGAAAGGCTCGGCCACGGTGATGCCCATCGCTGCAGGCAGCGTCATGGGCACGCACCCCGCGTCGACGACGGAGGGCACATCCGGCGTGGGGACGCCGGTGTCCGTCGCGATTGCCGAGTCGACGAGCGCTCCTGCGTCCCCGTCGGCGTTGCCGTTGGCGTCCGCTCGCGCGTCGCGTGGAGTCGGCAGCGTCGCCATCTCGCTGCACGCGACGACGGTGATGCAACACAACGCGCCGACGTTGCGTCGCGCTCCCTCGAGCGGTGTACGAGTCATGTCGCACAGGGTATCGCGCGAGATCGCGTTGCGTCGAATCGGACAGGGAGGGCGCTCGATTGCTACCGGGGTTTTTCGTCGTCGAGCGGCACGAGGCCCAGTCGAATCGCGTACCGCACGAGCGCCGCGCTGTTGGGCGCCTCGAGCTTCACCATGAGCCGCGCGCGGTGCGTCTCGACGGTCTTCGGGCTGACTCCGAGCAGCTCGCCGATCTCGACGCTGGATTTGCCGTACGCCACGAGCTGCAACACCTCGCGCTCGCGTGGCGTGAGCCCGGGGTCTTCGTCGGACGGAACCTTGGCGATCGCGACGCCTGGATCGCTCACCCCTGCGCCGAAGTACGTCTCTCCGCGGGCGATCGCGCGGATCGCCTCGACGAGCTGCGAGAGCCCGTTGCCCTTGAGCAGATATCCCTTCGCGCCCGCGCGCACCGCGGGGCGAACGTACTCGTCGCCTCCGTGCATGCTGAGCACGAGCACCTTCGCTCCCATCGCGGACACGGCGCGGGTCGCGCTGACGCCGTCGAGCTTGGGCATCGACAGGTCCATCACGACGACGTCGGGAGCGCACGTCTCGCAGGCTTGCACGCACGCTCCGCCGTCCTCTGCCTCGCCCACGATCGTGAGGTCGGCGCATCGGCTGAGCAGCGCGCGCAGCCCCTCGCGGACGATGGTGTGGTCTTCTGCGAGCAGCACGCGCACGGGCGCGGACGGTTCTTTCGATGCGTTCACAGCGCGAGAGGGTAACGTAGCTCCGCAGACGGTTGGCGAGGCGCCCGCGAGCGGTTCGCGCTAGCGCACAACGGGCGGAGGGCGCTCGTTGTCTCCGCCGGTCGCGCGCATATCGGGGTTCTCCCGACCCGCGGGCGCAGAAGCTCCCTCCTGGCTCGGTCGGATTCCTTCTTGTCTGCCCGGTGCGCCAGTCGTCGCCGTGCGCGGCTGCGTCGCGCCGCCGGTCGTCGCGCTCTCCGCAGGCAAGGCGTAGCGACCAAACTCGAACATCAAGAACGAGATCCCGTCGGGCCCCGGCTGTCGCGACGGGGTGGGCTGCGTCGACGCTCCTCCGCGGAGCTCGATCACGAGGTCCACGCTGCCGCGGCGCATCCGCAAGTACGCGCGCGCCACAGGCGTCGCGAACGCCGCGGTCTCGAGCGTCCTTCGGTTGTTGAAGATCGGAACGCTCGCGCGCTCGAGTCGGTACACCAGCTTGCCGCGCTCTTGAATATTGGTGATCCGCGGCGCCGCCGAGACCGCGAGAAACACCCGCGATCCAGACTCGGTCATCTGAAAGCCTGGCCACGCGACCACCACGCGACCGTCCCGCGACCGCCTGCGCGCCCACCGACGGAGCACGGCGTACTCGCTCGATCCCGGGGTGACGCCGGCGTACTCCCACCACGCGCGCTCTCGTGTGGGACGCGTGGTCACCGCGCCGCGGCTGCCCGCGCCAGCGCCAGCGTTGGTGATGGTCACAGGCGCCTCCGACCCCGCGCCCTGCGAGCGCTGCGAGTCGGTCGAGTCGCCGGAGGGGCGAACGGAGGCGGTCCCGCTACCCTCGTTCGGCCCTTCGACGCGATAACCCTGCGCTCCCGCCGAGGCGGCGACGGCCATCAAGGTCGCGCTCGTGAGCGCGGCGAACATCCACGGTTTCATCGGCGACCTTGAATGTTGGCACACCAACGGCCGCCCGCCCAACTTCGTCGCACGCGCTTCGGGGTGATTCAGTGCCGCGCTGTTCCCTGGCGCAGCGCGGTGACCACGGCGTCCGAAAGCGCCCGGGTCGAGGGCGAGAATCGCTCGGGGTCGTTTCCGCCCGCGTCCCGAAAGCTCGAGAGCGTCCGCTCGGCGAAGGCGAGCGCGATGGGCTTCTGCGTGCGCAAATCCTCGGCGCCCATGGGGTCGCGCTCGGGTTCGAGCAACACGACGTTGGATCCCCCTCGCGAGGTGAGCGCGAGCAGCGCGCCGAAGCGAAGGGCGGGCTCGTTACGAACGCCGAGCGCAGAGACGAACCCGCGCGGGTGCGCTCCGAGCGCGGAGACCGCCGCGAGCGAGACGGGCGCGAGCGGGCCTACCCAGGGACCGGTGACGCCCAGCCGCTCGAGGATCGTCGCGTTGGCGTCGATCGAGGAGACCACCTCGGTGAGCACGCGCGGGCGCACGCCGGGAGCGCGAACCATCACCGCGGTCTCGTGCACGGCGACGAGACGGGCAGGGCCCTCGCCGACAAAGTGCTCTTCGCCGAGCGCGGTTCCGCGGCTGCCGACGAGGACGATCACGCACTGATCGAGGAGGTTTGCCTCGCGAAGACGGTCCATCGCTTGCGCGAGCACTCGGTCGACGTTGGCGATCGCCGCGTCGTACAGGGTCATCAGGCGATCGAGGTTGAGCGACGGTGACGCGCGCGGGCTGAGCGCGAACGCCGCTGTTCCCTCGGGTTGTAAGGCATTTTCTGCGGGGTTCGGGTCGAACTGCAACAGAAGATCGCGCGGCGGATCGAGCGGCGGAACGCCCGCGCGCGTCACCACCACCGCGAACGCACGTCGGTCCCTTCTC
>LNFM01012224.1_pt1 | contig 11346 bp, 8 predicted proteins | sample 596031 | NCBI WGS metagenome assembly LNFM01 (sample SAMN04254537, study PRJNA301005) | activated carbon metagenome | isolation source: dual media filters at the Ann Arbor, Michigan drinking water treatment plant | place: USA: Ann Arbor | reverse complement strand
CAGTCCCGTTCCTCGGAATAGATCCGTGGATCTACGACGTGTCCGTATCGAGCTTCACCGTCCATGAATTCGTCGTGGATCAGAGCGGTGCTTCGCCGACTCTCGAACGGTTGTGGGTTTCTTTCGAGCGGCATTTCGGTAGCCCGGATGGCCCCAGAATCTGGGGCGAACTGCGCTATGGCAGCGAGGTCCCGTTTTGGGAGCCTGTGCTGGAGTTCGCCAACGAGGGCACGGACACGGTCGAGAGCATGATCGGCTACGTCCTGCCCGAACACGTCGAGAACCTCGTGCTGACTGGAAGCGCCCACATCACAGGCATGGGCAACGCCGCGGCCAATGTCATTACGGGGAACGCGGGTCATAACGTCCTGGTCGGCTTGGGCGGCGACGATACGCTGGTCGGAGGTGCCGGCTACGATACGGCCGAGTTCACGGGGCCGCGCGGCGAGTATGCCTTCGTGCATTATCTTGACTCGATACGGGTCGTCGACCGTCGTCCTGACCGCGACGGCGTGGACCTCACTCGAGAAGTGGAGCAGGCGCGCTTTGCAGGCGGCATCGATGCCGTGTTCACCGCCTCGGACGTGTTCACGCCACTCGAGTATATTGCCTCGTACGCCGACCTCATCGCCGGATTCGGCGCCAACGCACAGCTGGGCTACGACCACTTCGTCCATACCGGCCGCTACGCATCGAGGACGGCCTCTTTCGACGGCTTGGCATATCTCGCATCGCAGCCCGATCTGGTCGCAGGCTACGGCAGCAACGGCGAAGCTGCCACCGTTCACTACATCAATAGCGGCCGTACAGAGGGCAGGGCGGTCAGTTTCAACGGTTTGGAGTACATCGCCTCGTACGCCGATCTGATCGATGCCTTCGGCGTGAACGAGGACCTTGGCACCCACCATTTCCTCTCTGCCGGACGCAACGAGGGGCGTGCCGTGACGTTTCGAGGCCTCGAGTATCTCGCCTCCAACGCAGACCTGATGAACGGTTTCGGCACGAACTTGGAACTGGCGACGATCCACTACATCTCTGCCGGGCGTTTCGAGGGCAGGACATCGTCTTTCAAGGCGCTTGAATACATCGCCTCGTACCCTGACCTGATGCAGGGCATCGGCCCGAATCGGGATGCCGGTGCGCTGCACTACATCGAAAGCGGACGCTTCGAAGGCCGTACCGAGCACTTCGATACCGCGCAGTATCTGGCGAACTACGCCGATCTGCGCGCCGGCTTCGGCACCAACCACGAGCTCGCGGCACTTCACTACATTCAGCGCGGGTTCAGCGAAGGTCGAACCGACGATGTGATCTGACGCAGCGAAGGTCGGCGTGCCGAGGCTCTGAAGCGATTGGCTTTGCAGGGTCGTCGGCATGGCTTCGGTACCCTGCGATGGCTGTAGGAGCAGTGCGCCGATATGTGCATGCAAGGGTCAGAACGTCGATTCCCTGGCGCTCTCCCGCGGCGATCCATCCCGGCAGGCCGGACGGGCCATTCGTCACGTCGCAAGGCAGTCGGGTCCTATGGTGCACGAAGCATCGAGCGTCGCGGCCGAGTCCAACCTCGGCGCATCGGCGCCTGGTTTTGGGACCACGTTCCGGATCTCCCCTAAACCAAAGCATCTGCATGCCCGATAAGGAGGCCAGGTGCAGCCGGCTGGAAGCATCTGTCCTGAACGTCGCCGGTCCGGCCGCCCGAAGACACGCTTGACGCGATGTCTATAGATGCATACGATTGCATGCGTTCGAAGGCAATTGCGGATGGAGTGATGCCTATGCTTTCCTCTACGGGTTCGATGGAAACGCTGTCAGGTCGCATACCGGGCGAACTCTACCGGTGGTTCGCGTCGCTTCAGATCGAAGGTGCCGTGACTAATAGCGACAAGCTGCGGGTGCTCCTCGCGCAAGTGAAGCGCCAGCACGAGGGCGCTGTCGATTACGTTTCCGCGCTCACCTGGTTTCGGGACCTGACTGCGCCATTGAGGCTGCACCTCGGACTGCTCGAACGTGACGAAGCGATGCATTCCGAGCTTCTGGTGGTATTAATTGAGCATCTGTCGGGACTCGCTGCGGCGCTTGTTTCGGCACAGCCACGCGACAAGAATGCTGCGCTCGAACTGGAAGAAGCGATCGTTCGCAGGGTATTCGCTATGATGGAAGGATTGCTTAGGCATGCCGTTACAGAACATGCCGCCGCGTTTGATCCGACAGTCGTGCGTCGCCACAGTGGCCAAGCGACACAACTGGCAAGACTGGTGAACTGACGAGGGAGATGCAAATGGCAGAAAGTTTACGCGCTCGCGTAGGTCGCATCATCGCCGGAAGTGCCCATGCACTACTCGACCGATTAGAGGACGAAGCACCCGAAGCGATGATGGAACAGGCGATCCGCGAAGTCGAAGACGTCGTCGAAGCTGTGCGCGGCGAGCTCGGAACAGCCACGGCGAATCGGCATCTAGCTCAACAGCATCATGCCGAACTCAATCGCAAACATGCCGATCTAGCCGCGAGCGTCGAAACTGCAGTCGCGCAATCTCGGGACGACTTGGCGCGTGCGGCAGTAGCGCGACAGCTCGATATCGAAGCTCAACTACCTGTTCTTGAAGCCACTTTGGCCGATCTCGCTCAACAAGAGGGCGAACTCAAGGGCTACGTCGACGCATTGCTCGGCAAGAAGCGCGAAATGCAGGATGCTGTCGAGGCATTTCGCGCGAGCCGGGCCAAAACCGAGAGTGCAGCAGCAGGGCCGGGAGGTGGCGCGGCCACCCGAGGAAAACTGGAAGACGCGACAGCGTCCTTCGATCGGCTCTATGCCCGCCATACCGGGATGAATCCGTCCCTCGGCAGTTCTAGTGCGGAGCACGCGACGAAACTCAAGGAACTCGATGACTTGGTTCGGTCGAATAAGATCGAGGAGCGCCTGGCTCAGATCAAGGCTTCGAAGTCGAACTGATTCGCGCGCCGCATAAACAGCCCCATGGCTCAGCCCTTTGCCCTGTTTACGGCTGCCGAAACTTTGCCGTTCGGTGTCGCGCTGGGTCTCCTGATTGGCATCGCCATCATCGAGGGCATCGGCGCGTTTCTGGCGGTAAGTCCGTCAGCTTTTCTGGACAACCTGCTGCCGGACAAGGACCTCAACTCAGACGGCATCATCGATGGCCCCCTGGGATGGCTGCATGTCGGCAAGGTGCCGGTGCTCGTGCTCCTCATTTTGTTCCTCCTCGGGTTCGCACTCGGCGGATACGTCCTGCAGATTCTTGTTCGTAGCGCCTTCGATCAGTTCGCGCCGGTCTGGATCGCCATGGTGCCAGCCACATTGATCGGGCTTTCGACTGTGCGCGGTCTCGGTGCACTCATTGCGCATATCGTGCCCAAGGACGAAACCTCAGCGTTGAGCGAGCAGACGTTGATTGGGCGGGCCGGTATCGCCCTCGGTGGTACCGCGCGACAAGGATTCGCGGGTCAGGTGCGGGTGCGCGATGCCTACGGAAGAGCTCACTACCTAATGGTAGAGCCCGATATCGCCGGCGAGGAGTTTCCGGAAGGAACGGCGGTGCTGATCGTGAAGAAAGTCGGTTCGACGTACCGGGGCATACGCAATCCGCATCCAGACCTTTTGTAGTCCGACGAGGGGAGAAAAGTGCAGAACTTACTGGAAATGGGCGCGTTGATCGTCGGTGGCCTGATTGGCCTCGTCGCGATCGGTCTGGTTTTTTCGCGGCTCTACAAGCGCTCGAGCAAGGAGCTTGCATTTGTGCGCACAGGCCTGAGCGGGCAGAAAGTCATCATGGACGGAGGCGCGCTCGTGCTGCCGATTTTCCACGAGATCATCCCCGTTAACATGAACACGCTAAAGCTCGAGGTCGAAAGGCGGCAGGAGGAAAGCTTGATCACGAAGGACAGGATGCGCGTCGATGTCGTTGCAGCGTTCTTCGTTCGTGTACAGCTCACGGTCGAAGCCGTCAGCACTGCGGCACAGACGCTCGGTCAGCGTACGCTAAACCCTGATTTGCTCAAGCAGTTGGTCGAAGACAAGTTCGTGGATTCTCTGCGCGCGACGGCCGCGACGATGACTATGCAAGAGTTGCAAGACAAGCGGCGCGATTTCGTGCAGGCCGTACAGAACGCCGTTGCCGAAGACCTCGAGAAGAACGGCCTCGAACTCGAATCAGTGTCGCTCACCAAGCTGGATCAGACCGACAAGAAGTTCTTCAACCCAAACAACGCTTTCGATGCCGAAGGCCTCACGCGCCTGACAGAGGAGACTGAATCTCGTCGGAAGCAGCGCAACGACATCGAGCAGGATACTGAGGTGCAGGTCCGGCAAAAGAATCTCGAAGCCGAGCGCCAGAAGCTGGATATCGGTCGCAATCAGGAACTCGCGACGCTCACACAGCAGAGAGAGATTGCGACCGCGAAAGCCGAACAAGTCGCACAGATCGCTCAGCAGGAGGCCCAGCGCACACGCGAAGCCGAGGAGGCGCGCATCGAGGCAAGCCGGAACGTGAGTCAGAAGAAGATAGCGGCCGATCGCGCCATCAAGGAAGCCGAGATCGAGAAGAGTCTCGGTGTTCAGACACGCCAAATCGACGCAGATCGGGCCACACAGGTCCTGATAGCCGAGCAGCGCAAACAGGTCGAGATGGCGAACGCCGACACGGAAATCGCTGTTTCAAACAAGTCGCGTGAACAGTCGGTGGCCGAGGCGGTTGCCAATGAAGCGCGCGCAGAGGCTGCGAAAGCGGAAGAATTGGTGAAGACCTCGCGTGAGGTGGCTGTCGCCGAGCGTGAGAAGCAGATTCAGTTGATCGAGGCGCAGAAGGTTGCGGAGCAAAGTGCGATTGCTATTCGCGTATCGGCAGCGGCGGAGAAGGGTGCGGCGGCCGACCGCGCCGACGCCATTCGCGTCGAGGCCGACGCCAACAAGGCCGCAGCACTTGCTGAAGCAGATGGTAAACGAGCGATCAACGAGGCAATGAACACACTTTCGGTGGCACAGATCGACCTCAGCGTTCGTATGGAAATGCTGAGACGGTTGCCGGATATTCTTGCGCAATCGGTCAAACCGATGGAGGCGATCGATTCCATACGGATATTCCAGGTCAACGGCATGCCTACCGGAACACAGCCTACGGTCCCGAACGGCTCCGGGATGTCGTTGCCCGAGCAGGTCGTGAATTCCGCCCTACAATATCAAGTGGCGAAGCCGCTCGTCGAAGCGATCATGAAGGACGCTGGGCTCTCGGGCGGCGGCCTTGCGGGTATCTCGCAGGCGCTATCCGAGATGGCAACGCGGCAGGGCGAGAGCCCGAGCGTCTCTGACGCTCGGGTCAACTGACGTGGGGGCGCTGACCCCAGAGACCGCCGGCCTTAGTGTCGCCACAGTCGTTCCTGGACCAGCATGTGGCGTCGAGCCTTTAGTCTTGGCCACGCCCGGTGCGCGTCCAAGACGTACTCGCCCTACACGCCTAATCCCTCGCTAAGGTCGTGCGAATGGGTGCGCCCTCGTTCATTGTGGCATTCACCGCGAATTGAGCAATCCAAACGGCTTCGCTCCCCGCTGACCGGAACATCTTGGGTAACTCTCGGCGCGCTTCGCGCATCGAGCCAGTCAGGTAATTGGCTGCATCGTTCGGCCCTCGACCGTTACGCCAACTCCAGCGCCCTGATGGGGCGATGGCTACATTGAACCGCCCGTGGACCGCTATCGTTGCGCTTTGGCCCGGGTCGTGCGTCCTTGGCCAGCATGTGCCCGCGCACTACCCGGTTGCTTGCGATCCTGGGGAGGAGATCTTGCCGGGATGCAGAGGTCCGACCGAGCGAGGTCTCGGCAATTGCGAGGATTTCTTCCGAAATGGACCTGAATCCTTCGCTTAGCTTCGCACTTTCGTTGCCGGAATCACTGCGCTCAGCGGCCGTGCGACCGAGGGTACTCGCGCTGTGCCGCCATTACGAACGGTGTCCCTGTGCACGACTAACCAGCGGTCCAATACGAGGCCCCGCGGTGGGGTTTGGTTGCGGAATCGAGTGGGACCCGGCTGGCATGAGAGACCAGCACGAGTTCTGCTCCCGGAGCGGCAAAACCGATCGACCACAGCGCGCTTTGCTCAAGGGATTACGCATGGCGCGTCATCGTACCGGGGCGCCTGAAGTCGGCAGACATGATCCGATAGCAAAGTTTCGTCGCGAACCTCGCCGACTCTTGCCCGTGCAATGAGGTGCGGGAGGGGCCCCGCACCATGTCTTCGAACGCCCCTCCTGGCCGAGGGCGGCTTCAACCCGATGGTGCATGATTCATGCATATCGGCATTCCGAGACATCAGGCGAACTCGCAGCGCGGCGAGGGAAAAACCGAGATTCAGGCAGTCGAGCGACCGACGAGCTGGCCGGATTGCCGTTCAACCGGCGAGCGCACGGATCAGTTGATTCGATTGCGTGAGCTTGCTCGCGAGTTCGGTCGCGAGATTCTTCAGCACCCGAATCCGGATCCCCGCGTGCTCCGCGGTCACGCGATCGAAATCGTCCGCAGTGAAGTACAGGCACGACAGCTCGGTCTCGGCGCGCACGCTTGCCGTGCGCTCGGGCAATCCGAGCAGCGCGGTTTCGCCGAAAACTGCGCCAGCCGAGAGCTTCGCAACTCGCTGCTCGTCGCCGTTGTGCAACGGCAGGCGGACGCTCGCGATTCCGCTCAGGATCAGAAAGATCCGATCATTGGTTTCCTCGCCTGCGCTGATCAATACATCGCCCGCTTCGACAATGCGCTCCTTGAGGATGCTGCCCAGCCGCAAGAGCGCAGCGGCATCGAGACCCGCGAACACGGGAAACGAGGTCGCGCTCGCCTCCACCAGGCGTTGCCTGGACCCGGTGGCCGCGTCGAGGATACGTTCCTCGCACCACTCCATGGCGAGTTCGTTATCCTCGAACCGAGCCAGCCCAGGACAATGGGCCTCGATATCGCGAAGCAGGATCTTTCGTCCCCTGAGCTGTGAGAGCAGCAGCGTTCCGCCCGCCTGATCGATCACGGCGCCGACCTCGGCGAGCATGCGGCCGGCACTCGGCCCGATGGCTGTCACTCGGTGCAGATCGAGGATGAAGTATTGCGCCTCCTGCATGAGCATGTCGATGCGTCGTGACACGTACTCGATGGAATCCATGCCCACCTCGCCCTGGAGCTCGAGATAGCGGATGCGCGCCACATGCTTCTCGATCACGGTCCGTTGCGCCGAGGAGCGACCGCGGCGCACCGGAATGTCCGAGCCGGAGTAGACGCGGTTGAGCACCACTTGCGCATTCTGAGCCGGTCCGAACACGTGCATGCCGAAGTTGCGCGACAGTTCGCGGCAGACTTCGATGCCACGCACGCTGTTGCCGCTGCTGTCGAGAAGCGGCGACTGCACTGCGATGCCGAACCGGCCGGGCAGCACGGCGATGATGGCCCCGCTCACGCCGCTCTTGGCCGGCATGCCTACCTCGTAGAGCCAGCTGCCCGCATAGTCGTACATGCCGCAGGTCGCCATGACGCTGAGGACGGCCTCTACGACGCCGGGCGAACTTACGCGCTGCCCGGTGCGCGGATTGATGCCGCCATTGGCGAGTGTCGCCGCCATGAATGCGAGATCCCTGCACGTCACCTCCACCGAGCACTGGCGAAAGTAGTTTTCCAACGCCGGCATGGGATCGCTCTCCGCGATCCCGAAGTTGCGCAGCATCCAGGCGATCGCGCGATTGCGAAAGCCGGTTTCGCTTTCGGACCGATAAATCGATTCGTCGACCGCCAGCGGACGACCCGCAAAGGCGGACAAGTTGTCCAGGATATGGGTCCACTGGGCGGCCGCATTGGCACCAGGAATAAGCCCGGTGACCGCGATTGCCCCAGCATTGATCATCGGATTGACCGGCGCACCACTTTGGGGATCGAGGCTGATCGAGTTGAACGCGTCGCCGCTCGGTTCGACACCGACCTTGTGCAGCACCGCAGCGCGACCTCGCGCCTCGAGTGCCGCCGAATAGACGAACGGCTTGGAGACCGACTGGATCGTGAAAGGCAGATCCGCATCGCCCACTGCGTAGGCATGCCCATCGAGCGTCACGACGGCGATGCCGAACCGATGGGGGTCGACCCGGGCTAACTCGGGAATGTACGTGGCCACGGCACCGGCCGAATTCACTTTGATGCGTTGGTGCAGGTCAGCCAGATAAGTTTCGAGCGGGAGTCTCATAGGGTCGGGTGCTTCGGCGTCCTCCCAAAAAAGCAATAATCGCACCGGGGTACGTCCGATCTGCGAATGCCTCGAGACTGCATCGAGCGGAGGACCGTTTCGGCCAGTCAGCGGACGCAGGTGGCCGTGCCCACGCCAACGTCGGCTTCTCCAGGCCGCCACCGAACACTTGTGACCCGTCGCAGTCGGGTGACCGGGCACGAAGCTGTCGTTCGAGGAGCCCGACCTGTCATGGGGATGTTCATCTGAATCAGACGCGGATCCGGCGATGGGTACGAAAAGCAGGTGGATCTCGAGATTGCTCGTGCTTTGTCATGCCTTTGATCGGGGTAACGATGACCACGATGAAACTGACTCCGTGCCACACCTCGCATGCCGGTATGGTGCGGCGAGCAGTCGCGGTGGCGTTGCTTGGATGGGGTGTCGGTTTACTGGCCTGGGGCGCGCGAGGAGCGCGACCTCAGCGGTACCGGCGGATGGATCGATGGCAATCGCGTCGAGGCCGCGGAGGCCACTGCGAACGCGTCCCGCCCGGCGGGCTTCCAGATCGAGGTGCTGACTTCCGCGGCCGGCGATACCACCGACCGCGGGCGCACGAAAATCACGAGGGTGCCCGAACCCTCGAGCGGGGCGACGCGGGCCCTGGGTGGCGTGCCAGCGCCGCTGGCGGCAAGGCGCTGCGTGCCTGGGGGCAGCGTGGTGCCGCTCGCCCGGCGCGCCAGCGTGTCACGTCAGGTGCCGCGCCCCCACAACCCGCAGTAACGCCGTGCGATGAAGGCCAGGCCCGCCGCATAGCCGGGCCATTTCTCATACTCGGGCAATTGAAACTCCTTCTCCGCGGCATCCCAGCACTTGCCTTCACGCGCCAGTTTCTGCATGGTTGCCGATGCGGTTTGCAGCAGCTTCAGCTGGTCTTCGACATCTTTCTTGGTGCCGAGCCGATCGCCCGGCCCCGGATGCCCCGGAATCAGGCGATCCCAGTCCATCGCCAATACCTTCTTCATGAACTCTTCGGTTTCCAGCGGATGAAAGTCGATCATGCCGCGGCCGGGTACCGTGCCTACCGGAATGGTATCGACCACGAAAAGGATTTTCTCCTTCGGCAAGCGCATGACCAGGGTGGAATCCGAATGATTGAGCCCGTGGTAACTCAATTCCAGCACCGTGCCGCCCAGGCGAATCGTGCGCCCGCGGTCGGGCACCGCTTCGTCGGGAATCACGGTGTGCGGATCTTTCAATAACTCCAGGCGTTCCTTGGCGCGCCGATGCGCGATAAAGGTTGCGCCCGCGTCCTTGAACACTTGACCGCCCGCGATATGATCGAAATGGTGGTGGCTGTAAATCACATAGCGTATCGGCTTGTCGGTGATCTTGCGGATTTCATCCAGGTACTGCTGCCCGCCGTTGGGCCGGCCATAGGCCACCGGGTCGGTAACGATGACGCCATCATTGGTCACCACGAACATCGCTTGGTGATTGATGTTGCGGAACACGTACACACCGTCGGTGCCCTCTACCTTGGTGGTGGCGATCGGTGCCCGTGCAGGCGCTTGCGCATAGGCAATGCCGATACCTAATCCCATGGCACCAACCCACATCAAGAGTCTGTGTAGCATGGATTTCCTCCGTTTGCGATGACAATGACCAGTGCATCATAGCGCAAGGAGCGCCGAAAAGAAGGGCGACATCGCCTCCGCGCCAATCTTGTCGCGCGTTCTCTCGTTTTTCGGCTGCCTGCAGGCCACCCTCGTGCCGCCTGATTCGGCCGCCTGCCAGCGGCGATCACGGCAGGCTCATCGATGGGGGCGATAGCCTTCAGCGCTCCGCCGCAGTTCCGGCACTGCGATGTCGATGTCGATGTCGACGTCGAGGAGGGGTTGCTGTCACGTGGCCGACACGGGCCGCAACCGGATCACGTCCGCCCTTTCGGTCGCCGACGTCTGCGCTGCATTCCGACGCAGAGGCACATCTCGTCGTCCCGGCGGGTCGATTCGTCCGCTGCACTGTCATTAGCCGGCTATCATTGCCAACTCGACAGGGTCGATCATTATTCGCGACCATGTTTCCATGCACCACCATGTTTCTTGCGATCCTGGGGAGGAGACCTTGAGCGGACACGCTGTACCGTCTATGCGCCGTCCAGGCGGTTGGCGCACTGCCATGGTCTGGGCGGTCGTCATCGTTCTGACCGGGATGCTTCTCGCGTATCTGCAGGGGGCGGCTGCCATCGAGGCGTCCGTCCAGAGCTATGGGCATCAATTGCTCGTCGTGCTGCCGCGCATGGCGGCGGCGCTCCTGATCAGCGGCTTCATCCAGGTGCTGGTTCCTCACGATCTGGTCGAGCGTTGGCTCGGGCAAAGCTCCGGAATCAAGGGGCTGTTCGTTGCGACCGGGGTCGGGGCGTTGACGCCCGGCGGTCCCATGCTGGCGTTTCCGCTCGTCATCGTGTTGCGCGACGCCGGCGCCTCGGCGGCCTGCCTCGTGACTTTCCTGACGGCTTGGGCGACGTTGGGATTCCACCGGATTCTGATGTGGGAGCTGCCGCTCATCGGTCCGGACTTCGCCGCGGTTCGCTATATTGCCTCGATACCGCTCCCGTTCGTGGCTGGCGCGATCGTTCTCGCACTCGCCGCAGCGGCCAAGCGGCGCGGAGATCGCGTCGAATGATGCTCGATACAAGCTTGGTGGTTCTGTGGTGTGGCGTAGCGCTGCTGATCCTGATCACTTGGCGCACGAAGGGAGTGGCAGGGGTGCGCGCAGGGTTCGCGGGTTCCTGGAATCTTGCGAAGATGGTCTTGCAGATCATCCCGTTCGCATTGCTCGGCGCCGCACTGCTCGCCCAATTGATCCCCCAGCAATGGATCGTGAGTCTGATCGGTCGGGATTCGGGCATGACCGGCATCCTCATCGCGTCTTTGGCGGGTGGGCTCGTGCCGAGCGGGCCCTTCGTTTCCTTCCCCATCGCGTTGTCGCTGATCAAGGCGGGGGCCGGTCCCGCCCAGATCGTCGCATTCCTCACCGGATGGTCGGTCTACGCCTTCTATCGCGTGATGGTTTGGGAGATTCCGACCATGGGCATGCAGTTCACATTGCAGCGCCTGGGGGCGTCGTTGATTCTTCCGATCGT
>LNFM01017490.1_pt1 | contig 11347 bp, 8 predicted proteins | sample 596031 | NCBI WGS metagenome assembly LNFM01 (sample SAMN04254537, study PRJNA301005) | activated carbon metagenome | isolation source: dual media filters at the Ann Arbor, Michigan drinking water treatment plant | place: USA: Ann Arbor | reverse complement strand
TCACGGCGGAACCATACCGAGCAAAAACCGCGTCTTTACCACGCCCGTCGATCCTGGTTCGCCCCCATCGGTTCCACCCAAGGGTGGAGAAATAGTGGTGGAGGCGCCGGGTACTGCCCCCGGGTCCGAAACGCTTATGTCACGCGGCGTTTATCGCCATAGTCGGTTTCCCGACACCCTCCATATAGGCCCTTCCATCGGCTTTTTGAAGGCGTTTGGCGCCTTCGATCCTTCCTTGCCCGCCGGAGCCGATTCCCCGCATAACGTCCGGCGAAACCAAGGACAGCGAACCGATGCCCCTCTCCAGCGACCAGCAGGCAGAAATCGACCAGGCCCGGGCCGGGGCCCAGCCGACCTTGCGCCCGGTCGCTCCGGCGCTGGAGGAAATCCTCTACCAGGCGCTGCCGGTGCTCGATCACGGCTTCGTCCGCGTCGTCGACTACATGGGCGACGATGCCGCCGTGGTGCAGGCGGCGCGGGTGAGCTACGGCCGCGGCACCAAGAAGGTCAGCGAGGATCGCGGGCTCATCAACTATCTGATGCGGCACCGCCACACGACGCCGTTCGAGATGTGCGAGATCAAGTACCACGTGAAGCTGCCGATCTTCGTGGCGCGGCAGTGGATCCGCCATCGCACCGCCAACGTGAACGAATATTCCGCGCGCTACTCGATCCTCGACAACGAGTTCTACGTCCCCAAGCCCGAGCACCTCGCCGCCCAGAGCGCGATGAACCGGCAGGGCCGCGATGCGGTGCTGGCGGGCAAGGAAGCCGAGCGCGTCTTCGACCTGCTGAGGAAGGACGCCGAGCTTGTCTACGAGCACTATCTCGAGATGCTGAACGAGGGCGAAGGCGGCGTGCCGCTCGATCCCGAGCGCTCCGGCCTCGCGCGCGAGCTGGCGCGCATGAACCTGTCGCTCGGCTTCTATACCCAGTGGTACTGGAAGACGAATCTCCACAATCTCATGCACTTCCTCTCGCTGCGCGCCGACGCCCATGCGCAGTACGAGATCCGCGTCTATGCCGAGACGATGCTCGATACGCTGAAGCGCTGGTGCCCGATCAGCCACGATGCCTTCGTCGAATACCGCCTGGGCGGCACGCATCTTTCCAAGACCGGCCTCGCCATCGTGAAGCGCATGCTGGCCGGCGAAAAGGTCGAGCAGAAGTCGAGCGGGCTCAGCGCCCGCGAATGGCGTGAGCTGATGGCGGCGCTCGGGCAGGCGACGTGATCCGCGATCCCGGACGGCTCAGGCTGCTGCGCGAGCGGCCGCGCGACAATACGGCGGTCGAGGAGATGAACGAGGCGGCGTTCGGGCCGGACCGCCAGCAGAAGACGGTCTACCGGCTGCGCGAGGGCGTGAAGCCGATCCGCGAGCTGTGCTTCGTGGCGATTGACCAGAGGGACCGGATGGTGGCCTCGATCCGCAACTGGCCGATCCTGATCAACGACAAGTGGCCCGCGGTCATGCTCGGCCCGCTCGCGGTCTCGCCCGAGCTGCGGGGGCTCGGCTATGGCAAGGCGCTGATGTGGCACTCGATGGCCCAGTCGCGCATGCTGGGCCACAGCCGCATCATCCTGGTCGGCGACCCCGAGTACTACAGCCAGTTCGGCTTCCGCCGCGATCTTGCGCTGAACATCCAGCTCCCCGGCTGGGTCGAGGACCGCCGCTTCCTCGCCCTCGAACTGGTCGCCGGCTCGATGATCGGCGTCCACGGCCTGATCGGCAAATGGCGCCCCGGCTGGCGGCCGAGCAAGCGCAAGACGGCGAATCGCAAATGAGGTAAAGGTCCCTCACTCCGTTCGGGATGACATCATTTGTTTGGTGAGCGCACTGCGCCAAACCCAGCAAAATTGTCATCCCGAACGGAGTGAGGGACCCTTCCTCTTCTTTCGCTACGTTAACTTTTCTAGCCTACTGCACCACGATGTTCGGGGCCTTGCGGGCGCCGCGCTGGTTGGCGGAGAGCTGCTTCCAGACGCGGCCGGCGATGTTCTTGTAGACCTGCGCGTGGGCGCTGTCGGGCTTCGAGACGACGATGGGATGGCCGCTGTCGGACGTGGTGCGGATGTCGAGATGCAGCGGGACCTCGCCGAGGAACGGCACGCCCAGCTTGTCGGCTTCCTCGCGCGCGCCGCCATGGCCGAAGATTTCCGAACGCTCGCCGCAATGGGGGCAGAGGAAGTAGCTCATGTTCTCGACGATGCCGAGCACCGGCACCGCGACCTTGCGGAACATGTTGAGGCCCTTGCGGGCGTCGACCAGGGCGATGTCCTGCGGCGTCGAGACGATGACGGCGCCGGCGAGCGCCACGCGCTGGGCCAGCGTGAGCTGGGCGTCACCGGTGCCCGGCGGCATGTCGACCACCAGCACATCGAGGTCGCCCCACTGCACGTCGCGCAGCATCTGCTCCAGCGCGCTCGACACCATGGGACCGCGCCAGATCATCGGCGTGTCCTCGTTCACGATGTAGCCGATCGACATGGTCTTGAGCCCGTACTTCTCGATCGGCTTCAGCATCTTGCCGTCGGCCGACTCGGGCTTCTCGGTCACACCCAGCATGCGCGGCATCGAGGGGCCGTAGATGTCGGCATCGAGCAGCCCGGTCGCGAGCCCGTTGGCGGCGAGGCCGAGCGCCAGGTTGACGGCGGTGGTCGACTTGCCGACGCCGCCCTTGCCGGAGGCCACGGCGATGATGTGCTTCACGCCCGGCACGTCGATTCGGCCGCCGCCGCCGGTCGTCTTGGCCGCGGGCGCGCCGTGGCTGTGGCCGTGGCGACCGCCCTGTGCCGGCGGCGGGGGCGGCGCGGCGCGCTCCGCCGTCATCACCGCGGTTGCCGAGAGAACACCGGGCATGGCCCGGATCGCCTGTTCGCAGGCCTGGCGCAGCGGCTCCAGCGCCGTGCCGCGCGCGGGGTCGACTTCGAGGGTGACGGCGACGTGGCCGGCCCGCGTCGCGACGCCGCTCACCATGCCGAGCGCGGCGACGCTGCGGCCCGCCACCGGATCGATCACGGTATCGAGAACCTTGCGGATGGCCGCTTCGCTGATTTCCGCCATGTTCTGCTGCTTCCGCTGCGGCGCAATTTCGCGTCCGCCGCTTGATTGAAGGTGTGCCTGTGGTCACATATATGCAGCGCGTATGGAAATCAAAAGAGACAACGCGCCTTGGCGCGGTAAGAACCGGCAGCAGGGGCCCTTGAGGTGAAAATGGCGTGGAATAACAACGGCGGCGGCGGCCCCTGGGGCGGCGGCGGTGGTGGCGGTGGCGGCGGCGGTTCCGGCGGTGGCGGTGGTCCCTGGGGCGGTGGCGGCGGCGGAAACGGCAACCGGGGCGGTGGCGGCGGCGGTGGCGGTCCGTTCGGCTCGCGGCGCCCGCCCGACATGGAAGACGTCATTCGCAAGGGCCAGGAGCGGCTCAAGAACCTCATTCCCGGCGGTTTCGGCTCCTACAAGGGCATCGCCCTGGTGGTGCTCGGCGCGCTCGTGATCTGGCTCGCGACCGGCTTCTTCCGCGTGCAGCCCAACCAGCAGGCCATCCAGCTCGTGTTCGGCAAGCCCTACGGCAAGCCCGTCGAGCCCGGCCTGCACTACAATTTGCCGGCCCCGATCGGCAATGTCGTGGTCGTGAACGTGCAGGACCAGCGCCGCACGGTGATCGGTTCGCGCGGCGCCCAGGCGTCGACACCTTACACCCGCGGTCCGCGCCCGACATCGACGGAAAACCTGATGCTGACCGGCGACGAGAATATCGTCGACATCGAGTTCGCGGTCCTCTGGCAGATCAAGGACGTCTTCCAGTACGCATTCGACGTGCGCAATCCCGAGGAAAACGTGCGGGCCGGCGCCGAGGCCGCGATGCGCGAGGTGATCGGCAAGTCGAACCTGCAATATGCCCAGACCGAGGGACGCAGCCGTATCGAGCAGGACACCAAGGACCTGCTGCAGGGCATTCTCGACGAGTATGGGCTCGGCGTCCGCATTTCGCAGATCCAGCTCCTACGCGTCGACCCGCCGCAGGAGGTCATCGCGGCGTTCCGCGACGTCCAGGCTGCGCGCGCCGACAAGGAGAAGCTGATCAACGAGGGTAACACCTACCGCAATCAGCAGCTCCCCCGGGCAAAGGGTGAAGCGGAATCGATCATCCAGCGCTCCGAAGCCTACAAGGCCGAGACCGTGGCGCGGGCGAGCGGTGATGCCCAGCGCTTCGACCAGGTCTACGAGCAGTGGGCCAAGGCCAAGGACATCACGACCGAGCGTCTGTACCTCGACATGATGGAAGAGGTGTTGCGCAACGTGAACAAGGTCCTGGTCGACAAGGGCACGACCAACAATGGCGGCGTGCTGCCCTATCTGCCACTGCCCGAGCTGCGTTCGGGTCAAACTCCGGGTGTCGGGCCGCAGCCGCCGCGCGCACCCCAGCCCCTGCCGGGAGCCACGCGATGAGCAACCGTTCGATCATTGCGCTGATCGCCCTCGCGATCGTGGGCTTCCTCGTGAGCCAGACCTTCTACACGGTCGACCCGACCAAGCAGGTCCTGGTCCGTCAGTTCGGCGCCATCGTGGGCGAGCCGAAGACCCAGCCGGGCCTCTACGCCAAGCTGCCGCTGATCCAGGACATCCAGCGGATCGACCGCCGACTGCTCGACTACGAAGCCGAGGAGTTCGAGATCATCGCCGGCGACCAGAAGCGCCTCGTGGTCGACGCCTATGCCCGATACAAGATCGTCGCGGCAAAGCTTTACGCACAGACCGTGCCGGGAGGCGAGACTACCCTGCGCGGGCTGCTCGACTCGCTGATCAACTCCGAGATCCGCGGCGTCCTCTCGTCGGTGCCTCTGCATGCGGTGCTGACCGACCAGCGCGCCAACCTCATGGAGGAGATCACCAAGCGTGTGAACGGCAAGACCATGGAGCTGGGGGTCGAGACGGTCGATGTGCGCCTCAAGCGCGCCGACCTGCCCCAGGCCAACTCCCAGTCGGTCTACAACCGCATGAAGACCGACCGCGAGCGCGAGGCCGGCCAGCTTCGCGCCGAGGGCGACGAGGAGAATGCCCGGATCAAGGCGACGGCCGACCGCGAGGTCGCCGTCCTCAAGGCCGATGCCGGGCTGAAGGGCCAGGTCCTGCGAGGCGAGGGCGACGCGACGGCGACCGAGATCTACGCCAAGGCGTTCACCAAGGATAAGGAGTTCTACGCCTTCTACCGGCGTATGGAGGCCTACAAGCAGGCGTTCGGCTCGGGTGGCTCGACCATGCTGCTGAGCCCGGACAACGACTTCTTCCGCTTCTTCAACGACCCGTCGGGGCTTCCGGCCCCGAAGCAGTAGGAACCGGCAAGGATCGTACCGAACCGGCGGCTGTGGCACTCCTGCCACGCCGCCGGTTTCTTTTTGGCCACGCGCCAAAAACGCAGCAAATCCGGGCTCGATAACGACCTCTTTATTTGCGCCACAATCGGCCCGCAGTTAGAGAGAAGCTCTAACGCGCGGCGCCGGCCGTATCGACCGTTTGGCCTTGAGCGCCGTTGGAGGTCGGTCGTGATTCTAGCTGATTTTCAATGCTATTTCAGAGGGGCCGCTCTCGCGGCCATTGCAGCTGTCGGGCTCGTCGCGACGGAGCCCGCCTGGGCGCGCCAGCCGACGGAGAGCTTCTCCGAACTGGTCGACAAGCTGATGCCGACCGTCGTCAACATCACGACCACGCAGAACGTGCCCCAGCAGGGACCGCGTCTGCGGGACATGCCGCAACTGCCGCCCGGCTCGCCCTTCGAGGAACTCTTCAAGGACTTCTTCGACAAGCGCGGCGGTGAGGAGCAGCAGAAGCGCCGCGGCACCTCGCTGGGCTCCGGCTTCGTGATCGATGGCGAAGGCTACATCGTCACCAACAACCACGTGATCCAGGGCGCCGAGGACATCACGGTCATCTTCCGTGACGACACCCAGCTCAAGGCCAAGCTGATCGGCTCCGACAGCCGCATCGACCTCGCGTTGCTCAAGGTCGAGCCGCCCAACAAGAAGCCGCTGCCCGCGGTCAAGTGGGGCGATTCCGACAAGGCGCGGGTCGGCGATTGGGTGATCGCCATCGGCAATCCGTTCGGCATGGGCCATTCGGTGACCGCCGGCATCATCTCGGCGCGCGGCCGGTCGCTGAACGATTCGCTCGACGACTACCTGCAGACGGACGCGGCCATCAACAAGGGCAACTCGGGCGGGCCGCTGTTCAACACCGAGGGCGAGGTCATCGGCGTCAACACCGCGATCTATTCGCCTTCGGGCACGAATGCGGGTCTTGCCTTCTCGATCCCGTCGAACCTCGTGAAGCAGGTCGCCGACCAGTTGCGCGAGTTCGGCAAGGTCAAGCGCGGCTGGATCGGCGTCAGCTACCAGAGCGTCACCGACGACATCGCCGATTCCTTCGGCCTCGATCGCGCCCGCGGCGTGCTGGTGGCCAATGTCACGGCCGACGGGCCGGCCGCCAAGGCGGGCCTGAAGCGCAACGACATCATCATTTCGTTCGCTGGACAGGACGTGCTCGACCTGCGCCGCTTCCCGAAGATCGTCGCCAATGCCCGCGTCGGCAACACCGTCGACGTCGTCGTCTGGCGCGGGGCCAAGGAAGTGCCCCTGAAACTCCGGGTCGGGGAGCAGGAGGAAGCCGAGAAGCAGAACACCTCGGCGCAGGGGGCGAAGAAGCCGAGCCCGCCCGACCAGCCTGTGACCTCCACGATCGAGCAGCTCGGCCTGACCCTGCAAAAGGTCACCGACCAGCTGCGCGAGCGCTATGGCCTGTCCGATCAGGTGAAGGGCGTGATCGTCACCAAGGTGGCGCCCAACAGCCCGGCGGCCGAGAAGCAGCTGCAGCCGGGCGACGTCATCCTCGAGGTCGACCAGAAGCCGGTGACGACGCCGCAGGAAGTCACTGATCTCGTGACCAAGCTACAGCAGCAGAAGAAGCGTTCCGTGCTTCTCTTCGTCGAACGCCAGGGCGACCCCCGCTTCGCGGCGCTCCGGCTGCAGAAGTAGCTTCCGACAGCCAAAGAAAAGGCCGCGCACCGCGCGGCCTTTTTTTGTTTCTGGGCGGGGTGAGGGTCAGCCGACCTTCACGACCAGCTTGCCGAAGTTCTCGCCCTTGAGCAGGCCCATGAAGGCCGCCGGTGCCTTCGCAAGGCCGTCGATCACCGTCTCGCGGCTCTTCAGCTTGCCGGAGGCCACGAGCCCGCCGACCTCGTTCACGAAGTCACCCATCAGGGCCACGTGGTCGGAGACGATGAAGCCCTGCAGGGTGAGGCGGCGCTGGACGATGGTGAACATCTTCTCGGGGCCGGCGATCGGCTTGGCGTCCTGGTATTCGGAAATGGCGCCGCAGAAGGCGACGCGGCCGAAATTGTTCAGGCGCGCGAAGACGGCGTGGAAGATCTTGCCGCCGACATTCTCGAAATCGGCATCGATGCCCTGCGGGCAGAGCTTGTCGAGCACCGCCCCGACATCGCGCTCGGTCTTGTGGTTGAAGCAGGCGTCGTAGCCCGCCTCGCGCACCGCCCACTGGCATTTCTGCTCGTCGCCGGCGCAACCCACGACGCGGGCGCCGGCGAGTTTGGCGAGCTGGCCCGCCACCTGCCCCACGGCGCCGGTCGCGGCGGAGACGAACACCGTCTCGCCCGCCTTGGGCTTGCAGATGTGCTTGATGCCGTACCAGGCGGTGAAGCTCGGCATGCCCAGCACGCCGAGATAGGCCGAGAGCGGCAGGCCGGCCGGGTCGATCTTGCGCAGGCCCTTGCCGTCATGGACCGTGTGCGTCGCCCAGTTCAGCATGCCCATCACGATGTCGCCCTTGGCGAAGCGCGGGTTCTTCGACTCGACCACCTCGCCGATCGAGCCGCCGGTGAGCGGCTTGTCGAGCTCGAAGGGCGGCGTGTAGGAGCGCAGCTCGGTCATGCGCGGCCGCATGTAGGGATCGAGCGACAGGAAGCGCTGGGCGATCAGGATCTGGCCCTCGGCGAGGGCGGGCAGGGAAGCGGTCTCGGCGCGGAAACAGTCCGCGGTGACGTCCCCCTCGGGGCGTCTGGCGAGGACGATCTGCTGGATGTCGGAGTCGCTGCGGCGATAGCCCTGCAGGTAGAGCAGCGCGGTGAGATCGCCATGGTCGATGCGGGCCGGCACCTGGGCCGCCACCGCCGGCTTGGCATGGAAGGCGACGCCGAGGCCGGCGGCCTTCAGCATCGGCAGGTCGTTGGCGCCGTCGCCCACGCTTATCGCGTCCGCGTCGCCAAGGCCACGCTCTCCGGCCAGTCGCCGGAGGGTCGTGAGCTTCGCCTCCTTGCCGAGGATGGGGTGCGCCACCGTACCGGCCAGGGAGGCGCCGTCATGCTCCAGCACGTTGGCGGCATCGAAGTCGAAGCCCAGCGCCCGGCGCACCATCGCCGTGAAGTAGGTGAAGCCGCCCGACACCAGCGCGCAGTGGGCGCCGTGCTTCTGCAGGGTCGCGACCAGGGTGGCGCCGCCCGGCATGTAGCGGATGCGCGTGGCGGCCTCGTCGAGCCGGCCGACGGCCAGGCCCTTCAGCAGCCCGACCCGCTCCTCCAGCGCGCCCGCGAAATCGATCTCGCCGTTCATGGCGCGGGCCGTGATGCCCGCGATCTTCTCCCGCAGGCCCAGGAACTCGGCCAGCTCGTCCAGCATCTCGTTGTGGATCATGGTCGATTCCATGTCCGCGACGAGCAGCTTCTTGCGGCGTCCGTCCGTCGGCAGAACGACCGCGTCGATGCCTGGCAGGCTCACGGAGGCGGCGGTTCCCTCGAACGGCAGGTCGCAGGCGATGCCGGGGGCCAGCCAGTCGGGAGCACCCACGGCGGCACCGGCTCCCTTCAGGGCTTCGGCGGCGGAGGCCACGGCCGCGTCGGTCACGGCGGGGCGGGCGGGATCGGAGATCAGGACCAGGACGTTTTTCACGCTCCCGGCTCTAGCGGCGGGGTCGCGGATTTGCAAACAGTGCGCCGCTCATGACATCGCAGGCCCAGACTCCCGTCATCGTCGTCACCGGACCGACCGCCAGCGGCAAGTCGGCGCTGGCGCTCGAACTCGCCGAACGTCGCGGCGGCACGGTGATCAATGCCGATGCGATGCAGACCTACGACGCCTTCCCGATCCTGACGGCGCAGCCGACGGAGGAGGAGCGGGGGCGGGCGCCGCACGCACTCTATGGCGTGCTGCCGCTCAGCGAGATCGTATCGGCCGCCCGCTGGCGCACGCTCGCGTCGGCCGAGATCGATCGGGCCCTGGCCGAGGGGCGGATTCCCATCCTTTGCGGCGGCTCGGGGCTCTATCTGCGCACCCTGATGCAGGGGATCGCCCCCATCCCTGACGCACCGCCCGAACTGCGCGAGCAGGCGAATGCCGACTGGGCCGCCCTGGGCCCGGAGGCCTTCCGTGCGCGACTGGCGCAGCACGATCCCGCCATCGTCGGGCGGCTGAAGCCGGGGGACCGCCAGCGCCATGTGCGGGCCTGGGAGGTATTCCAGGCGACCGGTCGGCCGCTGAGCCTGTGGCAGGCGGGGGAGGCCTCGGCGGCGCCCTGGCGGTTCGTCACGGTGCTGCTGTCGCCCGACCGCGGCTGGCTGCGGGAGCGGATCGAACGGCGGTTCGACGTGATGCTGGGGCAGGGCGTCGAAGCCGAGGTCCGGGCCGTCTTCGAGCGACATCCCGATCCGGCGTGGCCGGGTCTCAAGGCTCATGGCGCCCCGGAGTTCTTCCGCCATTTCCGGGGGGAATTGGCGCCCGGCGAGGTCCGACGGATCGCCATCGACCATACGCGGCAATACGCCAAACGCCAGATGACGTGGTTTCGGCACCAGATGACACCAGATCTGGTGCTGGATCCGAGGGCTGACCAGATTTTGGGCCAGATTGAGAAATATTTGGACAATCTGGACGTCTGAAACTTTGCGTTTCGATCTTTTTCCATTGACCGGCTCAAACCTCGCCACTATCTTCCGCCGCGCCGCAAAACCCCCGTTTTGCGGCACATTTGTCAGAAGGAGATCGCTGTGACGAAGTCCGAGGAGTCCGCCACGACTGGCGCCGATCTGTTGGTGAAAGCCCTGATCGACGAGGAAGTCGAGGTCGTCTTCGGCTATCCCGGCGGTGCCGTCCTCCCGATCTACGATTCGCTCTTCAAGCAGAACCGGCTGCGCCACATCCTGGTGCGTCATGAGCAGGCCGCCGTGCACGCTGCCGAGGGCTATGCCCGCTCGACCGGCAAGGTCGGCGTGGTGCTGGTGACCTCCGGTCCCGGCGCGACCAATGCCGTGACCGGCCTGACCGACGCGCTGATGGATTCGATCCCGATCGTCTGCCTGACGGGCCAGGTGCCGACCCACCTGATCGGCAACGACGCCTTCCAGGAAGCCGACACGACCGGCATCACGCGCCCCTGCACCAAGCACAATTATCTTGTGAAGGCGGTAAGCGACCTCGCGCGCACGGTCCACGAGGCCTTCTACGTGGCGCGCTCCGGCCGTCCGGGCCCGGTCGTCATCGACCTGCCCAAGGACGTGCTGATGAACAAGCACGAGTATACGGCGCCGCCCAAGGTCGCGGTGACGCACAAGAGCTACCGGCCGCAGACCCAGCCCGACCCGAAGAAGATCGAGCAGGCGATCGAGATGATCGCCAAGGCGAAACGCCCGGTCTTCTACGCCGGCGGCGGCATCATCAATGCCGGGCCGAAGGCATCCAAGCTGCTGACGCAGTTCGTGCATCTCACGGGCTACCCGATCACCAACACGCTGATGGGCCTCGGCGCGTTTCCCGCGTCGGACAAGCAGTTCCTCGGCATGCTGGGCATGCACGGTACCTACGAAGCCAACCTGGCGATGCACGGCTGCGACGTGATGATCAACATCGGCGCACGCTTCGATGATCGCATCACCGGCAACCTGACGAAGTTCTCGCCGGGCTCGAAGAAGATCCACGTCGACATCGACCCGTCGTCGATCAACAAGAACGTCCGTGTCGACCTCGCCATCGTGGGCGATGCCGGCATCGTGCTGGAAGAGCTTCTGAAGGCCTGGAAGGCCAAGCAGCCCAAGGTCGACCAGAAGGCACTGAAGGCGTGGTGGGCCGAGATCGACGGATGGCGCGGGCGCAACTGTCTCGCCTACACGCCGAGCAAGCAGGTGATCAAGCCGCAATACGCGCTGGAGCGGCTCTATCACCACATCAAGGACAAGGACCACTACATCACCACCGAGGTGGGCCAGCACCAGATGTGGGCGGCGCAGTTCCTGAAGTTCGAGCAGCCCAACCGCTGGATGACCTCGGGCGGCCTCGGCACCATGGGCTACG
>LNFM01021345.1_pt1 | contig 11348 bp, 8 predicted proteins | sample 596031 | NCBI WGS metagenome assembly LNFM01 (sample SAMN04254537, study PRJNA301005) | activated carbon metagenome | isolation source: dual media filters at the Ann Arbor, Michigan drinking water treatment plant | place: USA: Ann Arbor | reverse complement strand
GCGATGACTTCACGCAAGTCATTGCGCTCTTCACCGGTTATGCGGCGAGATACACCGCCGCTGTTTGGGTTATTGGGTATTAAAACCAGATACCGGCCAGCCAGTGAAATGTAGGTGGTCAGTGCAGCGCCTTTGTTTCCGCGCTCATCTTTATCGACTTGCACGATCAGTTCCTGGCCTTCCTGCAGGAGGTCCTGGATACGACCATTGCTAGACCCCGCGCTCTCATTGAAACAGGAAGGAGCGATCTCCTTGAATGGCAAGAAACCGTGACGTTCGCAGCCATAATCTACAAATGCAGCTTCCAGACTGGGTTCTATTCGTGTAATGACAGCTTTGTAAATATTGCTTTTGCGTTGTTCCTTGCTGATTGATTCTATGTCAAGGTCAACCAATGTTTGGCCATTGACAATTGCAACGCGCAACTCTTCAGGTTGGGTCGCATTAAATAACATTCGTTTCATGTACAAACCTTACGTGTTCTATTTATGGGTACACTATCCACAAATTGTTCGGATAGATTTTTTTGGTATACGTAGTTGTAATGACGAGGTTTGGGTCTAATAGTTTTATTATAATATTTATTAATCAATTATTTATTTCTTTTTGTTAATGTGTTTTAGTGTGTTAATTTATTCTGGATGATATTTTTTGTAATCTTGAACAGAATAAAACCTATTTATTCTGTTCTAATACACAAGTTACAAGTTTTATTAGCCCTCTTTAAGGTAACAGATTTTACATAAAGTTCCAAACAGAACTTTGTTTTATGTCAATTTTTGTTAATGCACCTTCCTTACTGGGTGTCTTTCTTAATAATCAGTATCTTATATAATAGGATCTGTCATCTTTCGTAACTATTTGCTAATTGTTACAGAAAGAAACTTAAAATGAAATAAGTAAAATCCTTATATTTCTTCACAATAGTCTGTAAACCAACTTGAAAGTTACACATAAAATTAAATATTCAAATAATAATATTCTACCCCTTGCAGTGGTTGTCAAGGAATGTATCGAAGAAGAAGAGAGCGACCAACGAGTTGATAATTTTTTATTCAAGCGCTACAGGAACGTGCCAAAAAGCCACCTGTATCAGCTATTAAGAAGCGGTCAAGTACGTGTTAACGGGAAACGAATAATTGCCAGCTATCGATTGCAATTGGGCGATATCGTTCGAATTCCGCCAATTAAAACGACTGAGAAGAATCCTTCCCGGCAGATCGCAATTGCGCCATCAAGCTTTTTTACCTTCACGGCATTGTATGAAGATGACGCGTTACTGGTGATCGATAAACCCGGTGGATTGGCAGTTCACGGTGGGAGCGGCATCAGTTTTGGCGTGATCGAGCAATTGCGCTCGCAAAACCCATCTTGGAAATTTTTGGAACTGGTGCATCGCCTGGATAGAGATACTTCCGGTGTATTGATGCTCGCAAAGAAACGTACAGCACTGGTTGAATTGCATAGGCAGATTCGTGAAGGTTTAATGGATAAGCACTATTTGGTGATGGTTGGAGGGGAATGGCATAATGCTAAGCAACACGTCAAGCTGGCACTTAACAAGTATGTCACTGCGAGCGGTGAGCGGCGTGTTGCAGTATCAACCGGTGAGCACGCTGATAGTAAATCAATGTTGTCCCACACGATATTCAAGCTGCAAAAAACCTGGAAGAATTTTAGTTTACTGGATGCTGAACTAAAAACCGGCCGTACACATCAAATTCGAGTTCATCTCGCGCATCTTGGGTTTCCAATCATAGGTGACGATAAATATGGTGATTTCGAAATCAACAGGCAACTAGCCAAAGCCCGCGGGCAGAACAAACTAACGAGAATGTTTTTGCACGCGCATACCTTGCAAATCACACACCCTAATACGGGGGAACGCATGCAACTGAAATCGCCTTTATCGAAGGATCTGCAGAAATTTATCGATGGTCTGGAAAATCAATGATTGTTTAGATTTCGGTTCACTTAAATCGAAGTGGTATAATGTGCAGCTAATTATCCGGGTTGACGGCGATTTTCTCAGTCTTAATCATGGTTTGCAGAACTTCCCAGACAGTTTCAACAATTTTTTTCTGTGCGACTTCGTTAGGGTGTATCCCGTCAGCTTGAAAAAATTCGTGTTTTTCTCCAAAACCGGCTAGTAGGAATGGTATTAATTTGATTTGATAATTTTCAGCCAATTGCGGAAAAATGGCTTGGAACTTTCGGGTATAAGTCCTGCCATAGTTGGGAGGTAATTGCATGCCGACGAGTAGAACCTGAGAATTGTTTTTTTTGCATATTTCAATAATAGTTGCCAGATTCTCATAGATGGATTTTATAGTAGCGCCGCGCAAACCGTCGTTAGCGCCAAGCTCAAGAATAACAATCTCAGGACGATGTGTTTCAAGTGATTGTTTGATTCGATTGCGTCCCCCAAGCGTTGTTTCACCGCTGATGCTTGCGTTTATGATTTGATAATCAGTGAATTTAGTCTGTAATCGTTGTGTAAGTAGCGCAACCCAGCCAGCTTCGATTGGCATGCCATGGCTAGCAGAAAGGCTATCACCAAAAACCATTACTGTTTTAGTTGATGCCGCTGTAGCAGGAGCAAGGAAAGTAAAAAGAAACGTCAGAATAATCAGGAAATTTTTCATGTCAGATAACTTTGTTAAACAACCCATTCTTTGGACCAAGGCACTCACCAAGCAAGTTAATACCGGCGACAAACAATTAACCATATTGCAGGATATCGATTTGCAGGTTAACGCTGGCGAGGCCGTTGCAATTATAGGCGCATCCGGTTCAGGTAAATCTACTTTATTAGGGCTACTGGCAGGTTTGGATTTGCCGACTTCGGGGAAAGTTCATCTGGATGCAATTGATATTTTTACTCTGGATGAAGATTGCCGGGCTGCTTTGCGCGGCAAGATTCTTGGTTTTGTATTTCAATCGTTTCAATTGCTTCCTGCATTGACCGCGATTGAAAACGTGATGTTACCGCTTGAACTCTCTGCAGCCGGAAACGCTGAAACAACGGCGCGAAGATTACTGGAACGCGTTGGACTGTCCATGCGTTTGCATCATTATCCGAAACAGTTATCCGGAGGAGAGCAGCAGCGGGTTGCCATTGCACGTGCATTTGCAACGGACCCTAAATTATTGCTGGCCGATGAACCCACGGGGAATCTCGATTCAGCCACCGGAATACAAATTATTGAGCTCATGTTCGAGCTTAATCGTGAACATGGTACGACATTAGTTTTGGTTACCCATGATGAAGCCCTGTCACGGCGTTGTTCGCGCCAAATCCGATTGGCGGATGGCAGGCTTGTGCAATAATTGTTATATATAGTCAAGCATCGTTGATAATTCCTCGTATTTTTTCGGCAAGGTAATATTTTTCTCCATGAATCATTTTAAGCTGTCTTATCGCATGCTACGCCGTGACTGGCGCGCAGGCGAGCTCAATGTGTTGGTTTTGGCACTGATCATCGCGGTCAGCGGAATGACCACTGTAGGTTTTTTTGCTGATCGGGTGGAACTGGCACTTTCGCGCGAAAGCAATCAACTGCTGGGTGCGGATTTACTGATTATTTCGAGTAAACCCTTACCCGAGCACTATGCCGATGAGGTTAGCCGGCTTGGATTATCTGTCTCAACGCTGACCAAATTCCCCAGCATGGTTTCCAATGGCGAGAACAATCTGCTGACTGAGATTAAAGCAGTCACAGAGGGTTATCCATTGCGCGGGCGTGTGCACTTGGCCAGCAGGTCTTCAGAAACAGCAGAAATTCAGGTTGCTGGCCGAATTCCACAACCGGGCACTATCTGGGTCGATGAGAAAGTCATGACACGGCTTGAGCTTAAAGGCGGTGACGTAGTGGATGTGGGTGACGCCCAGTTAACAGTGACCGAATTGGTCGTGCGTGAGCCGGATCACTCAGTGGGATTCATCAATATGGGCGCGCGCGCCATGATTAATGCAGCCGATTTGTCAGATACCGGTTTAATTCAGGAAGGCAGCCGTGTTTCCTATCAGTTACTCGTTGCGGGTGAAATAAAAGCGGTGCAGCAATTTCGAGATTGGGCGAAATCTCAGCTTACCAAGGCGCAGCGGATTGAAGGTATCCGGGATGCGCGTCCCGAGATTAAAGCCGCATTGGAACGTTCAGAAAAATTCTTAAGCTTGGCGGCTCTGGCCAGTGTGGTTCTGGCAGCAGCGGCGATTGCATTGGCTGTACGCCGGTTTACCCAGCGTCATCTGGATGGATGTGCGGTGATGCGCAGTTTGGGAGCCAGTCAGAAACAGCTATTTTATCTGTACTTGTATTATTTTATTGTTTTGGGCGTTATCGCCAGCAGTATTGGATGCCTGATCGGCTTTGCGGCCCAGGAGATTCTGACGCACTGGCTGACCGGTATTGTCGACACTGAGTTACCCTGGCCCAATTGGCTGCCAGCACTGCAAGGTCTGCTGGTAGGGCTGGTGTTGTTACTGGGTTTTGCATTACCGCCTGTGTTGAATTTGCGTAGCGTTCCGGCTTTGCGGGTATTGCGCAGAGATATCGGCTTATCCAGCATAGCTGGCTATTTATTGGGACTGGTAGCTTTATCGCTTTTGTTTATCTGGAAAGCGCAAGATCTGAAACTGGGTCTCTATATTGTCATTGGATTTGTCTCGGCCATTGCCATTTTTGGTTGCCTGGGCTGGTTACTGATCAGGGTATTATCGAGCCTCCGGCATCAAGCCGGCGGGGCTTGGCGTTATGGTTTGGCCAGCATCAGCCGCCGCGCGGTTTCAAGCGTATTGCAAGCAGTGGCACTGGGATTGGGTTTGATGGCATTGCTGGTGCTGACGCTGATTCAGGATGATTTGATCGACGATTGGCATACCAGCTTGCCGCCTGATGCGCCGAATCATTTTCTGGTCAATATTCAACCGGATCAATTGCAGTCACTGGAGGAATTTTTCCAGCAATATGGTATTGAACACCCGCCGGTGTTTCCGATGGTAAGAGGCCGTTTGATCAAGATTAATGGGAAAGATGTGTCGCCAGAGAATTACGCGGATGATCCGCATGCGGAAAGGCATATCCGGCGCGAATTCAATTTGTCTTGGGCGAGTCAACAAGCGCTGGATAACCAGGTTGTTCAAGGCAAATGGTGGAATGCAGATAGCAACGAAGCGGTTATGTCGATTGAAGAAGCCATTGCTAAAACAATCGGTGTCAAACTAGGTGATGAACTGACTTATGATATTGCGGGCAGTCCTTTTTCAGCCAAGATCACCAGCATGAGAAAAGTGGATTGGGATAGTTTCCGGGTTAATTTTTTTGTTGTCGTGCCGCCCGGACTGCTGGATAACTATCCGGTCAGTTATATCACCAGTTTTTATGTGCCGCCGGCAGAAATTGCCATGATGCATGAACTGGTCAGAACCTTTCCGAATATTCTGGTGGTCGATGTGGCAATCGTCATTAACCAGGTGCAGCAAATGATCCATCAGGTCTCGCAAGCAATTGAATTTGTTTTTTTGTTTACCGTACTGGCCGGTTTTTCCGTGTTGTACGCAGCGATTGCCTCCACACAGGATGAACGCATCTATGAGGCGGCCATTTTCAGAGCGCTCGGAGCCAGGCGGGAACAACTGTCACGTGCTTGGGCGGCGGAATTTGCGATATTGGGGGGATTGGCCGGATTGTTTGCGTCGGCCGGTGCCAGTGTATTAGGCTATGTCATTGGCAAGCATGTTCTTCATCTCGACTACACGTTTAATCCCTGGATTTGGCTGGTCGGTACGTCAATCGGTGTTGCCGGTGTTTTAGTGGCCGGTATGCTGGGTACGCGTTCAGCATTATCCAGCCCGCCGTTATTAACTTTGCGCAAAATTAGCTAATCCGCTTCGTGACTTTGATAACTTCACCGGCATCGATCCTCGGTTCACAATCGCCCAAGCTTAAATCACTGCCGCCGCTGAGTTTGTATGTCCATATTCCGTGGTGCCTAAAGAAATGCCCTTATTGCGATTTTAATTCGCATGCGATTCGCGGGGAGGGTAGCCAGGCACCTGAGGAAGAATATGTTGCAGCGCTAATACGGGATCTCGAGTTCGCTCTGCAAGATGTTTGGGGGCGGCGGCTCAGCAGCGTATTTTTTGGCGGTGGTACACCCAGCTTATTTAGCGCCAAAGCGATAGATACGATCTTGACGGCAGTGCGCACATTATTACCGCTGGAACATTTTGCTGAAGTGACTCTGGAAGCCAATCCCGGAACATTTGAAACGCAAAAATTTGCCGATTTTCGTGCTGCAGGCATCAACCGTTTGTCGATCGGCATACAAAGTTTTAATGCGCAGCATTTAAAGGCGCTGGGGCGTGTGCACGATGACCAGGAAGCGCACCGGGCGGTGGACATCGCGCTGAAGAATTTCGACAATATCAATCTCGATCTGATGTATGCGTTGCCCGGACAAACGTTGGAAGAAGCGCAAACTGATATCGAAATGGCGTGTTCTCTCGGCGTCACGCATATTTCCGCGTATCATTTGACGTTGGAACCGAATACGTTGTTTTACCGCTTTCCCCCCAATCTTCCCGATGATGAACAAGCAGCAGCGATGCAGGACATGATTGAGCAAACGACTGCGAGCCATCAGTATCGGAATTATGAGACTTCAGCTTTCGCGCAAGCAGGGAAGGAATCGCGCCATAACATGAACTATTGGTTATTCGGAGATTATCTTGGCATTGGTGCAGGTGCGCACAGCAAAATCAGTTTCTCCGACAAGATTGTGCGGCAGATGCGCACTAAGCAACCGAAAGAATACCTGGCCAAAGCCAATGCAGTAGAATCGTTAATCCAGACGCAGCAGATTCTTACTCCCGCAGACCGGGGGTTTGAATTTATGATGAACGCGTTGCGGCTCACCGGCGGATTTGAAACAGCTATGTTTCGGGAGCGCACCGGCTTGACGATTACCGCTGTTCAAAAGCAATTGGATGAAGCCGAACAACGCGGCTTACTCGTGCATGACCATCACCGCATTAAACCCACCGTCTTAGGCAGGCGCTTTCTCAACGATCTGCTGCAACTTTTTTTACCTGAACCGCCAAACCCGGAGTAACGCTCGTCATCGATTCAGCGTGATTATGCGCTAAAATCGCACGCTTCTGATTTGAAGTTATCTGCAAAAGGAGTCAATGCCGTGGCGTATGTAAAACCGGAAGAAATCGTCGAAAACATGTTGCAGTCAGGTGCTAAGAAAGCAAGTTTACCAGTCAAGCAGTTGCTGATTCGTGGTTTTCTGGCAGGTGCTTTTCTCGGTTATGCCACCACGCTGGCGATTCTGGCGGCAACGCAAACCGGCTGGGGTATTGCCGGCGCTTTGATGTTTCCGGTGGGGTTTGTCATGATCGTTCTGCTCGGGTTGGAATTGGCAACCGGCAATTTTGCGCTGATTCCGATTGCGGTCAAAGATCAAAGAACACCCTTCAGTCATTTGCTCAGGAACTGGACCTGGGTGCTGACCGGAAATCTGATCGGCAGTGTCACCTATGCGTATTTGTATTGCATCGTGGCGACCAAAATGGGAACGATCGACCCGGAAACCATCCCCGCACTGCAACGAACCATCGCCATCGCCGAAACCAAAACACTTGAATACGCCAAGCTCGGCATGAACGGTACGATTACTGCCTTCACCAGCGCAATGCTGTGCAACTGGATGGTGACATTGGGCGCCGTTATGGCATTCACTTCCACCGCCACAATCGGCAAAATCGCCGCGATGTGGCTGCCAATCATGACCTTCTTCGGCCTCGGCTACGAACACGCCATTGTCAACATGTTCGTGATTCCTGCCGGTATCTTGCTGGGCGCGGATATCACCATCGCGGATTGGTGGTTGTGGAACGGGTTGCCGGTGATTGCGGGAAATTTGTTTGGCGGGATGATTTTTACCGGGTTTATGTTGTATTGGAGTTATGGTAAATCAACTAATCAATCTTAATCTATTCTTACACAAGTTCTGTGTAATCAATATCCTAAGGTATTATGCTCCGTGCGGGCGGTTTGCTTGCTGCACATGTGCAGTATGAGGAACGAGTGCTTTCCCGAAATTGCATCTTTGCATTTCGATTCCGATTCTGTGGAATTAATTTTATGCATTTAAAATAGCTTCTGAAAAACTGTCATTTCGAACACAGCGAGAAATCTATGCTGTCTATTCCAAAAGAATCCTCATTACGGCAAATTTGTTCTCTTCTCGGGGCCGAGGTCTAATCGGATGCGGCTGCGATCCGATTAGTTATCAAACGAATTCATCCTGCTGCTGGGAGCGCCGTTGTTTCTTGAGTTCTAATAATGCCTCGGATAGTCCGAGCGTATCCAGTAAAACAGGACGCAGTTTATGTAAGCTTGTTATGCTTGATATCATCATTTTTCTTCCCTGCGCATTATTCTAGTCATGCTGCTTCATACGATTTTCTTTGCATGATAGGTATAACTGGAACTTTTCATTCCTTTCCGGATGGCGTAATAATTGCAATACATCAGTTTAGTTCACTGCAATTTTAAAATATAAATTATTGCAAATGATAACGCGCTATTGACGATTAAAATTTTCAATGAGGCATGCTGAGAATTTTATTGAGGTGATCAAGTGGCATGTTATACAGCGATCTAAGATCAAATTTGCTTAGCAAGGGAGTTTAGAAAATTTGTTAGTGCAATCAAATATTCTTGCTTTTGTTTTGGGTACTGGCTTGTTGCAGCAACGAGCTGAATTACCAGAAATTGGGTGGGCGTGGAGTTTATTGCTGCTGGGAAGCGCGCTTGGGTTGTTTCGATGCAGTCAATTGGTGATTCCGGTAGCAATAAGCAGAATTTTGTTTTGGTTTCTTTTTATGGGAATTGGTTTTTTTTGGGCCGCTGCGATGGCGCATTGGCGTTTGGCCGACTCATTACCTCACGAATGGGAGCGTAGAGATATCCAGGTTATCGGTGTAGTGTCCAGTATGCCGCAAAAGGATGATCGCAGTATGCGTTTCCGGTTTGATATTGAGCGTGTGGTCACAGAAGGTGCAATTGTACCCAAAAAGGTTGCATTGTCCTGGTATAAAGAGCGGCAGGTGGATTCAGTTCAGAAGGTATTTCCGGCTATCAAAGCGGGAGAGCGCTGGCAAGTAACGGTGCGCCTAAAACAACCGCATGGTACCTCGAATCCGCATGGCTTCGATTATGAAGCATGGGCCTTGGAACGTAATATTCGAGCAACCGGATACGTGCGAGCATCGGACGATAATCAGCGTTTGCATCCGATAGTTCAGCGGCCAAGCTATTGGGTTGAGCATATTCGTGAAGAAATCCAGCGACGCTTTGCCGCGAGGTTAGCCGATAAATCCTATGCCGGTATTTTAAAAACGCTGGCGACAGGCGATCAACAAGCCATTCCCCACGATCAGTGGCAAATATTTACCCGTACAGGGACCAATCATTTGATGGCAATTTCCGGACTGCATATCACTATGATCTCTAGCATGGTATTCGCATGCGTATTCTGGCTATGGCGTTGGAATAGCTATTTAGCATTACGTTTGCCAGCACGCCGTGCTGCTGTTATGGCCGGATTGATAGTGGCTTTCACCTATGCTGTGCTATCTGGTTTTGCAATTCCGGCGCAACGCGCATTCTGTATGCTGGCTGTGGTGGCGATCACGCTATGGAGAGGGCAGTATGCATCAACCACGATGGTGCTGGCATGGGCGTTATTTTGGGTGGTGCTTCTGGATCCTTGGGCAAGCATTGCGCCTGGTTTCTGGCTATCATTTGGTGCAATTGCCATTATTATGCTGGTGACGGTAGGGCGGATCGGCAAAACTCACTGGCTGAGTGATTGGTTACGGATTCAATGGGCCATTACGCTGGGACTCATTCCGCTATTATTGGCTTTGTTTCAACAGGTGTCATTGGTGTCACCAATTGCGAATGCCATAGCTATTCCATTGGTGAGCCTGGTAGTGGTGCCGCTCACATTACTGGCGACAATACCCATATTTGACTTTATGTTACCGTTAGCACATGGCGTGTTAAGTATTGTCATGCTGTTACTGCAATCTCTGAACGATATGTCAAATGTAGTATGGCAGCAGCATGCGCCACCGATGTGGGCAATAGCGGTGGCAATCGTTGGGATCTTGTGGTTGTTGCTGCCCGGAAGCTTTGGGTTGGGTTTTTTTGCCGGTTTCCCGGCACGCTGGCTGGGTGTGATTGCATTGCTGCCGATGTTCCTGGCACAGCCATCTCGGCCAGAATCCGGTGAATTATGGTTAACGGTTCTGGATGTTGGTCAGGGATTGGCAGTAGTGGCACGCACTGAGCATCATGCTCTGTTATTCGATACCGGTCCCAGTTTTGGTGAAACGGACAGCGGTAGCCGCATTATCGTGCCTTTTTTACGTGGAGAAGGTATTCGTCAGCTTGATACTTTAATCGTATCACATGCTGATTCGGATCATAGTGGCGGCGCTTTATCGGTACTGGAGGCGATACCTACTAAAAGGTTACTATCGTCTCTGCGAAGCCATCACCCAGTACAGCAAGTTGTGCTCCATAAAGAGCAGTGCCGCGCTGGCCAATTCTGGCAGTGGGATGGCGTACATTTTGAATTGCTGCATCCATTAGCACAGGATTATGCGAATATACAACTTAAAACCAATGCACGCAGTTGCGTGTTAAAAATTACATCAATTCATGGGAGTGTATTGCTGCCGGCTGATATTGAAGGAAAGGACGAGTTGGCATTGCTTGCTCGCGTCAGTGATAAGCTTCCCGCAACTGTATTGATCGCGCCGCATCATGGTAGTAAAACTTCCTCGACAGCCGCTTTTTTACAAAAAGTGAATCCTTCCTTGACGATATTCACAATGGGATATCAGAATCGCTACGATCATCCGAGTGAAGTGGTGGTGGCCCGCTATCACAACTTGGGAAGTCAATTATTGCGCAGTGATCGAGAGGGTGCTATTTTGCTTCGCTTTGCAAATAATGAGTGGTCTGTTGCTAGTTGGCGAAGATTGCACCGCCGCTATTGGCAGCATAAAAGAATTGAATAAATTAACCCTGATCTTGATTGAAGTGCGGCTTGGGTTTTCTAATATTCGTCAGGTAATTCGATATTGCTAAATATCACAGTGAAAGTAGTACCCATTCCGGGTTCGCTGGTGACTTTGATTTTCAGTTTGTTATTTTCTGCTGCGATTCTCACGATAGACAAACCAATGCCGCTGGATGCTTTGTTATGAAGAGCGGCCCTAGGCGAATAAAAATACTCATTAAATATATTCGGCAGATCTTTGT
>LNFM01012221.1_pt1 | contig 11348 bp, 7 predicted proteins | sample 596031 | NCBI WGS metagenome assembly LNFM01 (sample SAMN04254537, study PRJNA301005) | activated carbon metagenome | isolation source: dual media filters at the Ann Arbor, Michigan drinking water treatment plant | place: USA: Ann Arbor | reverse complement strand
CAGCGGCGGCCGGCCACGGCCAGGAGACCGAGACCACCGATGACGGCGAGCGTTGGCAGGAGCCACGAGAAGCTCGAGCGCGGCGTCGCGAGGACGCCTTCGCCGTACTGAGCGACATAGGTCGCGAGCGCGTAGTCGTACGCCGCCGTGCGACCGGACTCGGTCGCGAGATTGAACTTCGCCTGGCCCGTCCCCTTGTCGGTCTCGTTGATGAGGGTCTGCACCCACGCGCGGAGGTCGGAGGCCGTGGCGCACTTGCAGTCGAAGATGCTCTCGCGCTTGCAGCCACAGGGGCACAAGAGCTCCTTCATGGCGGCGGACTCGGTGCCGTTGGCCGGCCGGTTCATCGAGGCATAGCCGACGCTCATGTCCCCCATGCCCTGCCCCGCCGGCACGTGCTCCGCCTGCGCCAGCGCGTGGCCAGGAGCGAGCGTGCCCATGAGCGCGAGCGCGAGGATCGCGACGATGCTGACGTCAGCGGCGCGACCGAGCTTGCCGCCACCGCCGCGCTTGCCGCGACCGGCGACCGCGTCCACGAGGGACTGCGGGATGAGACAGATGAGCGTGCCGAACAACAGCATGAGCGTCCCGATCCACACCCAGCTGATGAGCGGGTTGATGTAGATGCGGAAGTTCGCGAGGCCGGTCTCGACGTTGTAGCCAGTCAGCGTGATGTAGACGTCCTCGTGCGGCCGCACCTTGATGGCCACCTCGCTGGTCGCTTCGGAGCCCTTCCGGTAGTCCCACTTCGCGGGGTAGAGGACACCGAGGCGTTCGTTGCCGCTCCACACGCTGATCTGGGCGGTGACCGCCGTCTTGTGATCGTCCGACGTCTCCGTCAGGTCCTCGTAGAGGAACGTGTAGCCCGAGAACTCGAAGGTCGAGGGCGAGCCCTTCGGCAGCACCCGCACCGTGCCGTCCTCGGCCATGTAGGCGTCCTGCCAGCGCAGGCGATCCTCGCGCGGCTTCGCCTCGTCGAGGCCCTCCGCGATCGCCGGCACCTGGAGCGTGCGGTCGATCATGCGGTCGTACGCCTTGCCGCCGAAGCCGATGAAGAGCACCGCGACGCCGAGGTGCACCACGTAGCCGCCGTACTTGCGGCGCTTCGACAGCACGAGGCCGATGAGGGACGTGAACGGGTCGGAGCCGGACTGCTTCATGCGCACCGCGTTCCCGCGCACGAACTCCTGGCCGATCGACGCGACGGTGAACGCGACGATGCCGAAGTTGATGAGCGACATCGGCAGCCGGATCATGTTCGCGAAGATGGGGCTGCGGTGCGTGACCTGCGGGAAGAAGATGAGCAGTACGACGATCGTCGCGGCCATCACGGCCGTCGGATAGAGGAACTGCCGGAGCAAGCGCTCGCGGGTGGTGGTGCGCCAGGCCAGGAGCGGAGCCGCGCCGGCGAGGAAGAGGAGGATGGTGCCGAGCGGCGTCATCCACTTGTTGAAGAAGTCGATGCCGACGGTGACGCGCGAACCATCGATGCCCTCGGAGATCGTCGGGAACATCGTCGCGAAGAGGACGAAGAACGCGCACCCGAGGAGGATCCAGTTGTTCGCGAGGAAGGCGAACTCGCGCGAGTAGAACGACTCGAACTGCAGCTTCGCCGACAGCTTGTCGGCGCGGTACGCGAGCAGGCCGAACGAGACGATGGCGACCAGGGCGATGAAGCCGATGAACGCCAGGGCCAGCGCGTTGTCCTCGCCGAACGCGTGCACCGACTGCACGATGCCCGAGCGCGTCATGCACGTGCCCCAGATCGTGAGGAGGAACGTCAGGATCACGAGGACCATGTTCCAGATCTTCATCATCCCGCGCTGCTCCTGGATGATCGCGGAGTGCAGGAACGCGGTGGCCGTGAACCACGGAATGAAGCCGGCGTTCTCGACGGGATCCCAGGCCCAGTAGCCGCCCCAGCCGAGCTCCTCGTACGCCCAGCGGCCGCCCAGCACGAGGCCGACCGAGAGGAAGAGGAAGCACAGGAGCATCCACACGCGGACGCTACCGAGCCACAGGTCATCGAGGCGTCCCGACGCGAGCGCGCCGATGCCGAACGCGAACGGAATCGTCGCCGCGACGAAGCCCACGTAGAGCATCGGCGGGGGGATCACCATCCAGTAGTTCTGGAGGAGTGGGTTCAGGCCCTGCCCGTCCGCCGGCGCCGCGGTGAGCGACGTCGCGAACGGGTTCTTGTTGAAGATGAGCAGGGTCAGGAAGAACACCTGCACGACCATGATCGTGGCGACGACGTAGCCGATCATGTCGCGGTGACGCTTGGCGTTCAGGGCGATCGCGATCGACGAGAACAGGCCGAGCACGAGCACCCAGAACAGCAGCGAGCCGTCGAGGCCGCCCCAGAACGCGGTGATCTTGTACGCGATGGACATCGAGACATCGCTCGTGTTCGCGACGTACTTGATCGTGTAATCGTGCGTCAGGAAGCCATAGATCAGCAGCGCTGACGCGACCGCGGACAGCGCGGTGAACGCGTGCAGCGCGTAGACCGATGATGTGGTGAGCCGGCGGCTCTTGCGCGCGTTGCCGGCGATGCCAGCCGCGATGCTCCACGCACCGATGACGTAGGCGATGAGCAGCGTCGCCGAGCCGACAACCGCGATCGGCGAAAACGGGAGATTTGGGGTCACACTATTTTACTTCCGCTGCTGAACCTGCCGAACCTGAAAACCGCTCGTTGAGATCCTTGTTCGCGTTCGCGCCCTCGTACTTCGAAGGGCACTTCGCGGAGAGCTCGGTCGCCTCGACTGCGTACTGCAGATCCGTCTCGAGCGGTACCCCGAGCGAATCGGCGACGGACTTCATGTCCATCGCTTCGATGAACTTGCCGGTGGCCACGACCTCGGCATCGTCCTTGAAGGTGTCGGGCTTGGGGCCCTTCGAGAAGATGCGGATCTTCTTGCCGCCGTGATGCAGGACGAAGGTGCGCCACGTCTCCTGGCCTACCACCTTCTCGACGATCGAGCCGGCGATGACGTAGCCGTGGACTTTGATCTCCTTGCCCTTCCAGCGTGTGACATCGCCGGCGAGCATGACCTCGACCATCCCGTAGTTGTTCGAGCTGCCCCAAGACGCCATGAAAAAGCCCGCGCCCGCGACGGCAACTGCCGCGGTGAGGGCAACCTTGATGAGGGTGCTGTTCTGCATAGCGGCAGGTGGCGGAACCGTACCATGCTCCTCGATATTCCGGGTCATCCCGTGGGGATACGTCCCCACGGGTGGGGCCGGTAGACCCGATCACCCGCCGATCGAGATCATGTGCTTGCCCGGAGCGGCCGCGAGAAACTCGTGACCCTCGCGTTTTCCGACGACAACCGCCGCGATCGCATGGGAGATTTGCTCGTCCGAGTCTCCGCGGCGCAGTGCGTCGCGCAGGGACAGTGCGTCGTCATGTCCCAGGCAGGCATGGAGGTCCCCTGCGGCCGTGAGTCGCAGGCGATTGCAGTCCCCGCAGAAGTGGTCGGTCATCGCCGAGATCACCCCCACACGCCGGGTCGGGTCGGCGGCCAGCATCCAGGTCCGGGCCGGCCCCGCATCGCGATCGCCGGCCACGGGCACCAGCGCCCCGAGCGCCTCGGCCAGCGCCGTGCGAATGGCCGCGCTGGAGAGCTCTGCGGCCCGCTCGTAGATCATCCCGCCCGACATCGGCATGTGCTCGATGAACCGCGGCTCCGCCCCATGGGCCCAGGCGTACTCGCAGAGGGCCAGGAGCTCCGCCTCGTTCACTCCGCGCAGGGCCACGGCATTCGTCTTCACCCGCAACCCCGCGGCCACCGCCGCCCGGAGGCCCGCCTGTACCCGGACGAGGTCACCACCCCCCGTGAGGGTCGTGAAGCGCGCCGGGTCGAGGGTATCGAGGGAGATGTTCACGCCCGCGAGCCCGGCGGCCTTGAGTGGTCCGGCCAGGTCGGCGAGGAGGTGGCCGTTGGTCGTCATCACGACCTGCTCGATGCCGGGGACCCGCACCAGCCGACCGACCAGGTCCACGAGGCCCTTGCGGACGGTGGGCTCGCCTCCCGTCAGGCGGAGCTTGCGGACGCCGAGGCGGGCGAAGACCGTCGCGAGGCGCTCGATTTCTTCGAAGGAGAGGATCTCGGCGCGGCCGGCGAAGGCGAGATCTCCTGCGATGTCATCCGGCGCACAGTAGGAGCACCGGTAGTTACAGCGGTCGGTGACCGAGATGCGCAGGTAGCGGATTCGGCGAGCGAAGTTGTCGACGAGGGTCGTCGGGGGCGGCCCGTCGAGGGCGCCCTCGAGGGTGGCTACTGGAGTTGCCTGCAGGACTGGCAGATATGTCCGCGGCGTTCCCATGGGGTGGCGAGCTTACGTCTAACACGGACGCTCGTTACCGAGTCCGAATGTTTGCTTGACACTCCGTCGAGGACAGCGCATCTATCGCCTCAAATTTTGGGAGTATCGATGCTTCAGCAGTGGGTCCTACTGGTCGAGAACGAGCCGGTGATGTGCCGCGCCGGTAACGACGATACGTATTTGCTTACCTTCAAGGACATGGCGAAGGCGCGCAGCTTTGCCAAGACGTCCGCCATTGAGGGCGCACAGCCCCGGATGATCGTGCGTGCGAACCAGGACGAGCTGGTCCGCAGCGCCCGCGCCGCCGGCGTGGTCGGCACGCTGCTCGACTACGATCCGTCGACGCAGAAGTACGCCGATACGCAGCCGTTGTCCTGACTCGAACGAGTCAGTAGCCGCCGGTCACGATCACTTCGGCCACGTCGCCGCGCTTGCTCGCGTTCGAGTTGATCGCTCGCGCACACATCACGCGGTCGATGCGCATGCCCTTGTAGAGCGAGCGAATGAACGGCGTATCGCTGTTCGACAGCATCACGCGGGCCCCCTTGGCCACGAGCTTCTGCGCGGTCTCGGCAAGCTCGCGCTGCTGGTCGGGTCCGAACGCGCTCGCGGTGTAGCTGACGAAGTTTGCCGTCGGCGTCACCGGATCGTACGGGGGATCGAAGTAGACGAAATCGCCCTTGCCGGCATCGCCGATGGCGGTCTTGTAGTCCCCGCAGCGCAGCTCGGTCTGCTGGAGGACCGCGTGCGCGGCGCGCAGCGTGTCGGGTACGCAGATCGGCGGATCGACGTAGCGGCCGATGGGCACGTTGAACGCACCCGAGCGATTCACGCGCCACAGGCCGTTGAAGCAGGTCTTGTTCAAGTAGATGAACGTCGCGGCGCGATCGGCGGACGTCCAGGCGATATCGCGGTCGTTCCAGCGGGTGCGTACGTCGTAGTAGTGCGCCTCGCTGTGCTGGGTCCGGTGGTGCTCGAGGCGCCGGATGACGCCGGCGACGTCGCGGCGGAGGGCGGTGTAGAGCCCGATGAGATCGGGGTTCATGTCCGCGAGCACGGCCCGCTGGGGAGCGACGCGCCAGAACAGCGCGGCCCCGCCGGCGAACGGCTCGTAGTAGCGCCGCCACGACGACGGCAGGCGGCTCGTGAGATCGGGCAGGAGCTTGGTCTTGCCGCCGACCCACTTGATGACCGGCGATGCGACAGCAGGAGCGAGACCGTGCGCCTTACCGGCGACACGCGAACGAACGGACATGAAAATAATCGTCGAGGGCCGACGATCGGCGGGCCAATTTCTGACCCGCGCTGCAATCACTTCGATAACCCGATACAGCAGTGCGGTATCGTGATCGCGTGAAGGCTGCGCTCGTCGTGCTCGTGGTCGCAGGGTGCACTGACCCCGGCGTGTACATCGAGGTCATCGCGACCCCGAACACCGACGAGGTCGAGCTGTATTTCGGAGCCAGCGCGTGCACCTCACAGGACACGGTGACCGGCGAGGCCTGCACGCGCCTGCAGCCCGATACGTTCACGCGACCGGTCGACGCGGCGATCTTCCTCCGCGATCGCGACGAGCCGTACCGCGCGGACGTCGAGGATGGATCGGCGTGGTTCCGCCTGTCCGTCGAGCCGCTCGCCGTCATGCCCCGCCTCGTGGCCGTGGGCCGGGAAGACGGTGTGGCCCGGAGCGTGGCCGTCGTGCCGAACCTCGCGCTCGACAGCACGCGGAAGGTGCAGATCGTCCTCGAGGACGCGCCCACCTGGACGGGCGACATGACGTTCCAGGGCCTCGGGGTCATGGAGTGGGACGACGGACGCTGTGTCGGCGTGCACGAGGGCGGCGACCCCCAGCTGTTCGTCGTGGCCGCCGGCGATCCGGACTGCGACCGCGCCCCGATCGAGTGCGACCCGCTGGCCTATCTCGTCGACGAAGTGTTGAACCAGCCCTGCCTCTCGGCGACGGGCAACCAGTGCTCGATCGGGCGCATGGGGTGCAGCGAGCTCACGCAGACTCAAACCGCGTGCCTCCCGGGCGATCAACCTCTGCCCGCAGCGATCTGCGAGCGGTGTGGTGCGGAGCCGAATCCACTCGCCTGCGTGGCGGAGGGAATCCGCGACACCTTCCCGCGCGTCATCTGCGACCTCCACTACGGCGAAGCCATCAAGAACGGCAGTGCCGCCTGCCCCTCCAGTGCGCCGGGGGCCATTCCGGCCATATTCGTCGACGAAACGGTGGGGGAGTACTTCTGTCCTCTCAACGCCGTGATCGCGCCCGCGCAGCTGCCGCTCGACTTCACGACCCAGCTCAGCACGCCGCAGGGCGTGACGTACACGCTCGGAGCAGCCTCGCCGGACTGTTCGCTCGCGCTCGGTTGGTTCCCGACGGTGATTCCCAACCAGGTCCTCATCGAGCCCACCTTCGAGACGTTGCTGTTCTGGGCCCGCGACGCCATCGACGGGCGGAACCAGATCATGCCGATGGAGCTGCACTTCTCGAAGAACTGCGAGGAGCCCCCCACGTGTCTGGTGGTCGACCAGTGAACCACCGGGCCACACCGGCGTGGGCCGCCTACGTGTAGTCCTGGGTTCGCGCGGTCCGTGATCGAGCGCATCGCGGCTGCGTCGCGCCCCGCGGTATCCTGGCCGGAGATGAGGATGCTGGGCGCGACCGTGGCCATGCTCGCAGCCGTCGGCTGCGCGGAGGACGGCGTTTACATCGAGGTGGTCGCCGACGACCTGACCGATGTCGAGCTGTTCGTCGTCCGGCGCGGATGTGATTCCCAGGACACCGGTGGCGCGATGAACCCCGGCGCCAACTGCCGGGACGGCCTCCAGCCCGAGGGCTTCGACGGCAAGGTCATGGGCCCGATCTTCATTCGCGAGCAGGACGAGGGCGAGGTCTGGAGGGTCCGCGTCGAGAACGGCTCGGCGTGGTTTCGCTTTGGCCTCGACCCGAAGTTCGCGCTCCAGCGCGTGGTGGTGGTTGGCTACAACGGTGCCTCTGCCGTGAAAGCGGCCAGTCTGACGCAGATCGATCTGGATAGCTCACGCAAGGTGATCGTCGAGCTCGACGAGGTCGTCGATTGGCAGAGCCCGACCGACGAGCCCAGCGGCAAGCTTGCCCTGAAGCGCTGGGGCAACGGACGCTGCATCGGCGTGCGGGAGGGCATCGACGCGTTCTTCATCGTCACCGAGGGCGACGCGGACTGCGATGGGATGCGGGGACAGGAGTGCGATCCCCTCGCGTTTCTCGTCGACCGCCCGATCGGGACCCCATGTCTCTTGTCCGAGCTGGGGCGGTGCTCTGTCGGTTCCACCGCCTGCAGCGAGACCATGATGGATCCCACCGCGAGCAACACCTGCCTCCCCGGCATGTACGAGCTGGACCCGGACGTGTGCGCGAGCTGCGATGGCGATCCCGAGCTGTACGACTGCATCGCCCCCGTGATCCTCGACGGGACCCCGAAGATCGAATGTAGCTTCTATTACGAGCCCGAGGGTAACGACAGGAGCTGTCTGCCTGGCACGCTCGGCGCGCGGCACCCGCGCATCACTCGCGTTGGGTTCCCCGGGTTCTGTCCGTCCGAGTTCGGCATCGCCGCCCCCATGCGCCCCTTCGACGGCTTCGCTCTCACGTACACGGATCCGGCCTGGGCGTCGGTGACCCTCGAGCGCATCGACGGCGGAGCGCTGGATTGCGTGAAGGTGCTGTGGTCGCCCGTGGTCGTCGACGACGCGCAGATCACCCCCGAGGCCCGACAGCTCGTGTTCTGGTCGACAGGCGACCAGGTAGCCCCCGCGCACGTCATACCGGTCGACATCGCTTTCGAGTCCGGCTGCGAGCAGCAGGAACCCACGTGCCGGCTCGTGACGCCATGAGAGCGGCGCTGCTGCTCGCTGCGCTCGCCGGGTGCGAGAGCGGCATCGTGATCGAAGTCCGCGCCCCGGAGGGGACCTCGGAGGTCGCGCTGTTCCTCGCGACCGACCCGTGCGGGGACTGCTCGGCGATCCGGCCGCCGTTCGCATCCTACGAGCTCGACGGTGCGATCTATCAGCAGGACGGCGCGAGCGAGACCGCGCAAGTGGACCGGACGGGATCCGCCTGGTTCCGCTTCCAGCCGAGCGAGGTCGATTCGGCGTTCGCGGTCGTGCTCGCCGTGGGCCTCCTTGCCCGCTCGCCCGACGCGCCCTATCGCGAGGTCTCGGGTTCGATGCTCCTCACCGACATCGACGTGACGGGGCCGCGGCAGCTCGTGATCGAGCTCGAGGAGGAGCCCGCCGTCGGTCCGCACGCGAAGGTCTGGGAATCGACGGCGACCGGCGCCACCTGCGCGGCGTACGTGCGCGAGGATCCGGCCGACTCCACGGTCATCGTCCCGCGCCCCAACCCCGACTGCGATGGGGCCGGCGCCGACGACTGCGACGAGTTCTCGCACGAGACCAACGTCTCGACCCCGCAGCTCGAGGACGCGACGTGCCTCACCGTCGAGCCCGTACCTGGCCTCGCGGGCGACAACATCTGCATGATCGGCGGCGCGGACGGCTGCGCCGGGGATCCGTGCCAGCCCACACTGTTCTGCGCGCCCCAGCGCACGTGCTTGCGATGCATGTCCGACTCCAAGTTCACGTGCATCGCTGACACCCGCGACGGCGCGCAGATCGTCTGCGACGTCCCCGTGATCGTGGATCAGGCACAGAGCGCCATCGAGATCTGCGACAATGGGGCCGTCGATGTGCCGCTCCTCATGCGCGGGTGCTCGGGCGTCGACGTGGCGCTCGTCCCGGCGGGCACGCCGGTGCAGTTCCTGGAGTCAGTCGACGGGGACGGTGGCGGTGGCCGCGTCGTGACGGTGTCGACGAAGGTGCCTGACCCTGCCGCGACGACATGTCTGGTCGAGGTCAAGGTCAAGGGCTCGTATGAGGGCTTGCTCTCCAACGAGATTCCGCTGCCGCTCGTCGCGCGGATCCAGATCCCGAATCTCCCCGTCGAAGGGGCGGTCCTGCCAGTGGTGCTGAAGCCCTTCCCGTTGAACGATGGAGCGACCTGCGAGAGCCTCTCGGCGCAGCTGGTCTGCCGCCTCCAGCCTGGCCTCGACGTCGTGATGGCGTGCCTCGGTGTAGCGGCGCCCTAGCCCTGGAGCGTGTCGTACGAGTGCGGCTGCATCGAGAACGTCGCGCGGCCTTCGGTGAGGCTGCGGACCCGCGTCGAGTAGCCGAACATGTTGCGGAGCGGGACGAGGGCGGAGACGAGCTTCTTGGCGCCCCGCGCGCCGACGTCCTGGACCTGACCGCGCCGCTGGTTCAGATCGCCGATCACGCCGCCCATGAACTCGTCATCGACGGTGACCTCGACGGCCATGATGGGCTCGAGACGCGACGGGGTCGCGTTCTGCACGCCGCGACGGAACGCTTCGGCGGCCGCCGCGCGAGCCCCGATCTCGCCGTTCGCGCCTTCCTTGAGCACGATGTTGGTGAGCGTGACCTCGACGTCCTCGAGCGGATAGCCATCGGGACCGGATGACGCTGCATCGCGGAGGCCCTGCATGGCGGCGGCGACGATCGGCTCGGGCAGCAGCGCCGCCGACGCGGGCAGCTTGCGCTTGAAGTCCATGCCCGAGCCGCGCGGACGGCTGCGGACGATGCACGTCGCCTCGCCGTAGATCGACTGCTCCTTCAGATCGCGCTCGAACACCGCATGGCCCTCGCCCTCGCCGAGGACGGTCTCGCGATAGACCACCTGCGGCTTGCCGGCCCGGGCCAGCACGCCGTACTCGCGCTTCATGCGGTCCACGATGATCTCGAGGTGAAGCTCGCCCATGCCGCGGATGAGCGTCTGACCGGTGTCGGCGTCCTCGTGGTAGCGGAACGTCGGATCTTCCTCGGCCATCTTGTTCAGCGCGAAGTCGAGCTTCTCCTTGGCGGCCGAGTTGTCGGCCTCGATCGCCTGCGAGATGACGGGCTCGTACGTATCGATGCGCTCGAGGAGGATCGGCGCCTTCGGATCGCAGAGCGTGTCGCCCGTGGTCGCATCCTTCAGACCAGCGGCGGCGACGATCTCGCCGGCGACGGCCTTCTCGAGCCGCTCGCGCTTGGCGGCATGGACCCGGAACAAGCGCGCGACCTTCTCCTTCTTGCCCGTGCGGACATTCAGGATCTCTGCCCCGGCTTCCAGCGTTCCGCTGAAGATGCGGAGGAAGACGACCTTGCGGCCCTCGTCCATCGCGATCTTGAACGCGAGGGCGGCGAGCGGTTCGTTGTTCTTGGGCGTGCGGGTGAGCTGGGTCTCGGGATTGCTCGGGAGGACCCCGCTCACCGGCGGCACGTCGGCCGGCGACGGGAGATACGCGATGACTGCGTCGAGGAGCGGGTGGATACCCTTGTTGCGGAGCGCGGTCCCCGCGAGCACCGGGATCATCTTCACCGCGATCGTCGCCTTGCGAATCGTCGCGTCGAGCTCGGCCGCGGTGAGCTCCTGCCCCTCGAGGTACTTCGTCGCGATCGCGTCATCGAGATCGGCGAGAGACTGGATCATCTGGTCGCGCGCCTCGGCGGCGGCGCCCTGGAGGTCAGCCGGGATCTCCGTGACCTCGGGCGCTTCCGTGACCTCTCCGCTGAACATGAGCGCCTTCATGCGGACGAGATCGATGACGCCGTCGAACGCGTCCTCGGTACCGATGGGCAGCTGGACCGGAACCGCGTTGGCGCCGAGGCGCTCCTTGATATCGGCGACGGCGTTCTGAAACGACGCCCCGACGCGGTCGAGCTTGTTGATGAAGGCGAGGCGCGGAACCTTGAACTTGTCGGCCTGGTGCCAGACGGTCTCGGACTGCGGCTGCACGCCGGCGACGCCGCAGAACACGACGACGGCGCCGTCGAGGACGCGCAGCGAACGCTCGACCTCGATCGTGAAGTCGACGTGACCCGGCGTGTCGATGAGGTGGATCTCGTGCTTCTTCCACTCGAACGTGGTGGCCGCGGCCGTGATGGTGATGCCGCGCTCGCGCTCCTGCTCCATC
>LNFM01014992.1_pt1 | contig 11349 bp, 10 predicted proteins | sample 596031 | NCBI WGS metagenome assembly LNFM01 (sample SAMN04254537, study PRJNA301005) | activated carbon metagenome | isolation source: dual media filters at the Ann Arbor, Michigan drinking water treatment plant | place: USA: Ann Arbor | reverse complement strand
CCTCGATCCAATCCAGTTTCGGTTTTCTGTCCGATGAGCCGCCAGTCTAGGCGCTGGCGGCCAGCGCCTGGACCTGGATCTCGACGAGGATGTTCTCGGCGGCGAGGCGTGACTCGACGGTCGCGCGCGCCGGGGGCTGCGACGGGTCGACCCAGGCTTCCCAGGCTGCGTTCATCTCGGCGAAGGTCGAGATGTCCTTGAGCCAGATATTGGCGACGACGATGCGGGTCTTGTCGGTTCCGGCCAGCGCCAGATAGCCGTCGATCTGCGCGAGGATGTCGGCGGTCTGCTCCTTGACGCCGCCGCTGCGGTCCTTGGCGGTCAGGCCCGAGAGAAAGGCGAACCCGTTGGCGACGAGCACCTTGCTCAACCGTCCGGTGACTTCGTGGCGCGTGATCATGGTGTCTCCTCTGGGAAAAAGCGGTGGTGGCGAAGGTCCCGGGCCTGTGTCAGCGATCCCAGCAGCAATGGCAATGCGCGCCGTCAGCGAGCGAGCATGAGGTCGGCCGCACGTTCGCCCACCATCATCGCGGGCGCATTGGTGTTGCCCGAGGGAATCGTCGGGAAGATCGAGGCATCGGCGACGCGCAGGCCTTCCAGTCCGTGCACCCGCAGTCGTGGATCGACCACGGAGTCGGCGGGATCGGGACCCATGCGGCAGGTTCCACTGGGGTGAAAGACCGAATAGGCCTGCTGGCGGATCGACTGGAGCAGGGCCGCATCGTCTGAGCAGTGCGGGCCGGGCTTGATCTCGCTCTCGATCAGGGCGGCGAATGTCGGCGTCGCCGCGAGCCGGCGCAGGAAGCGGGCGCCGGCGAGGATGTCGACGACGTCGCGCGGGTCGGACAGATAGTTCGGAGCGATCCGACATGGCCGCGGCTGTGGGGCCGGCAGGGCGAGACGCTGGTGCTGAAGCCGGGAAAGGGATCGGGCTTCATCAGCGCCCGCACGCCGGGCAGAGCGCGTTCATAGCTCAGCGGCGAGAAATAGAGCTGCATGTCGGGCCGGTCGAGATCTGGCCGGGTTTTCAGATAGCCGCCGCCCTGGTTGACGCTCAGCGAGAGCGGGCCACGCCGCTGCAGGAGATAGGTCAGCGCCATGCCGATGCGGCCGGGCCAGGACAGAAGATCGTCGTTCAGGCTCGGACGTCGGGACCGGTAGACATGGTCGTAGCAGAGATGATCCTGCAGATGCCGGCCGACGGCCGGCAGCGCCTGCACGGTCGCAATGCCGTGCCGGGCGAGCGCGTCCGGCGCGCCGATGCCCGAGAGTTGCAGCAGTTGGGGTGAGTTGATCGCGCCGGCGGCGACGACGATCTCGCTTTGGGCCCGGTAGCTCACGCGCTCCGCGCCGCGCCAGCCCTCGACCGCCACGGCGCGCTTGCCCTCGAACAGGATGCGCGAGACGAGGATGCCGGTTTCGACCTTAACGCGTCCGCTCCGGCGGGCCGGGTGCAGATAGGCGCGGGCCGCGGATTCGCGCAGGCCGCCGCGTGTGGTGATCTGGTAGATGCCGGCGCCCTCGCAGGTCTCGCCGTTCAGATCCGGATTGAAGGGCAGTCCGGCTTCCTGGGCCGCCTGGACGAACAGCGGCGTCAGGGGATGCACGGCTTTCGAGATGTCTTCCACATGCAGCGGGCCGCCGGCGCCATGCCAGGCCGAGGCGCCAAGCGCGTGGTCCTCCATGCGCCGGTAGGTTGCGAGCACGTCGCGCCAGCCCCAGCCGGGATTGCCCATGCGCGCCCAACCGTCGAAATCCTCGGCCTGGCCGCGCATGTAGACCATGGCGTTGATGGCGCTCGACCCTCCGACGACCTTGCCGCGCGGCTGGTAGATTTCCCGCTCGGCCAGGCCGGGCTGGGGTTCCGTTCGGTACATCCAGTTGAGGCGCGGGTGGTAGAAGGTCTTGCCGTAGCCGATCGGCAGGTGGAGCCAGATCGCGCCCGGACAGAGCCAGACGCCCGGCCAGCGCACAACCGGCCGAACCGGCGCCGATGACGATGACGTCCCACTCCTCCAAGGCGAACTCCCTGCCGGCTTCGATCGGTTGCGGCGTACAGGCTGTAGGGTGAATTGGGCTCGTCACGAAGGGCCGTTCTGTGCAGCTCACCAGTCCAATTTCGGTCGAGGTTCAGCGCGCCGCGAGATCGTCGACCGCCTGCCGCAGGCCAGCGACACCGGCCAGGATCTGCGCGGGCGTGAAGCCGCTGAAGCCGAGGACGAGCCCATCGCGCGCGACCGGCTCCAGGCCGAAGCGGCTGATCGGCGCGACCGTGATGCCCCGTTCCGCGGCGGCTCGGGTCAATGCGACGGCGTCGAGCCCCTCGCGCAGATAGGCGATGGTGTGCATGCCCGTATGGGTCGGAACCACGTCGAGAATTCCGCGCAGATGCGTGGCGGCCGCCTCCAGCAGCGCCTGGTGGCGCTCCTGGTAAAGCTTGCGCATGCGCCGGACATGGGTGGCGAAATGGCCCTCGACGATGAAGTCGGCGACGATGCCCTGCAGCGCGGTCGGCACGCCCGGCGAATAGGCGTCGAGGCAGATGCCGATCTGCCCGGCGAGTTGCGGCGGCGCGACCAGGAAGCCCAGGCGCAGCGACGGGAACAATGTCTTCGAGAAGGTGCCGACATAGATCACCCGACCGGTGAGGTCGATGCTGGTGAGCGTCGCCATCGGCGCGCCCTGGAAGCAGAATTCGCCGTCCCAATCGTCCTCGATGATCCAGGCCGCGCTCGCCTGGGCCGCTTCGAGCAAAGCGAGGCGACGTTCGAGACTCATCTTGGCGCCGAGCGGCTGCTGATGGGCGGGGGTGACGAAGGCGAGCTTGAAGTCCGGCGCGCGGCGCAGACCTTCCTCGACGACGAGACCGGACTCGTCGACCGGCACCGGCACGATGTCGGCCCCCGACAGGATCAGGCTGTTGCGGGCGCCGATGGCGCCGGGGTTCTCGAACCAGACCTTGTCGCCCGGGTTGATCAGCGTCGCCGCGAGGAGCTGGAAGGCCTGCTGGGCGCCTGCGACGATGAAGATCTGCTGCCATACGCAGGCGATGCCCCGGTTGAGGCGCAGATGGGCTGCGATCGCCTGCCGCAGCACCGCTTCGCCATGAGGATCGGGATAGCCCAGCACCTGCTGGCGCGCCCTGCGCCAGTGCCGGCCGGACAGCTTGGCCCATTGCGCCATCGGGAAGGCATCGAAGGCGGGCATCGCCGTGGTGAAGGCGCGCGGCTGGTGCGGCAGGCGCGCGCCGAACAGCTTCGAGGCGGAGTCCATCGCCTGAGCCAGCCGCACCTTCGCCGTCGGCACGGCCACCGCGGCGGCGGCCGGCGCCGGCCGCTCGCTCGCCAGCGCCTGGCTGACATAGGTGCCGGCACCGACACGCGTCTCGACCAGCCCCTCGGCCGCGAGACGGTCGAAGCTCTCGACGATCGTGGTGCGGGCGACGCCGAACTCCTGCGCCAGCGTGCGCGTCGCCGGCAGGCGCTCGCCGACCTTGAGCGCGCCGCTCAGGATCAACTCGCGCAGGCCCACGCAGATCTGCACGCTCAGCCCGTGCGGCCCGTCGCGATCCAGCACGATCGACTGCAGCAGGACGCCCTCCTCGCGCTTGACCATGATGTCTCCGATATGCGCGCCCTGAGGATTGGACTGCTGCTTTGATCAGAATGGACCTTGGGTTCAGACCAATTCAAGCCCCCTCTCCGGACATGCCGGAGGCCGCAATCGCGCGGCGTCGCGGCGTCAGCATTGGCAGTGGCTATGAAGATCACGCGGCTCGAAAGCTTCACCACGGTGGATGTCGGCTTCGTCCGCGTGACCTGCGAGGATGGCAGCCAGGGCTGGGGGCAGCTCTCCCCCTACAATGCCGACATCACCGCCACCGTCTTCCACCGCCAGGTCGCGCGCTGGGCGATCGGCGAGGATGCGCTCGCCATCGACGAACTCGTCGCCACGATCGGCGAGCGCGAACACAAGTTCCCAGGCTCCTATCTCTGCCGCGCCCTGACCGGGCTCGACACGGCCTTGTGGGACTGGCGCGGGCGCAAGGAGCGCAAAAGCGTCTGCGAACTGCTCGGTGGCACGCCGCGGCCGTTCCCGGTCTACGCCTCCAGCATGAAGCGCGGCGAGATCACGCCGGAGGCGGAGGCTGAACGGCTCGTCCGGTTGCGCTATGCCCACGGTTTCCGCGCCTTCAAGTTCCGCGTCGGGCGCGAGTGCGGCCGCGACCGGGACGAGTGGCCGGGCCGCACCGACGCCATCGTCCCGCAGGTGCGTGCGGCGCTGGGAGCGGATGCGACCCTGCTGGTCGATGCCAACAGCGGCTATTCGCCGGCCAGGGCGATCGCGGTCGGCCGCATGCTGCAGGACCATGGCGTCGTGCATTTCGAGGAGCCCTGCCCCTACTGGGAACATGCCTGGACGCGCGAGGTCCGCGAGGCGCTCGAGCTCGACGTGACCGGGGGCGAGCAGGACTGCGACCTCGCGGTCTGGCGGGCGATGATCGACGGGCGCGTCGTCGACGTGGTGCAACCCGACATCTGCTATATCGGCGGTGTCGGACGCATGCTGACCGTCGCGCGCTGGGCGGCAGAGGCCGGCCTGCCGGTGACGCCGCATTCCGCCAACCAGTCGATGGTGACGGTGTTCACGCTGCATGTCATGGGTGCGCTCGCCAATGCCGGGCCCTATGTCGAGTTCTCGATCGAGGGGCCCGACTACTATCCCTGGGAGCAGGGCCTGCTGCGCAACCCGCCCAAGGCCAAGGACGGCATGGTCGCGATTCCCTCAGAACCCGGCTGGGGCGTCGAGATCGAGCCCTCCTGGCTCGAGCGGGCCGCCTACCAGGTGACGGAGGTGGCTTCGTGAGGTTCGACCGGGCTGAGCTGGTCGATGAGGCGCGGCGGAGCGGCACGCTGGCGGGGCTGCCGTCCGGACATTTCATCGACGGGCGCTTCGTGGCGTCGATCTCGCGCGCGAAGATGCAGAGCTTCGATCCCGGGCGCGGCGTGCCGTTTGCCACCTTCGCTGCCGGTTCTGCCGAGGATGTCGCGCGGGCGGTGGTGGCGGCGCGGGCAGCCTTGTCGGGGCCCTGGCCCCGCCTGACGCCGGCGGCGCGGGGCGAGATCCTGATGCGGGCGAGCCATCTCCTGCGCGAGCGGGCTGCGCGCTTCGCCGTCGTCGAGACGCTCGATTCCGGCAAGTTGCTGGCCGAGTCCGAGGGCGATGTCGGAGGCGTCGTCCGCTGCCTCGCCTATTACGCCGGGGCCGCCGACAAGCTGCAGGGCGACAGCGTGCCGCTCGGGCCGGACTATCTCGGCGTGACGATCGAGGAGCCGGTCGGCGTGGTCGCGCAGATCGTGCCCTGGAACTATCCGCTCTCGACCGCGGCCCGCGGCATCGCGCCGGCGCTGGCCGCCGGCTGCACGCTCGTCGTCAAGCCGGCCGAGCAGACGCCGTTCACCACGCTGATGCTGGCGGAGCTGTTGCACGAGGCGGGTCTGCCGGCGGGCGTTCTCAACGTCGTCGCCGGCACCGGCGCCGAGGCCGGCGCCGCGCTCGTTGCCCATCCCGGCATCGACCACATCACCTTCACCGGCTCGGTCGCGACCGGCCAGCGTGTGATGCAGGCGGCGGCCGAGCATGTGACGCGGCTGCAGCTCGAACTCGGCGGCAAGTCCCCGGTCGTGCTGATGGCCGACTGCGAGATCGAGGCGGCCGTCGAGGGCGTGATCGGCGCGATCTACGAGAATGCCGGCCAGATCTGCTCGGCCGGCTCCCGGCTGATCGTGGAGAAAGCGATCGCGCAGGAGGTGCTCGACCGGCTCGTGGCGCGCGTCGAGGCCATGGCGCTCGGGCACGGCCTGAGCGAGGCGCAGATCGGGCCGATCAACTCGCCTCAGCAGCTCGCCCGCATCGACGCTCATGTCGCGCGGGCGCGCGCCGCCGGCAACCGTATCCTGACCGGTGGCGGCATCGTTCCGGACGCCGAGTGCGGCGGGGGCTGGTTCTACCGGCCGACCATCATTCTCGCTGATGGCCTCGACGATCCGCTGGTACAGGAGGAGATCTTCGGGCCTGTCCTGACGGTGCAGATCGTCCAGGGGCTCGACGAGGCGATCGCGGCCGCGAACGCGACGCCCTATGCCCTCGTCGCCGGCATCTACACGCGCGACCACGGCTCAGCCTGGCGCTTCGCCCGGGCGGTCGATGCGGGCCAGGTCTACATCAACGAGTTCTTCGCCGGCGGTGTCGCCATGCCCTTCGGCGGCAACCGCAAATCCGGTTTCGGCCGGGCCAAGGGCATGGCGGGCTTGCGCAGCTACTGCAAGCTCAAGAGTGTGGTGGCACGGCTCTGATCGGGCCGGGAGGACACGACGGCATGTCGAGCGATTTGTTCAGCGCCGATTTCAAGGCGGCGCCCTATTGGTGGGATGGCGTGCCGCGCCCCGATCTGCCGGCGTCGGACCCGCCACAGCAGGTCGATGTCGTCATCGTCGGCTCGGGCTACACCGGTCTCCAGGCGGCACTGCAGATTGCGCGCGGCGGCCGCAGCACGGTGGTGCTCGACGCCGAGGCTGCCGGCTTCGGCTGCAGCACGCGCAATGGCGGCCAGATTTCGACCAGCATCAAGCCGGGCCTGGCGGAACTGACCCGCCGCCATGGCGAGGCCAGGGCGGTCGCGATCCTGAAGGAGGGCCGTCGCTCGCTGACATGGCTCGGCGAGTTCGTTCGTGACGAGGGTATCGACTGCGATTTCGGCGTGGTCGGGCGTTTCCATGCCGCCCATTCGCCAGGGCAGTACGAGGAACTGGCGCGTACCGTCGCCAACCAGCCGAAGGGTCTCGAGGTCGCCTGCCACATCGTGCCGCGGGCCGAGCAGCACAGCGAGATCGGCTCGGACCTCTATCATGGCGGCGCGATCTTCGCCGAGCACGCCTCGATCGACCCGGCGCGCTACCATCAGGGGCTGCTGGAGCGCGTCCTGGCCGCGGGGGCGCAGCTGGTGCCGTTCTGCCCGGCAACCGCCATTGCGCGCACGGGTCAGGGTTTTCGGGTCGAGACGCCGCGCGGGACCATCGCCGCGCGCGACGTCGTCATCGCCACCAACGGCTATACCGGCCCGCTCACCGGCTGGATGCGCCGCCGCGTCATCCCGATCGGCAGCTATGTGATCGCGACCGAGGCGCTCGACCCGGCGCTCGTGGACAGGCTCATTCCACGCAACCGCATCGTCAGCGACACCCGCAAGGTCGTCTATTACTACCGCGCCTCGCCGGACCGGCGCCGCATCCTGTTCGGCGGGCGTGTCTCGCTGAGCGAGACCGATCCGCGCCGCAGCGGGCCGAAACTCCATGCCGACCTTGCCGGGATCTTTCCCGAACTGGCCAGGACCCGCATCAGCCATTCCTGGTGCGGCTTCGTCGCCTACACCTTCGACGAGCTGGCGCATATCGGCCGCCATGACGGGATGTACTACGCGATGGGCTATTGCGGCTCGGGCGTCGGCATGGCGAGCTATCTCGGCATGCGGCTGGGCCAGCAGGTGCTCGGCCTGGCCGAGGGCGCGACCGCCTTCGACGATCTGCCGTTCCAGACCAGGCCATTCTACAGCGGCAACCCCTGGTTCCTGGCGCCATCGGTTCTGTTCTACCGCTGGCGCGACCGGCTGACGCGCTGATCGGGCCAGATTGGCCTTCCCGAATTCTCAGAATGGACCTTATGGGCAGACCAATTCCAACAAACTCTCCAGCGTGACAGAGGTGGGACGGGGCGCCGCGGCGACCTTCCGACTGCCGATGCAACTGTGTCGTTCAGATCAGGAGACATGACATGCCCCAGCCGATCCTGCCGTCGCGATCGACCCTCGTCCTTCTCCTCAGCCTGGCCGGCGCGATGCCCGCCTTCGCCCAGGAGCTCACCGTCGTTTCCTTCGGCGGTTCCTACCAGGAGGCGCAGAGCAAGGCTCTGTTCGTGCCCGCCGCCAAGAAGCTCGGCATCAAGCTCAAGGAAGAGACCTATAGCGGCATCGCCGATCTGCGCCTCAAGGTGAAGGCTGGCGCCGTGACCTGGGACATCGTCGCCAGCGGCTCGGGCAGCGCGGCGCGCGCCGGCTCCGAGGGCATCCTCGAGAAACTGGACTACACGATCATCGACACCTCGAACTTCATTCCCGGCACGGCGCAGGAGCATTGCGTCGGTGGCGACGTGTTCTCGACGGTGCTGGCCTGGAACACCAAGACCTATGGTCAGAACGGGCCGCAGAGCTGGGCCGATTTCTGGGACGTGAAGAAATTTCCCGGCAAGCGCTCCTACCGCAAGGGCGTCGCCGGTTCGCTCGAGCCGGCCCTGATGGCCGACGGCGTGCCGCCGGAGAAGGTCTACGAGGTGCTGTCGCAGCCCGGCGGCATCGACCGCGCGATCAAGAAGATCCGCGAGCTGAAGCCGCATGTCGCGGTGTGGTGGGCGTCCGGCGCCCAGCACGCCCAACTCATGAAGGACGGCGAGGTCGACATGATCACCGGCTGGAACGGCCGCTTCGATGTCGCCGCCAAGGACGGGGCGAAGGTCGCCTACACCTTCAACCAAGGCCTGCTCGACTATGATTGCTACGGCATCGCCAAGGGCGCGCCGAACAAGGATCTGGCGATGAAGTTCCTCGCCGAGATCAGCAAGCCGGAATACCAGGCCGAGTTCACCAAATACATCACCTATGGCCCGACCAACAAAAAGGCCTACGATCTCGGCCTGATCGAGGCGGCCTATGCCAAGACCCTGCCGTCGCATCCCGACAATGCCGCCAAGCAACTGCCGATCGACCTCGCCTGGTACACGAAGTTCGAGGCGCAGGCTTCGGCCGCCTACCAGAACATGCTGACCGAATGAGGCAGGCGGCCGATCACGGGGAGCCGATGGCGATGTCCGCCGCGGCTTCTCCCGCTCCCGCGATGGGCAATGCGCTGCCCATCGCCGTCCGGCGCCTGAGCAAGGCCTATGGCGCCGTGACCGTGCTCGACGAGGTCGATCTCGACGTCCGGCCCGGCGAGTTCCTGACCCTGCTGGGGCCGTCGGGCTCGGGCAAGACGACCCTGCTGATGGCGATCGCCGGCTTCCTGCGCCCCGACAAGGGCAGCATCCGCTTCGGCGAGCGCGAGGTCGTCCGGCTGGCGCCGCACAAGCGCGAGATCGGCATGGTCTTCCAGAACTATGCGCTGTTCCCGCATATGAGCGTGGCGCGCAATATCGGCTTTCCGCTGCGGCTGCGGCGCGTGCCGGCGGCCGAGATCGCACGGCGCGTCGAGGCCGCGCTGGAGATGTTCCAGCTCGGCGGCTATGGCGAGCGCAGCATCACCCAGCTTTCGGGCGGCCAGCGCCAGCGCGTCGCGCTGGCCCGCGCCATCGTCTTCGAGCCGCGTATCATCCTGATGGACGAGCCGCTGTCGGCGCTCGACAAGCAGTTGCGCGAGCGCATGCAGATCGAGCTGAGGCAGCTCCATGACCGGCTCGGCACCACCACCGTCTACGTCACGCATGACCAGCGCGAGGCGCTGACCATGTCGGACCGCATCGCCGTGCTCGACCGCGGCAAGATCGCCCGGATCGATGCGCCGCGCGCCATTTACGATCACCCCGGCAGCCGCTTCGTGGCGGAGTTCATCGGCGAATCCTCGTTCCTCGATGTCGATGTCGCGGACGGGATCTGCCGGGTGGCGGGCACCGTCATCCGGGCGCCGCAGGTTCCGGTGGCGCAGGGACGCTGTGTGATGCTGCTGCGCCCGGAGCGGCTGCGCATTCTGGACGGCAGCGAGAGCGAGGCGATGAACCGCTTCGACGGCAAGGTCCAAAGCGCCATCTATCAGGGCGACACGCTGCTCCTGCAGATCGTGCTGAACGATGGCAGCCCGGTGACCCTGCGCATGCCCACGCGCGGCGACGACGCGCCCCCGCCGGCTGGCGGCTCGTCCATCACGGTCGGCATCGCGGTCGGCGACACGGTCCTGCTCACAGATGAAGCGAGAGCAAAGGCGTGATGGCGCCCTCGCTCGACCTCGCCCGGGACCAGGGAGGCGACTTCCACGCCGCCGCGCTGCGCCGCGACCATTGGCGCGAAAGGCTGGGGCTGGCCGCGCTGGCGGCGCCTGCGCTGCTGCTCGTCGGCATCATGGTGCTGCTGCCGGTGGGCTGGCTGTTCTGGCTGTCCTTCCAGGACGATGCGGGCGCACTGAGCCTCGAGCACTACCGGCGCATGCTGGCCGAGCCCTCCTATGGCCGGACCTTCCGCACCACCTTCGAGATCAGCCTCGCGACCACCGTCATCTGCGTCCTGCTCGGCTATCCGCTCGCCTATTTCCTGTCGCAGCTGCCGCGGCGTGCGGCCAATCTCTGCATGATCGCGGTGCTGCTGCCGTTCTGGACGTCCCTGCTCGTGCGGACCTATGCCTGGCTGGTGCTGCTGCAGCGCAGAGGCCTGATCAACACATGGGGCATCGAGCTCGGCCTCTGGAACGAGCCGCTGCAGCTCGTCCACAATGTCGGCGGCACGCTGATCGGCATGGTGCACATCATGCTGCCCTTCCTCGTCCTGCCGCTCTACAGCACGATGCGGGCGATCGACCGCGACCTGCTGCGCGCCGCTTCCAGCCTCGGCTCGACGCCGGCCCATGGCTTCTGGACCGTGTTCTTTCCGCTGTCGCTGCCGGGGCTCGCCGCCGGCTCGGCGCTCGTCTTCGTGCTGTCGCTGGGCTTCTACGTGACGCCGGCCATGCTCGGCGGCGGCAAGGTGACGATGGTCTCCAACCGGATCGCCAACGACATCGAGCTGTTCTTCAACTGGGGCGCGGCGAGCGCGCTCGGCGTCGTGCTGCTGGTGATCACGCTCGTCGTCCTCATGCTGGCGGCGCGGCTCTCGCGCGGCGCCGGCCTGTTCGGCGGAGGGCATTGAGCATGGGCTGGCTCGACCGTGCCGCCAGCGACACGCAGATCACGCATCGCTCGCGGCTCTGGCTCTACGCCGTCGGCGTTCTGGTTCTGGCGTTCCTCGCCCTGCCGACGCTGATCGTGATCCCGATGTCGTTCTCCCACTCGCAGTATCCCGAGTTCCCACCCCGGCAATGGTCACTGCGCTGGTACGAGGCCTATTTCTCCTCGGGAAGCTGGATGGCGGCGACCGCGACCTCGCTCAAGGCGGGGATCTGCACGGCCCTGCTGGCGACGCCGGTCGGCACGCTCGCCGCCTATGGCCTGCACGTCTCGCGGCTGCGTTTCGCCGGCGTCGCGATCCTGGCGCTGCTGACGCCGACCATCGTCCCGGTGATCCTGGTCGGAATCGCGCTCTTCTATGCCTTCGTGCAG
>LNFM01012220.1_pt1 | contig 11350 bp, 11 predicted proteins | sample 596031 | NCBI WGS metagenome assembly LNFM01 (sample SAMN04254537, study PRJNA301005) | activated carbon metagenome | isolation source: dual media filters at the Ann Arbor, Michigan drinking water treatment plant | place: USA: Ann Arbor | reverse complement strand
GCTCATGGCCGGCGGGCTCGCCCTGGCGCTTGCCGCCGTCCAGGTGTTCATCCGCGATCTCGCGCAGACCATCGGGCTGCTGATCACCCTGTGGTTCTTCCTCACGCCGATCATCTACGCGCCCGAAACCGTGCCCGGTGGCCTGGCGCAATGGCTGGCGATCAATCCGATCACCGGCATCGTCGATGCCCAGCGCGCACTGCTGCCTGGCCTTGCTGCGCTGCCCGGGGGGGCGGTGGCTACCTGGATCGGCGGTGCACTGACTCCTCTGCTGGGCTGGCTGGTGTTCCGTCGGCTGCGTCCACACCTCGAGGAATTCGAATGAACGCGCCCTTGCTGCGGGTCGAAAGCCTGGGCAAGAGCTGGCCTGTCGACGCCAGCCCGCGCGCGCGCGCCTCGGCCCTGCTGCGCGCGCTGTTCGGGCGATCGATTGCGCGCACGCCGGTGTTGCGCGACATCGGCTTCGAGATCCGGCCCGGCGAGTCGCTGGGCATCATCGGCGAGAACGGCGCCGGCAAGTCGACCCTGCTCAAGCTCATCGCCGGCGTGCTGACGCCCAGCGAGGGCAGGGTGCAGCTCAACGCGACGGTGGGCGCCCTGTTGGAACTCGGCGCCGGCTTCGAGCTGGAGCGCACCGGCCGCGAGAACATCGGCATCGCCGCCGGCCTGATGGGCTGGTCGCGCCGCGAAATCGAGGCGCGCACGCCGGAGATCGAGGCCTTCGCCGATATTGGCCGCTACCTCGACGAGCCGGTCAAGCACTACTCCTCGGGCATGGTGGTGCGCCTGGGCTTCGCCATCATCGCCACCGTGAGGCCGCAGCTGCTGATCACCGACGAGGTGCTGGCGGTGGGCGATGAAAGCTTCCAGCGCAAATGCATCCGCTGGATCGAGGACTACCTCGAACATGGCGGCACCCTGTTGCTGGTTTCGCACTCGACTTACCACATCCAGAAGCTCTGCAAGCACGCGCTGTGGCTGCGCGAGGGCAGGGTGCAGGCCTATGGCGACGTGTTCGACGTGACCCAGGACTACCTCGCCTACCACGAGCGCAAGAGCGCCGCTGAGCGCGGTCCCGAGCTGGATGCCGGCTATGCCGGCAGCGAGTACCGGCTGGTCCGCGTGGCCATCAACGACAGCCAGGACGAAGGCGCGCGCCTGCTCGCGGAAGGCGAGTCGCTGCGCGTCGAGGCCGAGCTGCACAGCCCGGATGGCCGCAGCCCGCAGTTCAGCTTCGGCGTGATCCGCGCCGATGGCACCGCGCTCTACGGCCAGGTCGCCGAGATCGAAGGCGTGCGCGGCGAGCCGCTGGGTGGCAGTCGCACGCGCTATGGGCTGGAGATCGATCCCTCCGCCCTGCTGCCCGGCAGCTACGTGCTACGACTGCATGCGATGGACCCGGAGGGCCTGCGTGTGTTCGACACCGTCGAGCGCGCCTTCACCCTCCGTGGCGCCAGCCGCGAACTCGGCTGCGTGCGCCTGCCGCACCGCTGGCTGCATGCGGGAGCCAGGCCATGAGTGCGCACCGCATGCAGGTGATCGTGCCGGTCTATCGCGCACTGCCTGCGCTGCAGCGTCTCGTCGAAGGGCTGCGCCGCACGCTGGGCGCGGGCGAGCGCGTGCTGTTCTGCGACGATGCCTCGCCTGAGCCCGGAGTCTTCGCCTATCTGCAGAGCGTGCCGGGCACACTGCCTTTCGAGGCGCGCGTGGTGCGGCGTGAGCGCAACCTCGGCTTCGTCGGCAACGTCAACGCCGCCTTTGCCGAGACCGGCGCAGACGATGTGGTGCTGCTCAACAGTGACACCCTGCCCAGCGCAGGCTGGCTGGATCGACTGCGCGCCTGCTTCGCGGCGGATGCGCGCATCGCCACCGCCACGCCCTGGTCGAACAATGCCGAGATCTGTTCGCTGCCGCACCTGTGCCGGCCCGGCCCCCTGCCCGATGATCCCGACCGCTGGGCGCGCGCCTGCCTTGACGCCTGTCGCGATGCGTACCTCGACCTGCCGACTGGCGTTGGCTTCTGCATGGCGATCCGCCGCGCCTGCCTCGACCGCATCGGTGTCTTCGATGCCGAGACCTTCGGTCGCGGATACGGCGAGGAGAACGACTTCTGCCTGCGCGCCGAAGGCCACGGCTGGCGCAACGTGCTCTGCGCCGACGCCTTCGTCGGTCATGAGGGTGGCGCCTCCTTCAGCCTTGAAGGGCTTGCGCCCGGAGGCGGCAATCTCACGCGCCTGCTGAACCGCTACCCGGACTACAACCGCCGCGTCGCCGAGTTCATCATGGCGGACCCGATCAAACCCCTGCGCCTGCGCGTGGTCGAGCGCTACGCCGCGCTGGCCGCCGGCCAGCCCGATGCCACCGGACTGCAGGGTCAGCTCTTCCACTGAAAATCCGAGGTTGTCCGCGATGAGCGAATCGACGCCGGCGCTGGAATTCACCGGCGAACGCTTCACGCCTGAATGCGTGCGCGAGATCTGGTACGAGCACTACCACCGTTACGCCTTCGCCCAGCCGCTGGCGCGCGGCAAACGCGTGCTGGATGCCGCCTGCGGCGAGGGCTATGGCTCGGCCCTGGTCGCGGCCGGTGCGGCCTCCGTGCTGGGGCTCGACGTGTCGGCGCAGGCGATCGCGCATGCACGCGCCCGCTACGCGCAGCCGAACCTGCGCTTCGAGCAGGCCGACGTCACCGCGCTGGCGCACCTGCCCGCCGCCAGCTTCGACCTGATCCTGAGCTTCGAGACGCTGGAGCACCTGCATGCGCAGGAGACCATGCTGCAGGGCTTCCGCCGGCTGTTGGCACCCGGCGGCCTTCTGCTGGTGTCGACGCCGGACAGGCGCAACTACACGGATATCCCGCAGTTCCACAACGAGCACCACGTGCGCGAGCTCTACCGCGAGGAGTTCGAAGCCTTGCTTGCGGGCATCTTCCCGCAGCGCCGCCTGTACGCGCAGAAGCTGCTGTTCCAGTCGGCGCTGTGGTCGCTGGATGCTGATGAGGGCCGGCCGGCCGCGGCCACCCTCAGTCGCGAGGGCGGCTTGAGCGAGGGTTTGGCCTATCCGCCCCTGTACTACATCGCCGCCTGTGCGCTGCAGCCATTGCCCGCGCTGCCGGCCGTGCACCTGTTTGGCGATGCGGAAGAGAGCGTCTACGCCCACTACAACCACGAGATCCGCAAGAACATGGCGGCCGGCCATCGCATCCAGGAGCTGGAGCGCGAGGTCGAAGCGCTGAGGCGGCAGCTTGTGGGTGCCGCGGGATGCGGAGACCACGTGTGAGCTGGGGCAGCTACGGCCTCGATCTCGGCCAGCATCGCAGTGCCGGCAATGCGCCGCTGTACGCCGCCGCACCGCTGAGCGCGCATCCCCTCGGCAGCGGCCAGTTCGTGGTTCGCGAGCGCGACGGCGCGCGCACCGCGGTGCTGGCCGCGGACGTCCTGCACGCGCTGCAAGCCTGTGCGGCATTTGCGCCCATCGAGCGCCATGTGCAGAACGTCTGCGCTCGGCTCGGCGGCATGCACGGACAGGAGTCCGCCGTGCGCGGCGTACTGCAGGATCTGGCGCAGCGTGGCCTGCTGCTGCGCGCCGATGCCTGGCTGGACGCACTCCGCGCGGCGCCAGCCCCCAGCGCGGCCCCGTTACGCACCCTGATCATCCGCACCTGCGAGCGTCCGCGCGCGCTGTCCGCGCTGCTCGACAGCCTGCGTGACCACGCGCTGCGCTGGCGCAGCGGGCATCGTTACGTGCTCGTGGACATGAGCCGCGACCCGCAGGCCGTGGTCCTCAATCGCGACGCGCTCGCGGCCTTCGCCGCGGCCACGGGCTGCACGGTCGCGCACATCGATCGCGCCCGCCAGGCACGTCATCTGCGGGAGCTGGTCGAAGCGGTGCCCGAACATGCCGAGGGCATCGGCTACCTGCTCGGCGACTGCGGCGCCGAGCCTGGCTACCACGGCGATTACGGAGTCAGTCTCAACTGGATGCACCTGCTGGGGGCCGGCGAACGCTACGCGCTGCTGGACGATGACCATCTGTTCCCTCTGCGCTGGCATCCGGATTGGAAGCCGGGCCTGCAGCTGCTTGATCAGGCCGAGACGCCGGCCTTCTTCACCAGCGTCGATGACGCGCTGAGGTCCGGCCGCGAGTCCGACGCCGATCCGCTGGCTGCACATTCCGCAATCTGTGGCGCCACGCTGTCGCAGCTGCTGCGTGCGGCCTCCACGCGGATCGACGCCGCGGCACTGGTGGGTCTGGCGCCCGCAGCGCTGCCGCGGCTTGTCCCGCAGGGGCGGGTGTTGGCGAGCACGCATGGACATCGCGGTGACACCTGCGCGATGGGCCTGCTGTGGATGCTCAGCCTTCCTGCTGGCGCACGCCCGGCCGAATTTTCCGACCCCGATGCCTACGCCGCTGCGATGCAGCGGCCGGCGGTGGCCCAGGTGTCCTCGCGCTACCGTCGGCTCGACAGCTGCGGTGTCACGCCCTTCATGATCGACGGCAGCCAGCTGATGCCGGCGGTGCCGCCGCGCGGCCGCGGCGAGGACGGCGTGTTCTGCGCGCAGCTCGGCTGCCTGCACCGCGAGGGCATGCTGGTCGAGCTACCGCTTGGCATCGGCCACCAACGCCCCGCGCCGCCCGATCGCAGCGGCTATGCGCGCAGCCCCATCACGCCTGCACTGGCCCATGTGCTGGCTGACCGACTGCGCCACGCCGGCGCCGGGCTGGTGGGTGCGGATCCGGTCGCGCGCCTGCGCGCCACCGCCGGGCTGCTGCAGTCGATGGCGGTCGTCAGCGACGCCGAAGCGAGTGAGTTCCTGAAGTCCAGCCTCATCGAACTCCGCGCCGGCGCCATCCACAGCCTGCGCCACGCACTGCAGGATGCGCCGGCACCGCCGCCGCACTGGGCACAGGACCTGAGCACGCTCATCGAGGCCAATGGACGTGCGCTGCTCGATGATGCGCCCGCGCGTTTCGCGGAGTGGCCGGCAGACACCGACGCGCAGACGGGCGCTCGCATCTGGAAAGCCTATCTGTCGCGTTACGCGACCGGGCTGGGTGGCTGGCTCGACGCGATCGGGATCGCGAGGGAGCGTGCGCCCGCCTGGATCGAAAGTCCTTGAGCGCGCCGCAGCTGGCGGTGCTGGTGGTCAGCCACGACAGCGGGGAGGTGCTTCCGCGCTGCCTGGAGGCGCTGGCCGCTCAGCGCGGGATCCGACTGCAGCGGGTGCTGGTCGACAACGGTTCGCGCCAGCCGCCCGGGCCTGACCCGCGCATCGACGTGAGCATCCTCAATCCGCACAACCCCGGTTTCGCGGTCGCCTGCAACCAGGCAGCGGCCGCCTCCGAGGCGCCGTGGCTGCTGTTCCTCAACCCCGACTGTTTTCCAGGCCCCGACGATCTCGCGCAGCTGCTCGCGCTCGGCGAGGCTGCCCAGCGCGAAGGCCCGCTGGGGGCTCTGGGCGTGCAGCTGCTGGACGCCGATGGCAGCGCGCAGGCGGCATCGCTGCGCCGCGACCCTGCACCCGGGCGACTGATCAGGGCTCTGTTCAGGGGCCGGTCCGCGATCGAGCCGGTGCCGCCGACGCCGCAGGGCATGCACGAGGTGGAGGCCATCTCCGGCGCGCTGATGCTGGTTCCGCGCGCGTCGTTCGATGCGGTCGGCGGGTTCGACGAAGGCTATCGCCTGCACTTCGAGGACCTTGACCTGTGCCGCCGATTCCGCCAGCGGGGCCTGCGTGTCGTGTTCGCGCCGGCGCTTCGCATCACCCACCTGAAGGGCACCAGCAGCCGCCGGCGTCCGCTGTGGGTAGCCTGGCAGAAGCATCGCGGCTGGCGGCGCTACTTCGAGCGCTTTGATGCGCAAACGCTGGCCGCGCCGGCGCGCTGGGGCTTCCGCCTGCTGATCTGGCTGGCGCTGCCCCTGCTGCTGCTGCGTGCGCTCAAGCCCGCGTCCTGACCCGACTTCCAGACATCGATCGCCATCGCCATGAGCACCACGCCCGCACCCACCGACATCGTCCTGCACCAGCGCTCGCGCGTCCTCGAAGTGGCCTTTGAAGACGGCAGCCGCTTCGCGCTGCCCTGCGAATATCTGCGGGTGGAGTCACCCTCGGCCGAGGTCCAGGGGCACGGGCCGGGCCAGAAGGTGCTGGTTGCCGGCAAGCGCGACGTCGGTATCCGGGCGATCGAGCCGGTCGGCCACTACGGCGTGCTGCTGCGATTCGATGACGGGCACGACACCGGCATCTACAGCTGGTCAACCCTGTACTCGCTGGGGCAGGAGCAGGACGCGCGCTTCGAGACCTACCTGCAGGCGCTGGCGGCCGCGGGCCTGTCGCGCGATCCAGTCTGAGGCTCAGAACAGCAGGAAGCTGACCGCCAGCACCCAGCCGACGTACAGCGCCGACAGCGGCAGTCCGACCTTGAGCAGATCCACGAGCCGATAGCCGGCGGGGCCGGCAACCATCGACAGCACCGGATTGCTGCCGGTGAGGAAGTTGTTGGAGGCCGACAGCGCCACCACCACCGCGAACTGGATCGGCGCTGCGCCCGTCGAGATGGCGATGTTGATCGCCATCGGCACCATGATCACGGTGGCGCCGACATTGCTGATGACCATCGCGAGGCCCGTGGTGATCAGCCCGAGCACGCCCAGCAGCGCCCAGTGGGGCAGGTCGCCGAAATGCTCCAGGGTCTGGCTGGCGACGAAGTTGGCGACGCCCGAACTGTCCACCGCCCAGCCGAGCGGAATCAGGCTGGCCATGATGAACACGGTCTTCCAGTTCACCGAGGCATAGGCCTCGTCCATGTTGATCACGCCGAGCAGCAGCATGCCGACCACGCCGGTCATCAGCGCCACCGGCACCGCAACCTCGCTGGACAGCGCCAGCGCCAGCGCCAGCGCGAAGCAGAACAGCGCATGCCACAGCTTGTGCGGGCGCTGTTCGTCCTTGGGGTAGTCGGTCACCACCACGAAGTCGCGGCTGCTGGCGGCCGAGCCCAGATCTCGCCAGAAGCTGTGGAAGACCAGCAGGTCGCCGGCGCGCAGCGGCGTGTTGCGGATGTCCTCGCGGTAGATCTCGTTGCCGCGGTTGATCGCCAGCACGCTGATGCCGAGGCGCTTGCGCAGGTGCAGCTGCTCCAGCGTCTGTCCGATAAGCTGCGAGTTCGGTGGAATCACCGCCTCCGAAATGCCGGCACGGCTGGGGTTGAACAGGTCGGCGAAGTTGCGCAGCCGTGCCTGCATGCGCAGCAGCTGGTTCTGCGCGAAATCCGCCACCTGCTCGCGCGGACCCATCACGCCGAGCACGCTGCCGACCCAGATCATCTCGTCCGCGGGGGGCGCCAGACGCGCTTCGTTGCCGCTCTTCAGCGCCAGCAGCAGGGGGGCGCCGCGCATCGATTCCGCCTCCAGCACCGACATGCCGACCAGCGGGCTGTCAGAGGTCACGGTCAGCTCGTAAACGTCACCTTCGATGCCGTAGGCGCGGGCGAAGTAGCTTTCGGTGCGGCCGGGTGCTACGCCCTTGTCCTCGCCCTGGCCCAAGAGGCGCGCACCGAACAGCCGGAAGAAGGTCAGCGCCAGCACCAGCAGGCCGAGTCCGATCGGCAACGGCGCGAAGATCGGCAGCGGCGCCAGCGAGGCCACGCCCGAGGGCAGGTTGCGGTTGGCCGCGACCAGCAGGTCGTTGAGCAGGATCAGCGGCGAGCTGCCGACCATGGTCAGCGCCCCGCCCATCACCACGCAGACGGCGATGGGCAGCAGCAGACGGCCCAGCGACACGCCGGTGCGCGCCGACAGGCGCGCGGCCACCGGCAGGAACAGGGCGGTGACCGAAGGGTTCTGCATCACCGAGGACACCAGGCCAGCGACGCTGCTCGACAGCAGCACCAGACGCTCCTCGTAGCCCTTCGACTTGCGCAGCAGCCAGACGGCCACGCGATTGAGCAGCCCGGTGCGATCGAGCCCCGCGCCGAGGATCATCGTGGCGATCACGCTGATCACCGCATTGCCGGCAAAGCCGTCGAACAGCTGCTCCACCGGCACCAGCCCGAACAGGCCGAGGCAGACCAGCACCAGCAGCGCGGTGACGTCCTGGCGCACGCGCTCCCACACGAACATGGCCATGGTGAAGGCCATCAGGCCCAGCACCAGCCACATGTCCGTGGAGAGCGCCGTCGTCATTCAGCCCGGTCCCTGGTGGCGGGATGGTCTGTGCCGGTCGGGCGGCGCTGCGCGGGCGGCGTCCATCAACGCTCAGACCCTGCGGTAGAGCAGGTCCCAGACACCGTGTCCGAGGCGCAGGCCGCGGCGCTCGAAGTGGGTCTCGGGGCGCCAGTCCGGGCGCGGCACCTGGCCTCGCGCGCCTTCGCTGTTGCGGAACTGCGGGCTGGCATCCATCACCTCCCACATCTGCTCGGCGTAGGGCTCCCAGTCGGTGGCGAGATGCAGCAGCCCGCCCGGCGCGATCCGGCTGGCCAGCAGGTCGACGAAGGCCGGCTGGATCAACCGCCGCTTGACGTGCCGCTTCTTGTGCCAGGGGTCGGGGAAGTAGATCCGCACTTCGTCGAGCGTGCCTTCACCGATGCACTGTTTCAGCACTTCGACGGCGTCTTCGGCGTAGAGGCGCACGTTGCCCGGCGCGTTCGACTCGATCGCATTCAGGGCGCGGCCGACGCCCGGCTTGTGCACCTCGATGCCGATGAAGTCGCGCGCGGGCGAGTGCAGGGCGCCGTGGATCAGGGCCTCGCCGTTGCCGAAGCCGATCTCCAGCACCAGCGGCGCCGTGCGGCCAAAGCGCGCCGCTGCGTCCAGAGCGCCCTGGGCGATCTCGAGTCCGTATTTCGGCCAGAGCTCATCGAGCGCGCGCTGCTGCGCCGGGGTGAGTCGACCGGCGCGCTGCACGAAGCTGCGCAGCACGCGCTTGGCGGCATCGGGCAGCTCGCGGGGCGGCTTGGATCCGGCTTCGCTCATCAGAAGAACAGCCCGTCGACTGGCGAAGACGCGCTGGCGTAGCGCTTGCGCGGAATGCGCCCGGCCAGGAAGGCCTCGCGACCGGCTTCGACCGCCTTGCGCATCGCGCTGGCCATCAGCACCGGGTTCTTCGCGCCCGCGATTGCGGTGTTCATCAGCACGCCGTCGCAGCCGAGTTCCATCGCGATGGCGGCATCGGAGGCGGTGCCAACGCCGGCGTCCACGATCACCGGTACGTCCAGGCTCTCGATGATCTCCAGCAGGGTGTAGCGGTTCTGGATGCCCAGCCCCGAGCCGATCGGCGCGGCCAGAGGCATCACGGCGACGCAGCCGATCTTCGCCAGCTCGCGCGCGACGATCGGATCGTCGCTGGTGTAGACCATTACTTCGAAGCCGTCGCGCACCAGCACTTCGGCGGCGCGCAGGGTCTGCACCACGTCGGGGTAGAGGGTCTTTTCGTCGCCCAGCACTTCGAGCTTGACCAGGTTGTGGCCATCCAGCAGCTCGCGCGCGAGCCTGCAGGTGCGCACGGCATCGTCGGCGCTGTAGCAGCCGGCGGTGTTGGGGAGCAGGGTGTAGCGCTCGGGCGGCAGAAAGTCGAGCAGGTTGGGTTCGCCGGCGTTCTGGCCGAGGTTGGTGCGGCGGATGGCGACGGTGACGATTTCGGCGCCGGCGGCCTCGCTGGCGCGGCGGGTCTCGTCGAAGTCGCGGAACTTGCCGGTGCCTGTCAGCAGGCGGGAGGAGAAACTGCGGGTGCCGATCTTGAGCCGGTCGGCGGCGGGCTGGGCTGCGCTGTCCATCGCCGGATTATCGACCGAACCCGCAGGCGCTGTCGCGACGATCGCCGCGATTGCGTCGGAATCGCTTCAGCCGCCGCCCAGTGCGTGCACCAGTTCGACCACATCGCCATCGGCGAGCACGTGCTCGGCATGGCGGCTCTTGGGCACGATCTCGCGATTGACCTCGATGGCAACTCGGCGGCCGGCGTGGCCGAGCTGCTCGATGAGAGTGGCGACCGTGGTGCCGGCAGGCAGCGCGTGCGCCTCGCCGTTCAACTGGATCTGGATCATGGGGCGCTCGGACATCGGAGCAGAGGGTGGCTCTGAGGAGGCTGCGTCGCGCAAAAGCCTGTTCGCGCCATTGCCTGCACGAGGCATGCGAGGCTAAGCTCTCGCACCGCAGCGCGGGTGTAGCTTAATGGTAAAGCAGCGGCTTCCCAAGCCGCCGACGTGGGTTCGATTCCCATCACCCGCTCCATCCGATGCCGCCCGAGCCATGGTCGATCCGCTTCCCATCGTGCTCGGCTGGTGCGAGACCCTCGCCCTCCCAGACCTGTCCATCGCGGCGATCGAAGCCAAGATCGACACCGGTGCGCGCAGCTCGTCCCTGCATGTCGACAGCCAGCAGTGCTTCACGCGCGACGGGCGTGACTGGGTGCGCTTCGCCCTGCATCTCGATGGCGCCGCCGCGCGGCTCGCCGCGCAGGCCGAGGCGCCGGTGCATGACCGCCGCGCCGTGCGCGACTCCGGCGGCCATGAGACCGAGCGCGTGTTCATCCTGACCACGCTGGCCATCGCCGGCATCCGCTATCCGATCGAAGTGAACCTGGCGGCGCGGCGCGGGCTCAAGTTCCCCATGCTGCTGGGCCGCACCGCGCTGGCCGGCCGCTTCCTGGTCGACCCAGCCCGCAAACACGCCCTGACCGACACGTCGCAGTAACCCGCGCGCCCCGCTCGATCGCTAGGCTGTCGGCGAATCCCCGATCCCTAATCCCCAATCCCGGCTCAGATGAAACTCGCCATCCTCTCGCGCAACTCCAAGCTCTACTCCACCCAGCGCCTGGTGGAGGCCGGTCGCGTGCGCGGCCACACGGTGCGCGTGCTGGATCCCTTGCGCTGCTACATGCGCATCGCGCCGGGCAGCTTCGAGATGCACTACAAGGGGCGCGAGCTGACCGACTTCGACGCGGTGATCCCGCGCATCGGCGCCTCGGTCACGTTCTATGGCACCGCGGTGCTGCGCCAGTTCGAGATGATGGGCAGCTACACCCCGAACAGCTCCGAGGCAATCCTGCGCGCGCGCGACAAGCTGCACTGCCACCAGCTGCTGGCGAGACAGGGCATCGGCCTGCCCAAGACGGTGTTCGGCGACAACCCCGACGACACCGCTGACCTGCTGGCAATGCTCGGCAAGCCGCCGCACGTGATCAAGCTCACCGAAGGCACCCAGGGCACGGGCGTGATCCTGGCCGAGCGCGCCTCGTCCTCGCGCAGCGTCATCGAGGCCTTCCGCGGCCTGTACGCGAACTTCATCGTGCAGGAGTTCATCGGCGAGGCCAAAGGCGCCGACCTGCGCTGCTTCGTGGTCGGCAGCCGG
>LNFM01012219.1_pt1 | contig 11350 bp, 6 predicted proteins | sample 596031 | NCBI WGS metagenome assembly LNFM01 (sample SAMN04254537, study PRJNA301005) | activated carbon metagenome | isolation source: dual media filters at the Ann Arbor, Michigan drinking water treatment plant | place: USA: Ann Arbor | reverse complement strand
CTCGACGGCGATGGCCCCGCCAATCGTCGTGGATCGACCACCAGCGTCGTAGCCGAGGGTCGAGAAGCGTGCCGAGACGAACAGCGGGTCGAGGATGCGGCCCTCGGCCCAGCCCGAGGCGAGCCACCCCTCGGCCTCGCCGCGATCGCCGACGCCGAGCGCACGGACGACCTCGCCACCACCGCGCACCCATGGCGTGGCCGCCGTGACCCCACCGCCAAAGCGCCGGTCACGGATCGACGCCACACCGAGCGAGCCATCGCGCGCGACGGCCGCAGCGACGATACGAACCGTCTCGAAGTCCACCGCGGCGAATTCGAGGACGGCCGTGGTCGTCTTCCCGTTGTTGCGCTCGGGGAAGCGCAGGCCCTCGCCGTTGCCGACGTGGAGGGAGAGCCGCGCGGGGCCGAAGGCGGCGCGGACGAACAGCGCGAGGTCACTCGTCGGCCAGCCCAGCAGGCGCTCGCTACCGATACGCGACAGCGCCTTCAGCGTGTACGCGTCCTCGTGCATGCGGACCCACGGATCGGGGACGAAGCCGAGGGCGCCGTCGACCCAAAGCTGACCGAAGCGATAGCGCCCCGTGACCTGCGCGAACTTGAGGCGCGCGACGGTGGAGTCGCCGTCGATGCCGAGCGAACCGCCCTCGATGGCGGAGCGGATCATCTCGACGCGCAGCTCGGCGGTAGCCCACGGCCCCAGGGCCGTCACCCCACCCAGCTCGCCACGATCGAGGCGGAAGTCGATCAGGTCATCGCCTTCGCGCGCGACCACGCGAGCCTGTGCATACGTCTCGAGCTCGAGGCGGAGCTTCTCGATCAGGGGCTGCGGGTAGTAGTCATGGGGTTCCTCGTCGGCGCGCGCCGTGGAGACCAGACCGAGCATCAGGACGAGCGACAGGTACTTCACGGCATCACCTCGGCAGCGAGATCGCGGTCGGCCATCGAGGCGTGGTCCGCGATGATCAGGGCAGTGTCATCAGCGATCGCCGCCGACAGCTCGGTGACCCACTCGACGGTACGACCGGCGAGCAGGGGCGCGATCACGGCGGCGCCGAGCAGATCATCGGCGGTACGAGCCCGGCCGTGCGCGCGCGCGAGCAACCGGCCGTAGGTGGTGGCGATGGCCAGGAGCTGCGGCCGATCGTCCTCGACGAGCTCGACGAGATCCTCGGCATCGACACCGCGCTGGAACGCTTCGCGGTCCCGGATCTTCAGGACGAGGCCTCCCACCTGCGCGGAGCCGAGGAGCGCATCCGCATCGGGCCGCGCTTGCAGGCGGCGCTGCGTGTCGACGGCGCGGATCGCGGGGCTGCCCCACTCCGCCGCTTCGCGCTGCGGGACGCCGCGATTGATCGTGCCCTCGCGCGTCTCCTTGAGCTCGATCATCCGGTCGTCGTCGGGGCTATCGGTTGGACCTTCGAGGACGACGTTGAAGCGCCAGGCGGGGTAGCTCGCGACTCCGGAGCCGATCCGGCGCGCCCGCAGCTTCACGCGCGCCCTCGGATCCCACTGCGCTACCGCGCGATCGAGCATGTCGGCGACAGCGCGATCGACCTCCAACAGCCGATCCTCGAGCAGGCCATCGTCCGCGACCGGCTCGAGATCGCCCAGGGCCAGCACGCGCTCACCGGCCATGACCGGCGCAACCTCGTCGATCGCATACAGGGTCTCGCCGCGCTCGCGCGCCTTCTCGAGCTCGTCGTCGAAGTACTCGTGCACGCCGACGCCGACCACGACGGGGGACGCGGCAGCGATCTCGTCTGCGTAGGCGGTCAGCGCGGCCGCGACCAGCTCGCTGGCGAACGCCTCGTCCCCTCCGAGCGCGGCCACGATCGAGAGCCCGGCTCCCAGTCGCCGGACGTCGCCGGTGAACGGCCCGTAGCCCGTCGCATCGAAGTCGTTCCAGTCGACGAGCTGTTCACCGTCCGCCGCCCGAAACGTGCCGATGTTCTCGCAGTGCGGATCGCCGACGAGCAGCACGCGCGATGACAGCGGGTCCCCGAACGATGTCTCGTAACGCGCGACGCCCGGCTCCATGAGATCGCGCCAGAAGAGCGGCGCCGTGCCGCGCAGCCACTCGTATGGCCCGCGCTGCATCTTGCGCAGCTTCATCGCGACGAGCTCGGGCTCGCGCAGCGACCACATATAATTGTCGTCGGCGAGGGCGTCGAGCACCCGCCGTTCGCGCACCGTCGCCTCGGGACCGCTGCTACATGCAGCAAGCAGCGTCAGGACAGCGGCGCGGCGCACCGCCGGACAAGACCATCCGGCGGTGACAGCTTCATGCCACTACGGCGACGCGAGCGCGGCGTCCGGAACGAGCGTGAAGCTGCGCGGCCAGTCGAGGTGCCCGTCGCCAGCGGCAACTCGAGTAGCCACGTACGTGCCCGACTCCGCGTCGAACTCGTGGATCCCGAAGCGATCGAGCACGAGCAGCGAATCACCCACGCGCTCGAGGCTCACCGGTCCCTGCAGGTGCGAATCGATGAGCACACCGTGTGACTCGCCAGTAGCAGCGTCGTAGGCGACGACCCGATCGCGCTCCCAGTCGCATGCGTACAGCACACCGTCCGCGTGCGCGAGACCGGTGGCGGTGATGAGGTCGGCCTTCGGGCCAGCGGTCCCGACGAGCTCGCCCGTCGCGAGGTCCCACATCTGGATCGCGGCGCCCAGCTCGGGATGTGAGTCGGTCCCGACAATCATGGTGTCTCCGACGATGACGAAGTCGTGCGCATCGCGCATCAACGGCCAGCCAAACTCCCGCGTAGCTCGGCCCGTCGCGTCGATCACGACCGCGTTCATCGTGTCGTTGCCCACCACCAGCAACTCATCACCCATGAAGTCGAGCTCCACGGGCTCTTCGAGCAACGTCGTGTCCCGGTAGAACACGTCCATCATCACACCCGAGGTCGCGTCGAACCGGACGATGTCGCCCTGCCCGAAGCCGGCCTGGTAGACCATCCCATCGGGCCCGAGCCGGACGCTCGCGGGGCGATCCACCTTCTGTGAACGGCCCTCGGCGAACACGCCCTCGAACGCCCCGGTCAGCCCGTCGTACCGAAAAATGGCATCGGCGCCGTAGTCCGAGACGAAGATCGTCATCGGATCCGGCGCCGGTGAAGCAGGCTCGGCCGCACAGGCGGCCAGCAGGAACATCCCCAGCGCAGCTTTCACCCATCCAGGTTACAGAGCCGCGACCAGGCGGACAATTACGTCGTTTACTTGCGACGAACTTGTCACATTACCAGGTCACTCCGGGAAGGCAGTCCAGCCCGCCGTCCAGTCGTCCGCGCCCATGGCGCCGCAGAACGTGGCGGTCGTGTCGAGGCCGGCCGGCGGGGTGCCGCAGCCGGAGAGGACCGGCGAGCCCGCCATCGGCATCCAGTTCGGAGCCGTCGTGCTCTTCGGGGCCGTGAGGCGGACGTCGATGTCCAGCTTGTTCGTGGCATCGCCGCCGATCTGCGTGGCCTCGTTGAAGCCCCCGTCGTTCTCGGTGCCGCTCGATCCGACGTCGAAGCCGGTCGGCCAGATGGCCGAGGCCGCGGCGGCCTTCACGAAGTAGGTATTCTTGACCGTGAGGCTCGAGCCGAACTGGCCGACCGACGAGGCGCCGTCGACATCGACCGCGAACTTCGGGAAGTACGCGACGATCGCATTGCTGATCTTGCCGGCAGTGCCGCGGCGGAGGGGGAGGCCGCCCTGGGCGTCCGCGGCCGAGCCGTCCGAGCCGATCATCGACAGGTTCCAGATCTCCGGCGCGCTGCGCGGGGTGAGGTCGTTGTCGTTGTTGCTGTTGTCCGCCTCGATGCCCTTGTCGCCACGGCCAACCTTCTGCTGGATCACGACGAACTGGGCCTTGCCGGTCCAGCCGCGATCCCAGTCGAGCGAGTCGTCGTCTGCCTGGGAGATGACGATGTGCTTGAGGTTCACCGTGCCGCCGAAGACCTCGACGCCGTCGTCCTGGCCGAGGTGGACCTGCACGTAGTCGATGTCCGTCGCCGTACCGCAGCCACCGAGCGTGAGGCCGTTGAGCTCGTTGTCGGGCGAGAGGAGGAAGCCCGCGTACTCGATGCGCGCGTACTTGAGCTTGCCGCAGTCGTGCGCCGGAGCCGGCGAGGCACCGCCACCGTACTGGATGCGATCGCCGAACTCGGTGGCGAAGCCCTCGACGTTGTTCACGCCGCCCGTGACGTTGATCGGGCCCTTGCCGAGCATGACGACGCCGCCCCAGTCACCCGGGTTCGGATCGGCCTTGTTCGACGTGAAGACGATCGGCGCGGTCGCCGTACCGACGGCGTTCAGCTTCGCTTCCTTGGTGATCGCGAGCGCGCTGCCGTTGTCACCCTTGATGACCGTGCCCGGCTCGATCGTGAGCGTGCCGGCCGTGACGAACACGTAGCCCTTCAGGTGGTACTCGTTGTTGGCCGTCCAGCGCGTGTCCGTCGAGATGTCGCCACCGGCAACCTCGACGACCGTCACGCCGGGGGGCGCGTCGATCTCCGTCTGGTCGTCATTGTCCGTGGACTCGTCGGTCGACTGGTCCGTGTCGTCGCTGATGTCGTCCGTCAGGCCGGAGTCATCACCGCAGGCGGCGGCAAAGGAGAACAGAGCAGTGGCAAGAAGCTTCTTCATGGCGAATTCCTTTGTGAACTAGGGCGTCCAGTCGAGTCCGAGCGCGAAGGACACGCCGGGCTGGTAGCTGTTGATGGTCACGTCGTCTTGTTCGAGACGGACGCGCTGGTTGAGGAGGTTGGCGACGCTGAGCTTGAGGCGCAGGTCCTTGCGCAGGAGCCGTGCGGCCACGAGGTCGACGCGGTGCATGGGGCGCTCGTAGGTATCGGGGAGACCCTCGATGCCGACGTCGGTGATGCGCGATCCGATGACGTTGTAGAGCAGGTTCACGTCGGCGATCTTCGGGTTCACGTAGCCGACGTTGACGTTCACGACGAACGGCGACTGCCCGTAGAGGGCCCGGTTCTGATTCGTGAGCAGCATCTGGTCATCACCGAGGTTCACGCGCGAACGCATGACGGCGATGTTGGTGCCGAAGCGGATGTCCGAGAGCCGTGGGTCGAGGCGACCGAGCGACGACCGCGCCTCGATCTCGCCGCCGAACAGGTTGCCGCTGTCGGCGTTCAGGAACGTGGCGTCGCCGTTCGCGTTCGCCATCACCTGCTCGATCGGATCGACGAACTGCTTGTAGAACACGCTCGCGGCGAAGACCTCGTCCTCCGTAGGGAACCACTCCCAGCGCAGGTCCGCGTTGTGGATGCGCGTCGTGATGAGGTCGGGGTTGCCGGAGATGTCGCGGCGGCGGAGGTAGTCGAAGAAGAGGAACGGGGCGAGCTCGCGGAAGCGCGGGCGGGCCAGCGTGTAGCTGTACGCTGCACGGACGTTCTGCTCGGGCGTGAGCGCGTAGACAAGATTGGCCGACGGGAGCACGTCGTTGTCGCTGCGATCGATATCCGCCCGTGTGCCGGCGACCGCGTAGCGACTGCCGTTTGCGAGGGTCTGATTCGCGTACTCGTAACGCGCGCCGACGATGGCGCGGAAGCGTTCGCTGATCTCGACCTCGCCCATGGCGAAGGCGCCGTACACGTCGAGCGAGGCCTCGTACGCATCCTCGTGGAGCGTGCCCTCCTCGAGCATGAAGTTCGGGCCGATGTTCTCGGCGCTGAACATCTCTTCGCCGGAGAGGCCGCGCACCGCGCCGTTGTCACCGACGTACCGGTAGCGGAACCGGCGGCCACCGAGGGCCCGCGACGATAGCTGTGCGGCCGCACCGGCCCGGAGCTGGACCTTACCCGCGCGCACGCGGGCGTCGACGCCACCGCCGCCGGACAGATCCTCGAGGACCTGCCAGAAGTGCTGACCCGAGCCCGGCTGATCCTTGTACTGGAGGCCGCCGGTGGGCGAGACGATGTAGGCGAGGTCGCGGCTATCGAGCTCGTCACGGCTCGTCGTCGCGACGTTGCCCTGCCACCGCAGCTCGAGGCCGCGCTCGCGATTCAGCTTGTGCGTACCGTTGAGCTGGAGGAAGCCGAGCTGGCGCTCGACGAACATCATGCGCGAGACGGCGATGTCGGAGCCATCGGCCTCGCTGTAGCCATCCGCGAACGACGTCGTGTCCTCGCCGACGTGCGTGTAGAGGCCGAGCAGGTTGAGCTGGTTGTCGGCGTCGAGATCGATGCCGACGTTCGCGAGGCCCCCGACGGTAGCTTCCGCCGTGCCGACGTTGAAGTTGAGGTCTTCGATCTGCGTGAGCTCGCCACCGACGAGGGCCGTCTTGCCCGCCTGCGCCTCGCGCACGCTGAAGCTGCGGCGCATCATGCCGGTGGCGAGGTAGCCGACGCGCTTGCCCCCGATGATCGCCGAGTCGCCGACGGCCACCGTGACCCCCACGTTGGGCGAGACGGTCTCGTCTGTCGGAGTCCAGATGTTCGGCATCGACTCGCCGATCTGCTCCATCTGGCCCGCATCCATGTTGCGGACCGCGCGCGTGCGGGGCACGGCATCGGGGAGGGCACGGGAACCGTTGTCGAAGCCGAGGAAGTTGCGGACGCCGCTCGTGGCCGCGTTGCTGAGGCCGTCCTGTCCGGTGGCGACGGTGTTGGCCGACGTCGACAGGCCGACGCGCATCTCGAACTCGGTCGGGAACGAGGTCGTCGAGATGGCGAGGGTGCCGCCCCCGAACTGGCCCGGCAGCTCCGGGGAGTAGCTCTTGTAGACGGTCATCGTCGCGAGCAAGTTCGTCGGAAACAGGTCGAGCGGCACCGCGTTGCGATCCGGCTCGGGGCTCGGCAGGAGCACGCCATTCAGGAGGCTCGTCACGTAGCGACCTTCGAGGCCGCGAAGCGCCACGTACTTCCCTTCGACGACGGTGACGGCGACGACGCGTTTCACGGCATCGCTCGCGTTGCTGTCGGGCGTGCGCGAGATCTCCTGTGCGCTCACGGCGTCACTGACGGTGGCCGCCGCGCGGCGCTCGGCGAGCACCGCCGACTCGCGGCGCGTATCGATGGTGCCGACGATCTCGATGGTCTCGCCGGTGGCCGTCTTGGGCAGCGGCTCCATCGTGACGTCGAGCGTCAGCGACTGGTCGACCGTCACCGTGACGGGGCGCGACGCCTCGACGAACTCGGGCGTGGCGATGATGACGGTGTACGTGCCGGGCGGGAGCTTGATGGTGTACGTGCCGTCGAGATCCGACTGCGTCGTGGCGACGATCTTCGTGCCGTTCGAGACCTGGATCGTGGCCCCGGGCAAGCCCAGCTCCGCGATCGGATCCGTCACGGTCCCGGTGATGGTGCCCATGGGCTCCGCGACGGGCGCGGGCGGCGGGACCGGATCGACCGGCGGCGGGGCCTCGGCGGGCGGCGCCTGATCGGTGGGCGCCTCGGCAGGCGGCACCTCCTCCGCGGGTGGCGGGGTCGGCTCGGCGGCCGGCTCCGTCGTGGTCGGCGAGGTATCGCCCGCCGGCGGGGGCGGAACGTCGTCGGCGTAGGCCGTCCCCGCAGCGACGATCAGCGCGAACAGCGTGAGCGACCGGGACCGGGTGAACCTGTACACGCGCGCACCCTAGCGAGCACGTTTGTCGCGTCGGCCGTTCCTCCGTGACGGCCCGGCAACAACACGGCAGCTTGATGTGACGTCAGTCTGTGAACCGTGGTCGGCAGCTCGCCTACCGCAGGTAGCGACAGGCCCATCACACGCGCACCAACCCAACGGAAGATTTGCCGACTCCGGTAGGCACGCCGCTTGAGATACGGCCTGCGCACATGCGCACAGCCCTGGTGGTGATCCCTCTCGCCCTCATCGGATGCTTCGAGGACTACGGCAATGGGCGGGACAGCGGGCGGGAGCCCGATGCGATCGTGGACGTCGATGGCGCGGACATCATCAACTCCGATCAGGAGTGTGACGAGGTGACCGGCGACATCCGGGTGACCGCCGACGGTGAGCTCGAGGACGCACCCGACGACGCGTGCTGGGACCTCATCGGCACGCTGACGCTGCAAGGGCCCAACGTGACGAGCCTCGCGAGCTTGAGGCACCTGCGCACCGTGGCCGTGCTCGAGATCAAGGACACGAACCTCGTCGCCCTCGACCCGCACCGGACGATCGAGGTCCTGCTGTCGCTCTCGGTCGAGGGCAACTCGCGGTTGACGTCGCTGCAAGGTCTGCGCATCGTCGAGACCGATCCGTTGCCGGTCTCGCTGGTTCTCCGGGACAACCCCGCGCTGACCGGCCTGGGCGACGTCGCGCAGGTGCGAACGCTCACGTCGAGCCTGGTGGTCGAGGAGACCGGACTGGTCGAGGCGGCGTTTCCGGCGCTCGAGAGCACGCTCCTCGTGAGCTTCATCGACAACGAGGAGCTCGCGACCGTGGAGCTCCCTGTCCTCGACGAGCTCGACGATCTCATCGTGGACAAGGCGCCCGCGCTGACGACGCTGAGCCTGCCCGCGCTCGACACCATCACGTCGATGCGCATCGACGACGCCGACGCCCTCACCTCGTTCGACGACTTCCAGAAGCTGGAGGACATCACCGGCAGCCTCGTCATCCAGAACAACGCCCGGCTCGGGAGCCTCGGTGATCTCCAGGACCTCGATGCCATCGGCATCGGTGCCGCCGTTCGCCGCAACCCCATGCTCTCGACGTGCCTCGTCGCGCAGCTCGACCAGTGCGCCGATGTTGTGGGTACGATCGTGAACGAGGACAATCTCGCCGCCACCTGCCCTCCAACCGTCACGTGTCCGCCGTAGCACGTCGGCGAAGCTTCACCCGCTTCGAGTGATGGCCACGGTGCCGGGTGAGCGGCTCTACGCGGCGGCGCGCGCAAGCGCTAGTAGTTGTCGCCGTTCGAGACGTAGTTCCAGCTGCCATCCGCGCCCAGCGTGGCCTGCTGCGCCGCGCCGTTCACCGTGAACTGCGGCGTGGTCTGCACGACCTGCTGCTGCACCGGCCCGCGGTTCTTGTTCATCATCATCATCATCATCATCATCGGCATCATCTCGCCCATGCCGCCGCTGCTTGCCCCGCCCTTGACCGCGTCCATGGCGGAGAGGTCGAGGGTCTGGAAGTCGTCGTCCTTCTTGGTGGGGGCGCTCATGGTGACGAGTCCCTAGAGCAGCATCGATGCCACCCGCGGGACTCGTCCTTTCAAGCACCTGCAGCCGGGGTAGACACCCCGATCGAGTCTTCCAGTAGGCGATCGAGGTGGCCGGGACCCGATCGACGCCCCCGATCGGCAGGGCTAATGGAAGTCCCGGCTCGCCACCGCGGCCACCTGGCGGGTCAGGTTGGGCCGGAACACCGACTCGGCGATGAGGTGGACGATGCCCTCCTGGACCTGGAGCTTGCCGGCGATGCCCAGGAGCGAGGTGGTCCGGATGATGGGGGCGAACTCCGCGAAGACCCGCTGCCAGACGACCAGGTTCACGAAGCCCGTCTCGTCCTCCAGCGTCATGAACACCACGCCCGAGGCCGTGCCCGGCTGCTGTCGGCAGATCACGATGCCCACGTACTCGATGCGCTGACCGTCCTTGCCCTGGGACACCTCACGCGCACTCGGCCAGCGATTCGCGCGGAGCTCGCCGCGCAGCGGCTCCAGCGGATGGCCACGCGTCGAGTGATCCGAGAGGTCGTGGTCCCACGCGATCGTATCGAGAGGAGCGAGCGGCGCGAACGCCGGATCCGCCTCCGCCGCCCCGATGTCGAGCGTGTCATCGCGCCGCGCGAGCCAGCCGCGCACCTGCCACAGCGCGTCGCGGCGCCCGAGGGTCACCCCCGGCACCCCCGCGGAGCCGATCGACTCCAGCGCCCCCGCCTCGGCGAGCTGGGTGTACGTGCGTCCTGGCACCCGACACCGGCGCACGAAGTCCTCGATCGATTCGAAGGGCCGCTCGCTCCGCGCGCCCATCACGGCCGCGCCATCGGTGACCTGCAGCCCCTTCACCCAGCGCAGGCCCATGCGCACCGCGTAGCCGTAGCCGTCATCGGCGCGCTCGAGCGTGCACTCCCAGTCGCTGGCCGTGACATCGACGGGCCGGATCTCGAGCCCATGCCGTTGCGCATCGCCCACGATCGTCGAGACCGAGTAGAAGCCCATCGGCTGCGCGTTGAGCAGCGAGCACGTGAACTCCGCGAGGAAGTGACAGCGCATCCAGCTCGTCACGTACGCGATGAGCGCGAAGCTCGCCGCGTGAGACTCCGGGAAGCCGTACTCGCCGAAGCCGCGGATCTGCTGGAAGACGCGCTCGGCGAACTCGGCAGGGATGCCCTTCGCGGCCATGCGGGAGACGATGCGCATGTGATGCTTCTCGATGCGGCCCGAGCGGCGCCAGGCGGCCATGTCGCGACGGAGCTGGTCGGCTTCGCCGGGCGTGTAGTCGGCGGCGACGACGGCGAGGCGCATGACCTGTTCCTGGAAGAGCGGAACACCGAGGGTCTTCTCGAGGACGGGACGCAGGGACTCGTGCGGGTACTCGACCTCCTCGAGGCCGCGGCGGCGGCGTAGATACGAGTGGACCATGCCGCCGGAGATGGGGCCCGGGCGGACCAGCGACACCTCGACGACGAGGTCGTAGAACTTGCGGGGCTTGAGTCGCGGCAGCATCGACATCTGCGCGCGCGATTCGATCTGGAAGGTGCCGACAGTATCGGCGGTACAGATCATGTCGTAGGTGGCGGGGTCGTCCTGCGGGATCGTCGCCATCGAGAGATCGAGGCCGCGGTGCGCGCGGATGAGATCGAAGCCGAGATGCAGCTGGTGGAGCGCGCCGAGCGCGAGCAGGTCCACCTTGAAGAGGGCGAGATCCTCGAGGTCGTCCTTGTCCCACTGGATGACGGTGCGGCCCGGCATCGAGGCGTTCTCGATGGGGACGATGTCGTGGACGGGCTCGTGCCCCAGCAAGAAGCCGCCCGGGTGGATCGAGATGTGGCGAGGGAACTCGAGGATCTCGTCGGCGAGCTTGGTGAGGTGCTCGAGGGCGGTGGCGCCGTGTTGCTGGAGGCCGGCGCGGTCGAGGGCGTCTTGCTCGACGAGGCCGTACATCGAGAGGTGTTTCGCGGCGCGATCGAGGGCGGTCTCGGGGATGCCGAGGGCCTTGCCGACGTCGCGGATCGCCGAGCGCGGGCGGTAGCGAACGACGTTGCAGACCATTGCGGCGTGGTCGCGGCCGTAGACGGAGTAGACGTGCTGGATGACCTCTTCGCGGCGCTCGTGCTCGATGTCGAGATCGATGTCGGGGGGCTCGGCGCGCTCGCGCGAGAGAAACCGCTCGAAGAGGAGCCCCATCTGGATCGGGTCGACGGCGGTGACACCGAGGCAGGAGCAGAAGGCGGAG
>LNFM01012218.1_pt1 | contig 11350 bp, 10 predicted proteins | sample 596031 | NCBI WGS metagenome assembly LNFM01 (sample SAMN04254537, study PRJNA301005) | activated carbon metagenome | isolation source: dual media filters at the Ann Arbor, Michigan drinking water treatment plant | place: USA: Ann Arbor | reverse complement strand
CCATGCCCATGCCTTGGCACAGGCTGAACGGGCCTTCCAGGCCCTGGCCGACAGTGACCGTGGCTGGTGCCAGGCCAGCCTGGACAAGCTCAAGACCGTTTGAGGCGGCGCAAGCGCGAACGATTTGTCGCTGGCCGAGCCAGTGCGTTGGATCAGCGTGACCGCGCCGCTGTCGGCTTCGTCAGGCTTGCGCCCGGCCTGGCCAGGCAGGTGGCGCCTGTCGCGGCGTGCTTGAGCCGCAGCGGCCGACTTGTCTGCACTTCTGTTCGTGGCTGGGCTGGCGCCCGGGCACCGGGATCAGCGGCCGCAAGGTGCTGTCTTCAGGCACGAAGCGTTCGGCCAACAGGGCTCGCCAGGCGCTGAAGATGACAGCACAGACCCTGTGGCGCAGCGAGTCGGCGCTGGGGGCGTTCTACCGGCGGCTGTCATCCCGCATGGACAAGCCCAAGGCCAACACCGCTGCCGCGCAATCTCTGGCCCGAACGGTCTGCTCCTCGTGCTCGCCCGAGGTGAGGCCTTTGTTGACCAGCGCCCGCGCCACCGCGGTGGTCTTCCAAGTCAACCCCGTGGGGACGGCCGCATGAAACCAGCCGGCTGCAGTTCTGTTGCTTGAGAGCGACCGTCGACGATGCCGGAGGCTGCCGGCAGCGGGTCGAAGGCATGCACAAGCTGCCGGCTCCGCCCGCCAGTCGCTCCTAGACGGAAGAGACTATTTTCCACCCATCCGACGCTGCAGGCCCTGCGTCAGCCAAAGGCTGCTGTCACGCCCGCCCACCAACGCGTCAACGCCACTGCGGCGCAGAAGTGCGCGGCCATCATCCGGGTCCATCACCATCACCGCTGTACCCAGGCCATTGACGGCGTCGACCGAGTCGGCCAGCAGCGTCGTGCCGTGCGGTCCTTGCGCTGGATAGCCGGTTCGTGGGTCCAGCACGTGGTGGTAGCGGCGGCCGTCGCGGTCGAAGCAGCGTTCATAGTCGCCCGAAGAAGCGACGATGCCGTTGGTCACGTCCACCGCGCCGACCAGGCGCTGCGGTGCGCGCGGGTCGCGAATGCCCACCCGCCACGGCCTGACCTGTGGCGCGGCCATTGCCAGTACGTCTCCTCCGCCGTCAACGAGCGCGGTGTGGATGCCATGCCCTTGCAGCGTCAGCAAGCCGGCCTGCAGGATCGGCAGCTTGGCGATGCCACCGGTGTCCAGGCGCATGCCACGCCGCCCGAGCAGCGCCGTGCCGGCGCGCTCGTCGAGCGTCAGCAGGCGCCAGTCGACACCGAGCAGGCCTGCGGCGATGCGCTCGGGCGTCGGCATGGCAGGCGCCGCGGGGTCGAAGTGCCAGCGGCCGACCGATCCCACGGTGACGTCGAAGGCGCCATCGCTGCGCCGCGCCACCGCCTGAGCCGCGAGCAGCACTTTCATCAGCTCCGGCGGCACCGACACGGCCTGCAACCCGGCGCTGAGGTTGACGGCGGCCACGGCGTTGGTGGCGCTGTAGTGGCTCAGCAGCGCCACCTGGCGCTGCATCTCGGAGAAGGCCGCCTCGATCGCGGGCGCCAGCAGTGGCTCTTCGCCGACCGCGGCGATGGCCACACGCGTGCCCATGAGCACCCGTTCCACACGGTGCCGCTGTGGAGCGCGCGCCGCCACCAGTCCCGCACGCAGCGGTTGCGCCCAGCCCAGCAGCGCCGCGCCGGCCAGATACGCCGTGGCGCCGCACAACAGCCGGCGTCGTGTCTGCGGCAGCGTCGTCGTGCGATTCATGCTGAGCCGGCGTCTATCTCGACTGCGCCACCATGAAGTCGACGGCGGCCTTGATGTCGACGTCGGGCAGTGTCGAGCCGCCCTTGGGCGGCATCACGCCCTTGGCGCCGGTGTAGCCCTCGATGGCGTGCTTGTAGAGCACGTCGTTGCCCTGCGCGATGCGCGCCGCCCAGTCGGCCTTGTCGCCGGGCTTGGGCGCGCCGGCGACACCGGCGCCATGGCACAGCGCACAAGCCTTGCCGTAGGCCGACTTGCCGACGGCGTCGACCGAGACCGCTGGCGCGGCGGCCGGCGCCGGGGCGGGAGGGGGCGCCGGGGGAGGCGCCTCCTGCTTGCCGCAAGCGGCGATGAACAAGCTGCACAACGTGATGGCCAAGCCGATTCGCAGGGTCATGATTTCCTCACTTCGTTGATGACGCATTGTCCGGACGGGTGAGGCAAATCATTTGATGTATCTCAAATGCAGCTTTATCAACGGCGCCGATGATGCACGCCATCGGCAGCACCCGTGCCGCCGTTTCAACCGACCGAAGGACACACCATGACCTCCCCCGAAAGCCAGACGCCCAGTCGTCGCCTTTTCCTCAGCACCTCAGCCGCTGCCGTGGCGAGCGTCGGCCTGGTCGCCTGCTCGGACAAGCCCGCCACTGCCACCGGGGCGGCGTCGGCGCCGGTGCTGGGCAACCCCGGCGAACACGCCGGCAGCGCGCACCTGAAACCGGGCGAGCTGGATACCTACTACGGCCTGTGGAGCGGCGGCCACACCGGTGACGTGCGCGTGCTGGGCTTGCCATCGGGCCGCGAGTTGCTGCGCATTCCCTGCTTCGTGCCCGATGCGCTGGTGGGCTGGGGCCACACCAACGAGTCCAAGAAGATCATGGGCACCAAGGCCGACGGCTCGCTGCGCTACACGGTGGGCGACACCCACCACGTGCATGCTTCGTACAAGGACGGCAACTACGACGGCCGCTACGCCTGGGTCAACGACAAGATCAACTCGCGCGTTGCGCGCATCCGGCTCGACTACTTCGTCTGCGACAAGATCACCAAGCTGCCCAACGTGCAGGGCTTCCACGGCATCTTTCCCGACAAACGCGACCCGGTGGATGCGGCGGTCAACTACACCACGCGTGTCTTCTGCGGCGGTGAGTTCTCGATTCCGCTGCCCAACGCCCCGATCGAGGACGACACCAAGTACCGCTCACTGTTCAGCTGCGTCGACGCGGAGACGATGGAGGTGCGCTGGCAGGTGCTGATCGACGGCAACTGCGACCTCGTGGCCACCTCGTACGACGGCAAGCTGGCTGCGGCCAACCAGTACAACACCGAGATGGGCGCGCGCTACGAGAACATGATGTCGGCCGAGCGCGACGCCTGCATCTTCTACAACATCGCCCGCATCGAACAGGCGGTGAAGGACGGCAAGGTCAAGACCATCGGCAGCTCCAAGGTGCCGGTCGTCGACGGAACGCGCGAGGCGAACAAGGACCCGAAGAAGGCGCTCGTCGGCTACGTCTCGGTGCCCAAGAACCCGCACGGGGTCAACGCGAGCCCGGACGGAAAGTACTTCATCTGCGCCGGCAAGCTCTCGCCCACGGCGACGGTGATCGAGCTCGCCAAGGTGCTTGACTGGTTCGACGGCAAGCTCGACAAGATCGACGACACGATCGTCGCCGAGGTGGAGCTGGGCCTGGGCCCGCTGCACACCGCCTTCGACGGGCGCGGCAATGCCTACACCACGCTGTTCCTCGACAGCCAGGTCGTGAAGTGGAACGTCGACCAGGCGATCGCCTTCCACAAGGGCGACAAGAATGCCAAGTACGTGGTCGACCGCATCGACGTGCACTACCAGCCCGGACACATCAACGCCTCACAGTCCGAGACCGTGGCGGCCGATGGCAAGTACCTCTGCGTGGGTTGCAAGTTCTCCAAGGACCGCTTCCTGCCGGTGGGCCCGCTGCACGCCGAAAACGAGCAGATCATCGACATCTCGGGCGAGAAGATGGTGCTGCTGGCCGATCACCCGGTGCGCGGGGAGCCGCATGACTTCGTCTTCTTCAAGCGTGAGTTGCTCAAGCCCAAGCAGGTCTATGACCTCGACGAGTTCCCGCTGGCGGTGAAGGACCCGAAGGATGCTGGCGTCACGCGCAACGGCCGCAAGGTCACGGTGCGCATGACCTCGCAGGCGCCGGCATTCGAGCCGCGCGAGTTCAAGGTCCGGCGCGGCGACGAGGTGACGCTGATCTGGACCAACCTGGACAAGATCCAGGATCTGACTCACGGGCTGGCGATCCCCGACTACAACATCAACTTCATCACCAATCCGCTCGAAACCGCGTCGGTCACCTTCACAGCCGACCAGGTGGGCGTGTTCTGGTACTACTGCACCCACTTCTGCCACGCGCTGCACCTGGAAATGCGCGGACGGATGTACGTCGAAGCCTGAGCAAACGACCGCGGCCGTGGCCCGGTCGGCATCGACGCCATGATCCACCGCTTGCTCCTCGCCCTGCCGCTGCTGCTGGCGCTGCTGTGGCCGGCCCTGGCCCGCAGCCAGGCCTACGAGGCCCGTTTGCCGCCCGACCTGGCCACCACGCCCGACCTCTGCGCGCGTGTGCCCTGCGGCGACGTGTTTCCCGGCGCGATGTCGTTCTCGCTGCGCTTGGGGCAGCCACCTTATGTCGAAGCCTACGGCGGCGCGGACGGTCGCACGCTGCTGGGCTGGGTGATGCTGTCCACCGACATCACCGATCTGCCGGCCTACTCCGGCAAGCCCGTGGTGACGCTGATCGGCATGGACCGCGCCGGCCGCTTCGTCGGCGTCAAGATCCTCAAGCACTCCGAGCCCATCCTGCTGCTGGGCATCCCGGAATCCACGCTGGCGGAGTTCAACGCGCAGTACCTGGGCAAGCAGGTCACGCAGACCATCGAGGTCGGTCCCTCGCGGCCCGAAGAAGGTGTGATCGGCATGGATGCGATCTCCGGCGCCACGGTGACGGTGATCGCACAGAACCAGGTGATCACGAGTTCCGGACAGGCGGTGGCGCGCCAGGTCGGCTTGATCGAGCCAACACGGCGCGACCCCGCCCGATTCGCGCCGCAGGGCCACCTGCTCGCCTGGGACGAGTTGGTGGCGCTGGGCGCGGTGCGGCGCCTGCGCGTCGAAGCGCACCAGGTGGGGCTGCCGCGCAGCGCCGAGCCTTTCATCGAGTTGTGGTTCGGCGACCTCAACCACCCCGACGTGGCGCGCAGCGTGCTGGGCGCCGGTGTGCACGACACCCTGCGCGCACGCCTGCGGCCCGGCGAGAGTGCGATCTTCGTGGTGCGCACTGCGGGTGTGGAGTCCTTCAAGGGCTCGGGCTTCGTGCGCGGCGGCCTTTACGACCGCGTGCAGGTCAAGCAGGGGCCCGATGCTTTCACCTTCCGCGACCTCGACTCGATCAACCTCTACGGCCTGGCTGCCGCCGGTGCGCCGTCGCCCACCGAGTCGGCCATCTTCATCCTGCGCTCGGCGTCGTTCTCTGCGGCCTACCCGTGGAAGCTGGCCTTCCTGGGCAACCGCGTCGACCGCGCCACCGGGCAGCGCACTTTTGCCACCTTCGAAAGCCGGCTGTGGCTGGCCGACGCGCTGCTTGAAGGCGGCCGCCCGAAGGTGAGCGAGCCCCAGGCGCCCTGGGTGCGCATCTGGCGCGCGCGGGCGCTCGAGATTGGCCTGTTCAGCGCGCTGCTCGTGGCGGTGGGCGTGGTCTACGCGTCGCGCGAGCGGCTCACCCGGCTGTCCACTCACAAGAACAAGTGGCCGGTCAACGGCTTCAAGTACACGGCCTGGGCGATGAGCATCGTCTTCGTCGGCTTCGGGCTGATGGCGCAGCCCTCGATCACGCAGGTGTTGACCTGGTTCCACGCGCTGCTGTTCCAGTGGACCTGGTCGCTGTTCCTGTCCGACCCCTTCATCTTCATTTTCTGGATCTTCATCATCGTCACGGTCTTCCTGTTCGGGCGCGGCCTGTTCTGCGGCTGGCTGTGCCCGTTCGGGTCGTTGTCGGAGGCGATGTACAAGCTCGGTGGCCTGATCGGCCTGAAGCGCTGGCAGCGCCACCTGCCGCGTGCCTGGCACGATCGGCTGAAGTGGGTCAAGTACGGCGTCTTTTTCGGCCTGCTGGCGGTGTCGATGTTCTCGATGGTGCTGGCCGAGATGCTGGCCGAGGTGGAGCCCTTCAAGACCACCTTCCTTGTCGGCGTGGCCAACCGCAGCTGGCCCTACGGCCTGTTCGTCGCGCTCATTCTGGGCGTGTCCTTGTTCGTCGAACGGCCCTATTGCAAGTACATCTGCCCGCTGGGCGCGGCACTGGCCATGCCCAGCACCTTTCGCTGGTTCGGCCTGCCCCGCAAGATGGACTGCAACAGCTGCAAGGCCTGCGCGGTGGGCTGCGGATCGCTGGCGATCGATGCCGACGGCCGCATCGATGCCCGGGAGTGCCTGCACTGCCTGGACTGCCTGGTGCTGTACACCGACAAGCAGGGCTGCCCGCCACTGGCGCGCGAACGCAAGCGGCGCGAACGCGACGGCCTGATCATCACGCCGATCGGCCGCGAAGGCTATTTCATCCCCATCGACGCCGTGCCGGCGGTGAGCGCACGCGTTGCCACCGGACCCGACCCGCGCATGGCCAGTGCCCCGGCCGCACCCGCACACCTGGCGCGGCCACGCAGCGTGGGCTGGCTGCTGGCCGAATTGCGCGACCACCTTTTCCCGTGGACGCGCGAAGGCTGGCATAACCGCCGCGCCTGGCAGGTGACCGGCATGTCGCTGGCGGTCGCGGCGACGCTGGCCTGGGCCTGGGCAGCGGCGGGCTACCTTTCCTCCGGCGCCATCGTCGCCTGGTGGTTCGGCTGGAGCCTGTACGAGGTGCTGATGCGCCTGCAGGGGCGCCGCTACGTGAAGGAAGGCCCGTGGTGGCGCAACCAGTACCGCATCGCCAGCGTGATGGACATGTTGAGCTACGTGGGCTTCAAGAACCTGCTCATCGGCGCCGCGCTGTTCCTCGCGCTGAAGAACCTGGGCATGCTGCAGTCATGATCCGACTCGCCTTCGCCTTGCTGCTCGCCTGGGCCTGCGCCGCGGGCGCCGCCCAGCCTGCGACCTGGCGGGTGGCGCCCGGCCAGGATCTGCAGGCAGCGATCGACCACGCCGCGCCGGGCGACGTGGTGGAGATCCTGCGGGCCCGCCACGAGGTCAACCTGCGCATCGCCAAGCCGCTGACGCTGCGCGGCGTCGGCCTGCCCACGCTCAGCGGCGGGCAGCGTGGCCACGTGATCGACGTGCACGCCGCCGACGTGATCATCGAGGGCCTGATCGTGCGCGACTCCGGGCACAGCCTGCTGGAGCAGCATGCCGGCATCTACCTGCGCCCTGGGGCCCACCGCGCGGTGGTTCGCCGCAACCATCTTGTCTACAACCTCTTCGGACTGTGGATAGAGCAGGCCGACGACGTGCGCATCGAGCACAACCTGGTCACCGGCCTGCGCGACCTCAACTCGCCGCAGCGCGGCAACGGCATCCAGCTCTACAACACGAAGCGCGCGCAGATCCTGCACAACCGCGTGAGCTTCGTTCGCGACGCGATCTACGTCGACGTGTCGCACGACGCCGTCTTTCGCGGCAACCGACTGCACCACAGCCGCTACGGCACGCACTACATGAACTCCTACCGCAACCTGTGGGAGGACAACGAGAGCTACTACAACCGCGGCGGCCTGGCGCTGATGGAAGTGCGCGACAACACGGTGCGCAACAACCGCACCTGGGGCAATTCGGACCACGGCATCATGCTGCGCACGCTGCAGGACTCGACGATCGAAGGCAACGTGGTGGCCGGCAACGGGCGCGGCTTCTTCATCTACGACGTGGAATACACGACGCTGCGCGGCAACCTCATCATCGACAACGCCGTGGGCGTACATCTGGCGGCGCTGTCCACCCGCAACCAGGTGGAAGGCAACGACTTCATCGCCAACCGCGAGCAGGTGCGTTACGTGGGCGGCCGCGACGAGGCCTGGGGCGCCAAGCAGGCCGGTGGAGCAGGCGGCAACCATTGGTCCAACTACAGCGGCTGGGACCGCAATGCGGATGGCCGCGGCGACGTGCCCTACCAGGCCAACGACCTGATCGATCGTCTGCAGTACCGCCACCCGGTCGTCAGGCTGCTGCTGGGCAGCCCGGCAGTGCAAGTGCTGCGCACCGTCGGCCAGCAGTTTCCGGTGTTGCGCGCGCCCAGCGTCGTCGATGCCGCGCCGAGCATGCACCCAACCCACAATGACTGGAGCGAATGGCGTGGACGCTACTTCCGTTGATGCGCTGCGGCTGGAGAACGTCGTCAAGCGCTACGGCGCGCACGCGGCGCTGGACGGCGTGAGCCTGGCCGTGCCGCGCGGCCAGCTGTTCGGTCTGATCGGCCACAACGGCGCCGGCAAGAGCACGCTGTTCAAGCTGCTGCTCAACCTGATTGCACCCACCGCCGGGCGGCTGTGGATCGCCGGCCGCGAGGTGCGCGGAGCGGCCACGCGCAACACGCGCCGCCGCGTCGGCTACCTGCCCGAAAACCTGGTGCTCTACGACAACCTCAACGGGCTGGAGACGCTGCAGTTCTTCGCCCGCCTGAAGACCGCGCCGATCGCGCAGTGCACCGAATTGCTCGAACGCGTGGGCCTGGGCGACGTCGGCCGGCTGCCGGTGCGCGGCTACTCCAAGGGCATGCGCCAGCGCCTGGGCTTCGCACAGGCGCTGCTGGGCGAACCCGAGATCCTGCTGCTTGACGAACCCACCACCGGACTGGACCCGGCCGGCACACGCGACTTTTTTGCTCAGCTCAAACAATTGCGCGATGCCGGCGTCACGCTCGTCATCAGTTCGCACGTGCTGGCCCAGTTGCAAGGCCGCGTCGATGCACTGGCCATGCTGGCCGGTGGCCGGCTGGCTGCTGAAGGCACGGTGCAGGCGCTGCGCGAACGCTCGGCGCTGCCCCTGCGGCTGGAAGTGAGCGCAAGCGCGGCGCAGCTGGATGCACTGCCGCGTGCGCTGGCCGGCCATGAAGGCCTGCAGCTGCAGCGCGAGGCTGCGGACCGCTTGCGGCTGGAGCTGCCGCGCTCGCTCAAGATGGCCGTCTTGACCGTGCTCACCCAGGCCGGCGTGGCCGACGTGCAAGTGCACGAACCCACGCTCGAGGATGTCTACTTCGACCTGCGAAGCGCAGCATGAACATCCTCACCGACGCCCTCACGGCTGGCCCCATGACCACTGAACCCCTGCCCCCCGACACCGTCTTGGCGCCGTCCGCCCGCCTGCAGTGGCGGCCGCTGGCCGCGGTGGCGCACAAGGAATTCCGCGACCGCTTGCGCAACCGCTGGGTGCTGGCGGTGACGCTGGTTTTCGCTGCCTTTTCGTTCGCCATCACCTGGTTCGGCGGCGCCGGGCAGGGCCTCATCGGCCCGACCTCGCTGGAGCTCACCATCACCAGCCTGGTCAGCCTGGTGATCTACCTGATCCCGCTGATCGCACTGCTGCTGGGCTTCGACACCATCGTCGGCGAACGTGAACGCGGCTCGCTGGACCTGCTGCTGGCACTGCCCATCACACGGCTGGAGCTGCTGCTGGGCAAATACCTGGGTCTGGCGGCTGCGCTGACAGTGGCCACACTGCTCGGTCTGGCCGGGGTGGCGGTGCTGCTGGTGATGCGCTTCGGTCAAGCCGGCCTGGTCCACTACGGCGGCTTCATGATCAGCGCGGTGCTGCTGGGTCTGGCCTTCCTCAGCCTGGCGCTGTTGCTGTCCACGTTGGCGCGCGACCGTGCGCAGGCTTCGGGCCTGGCGATCGCCATCTGGTTCGTGCTGGTACTGGTGTTCGACCTCGTGCTGCTGGGCCTGCTCGTGGCCACGGGTGGCGACCTTGGCGGCTGGCTCGACGGTGACCGCGCCGCCTGGCTGCTGCTGCTCAACCCCGCGGACATCTTCCGCATTCTCAACATTTTCTCGCTCGACGACGTGCGCCGCAGCTACGGGCTGATCAGCCTCGTGCCGGCGGCCCTGGGCAAGCCCTGGCTGATGGGGGCTGCGATGGGCGCCTGGATCGTGCTGCCGTTGGCGCTGGCGAGTTGGAGGTTCAAGCCATGAACGATTTCGCGACGACCACGCGCCGCCGCCTGCTGTGCCGTTGCGGTGCCGCGTTGGCGGCCCTCGGCACACTGGGCATGGTCGCTTGCAGCCGGGAAGGCGCCGAGACCGGCACCGCGACCGCCGCCGACTTTGGCGCCGATGCGAGCTGCGCGCTCGACGGCATGCTGCTGGCCGAGTACGCCGGACCGAAAGGTCAGCTGCTTGTCGCCGGGCAGCCGCAGCCCGAGTGGTACTGCGACACGCTGGAACTGCTGAACGTGTTGCTGAACCCCGAGCAAGTGCGCAAGCTGCGTGGTGCCTGGGTGCAGGACATGGGCCGCGCCGACTGGGAGCGTCCGCTCGGCCACTGGGTGGAGGCGCGCCTGGCGCACTACGTGCTAGGCAGCCGGCGCAAGGGATCGATGGGCGGAACTGCCGCCTCCTTTGCCGATGTGGCCGCGGCCCAGGCCTTCCAGGGGCAGCATGGAGGTCGCGTGCTGGCCTTTTCCGACATCCGACCCGAGATGGTCGACCTCTCGGGCGGCGCGCTGCACGACACGCGGATGTGATGGCGATGGCGCGGCAGCGGCAGTGCGTTGCGCGCTGCGCTGAGTTCGGCCGGTGTGGCCGCGCACCTGCTCAAGCCGGGCCGGAGAACGCCTCGTCCGGGAAGGTCGTGCGCTTTTGCGGGGCAGCTGATCAGCGCGACGACAGCAGCCCCAGCGGATGGTGCGCCAGCGCCACCGTGACGATGAAGCCGAAGCAAGCGAGTGCCGCCGCCGTCCACGCCGCACGTGTGGCCAGCGTTCGTGCACGGCGCAGCGCCATCGTGCCCAGCCCGATATAGAGCAGCAGCAACAGCAGCTTGGTGCCCAGCCAGGGCTGGCCGACCGGGTCGATGCGCAGTGCCGCCCACAGCGCGGTGCCAGCGGCCAGCAGGCCGGTGTCGATCACCCAGCTTGCCACGCGCGCCGGCCTGGCTAGCGGCCAATTTGCGCCGGCCAAATGGGCGGCCGCACGCAGTGCAAACAGCGTGCCGCTGGCGGCGACCAGGCCGATGTGCAGGTGACGCAGCAGGAAATAGTGTTCGATCAGCTCCATCGGTCCTTGGCCAGGCCACACGTCTCAGCGACCGCTGTCATTTTGAACGTACGCCCACCTTCGCCGCCCGTGATGTCTGCTGGCGGCAGGACAAGCTGAACCAGGCCCAGGGCCACAACGACAGCGCGCTGGCCATCGCCCGCCGCATCGGTGTCAACAGCCTGCTGACCGACGCGCTGGGCAGCCGCGCTAACCTGCAGTTCTGGCGCGGCGACTGGCCGGCCGCCCGCAGCAGCTGGCACGAAGCGCTGGCCTGTTTCGACATTGAAGGCACGCCGATGAACCACAGCATCGTGCAGGCTCATCTGGCGCTGCTGGCTCTGCTGGCCGGTCGCACTG
>LNFM01012216.1_pt1 | contig 11352 bp, 9 predicted proteins | sample 596031 | NCBI WGS metagenome assembly LNFM01 (sample SAMN04254537, study PRJNA301005) | activated carbon metagenome | isolation source: dual media filters at the Ann Arbor, Michigan drinking water treatment plant | place: USA: Ann Arbor | reverse complement strand
CCTGCTTTGGCTGGGAGCGTCGCGGCCCGGCGGGCCCAAGGGGGGTCAGTTTTCAACCGGCAGAAAGGGGTCAGTTTTCGACCGGCATTGACAGAAGGGCTCGAAGCTTTACGTTCGGGTTGATTCCGCCGCCTGCCATCGCCCCTGGGAGGACAAGAACACAACAGAGAAGCGCGCCGCCGCCGATGAGGTAGGTGCTCGCATGTTCGGTGGGCTCCGCCTCAAGCGCAGCAATCGCGGCAGCGAAGGGTGCGAGGCGATCCACTCGATCACGGTCTCTACGAAGCTCAGGGCTGTCCTCTCGTCACCTGCGGTGAGGCTCGGGTGACTCCCTGTGCGTCGCGAGGCGTCTCCGCCGAGGTTCCAAGGCGTCTTGGCTCCTCCAGTTGTATTAAGAAGAGTCTTAGTGGTTTCCGAGGGGATGACAGAAAGCAGGGACGGGCAAGCCAAGAGCCGGGAAGGTGCGCGCGTGCGGGTCCTGCCCAAGATCCGGCCGGCTATCGCAGCCAACTTCTCGTCCTTCGACGACCGCGGGGCGCAGTGCCCCGGCCTTCGCTCCGTTGTGCGCAAGGAACGAGGCCAAGATCGTCGGCCACAGAACGCGGTCGGCTGCGCGACACCCCCTGGTCGCGGCGTCACCGCGCTCGCCGGCGGCAACGCCAACGCGGTGGGAAGCGCGACACTCTCCGCAAGAGCGCGGGGCTGACCGGCGCGCCATCCGGGCCGGTGCGGACCGGCTGATCGTGGAGCAGGTCACTAGGCGCTGGCCGGGCGGTTAGGGCAAGGACCCACCCTAGGGCAGGATTGGGGCCGACTGACTCCTCGGCGGCCGACAGTGTGCTGGAGACGCGGACTTGGACCGCCCCTTCCGCGATGAGGGAGTCCAGGCTCTGAAGTGGGGCAGGGACACAACGTGCGCGCGCAGTAGGGGTCGGATAGCCTCGGCACCGCGAAGGTCACCGTAGGAGGACGAATGAGCGAACTCTTTCCCTCTCCCGACCCGGGCGAGCTCTCCCCAATGAACAGGGAGGCGCTCTCGCCGGAGTTCAAGACCGGCGTCAGGGCTGAACTCGCGCCCTCCGACCAGGGCAAGGTCGAGCCGGACGGGGACATTGCGCGGGCCATCGGTGGCGTCGCTCTCGAGAGCGCGACCCAGACAGAGCCTCCTAGCGCAACCACGGCGGGCACCGCGTTCGACGCCGAGTTTCCGCCCGATGCTGTCGAGGCGTACCGAAGCCTCTTCCCTACCGGCGAGATCGGCGAGAGCGTTATGCGCGAGCGCTCCGACGGCACGGTGGATCTCTACACAGCCAAGCCGGGTGACAGCTTCGACGTTGACGAGTCCGGGCGCTTCGACCGGGTTCCCGGCGATCCTTACCGCGACCTAGCCCAGGCGATCGTGGATCCTGCCGATCTGCCGGGCACGGCCGGCCACCACCTGCGCGGGACGCGGGAGGGAGACGACTTGCTCTTCCCGGTCGCGGCCTCCGACAACGACGGCGTGGTCCGAGCGTCCGGCGTCCCGGGCGAGATCAATGCACCCGACGGCTACGGGAATCTGGCCCTTGAGGGCGACCCTGCACCCGACCTCGCAGCACCTGATCCGATGTTCGACCTGGGACCGGAGCTCGGGTCCCCGGACCTCGGTCCCGGCCTGGGAGACCCCGGAGGGGGTGGAGCACCAGGCGGCCCAGGCGGCTTCTGAAGGCGCCGTGCAAGCCCCCCCGATCGTCTAGCGCGCCGGGCAAGGATCTTGTTGATGCTGCGGCCCGTCGCGTAGGGTGCCAGCGGTCAGCAGACGGAAGGTGATTCGTGGCCGAATCGACCAGCCTCGAGGTATCCGACAGCGCAACAGAGTCTGCGCTAGCGCGGCTCGTGGGCGAGCCCGAGGAGCTCAGCTTCCCGCTTGACGTCGACTCCTACGCGATCGCGATCGTGCTGCGCAACGGCGTCCCGATGACTGCGTTTCCAGGCGGCCGACACCGGCGAGGGTTGTCACCCGGCGTCCCCATGCGCGGGCGCAGGGAGAAGGTTGTCATCAAGACCACCGAGTTCCCGCTCAAGAGCGGGATGGGCCAGTTCACGCTCGCGGATGGAACCGTCGTCGACACCTCGGTCGAGCTCCGCCTGAGATTCACCCGAAACGACGCGGTACTCCTGGAGGCGGTTCGCCAGTTCAGCATTGACGCGCTCGTGAAGAGCGCGGCGCAGATACTGAACGCCGACATTCGCACCTACCTGCGGCGTCGCCTGAGCAGCCTCTCGCACTCGCAGCTTGACCTGATCGGTGACCGGACGACGCTCCTCGACCGGTCCATGATCCTCATGGGTGGCCTCTTCGAGGTGATCAAGATCGACGACGTTCTCATCGTCGGTGACGAGACGCACCGACAGATTCGTCGCCTGCCGACAGAGCAGAAGCTCGAGCGTGCGAAGGCCATCGGTGCGGTCGAACTCGAGAGTGAGATGGGGCTGATCGCCGCTCAGGCATCGAACGACCAGGCCTCTCTTCTTGGCGTGTCGCCCATGGCGATCCACAATCCGGAGCTGTTCGCCGAGGTCGCCCGTTCGAAGGATGAGCTCGAGAAGGCGCGCATCGAGGCCGATGCCGCCAAGCTCGGACACATCGTCGAGGGCGGGAGGAGCATCCAGGGGAACCCCGACCTCCTGCGCATGGCCGCGCACTTCGTCGCGCCGACCGTTGGCATCGGGGCGGGCGACCAGGCCGGAGCCGCTTCGCCGGGTTCCGATGGAGGAATCCCACCGCTCCGCCGGGATGCTCGGATACTGGGTGCGATTGCGGACGCGACGGATCCCGACGTAGCCGAGGATGTCGAAGGGGCGGCGATGGATGGGGACGGCATCGCCGCGATCGTCGTTGGATGCCGCGCGGGATGGCTACGCGGCCAGGAGCAGGCCATCGCCGTCGCGATGCGGGAGATGCACGGCGCGACGCCGAGTTCATGGCTCTTCGTGGAGTCTGGGGACAGCCTGGACGCTCTCCTCGAGGGCTACTACGAGGCCCTTGCGCTGGCTCTTGGAGTTCGACCTCCGCGACGGTCGGAGAACTTCTCGGCCTTCTGCTCCAACAGTGTCCTCCACGTGAATCGCGGCACCCTCGACCGAGCGCTGTTCCTCGGAGGACCGAGCGGGCGCGCTCGCCGCGACCTAGCGGCGGTCTTCGATGTTCGCGAGGTCCGGCTCCTGGAAGGGTGAGAGGCCCGACGGCCCCCGTGCGGCTCGATCAGAACGAGCAGCGCTTCCTGATCGGGTTCCGCGCTCCGTTTATTCCTGAGCTGGAGAGCATCGACGCCCGATCTCTGTCTGGGCGCCCGATCGAGGATCTCTTCGGGCAGCAGATTGCCTTCCTGAGGGCTTTCGCGAGCCACGACGAGGGCTATCCAGCCGTGCAGATGCGATTCATCTGCGAGCGAGACGAGCCGAGAGCGGTCAACCTCGTTCTGCTCGGCGCGGCATCCGGGGCTCGCGCCGCCGAGGCGCTCTCCCATCGGATCCTTCTCGGACTCTCGCCGGGTCTCCACCTCGAGCCCCTCACCGAGACCCAGATCGCAGAAACGGTGAACTGCTTTAGCGCAGAGGGCCTGAGCTCCGACCGCGTCGCCGAGATCCGGAGAACTCATCAGGTTCTCGACCCCCTGCGACCGCCGACGATGGACAACGTGATGCTCGTGCCGTGGGGCTGGTCTGCCGACAGCCTCCTCCTGTCCCTCGAAGCCATCCGCGGCCAACCAGGACTCTCCGCGATCGTCATCCACATTGAGCAGGGAGACGCGACTCCGGCGCTTCGAGAGCACATGCAGCGGGCGATGCTCGCCCTCGCGCAGCGCCGAGCGAACGAGCCGGAGAACCCGCTCTTCCTCCGCGCCATCGCCAGCACGAGCAGGGCGTTCCTCGGTCTTTCGCGAGCTGCCCTGATGCTCAGGCTCCTTGTCGTCTCAGAGGAGCCGCTCGCCTCCGGACTGCCGGAGTTCGTCGGAGCCGACCTGACCCGGAAGGCGGATGACACCTACTCAGTCGCCCTCAGCTTCGACGTGCACCGCCCCGGGAGCAGGGACGACCTCGAGGAGACGCGCGCGATCCTCGAGCGCCTCTCCGCACCGCGCACCTCCTTGGATTTCGGCGCTGCCGAGGACGAGATTCGCGACGCCCTCTCCGTTCTTTTCGACCCACGGGAAGCACACACCGCGTTCCGGGTGCCCATCGCCCCCCGCGCGGGGATTGCCGGGATGACGAGCATCCGGACTCCGGCCTTCTCGGTCGGGCTCGATCCGCCCGGAGAGGATGAGACGGTCATCATCGGTGTCGCGCAGTCGGGTGTCAGGGTCGGCATCTCGACCGATGAACTCGCGCAGCACGTCTTCATCGCCGGCGTGCCGGGCTCGGGCAAGACGACGACCGTCCAGACCCTCCTCTCGCGGCTCTGGCTCGGCGAGGGGATCCCCTTCCTCGTCCTTGATCCTGCGAAGACGGACTACCGGCGGCTCCTCGGCAATCTGGGGGATGCGTCGCTCTTCCTCGAGCTCGGCCCCGGAGGCGCGGCGCTCAACCCGCTCGCAGTGCCGACGGGAGTCTCGATCGGCGCGCACGCGATGAGGATCAGCGCAGCGTTCGAATCAGCCATGCCGTTCTCGCGCGAGTTCCAGTTCGGGGGAGTGCTCCTACGGTCCGCCATCGTCGCGACCTACCGGTCCGATGGCTTTGAGCCCACCGACGTGGCACCCGCGGGCGCCTCATGGCCGACGGTCGTGGACCTCTACCAGGTCATGGCGACCCGTCTCCGCGATGACTTCGGAGGCTCCCGCGACTTCGCGGGCCTGTCGGGCTCGATGCTCGGGCGACTCGAGGCACTCCTGCAGGGGACCATGGGTGACGCGATGAGCGGCGGCCCGACCGCCGCCATCGATTGGGGGGTCCTCTCCTCGCGCCCCGCGCTCGTGGAGATGCGGCAGTTCGCCGGCGCGGACGAGCGCGCGCTCGTGTTCGCCCTCCTCCTCGGCCAGCTCGTGTCGTACCGGGAAGCCCATCCCGGCCGGGGTCTTGTGCACCTCACCGTTCTCGAGGAGGCACACCGTGTCCTCCGTCATGACCCGTCGGGAGAGTCCGATGCGGCCCGGACGTTCTCCGATGCGATCGCCGAACTCCGGGCCGCCGGCGAGGGCTTCGTGGTCGTCGAGCAGGCGCCGTCCCTCCTCATCCCCGCCGTGGCGAAGAACACCGGGACGCGCATCGCCCACCGGCTGCTCGATGCGGAGGAGCGTCGCACGCTGGCCGACTCGATGCTCCTCGACGATTCGCAGGCGGGTGATCTCGGTCGCCTCGGCCCGGGCCGGGCGATCGTGCTGACCCCCTCCCGCACCGATCCCCTCCTCGTCGCGGTCGATCCCCTGGCGCTTGGCGACCTCGAGCCGGCGAGCGCCTCAATGCCGGGAACGGGGGGCAGCCCTCCGACGCGCCTCTGGTGCGGACCATGCCTCGCGAAGTGCATCGCGCGCCAGCACCGGCATCTCGCCGAGCGTTTCCTCGCGTTGGGCACGGAGGATCCGCGCGACATCGCGAGGGCGGCGCTTGAGCACCTGTGGGACGAGGGCGTCCGCGACCCCGAACTGTGGGCCGGGGGCTTCTGCGCAGCGGGCGCGACTCTCGCCCGGATCCACGAGACCCGCCACGCTGAGCTCGACTCGGCGCTCCGCGCGGCACAGCAGTTCATCCAGGACAACAGGCGCGCCCGCGCGCGCGCACGCCAAGAGGCCATCGACGACCAGGGGCAAGGGGGACGGGAAGGGTGATGACCGAGGATCAGCGCACGCCCGGAGATGACTCGGAGGACACGCTCGCCCAGGCCCATGAGGTCCTCGGCGTGAACGCGACGAGTGATGCCGCGACCATCGACCAGGCGCACGTCGCCCGGCTGGAGCAACTCCGCCAGTCCGTCGAGGCGGGCGAGACCTCTGAGGACGACGCCAGACAGCTCCGCGAAGCCTTCGACCACGCGCGACAGCTCGCCCTGACCGCAGTGGCCCCGAGGCAGGATGAGCCTCTCCAGATCGAAGGCCGCGCCATCGAGACGCCATCGCCCGAAGGACTCGACCTCGCGGAGGCAGCGGCACGCCGCGCCGACATCGCGCAGACCTACCGGCGGCGACGCCTGATCCGCGTCGGCATCATCACGGCGCTTGGGCTCGGTCTCTTGCTTGCAGTTGGTCTTGGCGTCAAGGGCTTCCTGGACGATCGCTCAGCCGACGCGGCCGCCAAGAAGGCCCGAGAGACGGTCCCTGCAGCTGTCGTGGGTACCTGGAGCGCCCCGGGCGTCGAGATGATCATCACCAAGCCGGGCGGGGGTCGGTTCATCTCTCAGAGGTACCGCTGCCGCTCGGGCATCCAGCACCGCCCTGTCGACGGTGCCTATGAGCAGTACACGGTCCCCGGGGGCTCGACCTGCCGGGTGACGGCGATCCGGCTCCAGGCCCGGAAGGTCAAGGAGAAGGACGTTCTGACGGTGGTTCTCAACGTGGAGGGGACGGGCCGGCGGGACCGCATCAACCTCCAGCGCGGGTGAGGTGGTGATCTTCGAGAGTGAACGGCTGCTGGAGGGACGTCTCGGCGATCCGTCGTGCGGAGTGCGAGCTGCCCAACCGTCGCCACGCCGGAGGATGAGCGCGCCATAGACGCCGCCGGCCCAGGTGACCGTCCCCGAGTCGCGCCGCGAAGGAGACCGTTGAGAACCGTCGGGCCCGCGGTGCGTTCTGCGGCCTGGCGACACATCCAGGGTTCGCGTGCGCGGGTCTCGCCTGCCCGGCCCGTAGGCGCCACCGGGGCGGGGGCGACGGCACGTCTGCATAGGTGCTCGCGCCAGGCAGGGCGGGCCGGTGCGCCGGGTCGCCCCGCGTGCGATCCTGTCGGCGGCACGAGGCGCACGGAGCGACGCGACTGGCCGCCTGAGGGGCTGTAGGAAGACGACGAGGCTCGGCGGACTGCAACGTGGGGGATGCTGCCCTGCGATCACTGCTGCCCTTCGCGAGCCCGATCCGCCAGACGATCACCGCTCCGTCTACGCGCTGAGGCGTCCGACCGGCCGCGACGCCGGCCCCGAAGCGGAGCGTAGGGGGAAGGCGGCCGAAGGCAGCGGCTGGTCGGCGTCCTCGGCGCCACTCTTGAAGGAGTAGAGAAAGTCCTCACGAGCCCACGGGCGCGGCTCCTTCTGGCATGGTGACGACCGCCCCTCCGAGTATCGTCCCTGACGTGAACTCCCGATCCGCGATCGTCGATTCCCAAGAGCTGCGGAAGGCGCGCGGCGCGTTCTTCACGCCGCCCGAGCTGTGCCGCTACATGGCGGAGTGGGCCATCCGGACCCCGGCGGATCGCGTCCTTGAGCCCTCCTGCGGCGAGGCTGCGTTTCTGCTCGCTGCGGCCGAGCGGCTCGCGGAACTCGGACCCGCCGAAGGCGGCGGACTGCGTGCCGTGGAACTGCACGAGCCGAGTGCGCGCGCGGCGCAGGCCCTCCTCCAAGCGGGGGGTTTCGACGCCCGCGTCGATGTGGGCGACTTCTTCGCTGTGCATCCGGAACCGAAGTTCGACGCGGTCATCGGAAACCCGCCGTACGTTCGGTACCAAGATTTCTCCGGAGACGACCGGATGCGAGCACGGGCGGCCGCGCTTCAGGCCGGGGTCCGGTTGTCGGCCTTGGCCTCTTCGTGGGCCGCGTTCGCGGTGCACGCCACTCTTTTTCTCAGGCCCTCCGGTCGCCTTGCCCTGGTCCTCCCCGCCGAGCTGCTGAGTACCAACTACGCGGGTGAAGTGCGGAGCTTCTTGATGCGTCGGTTTGCCCGTGTACGCCTGGTTCTGTTCACAGAGCGCGTGTTTCCCGGAGTACTCGAGGAAGTCGTTCTCCTCCTTGCGGAGGGGGACGGGCCGACGGATCACTGCGAGCTGCACCAGTTCCGCGATGCACAGCAACTCGCCGGAAACACTCGAATAGTATCGAGCTGGAGGCCGACTGACCCGGAGGGGAAATGGACCCCTGCCCTGCTGGACCCAGGGGCCCTTGGGGTCTATCGGGAGGTCGCCGAGCACGACGACTTCACCCTGCTTCGGGCTTGGGGAGAGACCACTCTCGGAGCTGTGACTGGAAACAACAGCTACTTCGCGCTGACGGATTCCCGAGTGGCCGACTTGGGCCTGAGCCCTGACGATCTCGTGCCGCTCTCCCCGCCGGGCAGCCGACATCTCCGCCACCTCGCTTTCCGCCAGTCTGATTGGCAATCGCTTCGCCCTAAAGGTGGGCGCGTTTGGCTCTTTCGGCCGGGCAAAGAGCCGTCCCCTTCGGCGTGGGCGTACATCGCCCACGGGGAGCAAGAAGGTGTCGATCGCGCGTATAAGTGCCGGGTTCGCGATCCGTGGTGGCGTACCCCCATTGTTCCACCCCCGGACTTGTTTATAACGTATATGAACGCCGACACGCCGAGACTTGCGATGAACGGTGCGGGCGTTCACCACCTAAATTCGGTTCACGGCCTATACCTACACCCGCATCTTCGACCGGAGGTTGCCGAGCTGCTGCCGATCGCATCGCTCAACTCGATGACGCTTGTCGGAGCGGAGACGGTCGGGCGCGCCTACGGCGGCGGCATGCTCAAACTCGAGCCGCGGGAGGCAGATCTACTGCCGATTCCCACGCCCCAACTGGTGGAGCGTGTCGGGCGCGAGCTGTCGGCGCTCGGCGCCCAAGTCGTTGAGGCGCTTTCGCGCGGCGAGCTCCGAGAGGCCGTCCGCTGCGTGGATGACGTTCTTCTCCGGGACGGACTCGGCCTTACGCGGGCGAAGCGCGACGCCCTTGAGAAGGCGCACGCCGCGCTATCCGCTCGGCGGACTTCCCGCGGGCGTCGCCGCACTCTGTCCGAGACCGCGTGATGGCTCTGACGGACGCGTTCTCCGACTTTGACGAGCTGTTCGCCGGCCAGCTCCTGACCGACCCCTGGGAGCATGGTCGCGACGAGCCTCCGGTGTATGTCCCGGACTACCGACTTCTCGGCGAACTTCTTTCGATCCCAGTTGCGGCCGCGCAGGTCTCCGAGAGTGGTCGTTTCGCGAAGGCGATCGATGCCTGGGCGGCACAGGAACTCAGGCGTGCAGGATTCGGGTCCGACGAGGTCTGGCCCCGAAGGACACGCCCCCGCGTCATGCCGCGAGACATTGCCGCGCTACTGGAAAAGCTCCCAGCCCGCCTTGCAGACGAGGTTGGGGCGCGGCTTCCGAACATTCCTGCTGTTGGTCCCGTCGACGCGCGAGTCCTGGGACGGGCGTACGAGAAGCAGGTAGATGTCTGCATTGCGCGCTGGGAGCGCGGACCAGAGCTGCTTATCAGCACGAAGGCGCAGGTTTCATCGTTCGGCAAGAACCTGCCCAATCGCTTCGAGGAAGCCTATGGCGACGCTGGCAACCTCCGCGGGCGGTATCCTCTGACGGCGGTTGGATTCCTCTTCGTTCAGCGGGCGACCGTCATGGAGCAGGAACCAGAGGCGTTCGAACGCACGATCGACATGATGCGCAAACTGCGCGATCTGGGCGATGGGAACGGCTACACCGCCACTGGGCTCATCCTCGTCGAATGGGATGAGGCGTCCACTGGGGCACAAGTTCGCGTGCGGGAGCACGAAGTGCCGAGGGACGTCGCGGCCCCGCAGTTCTTCACTGCGTTGGTCGAACAAGTCTTAGCGGTCGCGCCGGTCGTTCACCACGTCGCGGTGCGTGCCCTCTTGGAGCGACGCCACCTACCTGTACGTGAGGGTGACGCCACATGACCCTGAGCCCCGAGCACGACAACGCTCCCAAGCTTCAGTGGGAACGCCCACTCCCACATTCCTAGGGCCGGAGAAACCGGATGTTCATAAAGCACTTCGCCGTCGAGAACTTCATGATCCATCGCGCCACCGAGCTGGAACTATTCCCAGTGACCGTACTTGTCGGATACAACAACGCCGGCAAGTCGGCACTCTTCGACGCCCTGATCAACTTCTCGATGGTCTCGCGCGGCCGATTGTCGGAGGCATTCGGCTCGGGGCCGTACTCGTTTGCGTCGCGGAAGTCGAGGGCCGCGGGCCCGACTGCGCGGATCAAATACACCGCTGAGCTTGCCGCGCAGGCTGGGGACTACGAGCGCTTGCACTACTCCATCGCTTACTCTCAGCGTAAGTCCGGGAAGGACTACGTCATCCACGAGGAGACCCTGAAGGAGATCCCCTCTGGGAGGGTTCTCTTCAGCCGAAGCAGGGACATCTGCCTTCTTCCCTCGGCGTTGCCGTATCTTGGCGAGGATGTGAGCTTCTTCGCGGCCGTCCGCCGAGTGATGTACGCGACGAACGCGCCAATGGGGCACTCACTTGTAGAGCACTGCGCGCGGGAGATGAGTCTACTCAGCAAATACCGACTCGATCCGGCAATACTTGCACGCCCGTCACGTCTTCCGGACCCAGCAGACGCTCGCGTTCCGTGGCTTTCGTATGAAGGCGACGGTCTCGCGAGTGTTCTCTACTATCTTGCCGAGACGGCTTCGCCGAAGCTCGAGGGGATCACTCAGAGAGTCGCGGAGGTTATCGAGGGCTTCGAGGGCTTCGAGTTCTCGGTGGTCGGAACTGATCGCGTGGGCTTCTTGGCGCGGTTTACAGATTCGCGGGGCTCGGTCTTCGCCGCGAACCTTTCTGCGGGGACGCTCGCGCTTATCGGCATTACCGTGCTCCTCGCTTCGGAGAGCCGAAGCCGGGTCCTGTGCCTCGAGGAGCCGGAGAACGGGTTGACACCGCGGTCAACCCGAGCGGTGTACGAAGCGGTCCTGCAGGCGGCTGCTCCTGGCGCTGAGGCCAAGACCCAGATCCTGCTGTCGTCGCATAGTCCGTTCGTCCTATGCGAGGCCTGGAATGGTGAGGAGCGAGAGTTCATCTATCAGATCCGGCCTGAGGGAGGCCAGGCGCTCATTCGGCCTGTCGCCGACATCATCGAAGAGCAGGGTATCCAGCTGCGAAGGCGCGGAGGTGAGCGGGCGGAGCTAGGCTTGACGACTGCCAGCGAGATCATGCACGGCTACTACTCCTGATCTCGCCGGCCACGTGGCGGTGGGCGACCTGGCCGCCACCGCGAGGTCCGAGTCTGCGAACGAGGGGACCAAGGGAGGTCCAGCTTGAAGCTCTCCCGTGTACGCATCGCTGGATACCGTTCCGTACGGGAGCCACTGGAACTGAATATGGGGCCCTTCCGGTTTCAGCGTGGCGAGCGGGTTCGGATGCGCGGGGCGGGAGGTCGCTGGGCGGGCCAGTTGACGCCGCCTGTGTGGAGCAGGAT
>LNFM01012215.1_pt1 | contig 11352 bp, 10 predicted proteins | sample 596031 | NCBI WGS metagenome assembly LNFM01 (sample SAMN04254537, study PRJNA301005) | activated carbon metagenome | isolation source: dual media filters at the Ann Arbor, Michigan drinking water treatment plant | place: USA: Ann Arbor | reverse complement strand
TGCTGGCCAGCACGCTGCTCACCGTCTACGGCGTGTGGCAGTGCGAAGGCGAGGTGCGCCACCTGGTGGCGCGCAAGCTGGTCGACCACTCGGCCCTGCTGCAGGGGCTGTCCACCAAGAGCCGCAACTTCCGCTGAGAACCAGGCTGCGCGGTGCCCGCGCCACGCCGCCGGGCGCCTGCGGAGACAATCACCGCATGCTGCAGATTCCCATCGAATGGCTGCCCGACAGCGGCGCCCCCGAACAGCTCATCGTGCTGCTGCACGGCTGGTGCGCCGACGGCCGCGACATGGCGCCGCTGGCGCAGGCGCTGCGGCTGGCCTTCCCGCAGGCGGCGGTGATCGCGCCCGATGCGCCGCAGGTCACCGACGGTGGCCGCCGCGGCCGCCAGTGGTATCCGGTGGACGGTCTCACGCCGCAGAACTGGGCCGAACGCGTGGCCGCCGCGCTGCCGCCCATCGAGCCCTTCCTGCGCCAGCAGCAGCAGCGTCTGGGCGTGGGGCCGGCGGCCACCGCGCTGGGCGGCTTCTCGCAGGGCGCCATCCTGTCGCTGGAGACGGTGGGTCTGCACGACGGCATCGCCGGCCGTGTGCTGGCCTTCGGCGGCTGCTACGTGAAGCCGCCGGAAGCGGCGCCGCGCCACACCACCGTGCACCTGTTCCACGGCAGCGACGACCGCGTCATCCCTGCCGACGGCTCGCGCAATGCGCTGGCGCGTCTGGCCGACCTGCAGGGGGACGCCACGATCGACATCGCCGAAGGCATCGGCCATCAACTGCACCCGGTGCTGATCGACTGCGCGCTGCGGCGCCTGCGCACGCACATCCCGCTGCGCACCTGGCAGGCGGCGCTGGGCGCCGTGCCGCCGCTGCCGGGTGCGCGCGCCGACGACCTCTGACCCGCTTCGAGAACACGGATCCCACCGACCCATGCTGTATCTGCTGTCCCCCGCCAAGACACTCGACTACGACACGCGCGTGCCCGCGCCCGTGCTCAAGAAGGCCACCGAGCCGTTGTTCACCGCCCAGGCCGCCGAGTTGATCGCGGTGCTGCGCAAGAAGACGCCGGCCGAGGTCTCGGCGCTGATGGACCTGTCCGACGCGCTTGCCACGCTGAATGTCGAACGCTACGCCGCCTGGTCGCCCGAGGCCAGGCCCGCCCACAGCAAGCCGGCGGTGCTGGCGTTCGATGGCGACGTCTACCAGGGGCTGGACGCGCGCACGCTGAAGACGGCCGACCTCGGCTGGGCGCAGCGGCATGTGGTGATCCTGTCGGGCCTGTACGGCGTGCTGCGTCCGCTCGACCGTCTGCAGCCCTACCGCCTGGAGATGGGCACGACGCTGCAGACCAGCAAGGGCAAGGACCTCTACGCCTGGTGGGGCGACACCGTGGCCGAACACCTCAACCAGCGCCTGGCCGGCGAGCGCTCGAAGGTGGTGGTCAACCTTGCCTCCGTCGAGTATTCGCGGGTGGCCTTGCGCGACAGCCTGCAGGCCCGTGTGATCGACTGCGTCTTCGAAGACTGGAAGGCCGGCCAGTACAAGGTCATCAGCTTCTTCGCCAAGCGAGCGCGCGGCCTGATGGCGCGCTGGGCCGTGCAGCAGCGCGTGGCCAGCCCGCGCAAGTTGCGCGACTTCGCTGCGGACGGCTATGCGCTGGACGCCGCCGCGTCCGAGCCCGACCGCCTGGTCTTCCGGCGGCGCAGCTTCGACTGAGTCGAGCCCGCGGCCCGGCCCTTCAGGCCGTCCCGGATTGACGCTGCGCGCGCCCTGGCCTCTACTCGCCGATGATTCGTCCGGAATCTTCGAACACCTCACCCTTCCAGGAGAAACCCCCATGGGCAAGACCATCACCTTCAAGCGCCCCGACGGCAAGGACGTCCACGGCTACCTCGCCGAACCCGCCAACGCGGCCCATGCGCCGGCCGTCGTCGTGATCCAGGAATGGTGGGGCCTGAACGACCAGATCCGCGGGGTGGCCGAGCGCCTGGCGCACGCCGGCTACCGTGCGCTGGTGCCCGACCTCTACCGCGGCAAGAGCACGGTCGAGGCCGAGGAGGCGCACCACCTGATGAGCAGCCTCGACTTCGGCGACGCCGCCTCGCAGGACGTGCGCGGTGCGCTGCAGTACCTGAAGGCCGGCTCGAAGAAGGTCGGTGTCACCGGCTTCTGCATGGGCGGCGCGCTGACCGTGCTGACGATGACGATGTGCCCCGAGGCCGACGCCGGCGTGGTCTGGTACGGCTTCCCGCCGCTGGAGTTCGTCGATGCGGGGAAGATCAAGGCCCCCATGATGGCGCACTGGGCCGAGCAGGACGGCGCCTTCTCCATGGACGGCGTGAAGGCCCTGGAAGAAAAGCTGGCCGCCGCCGGCGTGGCCTACACCGGCCACCGCTACCTGGCCTACCACGGCTTCGCCAACGAACTGGCGCAAGGGCCGGGCCGCATTGCCATGACGCAGTACGACGCTGCCTGGGCGCAGATCGCCTGGGATCGCAGCTTCGCCTTCTTCGGCCGGCACCTCGGCTGACGCGTACCGGCGCAACCGCGCCGGCCGCACCCGGCGTTGCCGAGCACGGTTCTTGCGAACCTCCTCTGCACGGGGAAACCTCGCGGGGCGGCCGGTCATCGGCCACGCTATCGTTCTTCCCCACCGTTCCGCCCCAGGTCCTGGTTCCGTTCCCCCCACCCTCCGAGGAGTAAGCCCGATGAAGTTCAGCTGGAAGATCGCCGCCGTGCTGGCCGCCGCCACCCTGGCCACCGCCGCCTTCGCGCAGCAGCGACTGTTCTTCGGCATCGCCACCGGCGGCACCGGCGGCACCTACTACCCGCTGGGCGGCATGCTGGCCCAGTTGATCTCCAACAAGGCCACCGTCGACGGCAGGAAGATCAGCGCCACCGCCGAAGCCGCCGGCGCCAGCGTCGGCAATGCCAAGCTGCTGGGCAACAAGGACATCGAGTCGGCCTTCGTCGCGGCCGACATCCTCGACGCCGCCTTCAACGGTACCGGCCAGTTCAACGGCGCGCCGCTGAAGAACCTGCGTGCCCTCGGTGCGCTGTACCCCGAGACGGTGCAGCTCATCACGCGCGCCGACAGCGGCATCAACAGTGTGCGTGACCTGCGGGGCAAGAGCGTGTCCTCGGGCGCACCGGGTTCCGGCCAGTACCAGCTGCTGACCGACCTGCTCAAGGTGCACGGCATGAGCCGCAACGACGTCAAGGAAGATCTCAGCAGCTTCACGCAGGCCGTCGACAAGATCAAGGACGGCAACCTGGCCGCCACCCTCATCACCGCCGGCGTGCCGACCTCGGCCGTTACCGATTTCGCGCAGAGCCATGCGCTGAAGATCATCCCGCTGTCGGGCCCCGAGATCGCCGAGCTGCAGAAGCAGCAGCCCTACTACGCCAGCGTCAAGCTGCCGGCCAACAGCTACAAGGGCCAGACCACGGCGATCGACACCCTGGCCGTGATGGCCGTCTGGGCCACGCACGACGCCGTGCCCGAGAACGTCGCCTACGAGGTCACCAAGGCGCTGTTCGAGAACATCGCCATCATGGGTCAGGTGCACGTGCAGGGCAAGAACATCTCGCTGGCCACGGCCACGGCCGTGGGCACCGCGCCCCTGCACCCCGGCGCGGCGCGCTACCTGCGGGAAAAGGGCGTCATCAAGTGAAGCGCCCGCAGCGCGCCGCCCTCGCGGCCGGCGCGCTGCTGGGGCCGGCGTTCTGGTTCTCGGCAACCGCTGCAGCGCAGGCGCCTCCCTGCGAGCTGTCGTTCTCGGAGCACCGCAGCGGCCGCGAACTGCTGCGACTGCCCATGCCCCAGGTCGCCGTCCGGCGCCCTGCAGAGGGCGCGACGGTGGCGCCGTCGGGCTTCAGCATCAGGTTCACCCATTCCGTGCTGGGCACGCCCGTCGAAGACCGCTACGAATGGCGCCGGCATGGCGGAGCGTGGCGCGCCCATCTGGTCGAAGAGCGCTTCGAAGGCCAGGGCTACGGCCTGCCTTACGTCGCCGAAGCGGGGCAGGCGCTGGAACGCGATGGCGACGCGATGCGGCTGCGGCTCGACCGGCAAGTGCACCCGCTGGTCGTGCGACCGCTGCCGGCACTGGCCATGCGCGTGATCGTCGAGGGCTCGCCCGCGCCGCCTGCGGTCATGCTGGGCGCGCTCACCCGGCAGGCCGTCGAGCTGCGCGCGCTCGGCTGCGGCGCAGCTGAACCTCTCTCCGCAACCTTGCACCGACCATGAACGCCCATCAAGCCGAAGTCGACCGCCTCATCGAGCAGTTCGACCCCGAGTCCAGCTTCCGCCGACTGGTGGGCGTCTCGGCCGGCGTCGTCACCGTGCTCACGGTGGGCCTGTCGGCCTGGCATTACTACACTGCCGGCTTCGGCCTGCACAACGAGATCGCGCACCGCGCCATCCACCTGGCGGTGGTGCTGGGCCTGTGCTTCCTGGTCTTCCCGCGGCAGCGGCGCCTGCCCGGGCCCTGGGAGTGGATCGTCTCGATCGGCCTGGTGGTCTTCTACCTGGTGATGGGCTGGAGCCTGCTGCAGTCGTTCGACGAACCGGTGCCCGTGATGGCGCAGGCGGTGTTCGCCGTCGTGCTGGTGGCCATTGCGGCGCTGTCGCTGCCCTTCAAGGTCTACGACGGCAGCCACCAGCACATCCCCTGGCGCGACTGGATCTTCGCCGCACTGGCAGCGGGCTTCTCGCTGTACCTGCTGGTCTTCTTCGACGGCATCTTCATCCAGCGTCCGGGCCAGCACACGCCCATCGACCTGATGTTCGGCGTCATCGCCATCGCGATGGTCATCGAGGCCACGCGGCGCACCATGGGCATCTTCCTGCCGCTGCTGGCGGTGGCCACCGTGCTCTACGGCCTCTTCGGCCCCTACCTGCCCGACGGGCTGGCGCACCGCGGCTACAGCGTCTCGCGCATCGTGGCCCACCTGTACAAGGGCACCGAAGGCATCTACGGCATCCCCGTCGGGGTGGTGGCGACCTTCGTCTTCCACTTCGTGCTGTTCGGCATCATGGCGCAGCTCACCGGGCTGGGGCAGCTCTTCGTCAACCTGGCCACCATCGCCGCGGGCCGCTTCGCCGGCGGGCCGGCCAAGGTCAGCGTGGTCAGTTCCGGCCTGTTCGGCATGATCTCGGGCTCGGCCATCGCCAACACCGTGACCACCGGCGTGATGACGATCCCGCTGATGAAGAGGGTCGGCTTCTCGCCACGCTTCGCCGGCGGCGTCGAGGCCTCGGCCAGCTGCGGCGGGCAGATCACGCCGCCCATCATGGGCGCGGCGGCCTTCATCATGGCCGAGACCCTGGGCATCCCTTACAACCAGCTCATCCTGGTGGCCATCGTGCCGGCGGCGCTGCACTACTTCGCCATCCTCTACATGGTCCACCTCGAGGCCCGACGGCTGAAGCTGGCCGGCATGCCGGCCGACCAGATCCCGTCGGTGGGTCTGGTGCTCAGGAGCTCCTGGCACCTCTTCATCCCGCTGATCGTGATGGTCGCGCTGCTGCTGATGCAGTACACGCCCTTCCTGGCCGCCTTCTGGGGCATCACGCTGACGGTGGCCTGTTCCTGGATCCCGCGCCTGCTGGGCCGCTGGGGGCGCAACATGACCGGCCTGGCCATCACGCCAGGCGCGCTGGTGAAGGGCTTCGAGATGGGGGCCAAGTCGGCGCTGGGCATCGGCGCGGCCTGCGCCTGCGTGGGCTTCGTACTGGGCATCACCACGCTCACCGGCATGGGCTTCAAGTTCTCGGCCTTCGTCATCGACCTCTCGGGCACGGCCGCGCAGGCGGTGGTGGCGTTCGATGTCCTGAAGCTGCTCGACCTGCGGGAGGTCACCATCTTCTTCGGCCTGCTCTTCACGGCCATCGCCTGCATCATCATGGGCTCGGGCGTGCCCACCACACCCACCTACATCATCCTGGCCTCCATCGTGGCGCCGGCGCTGGCGCAACTGGGCGTGCCGCAGCTGGCCACGCACTTCTTCGTCTTCTACTTCGGCGTGCTGGCCGACGTCACGCCGCCGGTGGCGCTGGCGGCGTTCGCCGCCGCGGGCATCGCCCGCAGCGAGCCCATGCGCACCGGCATGACGGCCTTCCGGTTGTCGATGGGCAAGGCCCTGGTGCCGTTCGCCTTCGTCTACACCCCGGCGCTGCTGTTCATCGACTTCACCTGGGGCAGCTTCCTGCTGGCCCTGTTCGCCTCGGTGGTGGCCATCCTGGGCCTGGGCGCGGCCTACACCGGCTACGTGGGGCGGCCGATCGGCCGGCCGGCCTTCCTGGCGCTCAACGTGCTGTCGCTGTCGCTGGTCTTCGCCGACCCGGTGGTGACGGCCGTCTGCGCGCCGCTGGTGCTGGCCATCCTGTTCTGGCACCGCCGACCGCGGCCTGAGCGGGCACCGTCGGACGCCGGGCCGGCGGCCGGCCCGTGATGGGGCGTTGAACCGGTGCCGCGGCGCCGAGCCGCCGCCTCACGCCGCGTCGCTGGCCTGCCCTTCGACGACGGAGGAACGATTTGCCAGAATAGGGCCCCTCCTTGCGAAGGTGTCGCCGTGAGTTCGACCGCTTCCCCACAGACCGTCACCGAGGACCTGCGCCAGTGGATCGTCGCGCAGGCCGAAGCCGGCTGCCGGCCCGAAGACGTGCTGCAGGCCATGCGCGCCAGCGGCTGGGACGAGGATGTCGCTATCGAGGCCATGGAGGCCACGCTGCGCGGACGCCTCGAGGAACTGGGCCGACCGATACCGTCCGTGCCCGAGGCCATGCCGCTGACCGTAACGGTGCCGGTGCCCGAGCCGGCGCTGGCCGACGGCGCCACCGTGCTGTGGGCCGGCGACCGCGAGGTGCGCGTGGTGACCAGCATGCGGCTGCCGCGCGTGCTGGTCTTCGGCGGGCTGCTGTCCGACGACGAATGCGACGGCCTGGTCGCCCTGGCCCGGCCGCGCCTGCTGCGCTCCGAGACGGTCGACACGCAGACCGGCGGGAGCGAGGTCAATGCCGCCCGCACCAGCGACGGCATGTTCTTCGAGCGGGGCGAGGCGCCGCTGATCCAGCGCATCGAACAGCGCATCGCCACGCTGCTGCGCTGGCCGCTGGAGAACGGCGAGGGCCTGCAGGTGCTGCGCTACCGGCCGGGCGCCGAATACAAGCCGCACCACGACTACTTCGACCCCGCGCTGCCCGGCACGCCCACCATCCTGCAGCGCGGCGGCCAGCGCGTGGGCACGCTGGTGATGTACCTCAACCATCCGGAACGCGGCGGCGCGACCACCTTCCCCGACGTCGGACTCGAGGTCGCGCCGGTCAAGGGCCATGCGGTCTTCTTCAGCTACGACCGCGCCCACCCCGACACACGCACGCTGCATGGTGGCGCGCCGGTGCTGGCCGGCGAGAAGTGGGTGGCCACCAAATGGCTTCGTGAACGGGTCTTCGTCTGACGACAGGGTCTGTCTTCACGCTGCGAGCAAGGCCACGGCCGCTGCGGCGCCGGTCGAAGCCAGCATGGACAGGCTCAGTGCGGCCCCGTAGTGTGCGCCGCCTGCCACGAAGGCGGTGACGCTGCGCGTCAGCGAGTTGGTGCCCACGCCCAGCAGCACCGCCAGCAGGGCGACCGGCGTGGCCAGTTCCTGTGACGCATGCATGGCGCCGACGGCCGCGATCGAGGCATGTGCATCGGCCAAGGCCGACACGGCAACGCCGACCAGCACGCCGGCATCGCCGAACTCGCCGCGCGCCCAGCCCACACCGGCGGTCACTGCCGTCAGCAACGCGGCGACCAGCAGGGCCTCGCGCACGCGCAGCGGCCCCCGCGTGGCCGACGCCGGGGCGGTCGCAGCGGCCTGAGAGGGCGACACCTGCCGCCGAAGCACCAGCCATCCGCCTGCTGCTGCCACCGCCACGCCCGCAGCCGCGGCCGGCAGCAGGCGCGCCATCAAGACAGGGGACAGTGCCGACAGCAGCAGCATCGCCTGGATCCAGGTCGACGCGGTCGAGAACATCGCTCCCGCTTCGCAGGCCGGGCGCAGCGAGGGGTCGGCACGCGAGCGTGAGCCCAGCGACGCCACCGTCGCGGTGCTGGAGACGAAGCCCGAGAACAGCCCCGACAGCGCCAGGCCGGCACGCGGGCCGAACAAGCAGAGCGCGACGTGGCCGGCACCCTGCAGGCCCAGGATCAGCACGATCAGCAGCGCCAGGGTGCGCGGCGCCAGCCCGCCGAGCCAGGCCATCGGCTGCGCCGGCAGCAGGGGCAGCACCACCAGGGCCAGTGCGGCCAGAAGCAGCGCGTCGTGCAGTTCGGCGTCGCTCATCGCGCGCGTGGCGAAGTGGTGCAGGCGCTCGCGCGAGAACAGCAGGCCGGCGACGATGACGGCCGCTCCTGCGCCCCAGGCCGGCTGCTGCACCGACAGCACGCCCACCAGATAGGTGATGAACAGCGCCAGCTCGGTGGTCAGGCCCGGGTCGCCGTCGCGCCGCCGGCTGTGCCAGTAGGCCACGCCCACCAGCACCAGCACCATCAGCGCGCCCGCGGCGACCAGCAGCGGCTGCTGCAGCACCTGCGCCAGCGCGCCGCCCATCGCCGCCAGGGTGAAGCTGCGCATGCCGGCAGCTTCGCGCGCCGGGCCGCTGCCCTTGCGGCGCTCGCGCTCCAGGCCGATGAGCAGGCCGCCGCCGAGGGCGACCAGCACGCCCAGCCAGTCGCCGTCCATGCCGGCGGTCAGACCTCGACGGTCTCGTCGTGCTGCGGCACGCGTGCCGGCCAGCCGAGCTGATCGCGCACGCGCAGGCGCAGCGCATCGCTGGCGTCGGGCTCGCCGTGCACCACGAAGGTCTGCCGCGGCGGCGAGCGGAAGGCCGCCATCCACTCGATCAGTTCGTCGGCGTCGGCATGGCCCGAGAAGCCCTCGAGGTGGCTCACGCGGGCCCTCACCGGCACGTACTCGCCGTGGATCTTGACTTCGGTGGCACCGGCCACCAGATGGGCGCCGCGGCTGCCGCCGACCTGGAAGCCGGGAAAGACGACGTGGTGCCGCGGATCGGGCGCCATGGCCTTCAGGTGGTGCAGCACGCGGCCGCCGGTGGCCATGCCGCTGGCCGAGATGATCACGCAGGGCCAGCGCGAATGCGACAGGCGCATGGACTGCTGCGGCGTGGTGACCATGCGGACGTCGTCGACGAGGTTCTTCATCTCGCGTGCCGGCACGCGCAGCAGCCTGGCGTGTCGCCGGTACAGCGCGGTGGCCTGCTGCGCCATCGGGCTGTCCAGGAAGATCGGCATGTCCTGCGGGATCTCGCCGGCGGCACGCAGGCGCTGCAACACCAGCAGCAGGGCCTGCGCGCGCCCCACGGCAAAGGAAGGCATCAGCACCGAGCCGCCGCGACCGATGGTGTCGCGGATGATGCCGCCCAGCCGCTGCAGGCCGTCTTCCTGCGGGTGCCTGCGGTTGCCGTAGGTCGACTCGACGAGCAGCACGCCGGCCGAGCTGAGGCGCTCCGGCGGCGGCATCAGCAGGTCGTCGCTGCGGCCCAGGTCGCCGGAGAACACCAGGCGTTCGTCGCGACGCGACAGCGTCACCGCGCAGGCCCCCAGGAGATGCCCTGCGGGTGTGAGCCGGACGTTCACGTTGCCCACGCGATGCTCCACACCGGTCTGCAGCGGCACCATGTGCGCCAGCGCCTTCTGCGCATCGGCGCGCGTGTACAGCGGCAGTGCCTTCTCGTGGCGCGAATAACCGTAGCGGTTGGCGCGCCGCGCGTCCTCTTCCTGCAGGTGCGCGCTGTCCAGCAGCAGCACCTCGGCCAGGTCGCAGGTGGCGGGCGAGGCGTAGATCGGGCCCTTGAAGCCGCCCTTCACCAGGGCCGGCAGGTAGCCGCTGTGGTCGAGGTGCGCATGGCTGAGCACGACTGCGCTGAGATCCTTCAAGGCCGGTGGCAGCGGCGCCCAGTTGCGCTCGCGCAGCACCTTGTAGCCCTGGAACAGCCCGCAGTCGAGCAGGATGCGCTGGTCGCCGATCTCCACCCGGTGGCGCGAGCCGGTGACGCTGTCGGCGGCGCCGAGGAAGTGGATCTTCATTTGCCCAGTGTGTAGAGTTCTCCGGATTCAACCACACGTACGCCGGGCCGGCCTTGCGCCAGCGCCACGCGCAGGCCCTTGGCCACACGGGCGGCGCTGATGGGCCGCACCGACTTCGGGATGAACAGCCTCAGCGGCACCGTCAGGCGCAGTGCCCAGGTTTCGCCGGGGCGCCGGGGCTGGCCCAGCGAGTCACGGTTGCCGATCAGCAGCGAGGGTCGGGCGAAGACCACGCTGTCGAAGCCCAGCATGCCCACGGCCACTTCCATCTCGCCCTTGACACGGTTGTAGAAGCGCTTGGCCTGCGGGTCGGCGCCCAGCGCCGAGATGACGCCGAATCGCCTGACGCCGGCGGCGCGCGCGGCACGGCCGAAGGCGATCACGGCGTCCAGATCGACACGCTGGAAGGCATGCCCCGAGCCGGCCACGCGGATCGTCGTGCCCAGCGCGCAGTAGGCGACGTCGGCCGCGGGAAGCGGCGGCAGCGCCCTGAAGTCGACCGAGGACCAGCGCAGGCGGTTGCTCTGCTTGTGGTCGGGCGGTGGCTGGCGCACGATGGCATGCACGATGACGTCGCCTTCGGCGCGCATCTGCGTGATGAGCTCGCGCCCGATGAGGCCCGTGGCGCCGGCCAGCAGCACGTGGCGGTAGATCTTTCCGGCTTCGGGCAATGCGCCGAGCGCCGAGGCGGAACCGGCGTGCGATGCGGCAGGGTCCCGTGTGTTCATGGCCGCAGCGGGCGAGCAGCGGCGTCGCGAACGTCGGCGTGGTCTCCCGGGGCGGTTGGGCTCTGGCGGTCCATCGTGCAGGTCTCGGGGCACATTGTCGCCCCGAAAGCCCCTACTGCACGAAACCGAGCGGCGACTTGCGCGAACCGAAGTCGGGCAGATCGCACAGCTCCACGCTGCCGCGCCCGTCGAGCCGCGCGTTGCCGAAGCCGGTCATCCAGGCGCGCCGCATCTCGCGCGGGGCCACGCCGGCCATGCGTTCCAGCACCGCCTCGCCGGGCTCCTCGTCGAAGTGGCGACCCCAGTCGTGCTGACCGCGGATGCCCACGTACAGCCGCCTGGCGATGGTGCGCGCCGCATCACGATCGGGCGCGTGCACCTCGAAGACGTTCATGCGGTTCAGGATGGGTTCGGGAATGGCGCGCTCGTCGTTGGCGGTGGCCACCCAGATCACCTGGCTGGCGTCGATGGCGACTTCGGCGAACTCGTCGGTGAACTGCTGCGCGGTGTCGTGCTCGAGCAGGCTGTACA
>LNFM01012214.1_pt1 | contig 11352 bp, 9 predicted proteins | sample 596031 | NCBI WGS metagenome assembly LNFM01 (sample SAMN04254537, study PRJNA301005) | activated carbon metagenome | isolation source: dual media filters at the Ann Arbor, Michigan drinking water treatment plant | place: USA: Ann Arbor | reverse complement strand
GGCGGCGGGGAAGATCTACGTGGTCGTCGGTTGCTGGGAGGTCTCCGGCGACGGCTCATTCGCCAACACGGCCCTCCTGTTCGACCGGTCGGGCACGATCGCCGGCAAGTACAGGAAGGTCCACGCCGCCGTGGACCATTTCGAGGGCCGGCCGCCCTGGTCGAGGCCCCCGCAGGGCAAGGACGACCACTGGTTCCTGACGAGTGACCCCGAGTGGAAGATGAAACGGGGGGAGGACTTCCCGGTCTTCGACCTGGACTTCGGGAGGGTCGGCATCCTGACCTGCTACGACGGCTGGTTCCCGGAGTCGTCACGCATCCTCTCGCTCAGGGGGGCCGAGATCCTGGTCTGGATCAACGGCCGGAAGGGGACGGTGGAGGACTTCCTGGTCAAGTCGGCGATGTTCCAGAACGAGGTGGCAATGGTCGCCACCAACCAGGCGTATGGCGCGGGGACGATGATCGGCCAGTACCCCTCCCAGATCCTCGCCGCGTGCACGGAGCCGAAGGAGGGCTACGTCACCGCCACGATCGACCTCGGGCGGGTCCGGCAGGCAAGGCGGAACAGCCGGAACCTCCGACAGAGGAGGCCGGGTGTCTACGGGGAGATCGTGAGGCCGATCGGGACCGATCACCAGCAAGGCAAATGACGTTGATCACGTCCGACCGCCGTTGATCTGTGAGACCGATCCGCCCGTGTCGGGGAGACGAAAAGAGCATTGCCGACGGTGCGGCAGGTGGTGATCGACGGCGAGGCGAGACGGCCGGCGGCGTCAACGCGGCGGTCAAGGTCGATGACGGGCGGCCGGCCAGTTCCGGACCTCCCGACACCGGCGAAGTCGTGACCATGGGATTGTTCCGAATCACGAAGTGATCAACGAGCGACTCACGATGCCGCAGTTGGGCGGGTATTACTGGTTCCCGACGCCGACGGGTGGCGGGACGACCTGGTCCGTACTGATGTGTCATGACCTGGGGTTCGACGCCGAGGTCGGGCACGTCGATCTCTGGCCCTCCGTGGTCGATCGACTCGCCACGGCGTGGGGGCGGGATGCAAGGGCGCTTCGTCGGCTACTGGTCGACTGCTACACGGGCCTGCCCAGGGGGCGGGTTACCAGGCCGGGGCGGACGGTACTGGTCCTGCACGGCGAAGACGCCCCGGTCCCGGATTGGCGGGGGCGGCTGGTCGATCGATTCCAACTGGGAGGCCACGATCACCGTTCCCTTTTCGACGAGCATGAGCAGATGCTGTCGGGCGACCCCGAGCGAGTCGGAAAGGCCCTTGGGTTCGGGCCTGACGGATTCTCTGAGGGCCGGGATTCGGTAGAGTCCTAGCCGATTCAGTATTGTGACCTTCACCCCCGGGCCCTGGGGGTCCATCGTTGCCTCGAAGCATTGAGAAACCGTGGCAAATCTCGATCGCAGAGGGATCGACGGGGCGAACCTCGCCTGCGACGGCGAGCGGGGCCTGATGGCCTACTTCATGTTCCGCGTCCTGCCGGGTCGGCTGCCCGACCTCTTGCAACGGACCCAATTCGCAGCCTGAGTCACCAACCGATTGCGGGATATCCGACGACTTCGAAGAGATCACCCTCTTCAGCGAACGAGGGTTCGGCAACGAAGGGTTCGTCATTCCGGACGGGGCGATCTGGCTCCGGCACGGGGGCGAGGCGTTCCTCATCATGGTCGAGGTCAAATTCAACCAGAGTGATGCGAACTCATGCAGATCGTCGGCCGGATATCATTCGACGACCCGTGGCCAGCTGGAGTTGAAGTGGCGGCTGATGCGATTGTTCAAGGCCGTCCCACAGATGAAAGTCTATGGGACGAGTGACGTCGTCGAAAACGATGCGCTGATCAACTGCTACATGGACCGTGACGGAAAGTACGCCTCTGTCGTGGGGGTCGGACGGCTCGGCCGGGAGGGGAGGCGGAGGCTTCGACTCGTCGAGGGGGCCGGCGAGTTCTTCTCCCGGTACGCCAGCCCCTGCCGATTCGAGAAAATTTTCTCCCTGGCCATGATCGACGACACTGTAAATCCACTCGATACCAACCCCTACCTCCGACCCCGCCCCTTCGACGTGTCGGGTCAGGAGGTTGCGGATGGCATCAATCAATTCTGCTGGATGAGCAAGGAGGTGATCGAGCAGCGCCCCGGCGGCCGACCAGAGGAGGAGCGACGCTGAAGTGGACGCTTCCGTGGCCGCGAACGAACGCTGAGGCGGCAGAAGCGGCGGTCGAGTCAACGCGAGGACGCCTCGGCGGGGCGTCGGAGGTGGTTGCGGAGGTCGCCCGCGAGGCCGATCTTCAGGGGGAAGTGGGGCCGGGCGACGCCGCCCCGGGCGAGGTCGCGGCGGAGCCTTCGCCGGGTCCGCAAGGTGCGCCACTCGCGCCCGGCGTCGAGCTTGCCGGCGAGGAACGGCCGGGCCCGACCCCTCGCGAGCCGCCAGAGGAGCTGTGCGGCGGTGAACGCCAGGTGGGGCACGAACGCCGCCGCGAGCCAGCCGGCGGGGAGGTCGGTCCAGAAGAGGACCTCGGCGTTCTTCGACATCCGCCGTTGGAGGGCGGGGCGGGTGTGGTCGTAGCTGGCGGAGACCTCGTGGAGGACCCGACAGTCGGGCGTGAACACGCAGGAATATCCCGCCCAACGGAGCCGGAAGGCCAGGTCGACGTCCTCGTAATACGAGCCGAACGACGGGTCGAACCCGCCGACCGCCCGGAGGGCCGAGGCCCGGTAAAAGGCGCTCGACCCGCTGGCGCCGAAGACGGGGCCGGGCCGTCGGCCCGCCCAGGCGGCGGTCGGCTCGCCGTGGCCCCGCTTGCTCGGCCAGCCGAAGAAGGCGTAGCTGTCCCCGGCCGAGTCGACCCGCGACGGGTCGGAACGGACGAGCACCAGCGGCGCCACCGAGCCGACGTTGTCGTCGGTGAACGCCGAGAGCCCGGCCTCGACCCAGCCGGGCGTCACCTCGGTGTCGTTATTGAGGAGCTGGACGAACTCGCCGCGGGCGGCGGCGATCCCCGCGTTCGCCGCGGCGCAGAAGCCGGCGTTGGTCTCGCGGCGGACGAGCCGGACCCAGGGGTAGTGGGCCGCGAGCCAGTCGGGGGTGTCGTCGGTCGAGCCGTCGTCGGAGACGATCACCTCGACGTCGATCCCGGGGGGCCTGTGCTTCTCGACGCTCGCGAGGCAGGTCTCCAGGAGCGCCCGGCCGTTGTAGCTGGGGATCACGACCGAGCAGGCCGGGCGACTCAACGCCCCGCCCCCAACGCCCGGCGCGGCTTCCGTCGGGCCCCCCGCCTCCGCGAAGGGCCCCAGCTCGTCTTGCCCCAGGCGACGTGCTGGACGGTCATGAGCAGGACCTTGAAGTCGAGCAGGAACGACCAGCGCTGGATGTAGTCGAGGTCGTACTGGATCCGCTTGCGGAGGGAGGTCCGGCCGCGCCAGCCGTGGACCTGCGCCCAGCCGGTCATGCCGCCGGGGACGGCGTGTCGGAGGTCGTAGTCGGGGAGCGTCTCCCGGAACGTGGAGACGAAAACCGGCCGCTCGGGCCGCGGCCCGACGAGGCTCATCTCCCCCTTGAGGACGTTCAGGAGCTGGGGGAGCTCGTCGATGTTCGTGTGCCGGAGCCAGTCGCCGACGCGGGTACACCGGGTGTCGTGGATCGTGGCCCAGATCGGGCCGGTCTGGGTCTCCGCGTCGTTCCGCATGCTCCGGAACTTGATGATCCGGAAGAGCCGCCCCCCCTGCCCGACCCGCTCCTGCAGGTAGAAGATCGGCCGGCCGGAGGTGAACAGGATCAGCAACGCGACGGCCGCGAAGAGGGGCGACAGGAGGGCCAGGCCGAGCAACGCGCCGAGGACGTCGACCGCGCGTTTGGCGAGCCGGCCCCAGGGGACGGGCCAGGCGGCCGAACGTTCCCGGGGCGACCGATCGTCCGAATCCCGGGCGGGGAAGTCGTTGGCGTCGGGGTCGTCGCCGAGCCAGTGGACGGCGACGTCCGGGTTCATGAGCCGGGCCATCCTCGGCCGGAGCCGGCCCGCGGGCCTCCCCGACAGGGCGACCACGACGTGGGTCGCGCCGGACCGGTCGACCAGCTCGTCGAGCCGGTCGATCCCGCCGAGGACGGGGACCGGGTCGGTCTGGGGGTGGACGGCGAGTTGCCGCCTCCCGACCCCCCCCGAGTACCGGGGGTGCCCGGCGTCGATGAAGCCGACGACGGGCCAGCCGGCCCAGGGTCCCCGGCTCAGGCAACGGGCGAGTCTCCGGCTGTCGCGCCGGGCGCCCACGATCAGAACGCGGCCGGGCGCGGGGCGGGTGAGCCGCCTCGCGTCGCCGGTCAGCTCCAGAGGATTGTTCATAGCGTCACCGGTCCATCGGTGTCGGGCCCACGACCCGCCGCGGTCGGCGGCCGGGGCGGACGACCGGGCCACCGTTCCCTGGCCATCCCTGGTGAAGAACCCTCGGTTTGCTTCAAGCTATTCCATCGGCCCGTCCGACGTATTCTTTCACTGATTTCGGTAAAATAGTCACAACCGGACCGGCGGTCCCCGCGTCAGGGCGCTCGCGTTGAACGGAACACAGGCCCCACCGAACCTTGACTCATCCGGAGCGCCCGGACCGCCCCTGGTCTCGGTGGTGGTGGTCAACTACAACGCGTGGCCGGACGTCGAGTCGCTGGTCTCGTCCCTGTCGGACTCGCCCGAGGTCGCCGGGGGCCGGCTCGAAATCGTGGTCGTCGACAACGCCTCCGACGGCCCCGTGCCGGCCTCGCTACGGCCGCCCGCCGCGGGGGTCCGGCTCATCGCGAGGCCCGAGAACGGCGGGTTCGCCGTCGGCGTGAACGCGGGCTGGCGGGCGTCGTCCGGTCGCTGGATCCTCCTGATCAATCCGGATGTCGTCGTCCCCGAAGGCTGGCCGGGCCGGCTGGTCCGGCGCGCCCTCGCTTACGAGGCCCTGGGGCCTTCGGACGCGACGGCCCCGGGGATCGTCGGGCTCGCCCTTCGGAACCCGGACGGGACCCCCCAGCACTCGGTCGGGGCCTTCCCCAGCCTGGCTCGGGCGGTCTGGGAGCAGTTGATACCCCGATCGCGCCGGAAATACCAGGCCGTTTGGCGGACGAAATCGGGCCCGGTCGACTGGGTGACGGGGGCCTGCGTGCTGGTGAACGCCCGACTGCTCGAAGAGCTAGGTGGGCTGGACGAGGACTTCTTCTTGTATTATGAAGAGGTCGCGCTGTGCCGGTCGGCCCGGAGGCTGGGTTGGCGGGTCGAGTTCGACCCCGAGCCGTCACTGGCCGTGGTCCACCTCCGGCCGCTGCAGAACCGGGAGGTCACCCCCCGGATGAGGGTGATTACCCGGCACAGCAAGTTGCTCTACTTCCGGAAGCACCTCCCGCGCTGGCAATACCGGGTCCTCTCGGCGGTCGTCGCGGCCGAGGCCAGGGTCAAGGGGTTCTGGGCGATTCTCCGGGGCCGGTTGGCGGAACGCAGGGCCTGGGGGGCGGTCGCCGGGCTCGAACGGGAACTCCGGGAGGGGGTGCCGATCGGCGGCCGGGCGGTCCTGGCGCTGGCGGACTCGGCGGCCGATCCGGGGGCCCCGGCGGCGGGCCCCGGGCCGGGGCCCCGGCCCGGGGATTGAATCGCGCAAATAGTCCCGACACGAAAGGACGGAACCGCGTGTCGATCACGAGACGGGGGGCCAGGATCGGCCTGCTCATGGCCGCCACCGCGGCCCTGCACTTCTGGGTCTCGCACCACACCGAGGTCGCGTCCAACGACGGCCTCCGTTACATCCTCCAGGCCGACCGGATCGACCGGGGGGACCTCTCCGGCGGCCTCTGGCGCGCCATCGACCACCCGATGCACCCGCTGGCGGTCGCCGCGTCGCACCGCGTCCTCGGGGGCGAGGGGCCGTACTCCTGGCAGATCGCCGCGCAATTCGCGTCGGTGGCGCTCCTGGTGCTCGCGGTGGTCCCGCTCTACCTGCTCGCCCGGGAACTCTTCGAGAGCGACGACACCGCCGCGCTGGGCTGCCTGCTGGTGATGGCGGGGCCGGTCGCCACCGACGTCTCGGTGAACGTCCTCAGCGAGTCGACGTTCCTGCTCTTCTGGGCCTGGGGGCTCTGGGCGTCGGCCCGGTTCCTCCGCAACGGCCGGTTCGGCTGGCTCGTCCCGGCGCTAACCTTCGGGGCCCTGGCGTACCTCACGAGGCCGGAGGGGCTCCTCATCCAGGCGGGGCTGGTCGCCACGCTCTTGCTCCTGCCGATGCTCCGGGGGATCCAGATCCTCTGGCCCCGTTGGTGGGCGGCGGTGGCGCTCTTGTTCCTCTTGCCGCTGGCGCTCGTCGGGCCGTACATGGCGGCGAAGGGGGGGGTCGCGACCAAGCCGGCGGTGGCCCGGCTGCTGGGGACCGAGCCGAAGGCCGCCCCCGAGGCGCTCGAACGCGAACGCCCACTCACCCCGGGACAGTCGACGTTGCAAACCTATGCGATCGCGTCAGGGCGGGTGTCGAGGGCGGTCCTCGGGGCGGCCACGTTGCCGCTTTTGCCGTTCTCGGTCCTCGGGCTGGCGGTGGTCCTCCGCAAGGTCGGGAGGCGACGGGCGAGGGCCTGGCTGTTCACCGGGGTCGTCTGCCTGATCGCCACGGCGGGCCTGGTCCGCCTCCACGCGACCGGCGGCTACTGCACGGTCCGGCACGCCCTGATCCCCGGGACCATCCTCACACTGGCCGCGGCGCACGGCCTGATCTGGCTCATGGGCTCGATCGCCTTCGACGGCCGGCTGCTGGGCCTCGGAGAGGGGCGGGTCCGGCCCGGCCCGGCGGTCTGGGGGGCCGTCGTGGCGGCGGTCGTGGCGCTGCCGCTCTACCTCCGGATGACGCCCTACAACACCAGCTTCGCCACTTACCGGATGGCCGGCGCCTGGATCGATGAACGGCCCGACGCCGACGGCCGCGTCCTCGACCTGACCGACTGGTCGCTCTATTTCAGCGGACGTTCCGGCGCGGGGTTCCCGGACGTCATCGAGGCGGTCGCCTCTCCGATGACGCGATACCTCGTCGTCAGGGACGCCCAGCTCGAGGGCCGACTCCATTACAACGAGGTCCTCCGGCGGACGATCGCCGGCCGGGCCCCGGTCGCCCGGTTCCCCGAGGACCCCGACCCGCTTCAGGTCCGGCTGAGCGTCTTCGACCTCGACGCGCCGGCGGCCGGCCTGGCCGACGGGGCGGCCCCTGAACCGGAGACGGAGGCACGCCTCCGTTGAGCAACCTACCCGCGAAGGGACTCCGGCTGCCGGACGGGGCGAGGGTGCTGCTGCTCGTCGCCTTCGCCGCCTCGGTCCTCGCCTGGAAGGTCGGCCATACCGAGATCCTCTTCGCCGACGGCCTTCGGTACATCAACCAGGCCCAGCGGGTCCAACGCGGCGAGGGGCCCTCGGCGGTCCGACAGGCGGTCGACCACCCGCTCTACCCGTTGGCCGTACTCGCCGCCTGGAAGGGGCTGGGCCTCCCCGACAATCCCGACGGCTGGCAACTCGCGGCGCAGGGGGTGGCGGCGGTCTCAGGGGTCCTGCTGGTCCTGCCACTGTACCGGATCGCCCGGCGCCTCTTCGGCGGCTCGGGGGCCTGGCTCGGCGTGGCCCTCGTCTACCTCACGCCGGTCCCCACCCGCGTGCTGGCCGACACGCTCAGCGAGGCGACGTTCCTGCTCTTCTGGAGCTGGGGCGTCTGGGCGGCGCTCCGTCACCTCCGAGGGGGGTCGACCCGCTGGCTCGCGGTCTCGATGGTCCTGGGGGCGCTGGCCTACCTGGTCCGGCCGGAAGGGCTGTTGCTGCCGCTGGCGATGGGGGCCACCCTCGGGCTCTCGCCGTTCCTGCGCGTGACCCGGCTCCCCGCGTCGCGCTGGCTTCGGGCGGTCGGATTCCTGGCCGTCGGCGGTGCCGTGACGGTCGGCCCGTTCGTGGCGTTCAAGGGGGGGATCGCGACCAAGCCGGCGGTGGCCCGGCTGCTGGGGCTCGCCCCCCCGTCCCGGCCCGACGCGGTGGAGCGCGAGCGCCCGCTCGACCCAGACCAGACCCGGGCCCAGACCGTCGGGCTCGCGGCGAGGGGTGCGTTCCAGTCGGTCCGCGACGCCCTGACGGTGCCGTTGTTGCCGTTCGCGGCGCTCGGGGTGGGTGCCACCCTGCGCCGGCGTTGGGCCGTGGATGCCCGGGGCTGGCTCTTTCTCGGCGTCGTGTTCGGGGGGGCCTTCCTGGCCCTGATGCGGCTGCACGCGACCGGCGGCTACTGCACCCCGCGCCACGCCTTGCTCGCGGCGCTCCCGCTTTTCGCCGCGGCGGGGGCGGGTTTCCGGACGCTGGCTGCCGCCCTGGCCCGCGCCGGACGCCGCGGGGCGACCCGGCCGTGGTTCCGGCCGGCGGCGGCCTGCCTGGCGCTGGTCGCCGCCTGCGCGGCCTGGAACGCGGGGGCCGTCCTGTCCCCCTTGAACCAGGGGAAGGGCGCCTACCGCGACGCGGGTCGCTGGCTCGCCGACCACACCGCGGCCGGGGAGCGCGTCGTGGACGTCACCGGCTGGTCGATCTATTACGGCGGGAGGCGCGGCTACACGTTCGCCGACCTCCACGAAGCGCCGGGCGACCCCGCCGTCCGCTGGGTCGTCGTCCGCGACGCCCACCTCACCGGCCCCTGGGGTTACTGCGAGCGCCTCCGGGGGATGGTCCGGGGCGCGACGCGGGTCGCCCGGTTCCCGGACGGCCCGCGCGCCGGGGCCTCGCGGGTCTCCGTGTTCGAGGTCCCGCGTCCCGAGGCCTCGACCGCCGCCGGGCCCGGTCCCGAGAGGCACTGAGGCCGGGGCCCCCCCGAGCTTCCGCTTGCCCGATTCGGGCAAGTCCGCTAAAAACTGCAACGGAGCCGCCACCGACGGCGGGCCCGACGACCCAGGGAGGGGTGTCCGCACGATGTCGGCGCAGGGAATGACGGCCGATTCGCCCCGAGTGCCCCGCCGTTCCCCGGCCGAGATCGGCCGCCCCGCCCCCCCGCACCGCCAGTTTCTGTCACCCCCCCGCGCCTCCCGGACCCGATGGCCCGTCGGCCTGATCGGGATGCTCGGGTTGGTCCTGATCGTTGAGGGCCGGGTCGCCGGCCACTGGGAGAAGTTCACCGACCCGGTGGCGTTCTCCTGGAGGTACGCCCTGGAGGCCGCCGGCCGTTCGCAGGGGGCCGAAGTCCTCTGCCTGGGCGACAGCCTGGCGAAGCACGGACTCGTGCCGACGGTCATCACCTCGGCGACGGGGAAGCCGGCCGCGAACCTCGCCTCGGCGGCGTCCCCCGCGCCGCTGACGTATTTCGCCCTCCGCCGGGCGCTCGACGCCGGCGCGGTGCCGGCGGCCGTCGTCCTCGAATACAAGCCGAGCGTCCTGGCGGGGGGCCCGAAGGTCCGGGCGCCTTACTGGGCCGAGGCACTCTCGGCGGCCGAACTGATCGACCTGACCGCCACGAGCGGGAGCACGGCGCTCGCCGCCGAGGTCCTCCTCAACGCGGCCTTGCCGAGCTTCCGGGGCCGACACAACATCCGGGATCACCTCCGGGCCGCGGCGTCGGGCGAGTCGCCCAGGGTCTCAAGGCTCAACGCCATCTGCCGGCGGAACTGGTCGGTCAACGGCGGCGCGAACGTCGCGTCGAGACACCCGGGCTTCGACGGGTCCGTCACCGAGGAGGTCCACCGAAACCTCCTCTCCGACCGGTTCGCCGTCCACCGGGTGAACGCCGGTTACGTCCGGCGGACGATCGAACTGGCGTCGGGCCGTGGGATCGCAACTTACCTGATACTCCCCCCGTTCGCCCCCGAGTTGCTCGCCCGGCGCGCCTCGACCGGGGCGGAGGCGAAGTACACCGCGTTCGCCCGGTCGCTTCAGGAACGGTTCCCCGGCCTGACGGTCCTCGACGCGCGGGGGTCGGGCTACCCCGCCTCGGTCTTCGTCGACGCCTCGCACCTGAACCGCGCGGGGGCCGTGGCCCTGAGCCTCGACGCGGCCGGGGCGATCGGGCGCGGGGCGCCGCCCGGCGGCTGGGTCGAGCTTCCTCAGTTCAGAGAACGGCCCGACCCCGTCCCCCTCGAAGACGTGGAACAATCACGCGAACGATTGGGGATCGAATGGACCCCTTGAAGGGACGTGACCGCCACCGGGCGATGCCACCGGTGGGGCACCCCGACGCCCCCCCGGCGGACGGCCGGGGCGACCGAAAGGAAGACGTGCCGATGCGGATCGCCTGGTTCACCCACCGTTACCACCCCTGCGTCGGCGGGGCCGAGAATTACGGCCGGGCGATGGTCCGCCGGTTCGTCGCCGCGGGGCACCGCGTGGACGTCCTGACCAGCGACGCCCACGACCTCTGGTACTTCACCGACAAGGGCCGCCGACGGGTCGAGGCCGGGGCGACTTCCCAGGTCGACGGCGCGACCGTCCGGCGGTTCCCGGTCAAGCACCTGCCGTTCCAGCGGTACGTCGGCCGGCTGCTGAGTTACACGCCACACTGGCCGACCCGCTGCCTGTCTTCGTCCTACATGCCGATCCTCCCCGGCATCGACCGGGTCCGAGGCGACTACGACGCCGTCTTCGCGGTCGGCTTCCCGTACACGATCTTCTCCTACGCCGGGTATCTCACGGCGAGGGCGGCCGGGGCCCCCTTGATCCTCACGCCGTTCCTCCACCTCGCCACCCCCGGCGACCGGGTGAACCGCCACTACACCCGACCGCACCAGATCCGGCTCCTGGCCGAGTCCGATGCCGTCGTCGTACAGACCGGCCTGGAGGCCGACGCGGTCGCCGGCTGGGGCATCCCCCGGTCCCGGATCTTGACCCTCGGCATGGCGGTCGAGCATAACGAGGTCACCGGGGGCGACCCGAAGGCGTTGCGCGATGCTCTCGGCATCCCCAAAGGAAGCACGGTCATCGGCCACCTGGCGACCCTCGACCCGAACAAGGGGTCGACCGACCTGATCCTCGCGACCGCCCGGATCAACGAGTCGCGGCCCGAATCGAGTCGCGTGACGCTCCTGATGGCGGGGCCGAGTTCCCCTGAGTTCGAGGCGTTCCTGGCGGGGATGCCCGGCGGCCGGCCCCCCGCCTGGCTGAAGCTCCTGGGGCCGCTCCCTCTGGAGCGCCGGGCCGACTTCTTCGCCGCGATCGACGTGTTCTCGATGCCGTCGCGGACCGACTCGTTCGGGATCGTCTTCCTCGAAGCCTGGGCGAACGGACTGCCGGTCATCGCCGCCGACGCCGGGGGCGTCCCCGACGTGGTGACCCACGGCGAGACCGGCCTGCTCGTGACGTTCGGCGCGACCGACGCCCTCGCCTC
>LNFM01020348.1_pt1 | contig 11355 bp, 5 predicted proteins | sample 596031 | NCBI WGS metagenome assembly LNFM01 (sample SAMN04254537, study PRJNA301005) | activated carbon metagenome | isolation source: dual media filters at the Ann Arbor, Michigan drinking water treatment plant | place: USA: Ann Arbor | reverse complement strand
CGCCGCGAGGCGCAATGTCGCCCCGATCGCCCGGTAGCGCGCCTGTCCGAAGCGCTCGGCGGCAATCGCAGTGCGCCTGGGTAGAGTGATCAAGCTCAGAATATCCCCGATGAGGCGGACCTCGAAGTTCGCGACGCCCGTGCCGGCGATCCTCATCAGGGACAGCGCCGGGTTGGGCGGGAGGCTGGCTTGGACGTATTCCGCCTCGGAAATCCCGAGTTCGTTGTAGACAGCCTGGAGCGTGCGGTTGTTCAGAAGCGCGACCTGCACGGCCTGTTCGGCGGATAGTGTCCCGGCCAGCAGGGCCGTCACCTGCTCACGGGCGCGCCCGGCCTGCGCGTCGGTCGAGATCTTGACCACCTCCTTGCCGATCTGCTGCTGAACGCCACTGGCGACGTCGCTCATGCCGCCATCAACTGAGAATTGAGCACAGCCTGCAAGCAAGAGCGCAACCGACGGAAAGAACACGTATCTCATGCGTGCGCCCCCCGATCGACCGCAGGTGCGAGCGGAAGGTGCCAGCCCTTGACCAGCGCGTAGAGTGCCGGGATCACCAGCAGGGTGAGCAGGGTCGAACTCGCCATGCCACCTATCATTGGCACGGCGATGCGCTGCATGACCTCCGACCCCGTCCCGGTGCTCCACAGGATCGGCAGAAGTCCTGCCATGATGGCCGTCACCGTCATCATCTTGGGCCGCACGCGTTCGACGGCACCCTCGAGAATGGCCGTCCGCAGGTCGGCCCGGTCGAGCGGGCGGCCCTCGGCGGCGGCGCGGCGCTGCCGCTCCTTCAGAGCCTGGTCGAGATAGATCAACATCACCACGCCGGTTTCGGCAGCGACGCCGGCCAGCGCGATGAAGCCGACAGCCACGGCCACGCTCATGTTGAAGCCCATCCACCACACGAACCAGAAGCCGCCGACCAGCGAGAAGGGCAGCGACAGCATGACGATCAGCGTCTCGGTCAGGCGCCGGAAGTTGAGATAGAGCAGCACCAGGATCAGCAGCAGCGTGGCCGGCACGACGATCTGCAGCCGGGCCTCGGCCCGCTCGAGGAACTCGAATTGGCCGCTCCAGATGGCGTAGGAGCCGGGTGGGAACTTCACCTTCTCCTGCACGGCGCGCCTTGCGTCGGCGACGTAGCCGCCGAGATCGCGGTCGCGGTAATCGACGAAGACATAGACCGCGAGCTGGGCGTTCTCGGTGCGGATGGTGGTCGGCCCCTGGTTCACCTTCACCTGGGCGAGCTGGCCGAGCGGAATCATGCCGCCGCGCATGGTCGAGACCAGCACGTCCGAAGCGATGGTCTGCGGGTCGGAACGCAGATCGCGCGGATAGCGGACGTTGACGGTGTAGCGTTCACGTCCCTCGACCGTGGTGGTGACGGCTTCGCCGCCCAGCGCGCTCGACACCGCCTGCTGAAGGTCCTCGATCAGCACGCCGTACTGCGCCAGGCGGGCGCGATCGGGCACGATGTCGAGGAACGAGCCGCCGGTGACCCGCTCCGCGAAGGCGCTGGTGGTGCCGGGGACGGTGCGCACCGCCGCCTCGACCTGGCGGGCGAGTGCCTCCAGTTCACCGAGGTCGCGGCCCAGCAGCTTGATGCCGACGGGCGTGCGGATGCCGGTAGCCAGCATGTCGGTGCGGGCCTTGATCGGCATGGTCCAGGCGTTGCTGACGCCGGGGAACTGCAGCGCGCGGTCAAGTTCGGCGATCAGCCCATCGACGTTCATGCCCGGCCGCCACAGCGCCTTGGGCTTGAGGTTGATGACGGTCTCGAACATTTCCAGCGGCGCGGGGTCGGTTGCCGTGCCTGCGCGACCGCTCTTGCCGTAAACCGAGGCCACCTCGGGGAACGACCGGATGATCTTGTCCTGGGTTTGCAGCAGTTCGGCCGACTTGGTGACCGAGAGGCCCGGCAGCGTCGTCGGCATGTAGAACAGCGTGCCTTCGTCGAGAGCGGGCATGAATTCGGCGCCGAGCTTCATCGCCGGCCATGCCGTTGCGCCCAGCACGGCGAGTGCCACGGCGATCGTGAGCAGGCGTGCCTTCAACACCAGCCGGATCGCCGGGCGGTAAAGCCAGATCAGCACCCGGTTCACCGGATTGCGGTGTTCCGGCAGGATGCGTCCACGCACGAACAGCAGCATCAACGCCGGCACCAGGGTGATCGACAGCAGTGCCGCCGCCGCCATCGCCAGACTCTTGGTCCAGGCCAGCGGCTTGAACATCCGGCCCTCCTGGGCCTCCAGGGTGAAGATCGGAAGGAACGACACGGTGATCACCAGCAGGCTGAAGAACAGCGCCGGTCCGACTTCGACGGCGGCCTCGATGATTGCCTCGGCCCGCGATTGGCCAGGCTTCAGGCGCTCCAGGTGCTTGTGGGCGTTCTCGATCATGACGATGGCGGCATCGATCATGGCGCCGATGGCGATGGCGATACCACCGAGACTCATGATGTTGGAACCAATGCCGAGCAGGTGCATGGCGAGGAACGCCATCAGGATGCCAACCGGCAGGGTGATGATCGCCACCAGCGCCGAGCGCACGTGCAGCAGGAACACGAAGCAGACCACCGCCACAACGATGCTCTCTTCGATCAGCGTATGGATCAAGGTCTCGATGGCGCGATGGATGAGGTCGGAACGGTCGTAGACCGGCTCGATGCGGATGCCCTCGGGCAGGCCCGGGGCGATCTCCTTCAGCTTGGCCTTGACGTTGGCGATGACGTCGAGCGCGTTCTGGCCGAAGCGCTGCAGAACGATGCCGCTGACCACCTCGCCCTCGCCGTCGAGTTCGGTGACGCCGCGCCGCTCGTCCGGACCAAACTCGATCCGCGCCACGTCGCGCAGCAGCACCGGCACCGCCCCGTCGGCGCGCAGCACGATCTGCTCGAGGTCGGCGATGCTCTTGATATAGCCGCGGCCGCGCACCATGAACTCGGTCTCGGCCATCTCGACGACCCGGCCGCCGACCTCGCGGTTGGAGGCACGGATCGCAGCGATCACCCGGGCCAGCGGCACGCCGAAGCCGCGCAGCTTCACCGGATCGACCACGACGTTGTATTGCCGCACGAAGCCGCCGACGCTCGCCACCTCGGCCACGCCCTCGGCCTTGGCGAGACCGAAGCGGATGTACCAGTCCTGCAGCGAGCGCAGCTCAGCCAGCGTGCGGTTGGCGCCGACCACGACGTATTGATAGACCCAGCCGACGCCGGTGGCGTCGGGCCCCAGCGTCGGCTTGACGTCGGCCGGCAGCTTCATGGTTCCCGAATTCAGATACTCGAGCACGCGGCTGCGCGCCCAGTAGATGTCGGTACCGTCCTCGAAGATGACGTAGACGAACGACACGCCGAAGAACGAGAAGCCGCGGACGGCACGGCTGCGCGGCACCGCCAGCATCGCGGTGGTCAGCGGATAGGTGACCTGGTCCTCGACCACCTGCGGCGCCTGGCCCGGCATCTCGGTGTAGACGATCACCTGGATATCGGAGAGATCGGGGATGGCGTCGAGCGAGATGCGGCCGATCGCATAGAGTCCGCCGCCGGTAAGAGCGAAGGTGGCCATGAAGATCAGCAGCAGGTTGCGCGCCGACCAGCGAATGACCTCGGCGATCATTTACCGTCTCCCGCGGTGAACGCTGCGAGCGCGGCCCGCAGGTTGCTTTCGGCGTCGATCAGGAACGTGGCCGAGGTGACAACCCTCTCGCCGGGCCTCAGCCCCTCCAGCACCTGGACGTAGCCCGGCACGCGGGCGCCGAGCTTCACCGGCCGCGGTTCGTAACGGCCTTCGCCGCGCTCGACCAGCACGATCTGGCGCTTGCCGCTGTCGATCACCGCCGAGTCGGGAACGGCGACCCAGCGGCCGGGGATCGGCGCCTCGATCTCGACGGTGGCCGCCATGTCGGCGCGCAGCAGCCCGTCGGGATTGGCGACCTCGATGCGCAGCCGTGCCGTGCGGCTTTCCTTGCCGACGCCGGGGTAGATGAAGGTGACGCGGCCGGGAAAGGGCCGGTTGGGCCAGGCGTTGACCGCGACCTTGGCCATGTCGCCCGCTTTCACGAAGGCGAGGTCCTGCTCGTAGACCTCGGCCAGCACCCACATCGTCGAGGTGTCGACGATCCGGAACAGCGTCTCGCCCGGCTGGTAGCGCATGCCCTCGATCGCCATCTTCTCGATCACCGTGCCGGCCGCCGGCGCCGGCACGGCGATGGTGCGCGGCGGGCGTTCGCCCCGGCGCAGCCTTTCCAGGTCACTCTCGGGATAGTCGAGGTTGCGCAGGCGATTGTCGGCGCTGCCCTGTGTGCCGCGCGACAGCATGAATTCCTGCTGCAGCACGTTCAGTTCCGGGCTGTAGACCTCGAACAGCTTCTGGCCGGCGGTCACGACGTCGCCGGTGGCGTTGACGTGGAGCTTTTCGATCCAGCCGCCGAACCGGGGCGCGATCACCGTCTGGCGGCGTTCGTCGTACTGCACTGTCGCGAAGACGCGCACGGTGCGGGACAGCGCGCGCTCCTCGACCGCCTCGCTGCGCACGCCCAGCCGTTGCACCTTGTCGAGGCTCACCTTGACGACGTTGCCGTCCTCCGATGCGCCTTCGTCCTCGCAGACGGGGATGTAATCCATCTGCATCGAGTCCTTCTTCGGCACCGGCGAGGTGTCGGGCGCGCCCATTGGATTGCGGTAGTACTTTACCTTGCCGCCGCAGGGTCCGGTCGGCGCGGGCGCCTCGGATGAGGACGAGGCGATGTTCGCGGTGAATCGCTCCGCGCCGTTCAGCCACAGCACGGTGCCGGCCCCAGCGGCGGTACCGGCCAGGGCCGCAGCAAATGCAATCGCGAATCCACGACCGGCCTTTCGGCTTTCAATATTCGACATGAAAAGGATTCCTTCCGACAGCCGTAGTGCACGCGACGAGGCGGCACCTGCGGCAGCACGCGACGTTCAAGCGACGGTCAGAAGATCAGGCGCGGCGGAAAGGGATCGGGGGGTGGTGACAGGCCTGTCAACAGCGCCGGGTGGGCGGCTCCGAAACACTCTTTGGCTGCAGGTGACGAGGTCAGGAATGCCGCTACCCCGAGGGACGGCGCAGCCCCTATGCACACGTTCAAGCAGCCAGCGGTCGGGGCATGGCAGGGCATGCTGTCGCAATCGTCGCACTGTGTGCAGGGCATGTCGGCGGCAACGCGCGCCGATGCGGTGGCAACGGTCATCACGCAACCGGCCAGCACAGCAAGGCAGCCAAGGAGGGCAGCGAGGGCGCGAAGACGCTCCATGCCGCAATGATGCGCCACTGACAGCAATGTGCCAAGGGCAGCTTGATCACAGGCCCGTCATCACGCTACCGCTACCGCATCTATCGAACATTGCCGCCGACTGCTCCCATGTTGGGGAGTGCGTCATCTCGCAGTCCATCGACTTGGGGATTGCGCTGTCGGTGATGCATTGGACGCCATTTCTGGGGCTGGTATTCCGTAGCCTCGGCAGTGCTTTTGGCGGCTCGTCGCCTCGACTGTGGTCGAACGGTAGGAGAGGTCACGTAGTCAGGCATTGCTCAGCGGATTTGGACGCGTGGCATACCATTGGGAAATCCAAGCTCTCGAACAAACGACCGTATGCGACGCGCGATGGCTCGACAACGTCCTCTCCGTCAGAGACGCACATGCCGTCTCAAGGCTGAGACAATTCGCCCAAGCAAGGTGATTGTGTAACGGGCGACTGATAGAGCATTGTTTTTTGTGTGCAATGTTATCGTTCAAATAGTGTGTTTGTCACCCTGCTCGCGAGCATGAGAAGCCTCGTGAGGTTTGGTTGCATGCTGTCAGTCGCCTGGGCGAGCATTGTACACGTGGCCGAGGATGTAGAATCTGTACCCGCGAATCATCCGGTTGTTGTAGCTGCTCAGACCGAGGCTCAAGGTCAGGGCTCGGCGGATACCGCGACTACTGCCGAGCGCTGCCATACCTGCTCGATCGTCGCCTTCGTCGCCCCACCTCAAGTCTTTGGAATCAACCTCCTGAACTCGGAGGTAGCAGCACGCCGTTCGCCTGACCTCGTCGGTTTCGAGCAACCATCGACCGCGCCGCCTCCTAGAGCCTGACCTCTTCGCGTTTCGCCCACCGTTCCGGCCTTCGCTGGCCGCGGTGTGTTGATGATTGTGAATCAAGGTCAAGGCATGAGACTTCTTATCGTAGGGGCGCTGTGCGCGGCGGCGTTTTCCGTCGTGCATCCGCCGGCAGCATCTTCACAGGCTCCGCCCCCGCAGGGCCAGAAGAATGGCACGCTGACGCTTTCCCGCGCGTTGCAGCAGGCGGCTAACGCCAGCCCTCGTCTTGAAGCCGCCGACCGAAACATCGGTATGGCCGATGGCCGCCGTCAGCAGGCAAACAAGTTGCCCAATCCGACAATCGGCCTGGAGGTCGACAACTTCGCGCCCGGGCCCAGCAACAATGTCGGCGGTGCCGAGACGACGCTGATGCTGAGTCAGCTCATAGAACTGGGCGGCAAGCGCGATGCGCGCGTATCGGCTGCGCTGGGGGACTACGAATCGGCACGGTGGGAGAAGGAAGCCTCGCGGCTGGAGCTCCTCTCCGAGACGACGATTGCTTTTGTCGAGGCCGTCTCCGTGCAGCGGCGGATCTGGCTTCTCGACCGCCAGGCCGCTGCGCTCGAAAAACTGGTCCCCCTGATGCAGCGTCGCGTCGAAGCCGGCGCCTCGTCACCCTCCGAGGTATCGCGGACGCAGACGGCTGTGGGCATGGTTCGGCTCGAGGGTCAGCGCGCCCGCCTGGCATTGGCAGTGGCAAGACGTGAACTGGCCGCCCTGATGGGCCATGACACCCCCGACTTCTCGTCGGTCTCAGGTGATCTTGGCCGCGTCGTCCGTCCGGCGCCTCTGGATAACCTCATCAAGGCGATCGACGACAATCCGCAGCTCATGCGCTGGACTGCCATCCGCGCCCAGCGCGACGGCGATTTGCTGACGTCACGGCCAGCCTCGGTTGGCGCTACTACACGGAGAATGGCGAGAGTGCGATCCGGCTCGGCGTATCGATGCCGTTTCCGGTAATGGATCGCAATCGCGGCGGCATTCGCGAAGCGCAGGAGAACGTGCAGAAGGTCAATGCCGAGCGCGCCATGAACCGGCTCAACCTCGTGGCGGTGGTCGCAAAGGCGCACGATACGGCCAACAGTCAGCTCCAGCAGCTGGACCTCCTGCGCAAAACCATTTTGCCTTCAGCGCGACAGACGCTGTCGACCATCGAGGCGGGCTACGGCCAGGGTCGCTTCACCGTGCTCGAAATTCTCGATGCCTATCGCACCGTCGCCGAGGCGGAACTCATGGAACATGAGGCGCTGGCGAGCTTCCACACGGCGGTGGCCACGATCGAGGGACTCACCGCCAGCCCCGTCAATCTCGCGAGGGCGCGATGATGAAGACCATGTTCAAGCTTCTCGGTTATCTGGCGATAGCCGTCGTCTGTGCCGGAGCGCTCGCGGCGTCGGCCTACTACGTGTTCGATCCGAAATTCGCGAACGGCTCCAAGGCAGCGGCAAGCAAGGGGCACGGGGCCGAAAAAGGCCATGACGATCACGACGAGGGTGTGAAGCTGACGGACGCGCAGATCGCCGCCGCCGGCATCGAGATGCTGACGGCTGGCCCGCGCGAACTCCGCGATATCCTGCGATTGAACGGCATGATCCAACCCAACCAGGAGGCAATGGTGAAGGTGACGCCGCGCTTCCCGGGCGTCATCCGCAGCATGCGCAAAAGGCTGGGCGACAAGGTGAAGAAGGACGAGGTCCTGGCCACTATCGAGAGCAACCAGAGCCTTACGACCTACGAGCTGAAGGCGCCGATCGACGGCACCGTCATAGACCGTGACGGTACCTTGGGCGAGTTCGCAGCGGAGGCGAGGCCGCTTTTCACGATCGCCGACCTGTCGACGATGTGGATCGACTTTGCCGTCTATCGCCGCGACTTCGCGAAGGTGCGCCTCGGCGATGCCGTGTCGATCGATGTCGAGGATGGCGGCCCGCCGATCGAGGCGAAGATCGACTACGTTTCTCCGATCGGAGCGAGTGACACGCAATCCTCGATCGCACGTGCGGTCGTGCCCAACGACGGACGCCTGCGACCGGGCCTCTTCGTCGATGGAAGGGTCGTGCTGTCCGCGAAGCCGGTCGATGTCGCGGTCAGGACTAGCGCACTCCAGACACTGGAGGGCAAGACGGTTGTCTTCGTGCGCGACGGCGATACTTTCGCGGCGCGCGAGGTCGAGTTGGGTGGCCGCGATGCCGACTGGGTCGAGGTGACGTTCGGCCTGCTGGCCGGCGACGTCTACGCTGCGAAGAACAGCTTCGTCGTCAAGGCCGAGATCGGCAAGGGCAGCGCGGCCCATGAGCACTGAGTCGCGTCCATGATCGACCGGATCCTCCACTTCTCGATTCACAATCGCTGGCTAGTGATCGTGGCCACCATCGCGATGGGGTTGCTTGGCGCCTGGAATTTCACACGCCTGCCGATCGACGCTGTCCCGGACATCACCAATGTCCAGGTGCAGGTGAACTCGGTGGCCCCGGGTTACTCCCCGCTCGAGGTCGAACAGCGCATCACCTTCCCGCTGGAAACGGCGATGGGCGGCCTGCCCAAACTCGAATACACCCGCTCGCTGTCGCGGTACGGCCTCAGCCAGGTAACGGTGGTCTTCAAAGACGGCACCGACATCTATTTTGCGCGTCAACTCGTCAACGAACGTATCCAGCAGGCCAAGGACAAGCTGCCGCCCGGCACCGAGACGTCGATGGGGCCGGTCTCGACCGGCCTCGGCGAGATCTACATGTACGCCGTCGAGGCGAAGCCCGAGGCGCGGAAGCCCGACGGCACGCCGTATTCGGCGACCGATCTGCGCACGATCCAGGACTGGATCATCAAGCCGCAGTTGCGCACCGTTCCCGGCATCGTCGAGGTCAACACGATCGGCGGCTACGAGAAGCAGTTCCACGTGCTGCCCGAGCCGGCGAAGTTGATGTCCTACAAGCTCACGTTCCGTGACGTCATGGCAGCGCTCGTTTCGCACAATGCCAATGTCGGCGCGGGCTATATCGAGCGCAACGGCGAGCAGTATCTCGTGCGCACGCCCGGGCAGGTGAGCACCCTTGCAGAAATCCGCGACATCGTCGTCGGTTCGCGCGGCGGCGTGCCGATCCGCGTCGGCGATGTGGCCGAGGTCAAGGAAGGAACGGATCTGCGGACGGGTGCGGCGACCCTCGACGGCAAGGAAACCGTGATCGGGACAACCATGCTGCTGATCGGTGAGAACAGCCGGACGGCAGCACAGCGCGTGGCGGCAAAGCTCGATGAAGTCGCGCGCTCTCTGCCGGACGGCGTCGTGGCCCGCGCGATCTACGACCGCACCAAGCTGGTCGAGGCGACCATCTGGACGGTCGAGAAGAACCTGCTGGAAGGCGCGTTGCTGGTCGTGGTGGTGCTGTTCCTGATCCTGGGCAACTTCCGGGCGGCCTTCGTCACGGCCTGCGTCATTCCCCTCGCCATGCTGTTCACCATCACCGGCATGGTCGACAATCAGATCAGCGCCAATCTTATGAGTCTCGGTGCAATCGACTTCGGCATCATCATCGATGGTGCCGTGATCGTGGTCGAGAACTGCCTGCGCCTGCTCGCCGAGGAGCAGCATCGCCGCGGCCGGATTCTGACGCGTACCGAACGGTTCGGAACGATCCTCGCGGGAGCCCAGGAGGTCATCAAGCCCAGCCTGTTCGGCACGTTGATCATCGGCGTCGTGTACCTGCCCATCCTCACCCTGACCGGCGTCGAGGGGAAGATGTTCACACCCATGGCGCTCACGGTGCTTCTGGCCCTGACGGGGGCGGCCATTCTTTCGATGACGTTCGTGCCGGCCGCCGTGGCATTGCTCGTTACCGGACGCGTGGCCGAGAAGGAGAACTTCTTCATGCGCGGCGCATCGCGCATTTATGCGCCGGTGCTCGAACAGGCGATCCGCCTGCGCCATGTCATTGTCGGCCTTGCGATCCTGCTGGTCGCCGTAAGCGGTGTGGCGGCGTCGCGCATGGGCGGCGAGTTCATCCCCTCGCTCGACGAAGGCGATGTCGCCATGCACGCATTGCGCATTCCCGGGACCAGTCTGACGCAGTCGGTGCAGATGCAGGAGGCCCTGGAGAAGGCGCTGCTCGAGTTTCCGGAGGTCAAGGAAGTCGCAGCAAAGATCGGTACCGCCGAGGTCGCGACCGATCCCATGCCGCCCAATGTCGCGGACAACTTCATCATGCTGAAGCCCCGTTCCGAATGGCCCGATCCCGACCGTCCCAAGGCCGATCTCGTCGCCGCCATGGAGAAGCGTGTCGCCGAGATACCCGGCAACAACTACGAGTTCACACAGCCGATCCAGATGCGGTTCAATGAGTTGATCTCGGGGGTGCGCAGCGACCTCGGTGTCAAGATCTTCGGAGACGATCTCGACACGCTGCTGTCGATTGCCAACAAGGTACAGTCGGTGGTGCAGGGCGTTCCTGGCGCCGCCGACGTGCGGACCGAGCAGGTCAGCGGGCTTCCCATGCTGACGGTGAAGCCCAATCGCGCGGCCCTCGCCCGTTACGGCATCAGCCTGGCAGAGCTGCAGGAAGTCGTCGAGATCGCCGTTGGCGGAAAGGAAGCCGGCATGGTCTTCGAGGGCGACCGGCGCTTCGACATCGTGATGCGCCTGCCCGAGCATCTCAGAGTCGACATCGACGCCTTGTCGTCGCTGCCGATACCGGTGCCACCGCACGTGCCCGCAGCCGGGGAGAACGGCCGTAGGTCCATCGTGCAGACCGGCATCGGCGTCGCTTCGCCGTATGTGCCACTCTCTGCGGTTGCGGACATCGACGTGGCGCCCGGTCCCAACCAGATCAGCCGGGAGAACGGCAAGCGGCGTGTCGTCGTGACCGCCAACGTTCGCGACCGCGATCTCGGTTCCTTCGTGAGCGAGGTCCAGCGCCAGGTGGCCGAGAAGGTAAAGTTGCCGGCCGGCTACTGGATCGGCTGGGGCGGGCAGTTCGAGCAGCTCGTCGCGGCCTCGGCGCGTCTTGCGATCGTCGTGCCGGTCGCCCTGCTGCTGATCTTCGTGCTGCTCTGCATGAGCCTGGGGTCGGTCGGCGATGCGCTGCTGGTGTTCAGCGGCGTACCGCTCGCGCTGACCGGCGGCGTCGCGGCGCTGGTATTGCGCGATATCCCGCTCTCGATCAGCGCCGGAGTCGGCTTCATCGCCCTGTCGGGCGTGGCGGTACTCAATGGCCTGGTCATCATCTCGTTCATCCAGAAGCTGCGGGCCGATGGC
>LNFM01016505.1_pt1 | contig 11356 bp, 11 predicted proteins | sample 596031 | NCBI WGS metagenome assembly LNFM01 (sample SAMN04254537, study PRJNA301005) | activated carbon metagenome | isolation source: dual media filters at the Ann Arbor, Michigan drinking water treatment plant | place: USA: Ann Arbor | reverse complement strand
GCCGCCCTGGGGCGAAGCGAGCGTGACGCTGGCACCGGCGTCCTTGAACACGTAGTACGGTGCCGCGAACTCCTCGAGCCAGAAGCCGGTCTTGTGGCCGGTGTCGCCGAGCTGGTCGTGCGACGTGAGGATCATCAGGATGTTCATGGTGTGCTTCTAGTGAGGAAAGAGTGGCCGATGCTGCGCCTTCGGCCGTGTGCCACGGCCGAGTGCCAGGAGCGGCCCTGTCGCGAAAGAGGCCTTGCCGATCGGTCGGGCGGTCAGAGGCCCAGCAACTGCATCAGCGCTGGCGTGCCCAGGCCGCCGGCATGCGAGCCCCAGGGACCGTCGGCACCGGCGCGCCAGACCATGTGCGGCACGCTGCCCGAGCCCACGTCCTGCCACAGTGCCGTGTTGGCCTGGATCCTGGCCAGCAGCTCCGGCGCCACGCTGCCGTCGACGGGCAGGCCGCCCTTGCCCTCGGCCAGGGCCGCCTCGTGGCGGTCCATGGTCGCCATCGGGTCCGCGGCGGCCAGCAGCAGCGCGCCCTGCGGCGCCGACGACGGGTTGATGAAGGCCACCGGCATCCACACCATGCGCACGCGGTCGAGCAGCGGCCTGGCGGCCGTCCACAGCGCGGCGCAGTGAGGGCATTGCGGGTCGAAGAACACCAGCGCGCTGCGCGCCGCCATGGCCTGGCCGACGGCGAAGCCGCTGCCTGTGGCGGCCTTGTCGTAGGCTGCGCGTGCATCGGCCTGGGCCGGCTTGCCCGAGGTGGCAGTTGGCGCGCCGGCCTCCTTCTTCGAGCAGGCGGCGAGCAGGGCGGCTGCCGTGGCCGACAACATGATGCGGCGGTTCATGCCGCGCTCCCGGCTGCGGCGCGGCAGGGCCGTCCTCGTGCAGGTGTGGCGGGATTCAGGATCATGGCTTCCTCGTCGGGGCGACATCGTTCTGCCCATTGTTGCCGCTCTGTCATCATCGTGCTTCTGCGCTCCTCCACCCTGTCGACCCGCGCGATGCAGGCCGTGCGCGGAGGGGCCGGCGCAACGTGCGGGAAGGCATGGCGCCATGCGCGTCCAGGACGAACCTGCACTCGATCACCGACGACGTCCATCGGGGCGGGAAGAGAGGCTGGCATGACCGCACTGGCACGACAGGGCACACCCTGGGCCGAACTCGAGGCGCAAATGATCGAAGAGGACGACGTCGACTGGCGCCACGGCCGCGTGCCGATGTTCATCCACTTCGCCGGCGACGACGTGCTCGAGGTGGCCAAGAAGGCCTACCAGATGTACTTCAGCGAGAACGGCCTCGGCCTGCGCGCCTTCCGCAGCCTGGCGCGCTTCGAGAGCGAGGTGGTGCAGATGGGCCTGGGCCTGCTGCACGGCGACAGCGGCACGCGCGGCGCCATGACCACCGGCGGCACTGAGAGCATCTTCCTGGCCGTGAAGGCGGCGCGCGACATCGCGCTGGCGCGCAAGCCGATGTCCGGCCGCCCGCAGATCGTGATGGCGCGCAGCGCCCACCCGGCTTTCGACAAGGCCGCGCACTTCATGGGCCTGGAGCCGGTGCGCACGCCGCTGCAGGCCGACTACCGGGCCGACCCGGAGGCCATCGCCGCGGCCCTCACACCGCGCACGGTATTGGTGGTGGGCTCGGTGCCGGCCTATCCGCACGGCGTCATCGACCCCATCGGCGACATCGCCGCGCTGGCGCAGTCACGCGGGTTGTGGATGCACGTCGACGCCTGCGTCGGCGGCTACATCGCGCCTTTCGCCCGGCAGCTCGGCGCCGACGTCCCCGACTGGGATTTCGCCGTGCCCGGCGTCACCTCGATCTCGGCCGACCTGCACAAGTACGGCTACTCGGCCAAGGGCTCCTCGACGCTGTTCTTCCGCGATGCCGAGTCCTTCGCCGGCATGGGATGGAGCTTCGACAACTGGCCGCGCGGCCAGTACTTCACCAACACCCTGGTCGGCACGCGCGCCGGCGGCGCCATCGCGGCGGCCTGGGCGGTGATGAAGTACCTCGGGCAGGACGGCTACGTTCGCGTCACCGAGCGCGTGCTGGCCACACGGCGGGCCTACGAAGGCGGCGCGGCCCGGCTGGGGCTCCCGACGCTGGGCAACCCCCAGCTGTCGATCCTGGCCTACGGCTGCCCCGATCGCGACCTGGCGGCGGTGACCCGCGCGATGACGGCGCGCGGCTGGGTGATGGGCAACGTGACAGAACCGCCAGGCATGCACCACATGCTCAACCTGACCCACGAGCCGGTCGCCGGGCAGTACTTCGCCGACCTCGAAGAGGCGCTGGCCGCCGCGCCGCCCGTCGGGGCCGGCAGCGCACAGAAGCTCGAGGCGCGCTACTGAATGCGTCGCTGACCCCGCTTCAGCCCGAACTGCGGAAGTACTTCGGCAGCGGTGCGCCGCAGTCGCGGCAGAACTTGGCCGAAGGCAGGTGGCCTTCGCTGAGGCAGGCCTGGCAGCTGCGCGTGGTGGGCGGCATGCCGGCGTGCATGCGCATGGCCGTGAACTCGGCGCTGACGATGCCGGTGGGCACGGCCAGCGTGCCCCAGCCGATGAGCATCATCAGCGACGAGATGAAGCGCCCCAGGCCGGTCTTGGGGGCCAGGTCGCCGTAGCCCACCGTGGTCATGGTCGAGACGGCCCAGTAGATCGACACGGGGATGTTGGTGAAGCCGTTCTGCGGCCCTTCCACCACGTACATCAGCGAGCCCATCACCACCACCACCAGCAGCACGAAACTCAGGAAGACCAGGATCTTGCGGCGGCTGGCCGCCAGGGCGCGGCCCAGCGCCGCGTACTCGTCGACGTAGGCGGCCAGCCTGAGCAGGCGGAAGATGCGCAGCAGCCGCAGCAGGCGCACCGACAGCAGCGCTTCCAGACCGGGAAAGAACAGCGCGGCCCAGCTCGGCAGGATGGCCAGCAGGTCGATCACGCCGAAGGCGCTGGTCGCATAGCGCGAGGGCCTTCGCACGCAGATCAGCCGGGCGATGTATTCGACCGTGAAGGCCACGGTGAAGATCCATTCCAGCACGCCCAGCACCGTGCCCCAGCGCGCGTTGATCTGCTCGAAGCTGTCGAGCATGACGACGGCGGCGCTGCCCAGGATCATCCACACCAGGGCCAGGTCGAAGCTGCGGCCGGCGCGCGTGTCGGCCTCGAAGATGACGGTGTACAGCCGCAGTCGCCAGCCGCCGAGCGGGCGGCCGAATCGCTCGGCAGCGTCGGTGGGCAAGGGACTCACGGGCAGGTCGGGGCGGTGTGGCCCCGAAGTCTAAGCGGCCGCGCTGCGGCCAACGGCCGTCGAGGCACTTCAGAATGCCGGACCGGCGCCGTCTCGGGACCGGCTCCGACCCGCAACCCCTGGAGGGCTTCATGCCATCGACCATCCCTTCGACTGCGTTCAGGACGATCCCCCTGGCGGCCCTGCTGCTGGCCGCCGGCTGCACCGCGCCGCCGGCGGCCGCACCGAGCCCGACCGTGCCGACCGTGCCGACCGTGCCGACCGTGCCGACCTTGCGCCTGGGCACCGAGGCAGAACTCGCACGTGCCGCGGGCGTCGAGCGTCTGGAGGCCTTCTGGACGGCGCGCGGACGCGCCGGCAGCTTCCAGGGCGCCGGAGGCCTGACGCTGCGCACCATGACCTTCCTGCAGGCCGACCGGGCCGCCGAGAAGGGTGCCATCGTCATCTCGTCGGGCCGCACCGAGAGCATGATCAAGTACAAGGAACTGGTTCACGACCTGTGGCTCAACGGCTGGTCGGTCTACATCCACGACCACCGCGGCCAGGGCCTGTCGGCGCGCGAGCCCGCGGTGGCCGACGCCCCGATGAAGGGCCACGTCGAACGTTTCGGCGACTATGTCGACGACCTGCGCAGCTTCGTGCGGGGCCCGGTCGCGTCCGGCGGGCACCGCAACGTCTTCCTGCTGGCGCACTCGATGGGCGGGGCCATCTCGGCGCTGCTGCTGCAGGCCGAAGGCCCGCCGCTGTTCCGCGCTGCGGCCATGAGTTCGCCCATGCTGCGCATCAAGGGCCTGGCCGGGCTGCCGGCCGACCTGCTGAGCTGCCGCATCGGCGCTGGCGAGACCAGGATCGGTCATGCCACCGACTACGTCATCGGCGGCAAGGGCTACGTGGCGCCACCCTTCGAAGGCAACAACCTCACCGGCAGCCGCGTGCGCTACGACTGGGTGCTGGCGCAGGACGCGGCCCACCCGCAGACGCGGCTGGGCAGCCCCACCTACGGCTGGCTGGCGCAGTCCTGCGAGGCGGCCCTGCAGGCGCGCTCACGGGGTGAACGCGTCAGGACGCCGGTGCTGGTGATGCAGGCCGGCAGCGACGGCATCGTGCACAACAGCGGCGGCGAGGAATTCTGCGACGGTGTGCGCAAGACCCAGCCGGCTCGGGGCTGCGACGGACGCGGCGGCGGGCCGGTGGTCGTGCCGGGCGCGCAGCACGAGCTTTTCATCGAGACCGACGACAAGCGCGACGAGGTGCTGCGTCGCACCCTGGCCTTCTTCGAGGCGCACCGGCTGCCTTGAGCGACGACTGCCGCGTAGGGCGCCGGTTTGGTTGCTCTGGCGCGCAAGGGCCGACAAGCACTTGGCGAGGGCGGCGCCACGGGGTCGGTCGAAGGTGCACCATGCACCACGGAGCTGCTGCTGGACATGGGTTGCCTTACGCGCCCGCTGCTCGACGGCACCCAGCCCTTCGACGCCGAATGCGAAGCCGCCGCCCGCGTGCAGCGCCGGTTGCTGGACACCGGCGGACTGCTGACGCCCGACGCGCGGCTGATGGTGCTGAAGCTGCTGTTGGGCTACCGCGGACAGCAACTGGCTCCCGGGCCGATCGAGCAGTTGATCGCCATCGGCCATGAGCTGGCGGCAGCACCGAAGACCTGGCGCCCGGTTCGGCGGCCGATGCGCTTTGCCGCCATGCGCTGCAGGCCTGCGCCGCGCTGCGTTACTCGCGCTTCCTGCGACCCTTGCCGACGCTGGCGGCGCGGCTGGTGGAACGGGGCCTCGCCCTGGGCGTGGAAGTGGACTTCCTGCGCGCCGTGGTGCACGAACGCCGGCTGCAACCCGTCGCCCGCCGCCGCGGCGGCCCTGGCGCTGTACCGCGCGCCACTTCTGGGCGCGGAGCCGCTGCGCGGCCTGCTGCACACGGCGAGAGGCCGGCTGGCGATGGTGCACGAAGCCCTGGTCCTGGCGCAGGCCCAGCGATTCCTGGCCACGGCCGCGGTCGAGCAGGCGCTGGTCACCCTTCAGCAGGCCCTGCTGCAGGACCCTCTGCAGGAACCGCTGCACCGGCTGCTGATGCAGGCGCACCTGCAGCGGGGCGAACGCGCCGAGGCGCTGTGCGCCTACCGTCGTCTGCAGGGCCTGCTGGCGGCACATGCCGGCCCGCAGCCGGCCGAGTCAACCCAGGCGCTGGCCCGTGCCTCCGGGTTGCTGGCGTAGTCCCCGGCCGCCCTCAAGCCAGGCGCTGCGCGGGTTCAGCGGCAGCGGGTTGCAGCCCCCTCCCTGGCCCCGAACGACGGGCACCCATCCCAAGGCGCCTGCGGACCTGCGGGGTCAGCCCTGCCAGCAACACCAACCCGCACAAGGCCAGGGTCGACGGCTCGGGCACGGTGGCTGTGCGCGACACCTGGACATCCAGCCTGAACCAGGACTGCCCCGCCGAGATCGGAGTGGCGAACTTCGGAGTCACCAGCGTGATGGCGTTGTTGATGAAACTCATGGTGTAGTCCGACGCTGCGGGGCCCGTGAAGACGGTGATGGTCACATCGGTGACGCTCCCCGGCGGATCGATCCAGTCGAGGTCGGTCAAGTCCATCTCGAAGCTGTGCATCCCCTGCCAATTGCTTCGGCTGCTGAACAGGACAGAGAAGGCACCGAAGTCCACATCGAGGACGTTGCCGACCTGGAACTCGACGCCCGAGCCAACAACGGCATTCTGTGGGCCGAAGGATCCCCCAGTTTCGGGAGCCGTCATCCCGAACGTCACCCCGTCGCCAACGAGGCTTGCGCTAGCGCGAGGAACCAGCGAGGCGGACAGGACAGCGGACAGAAGCAGGACGTACCAACGCATGGGAACCCTCCAGTTCAGTGGGCGCTCGACAACTCACAAGGCCCCATCAGCGGCCGAGCGCGCTGTGGGCCGGGAAACCGCCGGCACGGCGAAGATCGCCTTGGGTCGTCCGTGCCTGCAGGCGGCAGGCTGCTGGCGCGGCCGACTCGCGTCCTCACCGGCGAAACCGGACGAGGCCCGGTCCGCACACCGCAGCCCACGGCCCCCTGCGCCTGCGCTCCGGGCCCGCCACACGGCCCCGGGGTGACAGAGGCACCACTCGCGCGGCACAGCGGGGTTCGCTTCCGAGCCATGGATCTACGCGTCGATGCGGTTGAACATGCGGACGATGTTGCAGCAGGCCGCCCGCCCCTGCGCCAACGGATCGCCAACCGGAGCCGGATCGGCCCACCCTCAAACCGGGGGGGGAGGGGGGGCGGGTCGGCAGCACGGTCGAGCATGCCGCCATGGCCGGCAGACTCGCGATGGCCGTTCACCCGCGGCGCCGGGTCGGTCTAACCATGGGACGCGATGCAGAGGGATCTTCGGTACTGACCGTCCGGCGAGGCGCGCTGGCGCGGCAGCGATCGTTGTCATCCGGCGTGGGCTGCACCTGCGGGGGCCGGCCCGCGCACGTCAATGCGGCCAGAGCGAACCGGCGATCAGCGGTCGGTACTGCGGCAGGCCTCTCGCCCGCCGGTCGCCAGGTCGCTGTCCAGCGCCTCGTCCAGCAGGCTCTTCTGTTCGGCGTCGTCGACGTCGCTCTTTGCCGTGAACTGAAGTCGCCACAGGACCGCGTTCTCGTGCGGGCGCCTGTCGATGACCGCCTGCTTGAACGCAAGCTCGGCGCGCGAGGCCCGCAGTGCTTGGCGCAGTGGCTCCGGATCCAGCGTGTCGAGGTCTTCGGCGATCACGCTCTGACGTCGTGCTCAGCCTCTCGCATGGAGGCCATCGGCACAGGCCGCAACGGACGCACTACAGCACCTTGATCACGCCAGCCTCGCCGATCCGCTGCCAGGGCAGGCCCAGCACCAGGGCGTCGAACTGAGCCTGGCTCAGTGTGAGCGTCTCGCCTGCGCCTCGGCGCCAGACGGACTTGCCGCTGCTCGATCAACGTGCTGCCAGCCACGGCCGATGCCTGCGTGAACGAGCACCTTCATGCGATTGGCACGCCGATTGGAGAAGAGGTAGGCATGGTGTGGGCGTGCTGCGCCGAACACGGTGACCACTCGAGCCAGTGCCGCTTCGGTGCCGGCGCGCATTTCCAGGGGCTCCACCGCCATGCACACCGCTTCAACGTTGATCATGAGCGCCGATCACAGAAGCAGTTCACGCCTCCAGGCGGCGAATCCGCTGCGGCCGACACCCGCCAGGTCACCCTCATCGTCACCGCACCACGGCGCAGCTCGACCTCGATGTCGCAGCAAGCGGGACGCTCCATCGCAGGCTGCGGCGCGATGGCGACCGCCACGAACTCGCGCGCCATTTGTCGCCAACGGTGCGCGACGTTGGCATTGAGGCCGCGCGACGTCGCCATCTGGGCCACTGACGCGCCCGGCGGGTCGCACTCCGCCCTCACCTCGGCCTTGAGCTCTTCGGTGTACCGCCGCCGCACTGCCGCCTTGTCGCTTGCCATGGTGTCCACGTAAGGGTTACGTGGACACGATCCTGGAGGGGCGACGCGTCTCATTCAAGATGGGTTTGCAGGACGCTTACCGCGCACCTGAGTTCGTGCTCGACCGGTCGACCGGCGGCTATCCGGCAACGAAGTCAGGGGCATCGAATGGCTTTGTGGGTCGGGAGCACGCCGAGGCAAACGCCGTTGGCTCGCCGAAAAGCTGTCGTCGCTCGCGCCGCAGATTCACAAGCAGGCCAGCCGAGGTGACATCGCTGGGATCACGCCCCACGTGGTTGCAGTCCCGCCCTTGGACCCCATCGGCATGCGTGGTCAGGTCAGTCGCAGGAACGAGCGCCCGCCAGTCGCCATCTTGTGGCGCGAGTCGCAACGAATTCGGCGGCCTACGTGCCGCGCGGCCGTAGCCCGCGGCGGTTTCTCGCTTTCGGATGTCCTGCATCAGAGCGGACGGGGTCTTGATTTGCCTGCGCCGTGCGCGGCAGCGTACGCTCGGGCCATGTCACCTGGAGATGCACGATGAAGATCCTCTTGCCCGTCGACGGCTCGGCCGCCTCGCTGTCGGCTGTCCAGCACGTGCTGGCCTGCGTGCGTGCAGGCCTGCAGGCGAGTTTCGTGGTGGCCAACGTGCAGGAACCGGCGTCGCTGTACGAAGTGGTCGTGGCGCACGATCCGGCCGTGCTGGACGACGTGCGCGCCGCCGCGGGCGCCGACCTGATGCGCGCTGCCGAAGCGCTGCTGGAAGCAGCGGGTCAGCAGTTCGAAAGCGAGGTCGCCAGCGGCGACCCCGGTCACGTGCTGCTGGAACTCATCGAGAGCTACGCGTGCGACGCCGTGGTGATGGGCGCGGCCGAAGACGAGATCGAAGGCCCCGTCGGCGCCGTGGCGCGTGCGCTGCTGGAACGCAGCCCGGTGCCGGTGACGCTGGTGCGGGAACCCGGCGCCGTCGAGCCCGGCGCGGTGCCTTGATCGCCTTCGAGCCCTGATGCTCAGCCCGGTTGCGGCAGCGGTGGTGTGCCGCCGCTGGGCCGCCACCAGGCGAAGGCGATCTGCACCAGCCCGGCCGACAGGCCCAGCGCGACGCCGGCCTTCCAGGCCATGTCGTAGGAGCCCGCCATGTCGAAGATGAGGCCCCCGCCCAGCGCACCGGCGAAGCTGCCGAACTGGTGGCACACGAAGGCCACCCCGCCCAGCATGGCCTGCCAGCGCAGGCCGAAGGTATCGGCGATCCAGCCGGACACCAGCGGCGCCACGCCCAGCCACAGAAAGCCCATGACGCCGGCGAAGAGCAGGGTGCTCTGCGGCGTGGGCTGCGCCATGAAGTACCAGGCCAGGGCCAGCGATCGTGACACGTAGATGCCGCCCAGCAGCACCTGCTTGTTCCAGCGCCCGCCGGCCCAGCCGAAGAACAGGCAGCCCAGCACGTTGAAGGCGCCGATCATGCCCAGCGCCTGCGCGCTGAGCATGGGGTCCATGCCGCAGAGGTCCAGGTAGGAGGGCAGGTGGGTGGTGAGGAAGACCAGCTGCATGCCGCAGACGAAATAGGCCAGCGCCATCACCACGAACAGCGGGTTGCGCATCGCCGTGCCCAGGGCCGCGCCAGCGGTGTCGCCGATGCCGGCCTTGGGCGGGATGGGCAGCTCGTCGACCTTGCCGGCCTTCCATGCCGCCGGCACCATCAGCAGGGCCAGCACGACGAAGCCCCAGACGCCGATGCGCCAGCCATGCTCCTGTGCCAGCGTCTGTCCCAGCGGGGCGGCCAGCATGGCGCCCAGCGAGCCTGCGGCCGAGACGATGCCCAGCACGGTGCTGCGCACGGCCACCGGCACCGGGCGCGAGACGGCGGCCAGTGCCAGCGCGCTGCCGTTGCAGGCCATCGCCGCGCCGATGGCCAGGCCCGCGCCCAGGATCACCGACACCAGCCCGCTGGCCGTGGCCAGCAGCACCAGGCCCAGGATGTAGAGCAGCGCGCCGCCCACCATCAGCCGGCGCATGCCCAGGCGCACGGCCCAGGCACCGGCCAGCGGCTGCCCAGGTGAGGTTCTGCACGGCGATGGCCAGCGTGAAGTCGGACACCGAGATGCCGGTGTCCTTGGTCAGCGGCGGCATGAAGATGCCCAGGCTTTGCCGCAGGCCCATGGCCAGGCTGAGCATCACCGACGCACCGATCAGGATGGGCAGGCCGGGGCGCAGCGTTCTGTACAGGGACATGCAGCGACTCTATCGCCCCGGGGGGCGGTGTTTTCGCCCACTGCGTCTGCAGCCTTGCCTCGTGCTCACTGGTACTTCCGGCCGAGCGCCAGCAGTGCCGGCGTGCCGAGCGTCTTGTTGAGCCCGTCGAAGTCCAGCATGCGCTCGCGCCAGGGCACCGTGCTCTGGTGCTGGTGCAGGCTGGCGTAGTAGCCCTGCAGCGTGTGCGCCACGGCGCGCGCGGTGCCGCCGGGAAAGATGACGATGCGGAAGCCGCGCGCACCCAGTTCGGCGGCCGACTGCACCGGGGTCTTGCCGCCCTCGACCATGTTGGCCAGCAGCGGCACGCGCTGCGCGAAGCGCGTGCAGGCCGTGTCCATCTGCTCGGGTGAGCGCAGGGCCTCGATGAAGAGGGCGTCGACGCCGCATTCCAGGTAGGCCTCGGCGCGCTCCAGCGCCGTGGCCAGGCCTTCCACGGCCACCGCGTCGGTGCGCGCCAGGATCAGCGTCTGTTCGCTCTGCCTTGCGTCGAGCGCGGCGCGCAGCTTGCCGCACATCTCGGCGGTGGGCACCACGCCCTTGCCGTCGAGATGGCCGCATCGCTTGGGAAAGGTCTGGTCCTCGAGCTGGATCATCGCGGCACCCGCGCGCTCGAAGCCGCGCACCGTGCGCTGCACGTTCAGCGCATTGCCGAAGCCGGTGTCGGCGTCGACGATCACCGGCACGCGCACGCGGTCGGTGATGAGCGCCAGCGTCTGCTCCACCTCGCTGAAGGTCGTCAGGCCGATGTCGCTGCGGCCCAGCCGTGTGTAGGCGATGCTGGCGCCGCTGAGGTACAGCGCCTCGAAGCCGGCCTGCTCGGCCAGCAGCGCCGACAGCGCGTCGTAGATGCCGGGGGCCAGCAGCGGGCGCGGCTCGGCCAGGCGGGTCTTGAGCGAGACGGTGGGCGTCATGTCGTGAGGCCTTCTTCCTGCAACTGTGCGGCCAGCGTGCCGGCCGCGATGGCGCCGCCGGCGATGGCGCTGAGCAGGCCGTTGCCCGACAGGTAGCCCCACACCGCGTTGCCCGACACCCCGCGTGCCGCGCCGCCGGCGGCCAGCAGGTTGGGCAGGGGGCTGCCGTCGGCGCGCCGCACGCGGCAGCCGGCATCGATGTCCAGACCACCCTGCGTGTGGAACAGCGCACCGGTGACGCGGATGGCGCAGAAGGGCGCCTGCAGCCGCGTGCCGGCCAGCGTGCGGCCGAGCGTGTCGGCGTCGCAGCCGATGACCGGGGCCAGCGCGGCCACGTCGTCGGCGTGGCGCACGGCACCGGCCGCCTCGGCGGCCACGAAGTCCGGAAAGCCGCGACCCAGCGCGAGCAGCCGTGCATCGAAGACGTTCCAGGCCGTGCCGCCGGGCTGCGCCAGCACCTGCACCGAGGCCTCGCTGTAGCCGGCGGTCTCGTCGTGGAAGCGTTCGC
>LNFM01012212.1_pt1 | contig 11358 bp, 6 predicted proteins | sample 596031 | NCBI WGS metagenome assembly LNFM01 (sample SAMN04254537, study PRJNA301005) | activated carbon metagenome | isolation source: dual media filters at the Ann Arbor, Michigan drinking water treatment plant | place: USA: Ann Arbor | reverse complement strand
GGCGCGCGCCAGGGCCTGCTGATGGTGCCGGCACGTTTTGCGCAGGCGTTGTCGCCCTGGCTGTTCGGCCTGGCGCTGGACCGCTTCGGCGCTGGCGCGCTGTGGTTTTCAGCGGCACTGGGCGCGCTGGCTTTCTTGGCCTTGATGGCGTTGCGTGACAAAGCGACCGTGCGCCCCTGAAACGTTCAGCCCAGCCACTTCTGCAAAAACTGCGCACTGCCGAGCGTCGGGTCGAGCTGATAGCCTGCAAACCCGATGCGTTCATACAACTTGATCGCGGGCGTGTTGCCCTGCAGCACCTCCAGCGTGAGCTTGCAGGCGCCGCGTTCGCGGGCGATGGCCTCGACCTCGGCCAGCATCAGCTCACCGACGCGGCGGCCGCGGTGGCTGGCCAGCACCACCACGTCGTGCACATTGACCAGCGGGCGGCAGGCGAAAGTGGAAAAGCCCTCGATGCCATTGACCAGCCCGACCGGCTGGGTGCCGTCGAAGGCCAGCACACTGAAGGCCTGCGGCCGTGCGGCCAGTTCCCGCACCAGATGGGTTTTGGCAAAGTCGCTGAGCGGGTGGCCGCCGCCGGCCGGGTCGCGCGCGTAGGCATCGAGCAAATCCACGAGTGCCTGGGCGTCCCCCGCATGCTGGTAGTCGGCGCGAAGGATCTGGAGTGCTGTGGCGGCAGGCTGGGTCACGGGTGTTTCGCTGGAGTGGGCTGGAAGCGGGATTTTACGGGCGGCACCGGCAGCCGCTTGCCATGTATACATCAAACAGGGCCCCAGCCCCTGCAGGACAAGGGCGAGCAGCTATTAAATTCATAGCTGACGACGCCGGCCTTGGGCGGCGGGTTGTGGCATGGACCTGCAGCCGGCTCTTTACCGGAGGTTTACCCTCGGCTGTCAACCGCTACACCTGCCGCTGAAAGCTTGCAGTGATAATTCCTGACAGGGGATGGCAAGACCTGCGCGCGGCAAGCCGCGGCGCTCGGGGCGTCTCCCGGCCACAATAAAAAAATGCTGTTGAACAGCGGCAACAAGGACAGCTGATGGATCCAGAATTTGACGCGCCGCCTCCCGGCACGCCCACCCCACCCCGCCCGCGCATGAGCCGCCGCACCCGGCTGGCCGGCAGCCTGATCGCGCTGTTGGCCCTGGGCGGCATGGGCTGGCTGGCCTGGCATTACACCCGTCCCGCCACCGAAACCAGCGCCGGGCCGGGCGGCGCGCGGCGCGGCGCGCCGGCCACCACGGTGGGTGTTGCCACCGCCGAGCAGGCCAGCATTCCCATCGTGCTCGATGCGCTGGGCACGGTGACGCCACAGGCCAGCGTGCGCGTGCGCCCGCAGGTCAGCGGCGTGCTGCAGAAAGTGCTGTTCAAGGAAGGCCAGATGGTCAAGGCCGGCGAGCTGCTGGCCACCATAGACCCGCGCCAGTTCGAACTCGCGCTGCAGCAGGCCGCCGGCCAGCGCCAGCGCGATGAAGCGCAACTCGACAGCGCGCGCGTGACTTTGCAGCGCTTCCAGACCCTGCTCAGCCAGGACTCGATTGCGCGCCAGGAGGTCGACTCGCAGGCCGCGCTGGTCAAGCAGCTCGAAGGCACGGTGGTGATCAACCGCGCCAACGAAGGCGCGGCGCGCCTGAACCTCGGCTACACCCGCGTGGTGGCGCCGGTCTCGGGCCGGGTCGGCCTGCGCGCGGTGGACATCGGCAATGTGGTCAGCCCCAGCGATGCCAACGGCATTGCGCTGATCACCCAGGTCACACCCATCGATGTGGTGTTTGCGATCCCGCAGGACCAGGTCGGCGAGCTGCAGCAGACCGCGGCCTCGGGCGCGCCCATGAAAGTCACGGCGCTGGACCGCACCCGGAGCACCGTGCTGGACACCGGCGTGTTTGCCTCGCTGGACAACCAGGTCGACACCACCACCGGCACCGTCAAGGCCAAGGCGCGTTTTGCCAACAGCAAACTCACGCTGTTTCCCAGCCAGTTCGTCAATGTAAGGGTCGAGGTGCGCACGATTGACAACGCCGTCGTGGTGCCGGTGACGGCGCTGCGCCTGGGCGCCAGCGGCGACTATGTGTACGTGCTCAACGGCGCCGAACGCACCGTCAGCCTGCGGCTGGTCAAGCGCGGGCCGGCGACAGTGGACAAGGTGGTCATCGCCTCCGGCCTGAAAGCCGGCGAACGCGTGATCACCGAAGGCGCCGACCGGCTGAAAGACGGCGCGCGGGTGGTGTTGCCGGGCGATGCACCGGGCGCAGGCGGCGCAGGCCGGCAGGGCCGCCGTCCACAGGGCGCCGCCTCGGCACCGCGCGGCAGCGAAACCGGCGCACCGGCGCCGCAGGGCCGGGCATCTGCGGCCCCCGTCTCCGCAGCGCCTGTGCCTGCGACGCCGGTAGCCGTCGCCGCGCCGGCGCCTGCGCCGGTCACAGCCCCCGCCGCTGCGGCCACAGCCGGCCTGCCCACGCCCGAGCAGCGCCAGCGTTTCCTCGATCAGGTCAAGGACGAGCCGGAAGACCTGGCGCGCCGCAAGTCGCTGCTGGCCAAAATCGACCAGGGTGACGCGGCCGCGCTGGCGCGCTGGCAGAAAATCCAGGAACGCCGGCGCACAGGCAACCAGGCGCCGGCACAGTGACGGGTCACAGGCACGCCCCCGCATGAGCCCGTCCAGTCCCTTTATCCTGCGGCCGGTCGCGACCTCGCTGCTGATGGTGGCCATCGTGCTGGCCGGCCTGCTCGGCTTCAAGTTTCTGCCGCTGTCGGCGCTGCCGCAGGTCGATTACCCGACCATCCAGGTCCAGACCCTGTACCCCGGCGCCAGCCCCGAGGTGATGGCGCAAACCGTGACCGCGCCGCTGGAGCGCCAGTTCGGCCAGATGGCCGGGCTGCAGCGGCTGAGCTCGACCAGCGCGGCCGGTGTCTCCATCGTCACGCTGCAGTTCGGCCTGGGCCTGGCGCTGGACGTGGCCGAGCAGCAGGTGCAGGCGGCCATCAATGCCGGCGGCTCGCTGCTGCCGGCCGACCTGCCGGCGCCGCCGGTCTATGCCAAGGTGAATCCGGCCGACGCACCGGTGCTGACCCTGGCCATCACATCGGACAGCCTGCCGCTGACCGAGGTGCAGAACATCGTCAACACCCGGCTGGCGCTCAAGATCAGCCAGGTCAGCGGCGTCGGCCTGGTCTCGCTGAGCGGCGGCCAGCGCCCGGCCGTGCGCATCCAGGCCGACACGCGCGCCCTCGCCTCCTACGGCCTCGGGCTCGATTCGCTGCGCACCGCCATCGGCGCGGCCAACGCGAATGCCGCCAAGGGCAGCATCGACGGGCCGACACGCTCCTACACCATCAACTCCAACGACCAGCTGCTGGCCGCAGCCGATTACCAGAACCTGATCATTGCTTTCCGCAACGGCGCGGCCGTGCGCGTGAAGGATGTGGCCCAGGTGGTGGACAGCGCCGAAAACATCAAGCTCGGCGCGTGGAGCGGCCTGAAACCGGCGATCATTTTGAACGTGCAGCGCCAGCCCGGCGCCAACGTGATTGCCACGGTGGACGCGATCAAGGCGCGCCTGCCCGAGTTGCAGGCCGGCCTGCCGACGGCCATGCAGGTCGACATCCTGAGCGACCGCACCACCGGCATACGCGCCTCGGTGCTGCATGTGGAGATCGAGCTGCTGCTGGCCGTGGTGATGGTGGTGCTGGTGATATTTGCCTTCCTGCGCAACATCCGCGCCACCGTGATCGCCAGCCTGGCCGTTCCGATTTCGCTGATCGGTACCTGCGGGGCCATGTATCTGCTCGGCTACAGCCTGAACAACCTGAGCCTGATGGCGTTGACGATTGCCACCGGTTTTGTGGTCGACGACGCGATCGTGATGATTGAAAACATCTCGCGTTACATCGAAAAAGGCGAAGCGCCCATGGCCGCCGCGCTCAAGGGCGCGCAGCAGATCGGCTTTACCATCATTTCGCTGACGGTCTCGCTGATCGCGGTGCTGATCCCGCTGCTGTTCATGGGCGATGTGGTCGGGCGCCTGTTCCGCGAGTTCGCGATCACGCTGGCCATCACCATCCTGATCTCGGCCGTGGTGTCTCTGACCCTGGTACCCATGATGTCGGCCAGATGGCTCAAGCACACACCGGAAACCGCCAACAGCCCGACCGGTGCGCGGCTGGAGAAATTTTTTGACGACGTGATCACGCGTTACGACCGGTCGCTGACCTGGGTGATGCGGCACCAGGGCGCGACCCTGCTGGTGGCGCTGGCCACGCTGGTGCTGACGGTGCTGCTCTACCTGGTGATTCCCAAGGGCCTGTTCCCGACGCAGGACACCGGCCAGTTGCAGGCACGCATCGAGACCTCGCAGTCGGTGTCCTATGCACGCATGGCCGAGCTGCAGCAGGCCGCGGCGCGGGCCATCCTGGAAGACCCCGATGTCGAGACCCTGAGCTCCTTCATCGGTGTGGACGCCGCCAACAACACCATGCTGCACACCGGCCGCATGCTGATCAACCTCAAAAGCAGCCGCAGCGGCAGCCAGCAGGAGACCATGGACCGGCTGCAGCGCCGCGCCGGCGAGGTGGCGGGTGTCACGCTCTACCTGCAGCCAACGCAGGACCTGACCATCGACGCCGAAACCGGTCCGACGCAGTATCGCGTGTCCATCGAGGGCTCGGACACCGCCACCGTGGCGCTGTGGGCCAACAAGCTGGCGCAACGCATGCAGGAGCTGCCGGCGCTGCGCAACATCTCGTCGGACGCCGGCGCCCAGGGCAGCTCGGCCTATATCAAGGTGGACCGCGACACCGCCTCGCGGGTCGGCGTCACGACCTCGTCGATCGACGACGCGCTCTACAGCGCCTTCGGCCAGCGCATCGTCTCGACAATTTTCACCGAGACCAACCAGTACCGCGTGATCCTCGAAGCCATGCCGGACCAGCTCACCACCGCGGCATCGCTCGGTAACCTGCCGCTGCGCACCGGCTCGGGCACGACCACGCCGCTCAACAGCATCGCCAGCATCATCGAGCAGCCGGCGCCGCTGCAGATCACGCGGGTGGCGCAGTACCCGGCAACGACGCTGGGCTTTGACACCGCGCCCGGCGTGTCGCTGGGCAAGGCGGTGGACCAGGTCAAGCAGGCGGCCAAAGACATTGCCCTGCCGGCCAGCGTGACCGTGACTTTCCTCGGCGCCGCCGGCGCCTACCAGTCCTCGCTGTCCAGCCAGCTGTGGCTGATCCTGGCGGCGGTGATCTGCGTCTACATCGTGCTCGGCGTGTTGTATGAGAGTTATATCCACCCGCTGACGATTCTCTCGACCCTGCCCTCGGCCGGCGTGGGTGCGTTGCTGATGCTGATGATCAGCGGCTCCGACCTCGGCGTGATCGGCATCATCGGCATCATTTTGCTGATCGGCATCGTCAAGAAAAACGCCATCATGATGATCGACTTCGCGATCGACGCCGAAAGGAGCGAAGGCAAGTCGCCGCAGGAGGCCATCCACCAGGCCGCGCTGCTGCGCTTCCGGCCGATCCTGATGACAACCCTGGCCGCACTGTTCGCCGCCGTGCCGCTGATGCTGGGCTGGGGTGAAGGCGCAGAACTCCGTCGGCCGCTGGGCCTGTCCATCTTCGGCGGCCTGATCGTCAGCCAGGTGCTGACCCTGTTCACCACGCCGGTGATCTATCTGGCTTTCGATCGGATGGGCCAGAGGTTCAGGCGGAGGGCTTCGGTGTGAACGCCCTCCTGCTTCCGCAGGTTGTCATCCCGGACTTGATCCGGAATCCATCTCCTGCGACTCCTTCGTTGTGGCCTGCCAGCAAGCCGGGTCTCGCCCCGGCGGGCGAGGTACTTTTCTTTGTCTCGCCAAAGAAAAGTACCCAAAAGAAAGGCGACCCTACTGTCTGCGACCCCTCTTCGCTGTCGCTGCGAGGGGCAACCTGCGGTGCTCGGTCCAGCCGGGGCCGGGCTCGAACTCGCTTCGCTCAGACAATCGCCCGTCCTCATCCGTCTGGCCCTGCGCTCCTCGGCGCATACAGAAGGGGAGTGGGTTCGGAAGCGGGAGGACCGGATTCGGGTCGGGACTCGGGCTCCGGCGATGACGCGCAAAGCGCGTCATCGCCTCCCCGAATTGGTATTGGTATTTCTGCACCCCACCCGTCGGGCCGGGCCGAGGAGCGCAGCCGAAAACGGATCAGGGCGAGCGATTCTGAGCGAAGCGAGTCGAGCTCGACCCCGTTTTCGGCGAGCACCGCAGGTTGCCCCGGAGCGCAGCGCAGGGGACCCGGACCATCGGGTCGCCTTTTCTTTGGTGACTTTCTTTTGGCGAAGCAAAAGAAAGTTACTTGCCGCCGGGCAACCCCCGGCCAGCAGGCTCACCGGGCACAACCGACTCCTGGAACGACCACCAAGCGTCCGCCGGAGGCAAGGAAGTGAACCTCTCCGAGCCCTTCGTCCGCCGCCCGGTCGCCACCGTCCTGCTGACGGTCGGTCTGGCGCTGTCCGGCATCGGGGCCTTCTTCGTATTGCCGGTGTCGCCCTTGCCGCAGGTCGACTTTCCGGTGATCTCGGTCAGCGCCTCACTGCCGGGGGCCAGCCCGTCCACCATGGCCAGCAGCGTGGCGACGCCGCTGGAGCGGCGTCTCGGCACCATCGCGGGCGTCAACGAAATGACGTCCAACAGCAGCAACGGCTCGACCCGCGTCAGCCTGCAGTTTGAACTGAACCGCAACATCGATGCGGCGGCGCGCGAGGTGCAGGCCGCGATCAATGCCTCACGCGCCGACCTGCCGGCCACGCTGCGCAGCAACCCGACCTACCGCAAGGCCAATCCGGCGGCGGCGCCGGTCATCATCCTGGCGCTGACCTCCAAAACGCGTTCACCCGGCCAGATCTACGACGAGGTCTCCAACCTGATCCAGCAGAAGATCGCCCAGGTGGAAGGCGTCGGCGACGTGGAGCTCGGCGGTGGCTCGCTGCCTGCGGTGCGGGTGGACCTGCTGCCGTTTGCGCTGAACCGTTACGGCGTCAGCGCCGAAGACGTGCGCGCGGCACTGCAGGCTTCCAATGCGAACCGGCCCAAGGGCGCGATCGAGGGCAACGGTCAGCGCCTGCAGATTTATTCAGGCTCAGACACCGCCAGCGGCGGTCGCAAGGCCGCCGATTACCGCGACCTGATCGTCGCCTGGCGCAACAACGCGGCGATCCGGCTGAGCGACGTGGCCGAGGTCGTCGACGGGGTCGAGAACATCAACACCCTGGGCCTGTTCAACGGCGAGGCCGCGGTGATCGTGCTGGTCACGCGCCAGCCCGATGCCAATGTGATCGCCACGGTGGACGGCGTGCGCGCCCTGCTGCCCGAGCTGCAGGCGCAACTGCCGCAGGACGTGGTCCTGCACGTGGCGTCCGACAGCACCAACTCGATACGCGCCTCGCTGCATGAGATCGAGATCACGCTGCTGATCTCGATCGCGCTGGTGGTGCTGGTGGTCAGCGCCTTTTTGCGCAGCGCGCGCGCCACCGTCATCCCGGCGGTGGCCACCGTGGTGTCGCTGCTGGGCACCTTCGGCGTGATGTACTTCCTGGGTTTCAGCCTGAACAACCTGAGCCTGATGGCGCTGACCGTCGCCACCGGCTTCGTGGTCGACGATGCCATCGTGGTGCTGGAAAACACCAGCCGCCACATCGAGGCCGGCATGGAGCGTTTCAAGGCCGCGCTGCTCGGTGCGCGCGAGGTCGGTTTCACCGTGCTGTCGATCAGCCTGTCGCTGGTGGCGGTGTTCATCCCGCTGCTGTTCATGGGCGGCCAGGTCGGGCGGCTGTTCCGCGAGTTCGCGGTGACGCTGTCTGCGGCGGTGATGATCTCGCTGCTGATTTCGCTGACCACCACACCCATGATGTGCGCCTGGCTGCTCAAGCCGCAGGCGCAGGACAAGCCGCCGGGACGTCTTTCGCGCTGGTTCGACAAGGCCTTCAAGCGCGTGCACCGCGGTTACGAACTGAGCCTGGACTGGGCGCTGGCCAGCCGCGGCATCGTGATGCTGAGCCTGGTGGCGGTGATCGCGCTCAACGTCTACCTGTTTGTCTCGATTCCAAAAGGTTACTTTCCGCAGCAGGACACCGGCCAGATCAGCGGCGGCATACGCGCCGACCGCAGCATTTCCTTTCAGGCCATGCAGACCAAGCTCAAGGCCATCGTCGACATCATCCGCGCCGACCCGGCCGTCGACACGGTGGTCGGATTCACCGGCGGTTCGCGCGCCGGTGGTGGCTTCATGTTCATCAACCTCAAGCCGGTGGGCCAGCGCAGCGACAAGGGCCAGGCGGTGATCGCGCGGCTGCGGCCACAACTGGCGCAGATCACCGGCATCAGCATTTTTCTCAACCCGGTGCAGGACCTGCGCGGCGGCGGGCGCTCGAGCAATTCGACCTACCAGTACACGCTCAAGAGCGACAGTTCCTCGGAACTCAAGCTGTGGGCCACGCGGCTGGCCGAGCAGATGAAGCTGCAGCCCGAACTGACCGACGTGGACACCGACCAGCAGGAAAACGGCGTCGAAACCATGGTCACGGTCGACAAGGACAGCGCGGCGCGGCTGGGCATCAGCTCGCGCGACGTGGACAATGCCCTCTACAACGGCTTTGGCCAGCGCCAGGTCGCCACGATTTATGCCGACCTGAACCAGTACAAGGTGATCATGGGCGTGGCGCCGCGTTATATCCAGAGCCCGGAGTCGCTCAAGGACATCTACGTGCCGGCCCGCGGCGGCAGCGGCAGCACGCTGGCCAGCGCGGTACCGGGCGCCGCCGCCACGGTGGTCAATCCGGCGCTGCGCGACCCTTCATCCGGCCAGGCCCTGAGTTCGTCGCTGACCACCATGGTGCCCTTGTCGGCGATCGCGAAGTTCAGCGAAAACGCGACCGCGGCATCGATCAGCCACGAGGACGGTGAACTCTCGACCACGGTGTCCTTCAACCTGGCCGAAGGTGTGCCGCTGAGCGAGGCGCAGGATGCGGTCAAGCTGGCCGAGGCCCAGATCCGCCTGCCCAACCATGTGCGCGGCAACTTTGCGGGCACCGCGCTGAGCGCGCAACAGACGCAGCAGGAGCAGCCGCTGCTGATCCTGGCGGCGCTGATCGTGATCTACATCGTGCTGGGCATTCTTTACGAAAGCCTGATCCATCCGATCACCGTGTTGTCCACCCTGCCCTCGGCCGGCGTCGGCGCGGTGCTGGCGCTGCTGATGTTCAAGATGGAGTTTTCCATCATCGCGCTGATCGGGGTGTTCCTGCTGATCGGCATTGTCAAGAAAAACGCCATCATGATCATCGACTTCGCGATCGAGGCCGAGCGTTCGCGCGGGCTGTCCGCGGTCGATGCGGTGCGCGAGGCCTGCCTGCTGCGTTTCCGGCCCATCCTGATGACCACGCTGGCCGCCATCCTGGGCGCCCTGCCGCTGGCCATCGGTTTCGGCGAAGGCGCCGAGTTGCGCCGGCCGCTGGGCATTTCCATCATCGGCGGGCTGATCGCCAGCCAGTTGCTCACCCTGCTGACCACGCCGGTGGTGTATGTGTTGATGGACAAGCTGCGCCGCCGCGGCGCGTCCGAACACCATCTCAGCCGCCACCCTGATGACTCCAGCGCGCCGCCCCCGCACGCGCCGCTGCAACTGCAATGACCGCCATGACCTCACACCTGCCCTCGCGCTCGCCGCGCCACCTGTTCGCCCCGCTGCTGCTGGCCCTGCTGGCCGCCGGTTGTGCCGTCGGCCCCGAGTACCAGCGGCCGGCCAGCGCCGAAGTCGCCGCTTACAGGGAAGCCGGCGACTGGGTCAGCGCAGCGCCCGCCGACATGCTGGACCGCGGCCCGTGGTGGACGCTGTTTGGCGACCCGGTGCTCAACGACCTGGCGGCGCGCGTCGAAGTCTCCAACCAGAACGTCGCCATCGCCGTCGCCGCCTATGCGCAGGCGCGCGCGCTGGTGCGTGAGCAGCGCGCCTCGCTGTTCCCGCTGGTCACGCTCAACAGCGGCGCCTCGCGCTCGCGCAGCAGCGGCAACACCGCCACCGGCACCACCGGACGCGTTGGCAACAACTACCAGCTCAGCATAGGCGGCAGCTGGGAGCCCGATGTCTGGGGCCGTCTGGGACGCGCGGTCGATGGCGCCTCCGCCGGCGCACAGGCCAGCGCGGCCGACCTGGCCTCGGCCAAACTCTCGGCCCAGGGCGAACTCGCCGCCAACTATTTCGCGCTGCGCCAGACCGATGCGCAAAAGGTGTTGCTCGAAAGCACGCTGGAGGGGTTCCAGCGTTCTGTCGAGATCACGCAAAACCGTTACACCGCCGGCATCGTCGCCAAAACCGATGTGTTGCAGGCGCAGACACAACTGGCCAATGCCCAGGCCGACAACGCCGGCCTGGTGCGCCAGCGCGCCCAGCTGGAACACGCGATCGCGGTGCTGGTCGGCGAGGCGCCGGGCAACTTCTCGCTGGCGCCGGTCGCCTGGAAGCCTTCCGTGCCCGACATTCCGGTGGGTGTGCCGTCCACGCTGCTGCAGCGCCGGCCCGACATCGCCGCCGCCGAACGCCGCGTGGCTTCGGCCAACGAGCAGATCGGTATTGCCAAAAGCGCTTATTACCCGAACATCTCGCTGAGCGCATCGGCCGGCACCGGCGCCAGCCGCATCCCGGACCTGTTCTCCGCACCCAGCCTGATCTGGTCGCTGGGCCTGTCGGCGGCGCAGCTGATTTTTGACGCCGGCACCACCAGCGCCCGCGTGGACGGCGCCACCGCGTCTTATGACCAGGCCGTGGCGCGTTACCGCCAGACCGTGCTGGTGGCCTTCCAGGACGTGGAAGACCAGCTCGCCGCGACCCGTGTGCTGCAGGTGCAGCAGGAGCTGCGGCGCCAGGCCTCCGAAGCCGCCGACCAGGTCGAGCAGCAGGTGCTCAACCGCTACCGCGCCGGCCAGGTCGGCTACACCGAAGTGATCGCCGCCCAGGCCACAGCCCTGAGCGCCCGCCGCGCGCTGGTGCAGGCCATGGCGGACCGCCAGACCACCGCGGTGGCGCTGATCCAGTCTCTCGGTGGCGGCTGGCAGGCGCCGCAACCTTGAAGTTGCTCCTTTTTTGATAGCTGCCAGCCCTTGCCGGACATGGGCTGAAGGCCGATTTCGCACATAAATCGGCGCTGCCTGACTCGCTCGATGCGCGCCGGGACAGGGATCATCTTTGACTCAAAGGCCGGAGGTCTGCCTGCTAGCCGGGTCTCGCCCCGGCGGGCGAGGCACTTTTCTTTGCGTCGCCAAATAAAAGTACCCAAAAGAAAGGCGACCCGATGGTCCGGGTCCCTCCGCTTCGCTGCGGGCA
>LNFM01012210.1_pt1 | contig 11361 bp, 8 predicted proteins | sample 596031 | NCBI WGS metagenome assembly LNFM01 (sample SAMN04254537, study PRJNA301005) | activated carbon metagenome | isolation source: dual media filters at the Ann Arbor, Michigan drinking water treatment plant | place: USA: Ann Arbor | reverse complement strand
GGTGTGCGGCTCGTTGCTGGTGTTCCTGCTTGCGGGCTGGGCCGGGACGTCGCTTTACACCGTGGGCGGACATGGCGAGGGCCATGGCGAAGAGGTTGCGCAGGCCTATGTGATCGAGACCGGGGCCGAAGAACCGGCGGAAGCCGCCGAAGAAGGGCCGGACTTCGCGACCGTGCTGGCCTCAGCTGACGCGGGCGCTGGCGAGGCGGTGTTCAAGAAGTGCCAGTCGTGCCACAAGCTGGATGGCAGCGATGGCGTTGGCCCGCACCTGAACGGTGTCGTCGACCGTGCCAAGGCGGCGTCTGCGGGCTATGCCTATTCCGAGGCGCTGGCGGCGCTGACGGCGGAAAGCTGGACGCCGGAGAACCTGAACGGGTTCCTGGAAAACCCGAAAGGCTACATGCCGGGAACCAAGATGGCATTCGCAGGCCTGCCGAAAGTGGAAGACCGGGCGAACCTGGTCGCCTATCTGGCCGCGACGCAGTAGGCTTGGCCTTACCGCACTGCCGAAAGCCGCCCGTTCGGGCGGCTTTTTCATGCGCTGTTGGCCGGATCACGCATTTGCGTACGGGCAGATGCGGCATCTTTGCTCGACAAGCGGTGATTTGGCATAAATGAATATGGCAACGGGATTTGCAGGGAGTACGGCGGATGCGGTCAGGGGTGGAGGCAAAAGCGGTCGATCGGCGGAGCGCTGTGGCGCAGGGCATCGGCGCAGGTGTGCTGGTGCTGGCGCTGGTCGGAACCACGATGGCGGCGCGGGCCGAAACGGTGATCACGTCGCATGGCATTTCCACCTTCGGGGATCTGGCGTTGCCGGCCGACTTTACGCATCTGCCTTATGTGAACCCCGACGCGCCCAAGGGCGGCGAGATCAGCCAATGGTCGCCGGGCAGCTTTGACAGCTTCAACCCCTATGCGATTGCAGGCAATTCGGCGGCGCTGGCGTCGATCTTTTACGAATCGATCCTGTCGGGGACGCTGGACGATGTCAGCGCGGCCTATTGCCTGCTGTGCGAGACGATGGAATATCCCGAGGACCGGTCCTGGGTGATCTTCAACCTGCGCAAGGACGTTACCTTTTCGGACGGCTCGCCGTTCACCGCCGAGGATGTGCTGTTCAGCCACAACCTTTTCCTGGAAAAGGGTATTCCGGAATACCGCACGGTGGCGGGAGGCAAGTTCGAGAAGGTCGAGGTCCTGGACCCGTACCGGATCAAGTTCACCTTCACCCCCGGCACGCCGTTCCGCGACATGCCGGTGCAGGCGGGCGGCACGACGATCTTTTCCAAGAAGCACTACGAGGAAAACAACCGCGATCTGGAAAAATCGAGCCTTGAGCCGTTCCTTGGCACCGGGGCCTATGTCTTGGACAGTTTCCGGCCGGGCCAGCAGGTCGTCTACAAACGGGACGAGGATTACTGGGGCAACGATCATCCGCTGAACATCGGCCAGAACAACTTTGACCGCATCAGGATCGAATATTTCAGCGATGACAATGCCGCGATGGAGGCTTTCAAGGGCGGGGTCTACACGTTCCGCAACGAAAGCTCGGCCAAGCAATGGGCGACGGGCTATGACTTTCCGGCGGTGGCGGCTGGCGACGTGATCAAGGCGGAACTGCCGTCAGGAAACATTGCCGGCGGGCAGGCCTTCATCTTCAACCTGCGGCGCGCGCAGTTTCAGGACCCGCGCGTGCGGGAAGCGATCGGGCTGGCGTTCAACTTCGAATGGTCAAACAAGACACTGTTCTATGGGCTGTTCAGCCGGATTCATTCGATCTGGGAAAATTCGGAAATGGCCGCGACCGGCGTGCCGACGCCAGCGGAAGCGGCGATCCTGCAACCGCTGGTCGATGAGGGGCTGCTGCCTGCCAGCATCCTGACCGACGAGGCGGTGATGGCGCCCGAGTCATCAGAGGAAAACGCGCTGGACCGGCGCAACCTGCGCGCGGCTTCGGCGCTGCTGGACGAGGCCGGCTGGGAAGCGGGTGAAGACGGTATCCGCCGCAACGACAAGGGCGAGACCTTGCGGATGGAAATGGTCCATTCCCGCACCGACCTGATGCCGGTGATGAGCGCCTATGTCGAAAACCTGCGTGCGCTTGGCGTGGATGCGAGCTTTGACATCATCGACGATCCGCAATTGCAGCAACGCGCGAGCCCGCCGGTGTTCGATTTCGATGCGCTGCCGACGACGGTGGTCAACGGCGGTCTTGAGCCGGGCGGGGTGCTGAAGCAGGCCTGGGCGTCAGCCGCAAAGGACAATTCCAGCCGCAACCGCATGGGGTATGCCGATCCAGCGGTGGACCGGCTTCTGGACCTTGCCGAGGCGGCGGCCACGCGGCAGGAGCTGACCGATGTGATCCGTGCGCTGGACCGCGTGCTGCGGTCGCAGTTCATTCTGGTGCCGCGCTATTACAAGAAGATCAACACGGTGGCCTATTTCGACCTGTACGAACACCCCGAGACCCTGCCGCCTTACGCACTGGGCGAACTGTCGATCTGGTGGTACAACGCCGAAAAAGCAGAGGCGCTGAAAGCCAAGGGCGTGCTGCAATAACCTAGAAACGGGCAGGAACCTTGGGCGCCTACATACTTCGGCGATTGCTTCTGGTGATCCCCACGCTGTTTGGCGTGATGCTGATCAACTTTGCGCTGACCCAGTTCGTTCCGGGCGGGCCGATCGAGCAGATTCAGGCGCGGCTGGAAGGCGGCGGCGATGCAATCGAGGCGTTGACCGGCACCACCGGCGCAGGCGTCGAGGAAGAGACGACCGGCGGCGCGGACGGCTATGTCGGCGCACGCGGGTTGCCGCCCGAGTTTCTGGCCAGGCTTGAAGTGCAGTTCGGCTTTGCGCGCTTTGTCTGCGAGGATGGTTTCACCGGCACGCCGTCGCTGGACGCGCCGGAATGTGTGAAAGAGGCGATTCCGGCCGTTGAGCGGTTCGTGATCATGATGGGGAATTACCTGACTTTCGATTTCGGGCAGAGCTATTTCCGGTCAACCTCGGTGGTGGATCTGGTGCTGGAAAAGATGCCGGTGTCGATCACGCTGGGGCTGTGGTCGACACTGATCGCCTATCTGATCTCGATCCCGCTGGGCATTCGCAAGGCGGTGCGGGACGGGTCGAGCTTTGACACATGGACCAGCGGCATCATCATCGCGGCCTATGCCATTCCGGGCTTCCTGTTCGCGATCCTTCTGATGGTGGTGTTTGCGGGGGGCAGCTATTTCCAGTGGTTCCCGTTGCGCGGTCTGACGAGCGAGGGGTGGGAGAATTTCCCCTGGTATCAGAAGATCACCGACTACCTGTGGCACATCGTGCTGCCGGTGACGGCGCAGCTGATCTCGGCTTTTGCGACGCTGACCTTGCTGACGAAGAACAGCTTTCTGGACGAGATTAAGAAGCAGTATGTGATGACGGCGCGGGCCAAGGGACTGTCGGAACGGAGTGTGCTTTATGGCCATGTGTTCCGCAACGCGATGCTGATCGTGATTGCAGGGTTTCCGGGGCTGTTCCTTGGCGTGTTCTTCGGATCGAGCCTGATCATCGAATTCATCTTCTCGCTGGATGGGCTGGGGCAGCTTGGCTATCGGTCGGCGGTGGAGCGGGATTATCCGGTGATCTTCGGCACGCTGTTTGCCTTCGGGTTGATCGGTCTGATTGTCGGGATCCTGTCGGACCTGATGTATGTGCTGGTTGACCCGCGGATCGATTTCGAGAGGCGCGGGTGATGGCACTTTCACCGCTCAATCAACGGCGCTGGCGGAACTTTACCGCGAACCGGCGGGCTTATTGGTCGCTTTGGATATTCCTGGTGCTCTACGGGCTGTCGCTCTGTGCCGAGTTGATCGCCAACGACAAGCCGATCCTGGTGAAGCATGACGGCGGCTATTACATGCCGGCGTTCAAATTCTATTCGGAGCAGGCGTTCGGTGGCGACCTCAGGACCGAGGCGAAGTATTCCTCCGTCGAGGTGCAGTGCCTGATCGTGGCGGCGGGGTCGCTGGATTGCTGGGATGATCCGGAGGGAATTCTGGCCGAGGCGAGCGAGGCGGGCACGGTACTGGGCGCGCCGGTGAATGCAGGGTGGATGCTGTGGCCGCCGGTGCGGTATTCCTACAATTCGATCGTCGATACCGGGGGTGTGGCGCCGGGGCCGCCGTCGAAGCAGAACCTTCTGGGGACCGATGACACCAGCCGCGATGTGCTGGCGCGGGTGATCTACGGGTTCAGGCTGTCGATCACCTTTGCGCTGATCGTGACGGCGCTGACCTCGATCATCGGGATCGCGGCAGGGGCGGTGCAGGGGTATTTCGGCGGGCTGACCGACCTGATCTTCCAGCGGATCATCGAATTGTGGTCATCGGTGCCGACGCTTTACGTGATCATCATCGTGACGGCGGTGTGGTCCAAGAGCTTTGGGTTGATGGTGGCGCTGATGGTGCTGTTCGGCTGGACCGGTCTGGTCGGCGTGGTCAGGGCCGAGTTCCTGCGGGCGCGGAACTTCGAATATGTGCGGGCGGCGCGGGCATTGGGCGTGACCGACGTACAGATCATGTTCCGCCATGTGCTGCCGAACGCGATGGTGGCGACGCTGACGATGCTGCCGTTCATCATCACCGGCACCATCGGGGCGCTGGCGACGCTGGATTACCTAGGCTTCGGGTTGCCGGCGAGCGCGCCGTCCTTGGGCCAGTTGTCGCGGCAGGCGCAGCAGAATTTGCAGGCGCCGTGGCTGGGCTTCACCGCGTTCTTCACCTTCGCGATCATGCTGAGCTTGCTCGTGTTCATTTTCGAGGGCGTGCGTGACGCCTTTGACCCGCGAAAGACCTTCAGATGAGTGTGTTGGAGGTGAAGGGTCTGTCGGTCAATTTCCGGCAGGACGGGCGGCTGATCGAGGCGGTGAAGGCGGTGTCGTTCACCGTCGACAAGGGCGAGACGGTGGCGCTGGTTGGCGAAAGCGGGTCGGGCAAATCGGTCACGGCGCTGTCGACGGTGGGGCTGTTGCCGGACAGCGCCGAGGTTTCGGGGTCTGTCACCTACAATGGCACCGAGATGGTCGGGCAGAGCGAGCGCGCGCTGCGCCGCGTCCGCGGCAACGACATCAGTTTCATCTTTCAGGAGCCGATGACGAGCCTGAACCCCTTGCACACCATCGAAAAGCAGATGGCGGAGAGCCTTGCGCTGCATCAGGCGCTGACCGGCGAGGCGGCGCGGGTGCGGGTGGTGGAGTTGCTGAACAAGGTCGGCATCCGGGACGCAGAAAGCCGGTTGGGGGCCTATCCGCACCAGCTTTCGGGCGGGCAGCGCCAGCGGGTGATGATCGCGATGGCGCTGGCGAACGGGCCGGAACTGCTGGTGGCGGATGAGCCGACGACGGCGCTTGATGTGACGATTCAGGCGCAGATTCTGGACCTTTTGGCCGAGTTGAAACGGTCGGAGGGGCTGAGCCTTCTGTTCATCACGCATGACCTTGGCATTGTGCGGCGGATTGCTGACCGTGTCTGCGTGATGCAGGGCGGCGAGATCGTGGAGCAGGGGCCGACGGCAGAGATTTTCTCCAACCCGCAGCATCCCTACACGCAAAAGCTGCTGGCCGCCGAGCAGAAGGGCGGCCCGGAGCCGGTGCCTGCGGGGGCTGCCGAGGTGGTGCGGACCGATGGGCTGCGGGTGTGGTTTCCCATTCAAAAGGGGTTCATGCGCAAGACCGTGGGGCATGTGAAGGCGGTCAATGAGGCGAGCCTGTCCGTGCGGGCGGGCGAGACGCTGGGCATCGTGGGGGAAAGCGGGTCGGGCAAGACGACGCTGGCGCTGGCGATCCTGCGGTTGATCCCGTCGGATGGGCCGGTGGTGTTTCTGGGGCAGGATCTGCGCGACCGGAAGGGGGCGGCGATGCGGGCCCTGCGGCGCGAGATGCAGGTGGTGTTCCAGGACCCGTTCGGCAGCCTGTCGCCACGCCTGACGGCCGAGCAGATCATCGCGGAAGGCTTGGGCGTGCATGGGCTGGAGCCGGGGCGCAACCGGACCGAGATGGTGGCCGAGATCATGCGCGAGGTGGGGTTGGACCCCGCCGCGATGACGCGCTATCCGCACGAGTTTTCCGGCGGCCAGCGGCAGCGGATCGCGATTGCGCGGGCGATGATCCTGCGCCCGAAGCTGGTGGTGCTGGACGAACCGACGAGTGCCCTGGACATGACGGTGCAGGTGCAGATCGTGGAGTTGCTGCGCGAGTTGCAGCGCAAGTGGGGGCTGGCCTACATCTTCATCAGCCACGATTTGCGGGTGATCCGGGCAATGGCGCACAAGGTCATGGTGATGCAGGCCGGGGATGTGGTGGAAAGTGGCGACTGCGGGGCGGTGTTTACCGAACCTCAATCGGCTTATACCAAGGCTTTGATGGCGGCGGCATTCGGACCCTGACCTTGAAGCTTCTTTTCGTGCATCAGAACTATCCCGGCCAGTTCCGGCATCTGGCACCGGAAATGCAGCGGTTGGGCCATGACGTGCGCGCACTGACCGATGCGAAGAACACCGCGACCGGCCCGGTGCCGACCTTGCGCTACAAGTTCACGCCCGAACGGGTGGAGCCGGGGGCGACCCGGCTTGGCCGGAACTACACGACGATGAGCGACAGGGGCGTGGTGGTGGCGCGGGCGGCGAAGCAGATGCGCGCGCGGGGTTATGTGCCGGACGTGATCTTTGGCCATTCCGGCTGGGGCGAGACGCTGTTTCTGAAGGAGGTCTGGCCGGAAGCCAAGCTCTTGGTCTATGCCGAGTTCTATTACACCGGGCATGGGGCAGATGTCGGCTTTGACCCCGAGGCCGGTGCGGCGGGCTTTGATCAGGTGATGATCTCGCAGGGGCGCGCGGCGCATCTGGCGCAGGCGCTGGTTCATGCCGATGCCGGCGTGGCGCCGACCGAATGGCAGGCGAACCGGCATCCTCCGGTACTGCGCCGGATGCTGGACGTGGTGTTCGACGGGGTGGACTGCGACCGGCTGGCGCCGAACCCCCTTGCCCGGTTCACCCTGCCGAACGGGCGGGTGCTGGCGCCGGGCGACGAGGTGCTGACCTTCGTGAACCGCAATCTGGAGCCGTACCGGGGCTTTCACAGCTTCATGCGGGCCTTGCCGGCGGTGCTGGCGGCGCGGCCGGATGCGCAGGTGGTGATCGTCGGGGGTGACGCGGTCAGTTACGGGCCGAAGCCGAAGGATGCGGGCAACTGGCGCGAGAAGATGCTGGCCGAGGTCGGGGCCGGGCTGGACCTTGGCCGGGTGCATTTCGTGGGCACGCTGGATTATGACGTCTATGTCGATTTGCTGCACGTCTCGCGCGTTCACGCCTATCTGACCTATCCCTTCGTGCTGAGCTGGTCGATGGTCGAGGCGATGGCGGCAGGCGCGCTGGTGGTGGGGTCGCGGACCGCGCCGGTGGAAGAGGTGATCGAGGACGGGGTGACGGGACGGCTGGTCGATTTCTTCGACATTGCCGGCTGGTCGGACGCCTTGATCGACGCGCTGGCGCGGCCCGATGCCTATCTGGCGATGCGAGCCGCCGCGCGCGCGGCGGTGCGGGCGCGGTACGACCTGCGGTCGGTCTGCCTGCCACAACAGGTCGCGCTGCTGGAGCGGCTGGCGGCGGGCTAGACTGCGGAAGGCTAGACTGCGGCTGAGTGCATCGCCTTGGTCTGGTCGTAGGCATCGAAGGCGCGGGCGATCATCCGGGTCAGGGGCCGGCCCTTTTCGGGAATGATGAAGGCCTCGGCTGTGATGGTGACCATGTCGCCGAAGATTTCACCGGCGGCGTGGAACAGGGTTTCGATGCGGTCGGGCGTGGTGTCGAAATCGCGCAGGAGTTCAGCGCGCGAGACGCGGAAATCACACATCAGGGCTTCGATGATGCGGGCGCGGAGGGTGTCTTCGCCGGCAAAACGGTGGCCGCGGTGGGTGGGGAAGTGGCCGGCGCGGACCGCCTTGGTATAGGCGGCGGTGGCCGAGACGTTCTGCGCGAAGCCTTGCGGGAAACGGCTGATCGACGACGCGCCGAGACCGATGAGGATGGGCGAGGTGTCGTCGGTGTAGCCTTGGAAATTGCGCCGCAGCGTTCCGGCCTTGGCCGCCTTGGCCATGCCGTCGGTCGGTTTGGCGAAATGATCGATGCCAATCTCGTCGTAGCCATCCCAGAGGAACAGTTGCCGCGCGGTTTCGAACAGCGACAGGCGTTCCTGCGGGGTGGGCATGGTGTCGGACGGGATCATCTGCTGACGGCGGCTCATCCACGGGACGTGGGCATAGCCGTAAAGCGCGACGCGGTCGGGAGCGAGGGTCAGCAGTTTCTGCACTGAATCAGCGATGCGCGGGCCGGTCTGATGCGGCAGGCCGTAGAGGATGTCGGCGTTCAGGCTGGTTATGCCACGGGCGCGGATCCGTTCGGCAACATCTTGCGTCAGGGCGTAGCTTTGTTCGCGGCCGATGGTTTTCTGGATCAGCGGATCGAAATCCTGCACCCCGATCGAGGCGCGGTTCATGCCGGACGCAGCGAGCGCGTCGAGGCGGAGGTCGTCCACCTCGTTCGGGTCGATCTCGACCGAGAATTCGCCCGTCACGGCAAGGGGGGCGACGGTGAAGATGCTGTCGGCAAGATCGCGGATCAGGGAGGCCGAAAGAAGCGTGGGCGTGCCGCCGCCCCAGTGCAGGCGGCTGAGGGTAACGCCGCGCGGCAAGTGGGCCTTCAGCAGCGCCAGTTCGCTTTTCAGCGTCTGGACATAGGCGATCACCGGGTCATCGGACGTGGTGCCTTGGGTCCGGCAGGCGCAGAACCAGCACAGCCTGCGGCAGAACGGCACATGCAGGTAGAGTGAAATTTCCGAATTTTCGGGAATATCGCCAATCCAGCCGGTGAAATCCGCCTCGTTTATGCCGGTTCCGAAGTGGGGCGCGGTGGGGTAGGAAGTGTAGCGCGGGACGCGAGCGTCGAAAAGACCGAGGCGAGTGAGTTGCGAGTGGTGTGTCATGCGACTACGTTAGGGCGAGGCATCCGCTGCTCGCCTTGACTCAGATCAACACGAGAGAGCCAGACAATGCAGGACCATTTCGTCCATCAGCAATGCGGGGATTGCCCGATCCGCCACCGCGCCGTCTGTGCGCGGTGCGAGACTGACGAATTGGCGGCGCTGGAGCAGATCAAGTATTACCGCAGCTATCAGGCGGGGCAGACGGTGATCTGGTCGGGTGACCGGATGGAATTCGTGGGCTCGGTCGTGACCGGGATCGCGGCGCTGACCCAGACGATGGAGGATGGGCGGCGGCAGATGGTGGGGCTGTTGCTGCCTTCGGATTTCGTGGGGCGGCCGGGGCGGCCGACGGCGGCGTTTGATGTGACGGCGACGACGGATCTGGTGATGTGCTGTTTTCGCAAGAAGCCGTTTGAAGAGATGATGGCCAAGACGCCGCATATCGCGCAACGGCTGCTGGAGATGACGCTGGACGAGCTGGATGCGGCGCGCGAGTGGATGCTGCTGTTGGGGCGCAAGACGGCGCGGGAGAAGATCGCGTCCTTGATCGCGATCATCGCGCGGCGGGAGACTTCGTTGCAGGTGCGGCGGCCGAAGGGGCTTTTGTCGGTTGACCTGCCGCTGACCCGTGAGGAGATGGCGGATTATCTGGGCCTGACGCTGGAGACCGTGAGCCGGCAGATGTCGGCGTTGAAGAAGGACGGGGTGATCAACCTGGAAGGCAACCGGCACGTGATGATCCCGGACCTGGACCGTCTGCTGGAAGAGGCGGGCGATGACAGCGACGGTGGCATGCTGGTCTGACGCGGCAGATCGCGGCGGGACGGATGGGGTGGCGGCGCGAGGTGCGCCGCCCTTTTTCATTTCAGTGCGCGAGAAGGACCGGCACTTCGGCGTTTTCGAGCATGTCGCGGGTCGCGCCGCCAAGAATCGACTCGCGCAGGCGCGAGTGACCATAGGCCCCCATCACCAGAAGGTCGGCGTCGACGTCGCGCAGATGACGAGCCAGCACATCGGACACCCGAGGCAGGGTGCGCGCCAGCACGGTAACTTCGGCCCGGACGCCGTGGCGCACGAGGAACTGGCACAGCAGCCCGCCCGGATCGGAGCGTTCGGCCCCATGCGGCGGCGGGTCGATCACCACGATGGACACTGCATCGGCGCGTTTCAGGAAGGGCATCGCGCGGCGGGTGGCAACCAGCGCCTCGCGGCTCTGGTTCCAGGCGAGGGCGATGCGGCGCGGGTCGGCCGTGGCCATGCCGCTGTCGGGAACCACCAGAACCGGGGCCATGCCGTTGAACAGGGCCGCCTCGATCACGGCTTCATCCTCGACCCCGCGGTTGGCACCATACGGGCGCGCCAGCACGACAAGATCGGCATAGCGGGCGCGGGTCGCCACCACATCGGTCAGCGCGCCAAGCTGGCAAACGGCGGTTTCAACCGCAACGCGCAGGCCCGGTGTCTGGGCGGCAAGGGCGGCGTTCAACGCCTTTTCGGTGCTCCGGGCGTCTTCTTCGGCGCGGTCCATCGCGGCGGCAATAATCACCGCGCCCGACCCGACATACGAGTATCCGACCTGGGTGCGGTCGACGCCCAAGGCCAGCGCGTCGAGGTGTGCGTCATTGCGCTGCGCGATCGCGGCGGCGGCGCTGACGGAGGCCATCAGCCCTTCGGCTGAGGTGGCAACGGTCAGTAGCGTTTTATAGGCCATGGTCCGGCTCCCTTTGATGCTATGGGGCGACGGTACTGCGCTTTGCCAGCGCCAACATTGACTGAGGTCAATTTCGCCGCACCCGCCGGTTGATGCAGATCAAGGTATCGATTCCCGCCGCGGCGCAGAAGGAATTCATTCGGAACGCTTGGCCGAGGTCTGCCTGCCAGACAAGAGCGGAGCGCGGAATGGACGAAGGGACACAAAATGTGGGATTACCTCAAACTGGCGGGGTTGGGAGTGGTTGCGGTCTGTGCCGCGATTGCCGCCAACTACGCTCACGACCTGGCCTATATGGTGAACGCGATAACCGTCATGCTTGCTGCGGCGATTGCGTTTCTGTGGGTTCTGCGAACCGCAGGCGACGCGAAGCTGGTCAATCAGGGCGAATACTTTGACAGCGTGATCCGGGCCGGGGCGATTGCCACCGCGTTCTGGGGCGTGGTCGGGTTTCTGGTCGGCGTGGTCATCGCCTCGCAACTGGCTTGGCCGCAACTGAACTTTGAATGGGCGCAGGGCTATCTGAACTTTGGCCGTTTGCGCCCGCTGCACACCAGCGCGGTGATCTTTGCCTTTGGTGGCAACGCGCTGATCATGAGTTCCTTCTACATCGTCCAGCGCACCAGCGCGG
>LNFM01012208.1_pt1 | contig 11362 bp, 10 predicted proteins | sample 596031 | NCBI WGS metagenome assembly LNFM01 (sample SAMN04254537, study PRJNA301005) | activated carbon metagenome | isolation source: dual media filters at the Ann Arbor, Michigan drinking water treatment plant | place: USA: Ann Arbor | reverse complement strand
GCCCCGTGCGCATCGCGACGACGCGCAAGCCCAGCTTCTCGGCGCCGAACGCTTCCTTCTCCCAGTCGCGGCACACGCGCGCGAGGAAGGCATCGCCCGGCGGGTCCTTCTCGGTGACCTCGTCGTCGTCCCAGTTGTCCTTGTCGAGCTGGTAGGGATAGATGTCCTGGCCCGACGCCGTGATCAGCGTGTCCGGTCGATCCTCGGGAGCGAGCTTCCCGATCGCCTCGACGATCATCCGCGTGGACTCGACCCGGCTGTCGCGGATCTTCTGCTTCTGCATCGCGTCCCAGCGCTTCTCGCCCACGGACTCGCCGGCCAGATGAATGACCGCATCGACGCTGGCCAGAGCGCGCGTCCACTCACCCGGCTCCTCGAGATTGGCGGTCACTGCCTCGAGCGTCTCGGACCCGCCCCCCAGCGCCGCGTTGGCCGCAGCCGCATTGCGGGACAGCACGACGACGGTGTCACCGCGGGCCAGGAGCTTCGCGACGAGGGGCTTGCCCATGAAGCCCGTGGCACCGGTGACGACGACGCGCATGCCTGCCTATAGCACCCGCCGCGCCTTGCGCCGGGGGTACGCGCTACCGTATCCGCGTGGTCGCCGGTCCGGGCCAGGGCACATCTCGAAGACCCGGCCCGACTCCTGCGCCCCTCCCGCATACGTGTGGTGCGCGAAGCGCCGATCCCAGCTCTTCTGACCTTGGCGTTCCTCGGCGTCTTGGCGTCAAACCGCCCGGGGCACGAGCGCCGCGCACGAACGAGCCGGGCTAGATCACCGACGCGGCACCGCGACCGGGCCGCTGAGGCGAGGCGATCAAGCTGGCCACGAACGGCTTCGCCGCGCGGCACGCCTCGACGAGGTCGGCGCCGAGGGCCAGGTGACATGCGATCGCCGTCGAGAGCGCGCAACCCGTGCCGTGGACCTTCTCGCCCTCGGGCACGCGGCGGCCGCGCAGCTCCTCGACGGAGCCATTCGCCTGGATCAGGAGATCCACGGCCTCGTCCCCCGCGGCGTGGCCGCCCTTCACGAGCACGGCCGCATCCCAGCCTCGCGCGAGCTCCTTGGCTGCGACGAGGACCTCGTCGGCCTGGAGCTGCGAGCCGAGGAGCATCGCGAGCTCGGGGAGGTTCGGGGTGACGAGCGTCAGGTGCGGTGCGAGCTGCTTGCGCGCGTCCATGAAGATCTCGCGATCGAACTGCACGCTGCCCACCGACGGCGCGAACACTGGATCCCAGACGACCGGCGCCGCGGACAGATGCAAGGCCTCGCCGAGCTCGCGGGCGATGTCGGCCGCCCCGAGCATCCCGATCTTCACCGCCTTCACCTCGATGTCGGACAGGAGCGCCGACAGCTGCGCGCCGAAGGTCTCCTTGTCGATCGGCTGGCTGCCGCGCATCCCCTCGGTGGTCTGGATCGTCGACGTGGTCACGGCCCCGACGGGCCGTACGCCGAGGGTGTGGGCCACGCGGCAGTCGGCGATGAAGCCCGCGCCGCCCGACGGATCGAGGCCCGAGCAGATCAAGATCTGCCGCAGCGCGGCCATCTAGCGCGGCATCGGCGAGTCGAAGGCGGGGATCCCCGTGATGTCCTGGCCCACGACGAGCGTGTGGATGTCGTGCGTGCCCTCGTACGTGTAGACGCTCTCGAGGTTCAGCATGTGCCGGCCGCACTGGTACTCGTCGGTGACGCCGTTCGCGCCGAGGATGTCGCGAGCATCACGCGCGATGTTGCGCGCGATATCGCAGTTGTTGCGCTTCGCGAGGCTGATCTGGCCGGGCTGCAGCTTGCCGCTCTCCTTCAGCCGACCGAGCTGGAGGCACAGGAGCTGCGCCTTCGTGATCTCGCTGACCATGTCGACGAGCTTGCGCTGCACGAGCTGGTAGCCGGCGATGGGCCGCGAGAACTGCACGCGGTCCTTCGCGTACGACAGGGCCTCGTCGTAGCAGGCCATCGCCGCGCCGACGGCGCCGTAGCAGATGCCGAAGCGCGCCTGCGAGAGGCAGGACAGCGGCCCGCGCATACCGGAGACGCCCGGCAGGATCGCGTCCTCGCCGACCTCGCAGTCCTCCATGTGCAGCTCGGACGTCACGCTCGCGCGGAGCGACCACTTGCCGTGGATGTCCGTCGCCGTGAAGCCCTTCGTCTTCGTGGGGACGAGGAAGCCATGGACCTTGCCGTCGAGCTTCGCCCACACGAGGGCGACGTGCGCGAGCGAACCATTCGTGATCCAGCGCTTCGTGCCGTTCAGCCGGTAGCCGCCCGGCGTCTTCACGGCGGTGGTGAGCATGCCCGTCGGGTTCGAGCCGAAGTCGGGCTCGGTCAGGCCGAAGCAGCCGATGAGCTTTCCGGCCGCCATGCCCGGCAGGTACTTCTGCTTCTGCTCCTCGGAGCCGTACGCATGGATCGGGTACATGACGAGCGAGCTCTGGACGCTCACGAAGGAGCGGATGCCGGAGTCGCCGCGCTCCAGCTCCTGGCAGATGAGGCCGTAGGCGCTCGGGGAGACGCCCGCGCAGCCGTAGCCCTTCAGGGAGCTGCCGAGGAGGCCCAGCTCGCCGAAGACCGGGATCAGCTCGTGCGGGAACGTCCCCGCGGTGAAGTGCTTGCCGATGCCCGGCATCACGCGGCTGGAGACGAGCTCGCGGACGGTGTCTCGCACCATCCGCTCCTCCTGCGTGAACAGCTCGTCGATGCCGTAGTAGTCGAGCGCGGCGTAGGCCATGGCTCGGGGATATACTGCGACGATGATGCGCGCGGCAACCGTCGCGTTCCTGCTCGTGTCGTCGGTGGCTCAGGCCTCTCCGGCGACCGATCTGGGCGACGCCATTCGGGCTTACGAGGCCGGGGACCTGGCCCAGGCGCGCAAATCGCTCGCCGGGGTCACCCCCGAGGCCATCGAGAACGACGACTACCTCTACTGGGTCCGCGGCATGATCGAGCTGCGCGACGGCAAGCCCGCCGAGGCGAAACAGGCCTTTGCCGCCCTCGGCAAGCAGAGCGGCTCGCGGTTCGCCAAGGAGGTCCCCTGGCGGCTCGCCGACTGCGAATGGGAGGCGGGCAATCGCAAGGCCGCCGCCAAGCTCTACGGCACGCTCGTCGCGGCCGACTCCGCCGGCGACCACGGCGACGTCGGCACGGCGCGCTTCCGCATCGCGCAGGCCACCGGCAGCGCCGCCGCCTATCGCGCGTTCGCGCTGTCCCATCCCGGCCATCCCCTCGCCGCCCGGGCCATCGAGGAGCTGCACAAGCTCGGCGCCCCCGACTTCACCGCGACCGAGCGCATCGAGCGGGCGAAGGCGCTGACCGTCGCACACCTCTGGGACGACGCCGTCGCCGAGCTCTCCCTCCTCGGCGGCAAGCAGACCAAGGAGCTGGCCCGCCAGCGTGACTACTGGCTCGCCACGACGCTCTTCAAGATGCGCCGGCGCTACGGGGAGGCCGGCAAGCTCTACCTCTCCGTCTACAAGGACATGGGTGGCAACGCGGCGGAGGCGATGTTCCACGGCGCGCGCGCCCTCTCGCGGGCGGATCAAGACGGCGAGGCGATCCGCTGGTACGAGAAGGTCGTCGCGACCTATCCGTCGTCGGACTTCGCCCCGGAGGCGGCCTATCTCGCGGGCTGGCTGGAGTTCAACCGCAACAACTACCAGGCTGCCATCGCGCCGCTCGAGGCGTCGCTCGCGAAGTATCCCAAGTCGAAGTGGGTCGACGACGCCCTGTGGTTCCTCGGCCTCTCGCACTACTTCCTCGGCGAGTGGAAGTCCGCCCGCACCCGCTGGGAGGCTCTCGAGAAGCGCGGGGGCTCGCTCGAGGGCGGCAAGGGGGCCTACTGGCTCTCGCGCCTCGACGAGAAGCTCGACCAGGGCGACGCGGCCATCGAGCGTTACCGCAAGCTCGTCGCGCGCTACCCCTTCTCCTGGTACGCCTGCCTCGCGCGCGCACGCCTCGCCGCTCGCGGCGTCCAGGTCGGGCCGTTCGGCGTCGACCAGCCCACGCCCAAGGGTGCGAAGCTCGCCGAGAAGGTCGACGAGCGCCTCGCCTCCGACGATCTCATCGAGCGCGCCGACGAGCTGATCGCGGCCGGCCTCATCACCGATGCGGGCGAGGAGCTCCGGCGCGGCGAGAAGCCATTCCTCGCGCGCCACGATCGCGGCGCCGCCTTCGCGATGCTCCTCGATCGCTACCGCAAGGCCGGCAACTTCAACCGCCCCTGGATGCTCGCCGTCTCGCATCACGGCGGCGCGCTCAACGGCCCGCCCGAGGGTGACGCCCGACGCTGGTGGGAGCACGCGTACCCCCGCGCGTACCGGGAGCTCGTCGAGCAGCACGAACACCTCGGCGCGAACCCCGAGGGCTACCTCTACTCGATCATGCGCAAGGAGAGCGGCTTCAACCCGCACGACCTCTCCTACGCCGACGCGCAGGGGCTCCTGCAGATGATCCCGGCCACCACGCGGCGCGTCGCCAAGGAGCTCGCGCTTCCCTACGACGCCGGCCGCCTCTACGAGCCCGAGTTCAACGTCATGACGGGCAGCTGGTACATCGGCAAGATGCTCCAGAAGTTCAAGGGGCAGGTCCCGATCGGCGCCGGCTCCTTCAACTCCGGTCCGCGTCCCGTCATGAAGTGGCTCGATCAGTGGGGCGATCGCGAGATCGACGAGTTCGTCGAGCTCGTGCCGTATACGCAGACGCGCGAGTACATGAAGAAGGTCACCGAGAACGTCGCGCGCTATCAGTACCTCTATCAGAACGTCGTTTACGACCAGCCGCTCACCGTCGACAAGGCCTACCAGGTGAATCGCCTGACCTACTGACGGACCGGCTTGCTACGCTTCCCGGGCGATGACGGAGCCCGTCGAGAAGAAGCGCCGCGCGACGTATCAGGACATCCTCGACGCGCCCGCGCACAAGGTGGCCGAGATCGTGAACGGCGAGCTCACCGTGATGCCGCGGCCGGGAGGGCCTCCCAGCATCGTGGCGTCCTCCCTCGGCATGGAAATCGGGCCACCGTTCATGAAAGGACGCGGCGGACCGGGGGGCTGGCTGATCATCGACGAGCCCGAGCTTCACCACGGTGAAGACGTCGTCGTACCCGATCTCGCCGGATGGCGGTGCGAGCGGATGGCCGTCGTTCCAGACGGCGTTGCCTTCACGATCGTCCCGGACTGGATCTGCGAGGTGCTGTCGAGGTCGACCCAGAAGCACGATCGCATCGACAAGCTGCCGCTGTACGCGTCCATGGGCGTGGGTCACGCGTGGCTCGTCGATCCGCGGCAGCGCTCGCTCGAGGTCTTTCGTCAGCACGAAGGAAAGTGGCTCGCCGTCGCCACCTACCAGGGCGATGCCCGTGCGCGAATCGAACCATTCGAGGCGATCGAGCTCGAGCTGGTGAACCTGTGGGCCGGCCTTCCGCTCCGCGCCTCCGAGCCTGAAGCCGACTACGACTACGAATCCGCGGCCCTGTAGCGACAGGTCGCCCCATCCCTCCCCGCCATGCAAGCGCGCGGCGTCAAGGCGGCCCGAGCAAGCAATCGACGAGCGCCATGGCGGTCTCCATGTGCTGCGCATCGAGGCTCCACCCGTTCCAGTTGATGGCCACGAAGTTGGCGCTCGTACCGAAGGTGAGCTGCGTCCCGCGCGTGACGAGCAGGTCCCGCATGGCGCGGCTGATCGGGACACGAGCGCCAACCGCCGCACGGCCGTGGCCATCGGTGCCGGGAACATGGAGGAAGAACGCCTCGTCGAGCTCGGCATCCCCGGTCTTGACCGCTGTGCCGATTCCAAGCGACATGCCGAAGATCTGGTGGGGCTTGCCGATGAACGAAAACGACGGGGCGGCCATCGCCGCGCTCGTCAATCCGACGAGGATGTTGGTGCGGGGGCTGCTGTACCGCGACCCGTTGGAGTACCCGATCACGACGGTGCGGCCGTGCAGCCGAACGTCGCCACGTGCGGCCAACGGAAACGGGAGCTTCTCGAGGCCCGGCGCGGGGGCCACCAGCGAAAGCCCGCGGGCCTGGAGCTCGCTGTGGAGGCGCGCTGTCACGCGAGCGCTCGGGCGAGCCATCCACCTGGAGAGCACGAACGGCGCCCACGTCATCAGCCCGAGCATCCCCACGCACAGACTGATCGCGATGACCGTACCCACTCGCCCCAGTGTACCGAGCCTGTGGGCCGGCCTTCCGCTCCGGGCCTCCGAGCCTGAAGCCGACTACGACCACGACTCCGCGGCCCGGTAGCGGCCCCCCCCTGCGACAGCGTCAGTGGTGCGACGATCGGTGCGACAGGTCGCCCCACCCCTTCCTGCCCTGCAACCTGTTGTAACCACACAAGCCAGATCTGGCTCGGCGGGTGCTCTAGAGACTTCCCGCGAACCACGGAACGAGACGTCAACCGCCTCGCGCCGCTTCGCATCTCTCTCGCCAAAGGAAGTCATATGAGCAACCGCCTCGCCACCATCGCAATCCGCCAGCGCCGCATGCGCACCCGTGACGCGATCTTCGCGCTCGCGGTGACTCTCGCCGCGATCCTCGGCGTCACCTCCGTCGCGCAAGCCGCTGATGCCGCGCGTCCCGCCTCGGTCGTCGCTCGCTAGTGCACGACCTGACGGCCTCCTCCTCGCTCCCCACCCTCCTTGCAAAGGTACCGACCATGAACAACCGCCTCTCGACCATCGCCACCCGCCAGCGCTCCTCTCGCCTCCGCGACGGCGCCTTTGCGCTCCTCGTCACCTTCGCCGCGATCGTCGGCGCCTCGTCGGTCGCCATGGCCGCCGACGCCGCCGCGCCCGCCGCCGTTCGCTAGTCACCGGTTGCAGGCACGTTCATCCGACGTCCGGACATCGAGTCCGACGCCGGAGGATAGTGTCCAGGCTCGTGTGCACGGGGGATCACGTCTCGGCTACCGTGCGCGGAATGGGTCGGAAGCTCTTTGTCTGTGCATTGATCGTCACGGGGTGCGGCGCGCGGCCGCCGGTGTCGGAGCTGGCGCTCAAGCGCGTCACGCTCTACCAGAACGGCATCGGGTACTTCGAGCGCGAGGGGCAGGTCAGCGGCGAGCAGATCGAGCTCGAGTTCTCGCGGCACGAGGTCGACGACGTCCTGAAGACGCTGACCGTGCTCGACAAGGTCGGCGGCGGCGTGACCACGGTCGACCTGCCGGCGCTGAAGGACGAGGACGAGCGGGTGCGCGTGGGCGTGCGCCTGTCTGGCGGGAAGGGACACGCGGTGGCGGTGAGCTACGCGGTGCCGACCCCGACATGGAAGGCCGCGTACCGGGTGGTGGTCGACGACAAGGACTACGCCGGCGGAGGCCTGCTGCAGGGCTGGGCGGCCATCGTGAATGCGTCGCAGGAGGACTGGACCGAGGTGGCGCTGTCGCTCGCGACGGGCGCCCCGATGTCGTACGCGCTGGACCTGCATTCGCCGGAGTACGTGAAGCGGCCCGATGCGAACGGGAACCTGGTGGCGCCGGCGGTGTGGGCGCCGATCAAGACGGAGGTGGTGGGCGCGGCGGGGAGCGATCAGGACTCGGACAACATCGCGAACGAGACGGACCTGTGCCCGGCCGCGGCCGAGGACATGGACGGGTTCGAGGATGGCGATGGCTGCCCGGACCCGGACAACGACAAGGACCGCACGGTCGACGCCAACGACCGGTGTCCGAACGATCCGGAAACCTACAACGGGGTCGACGACGAGGATGGCTGTCCGGATCGCGGACGCGTGATCGTGACGGAAGCGGCGATCGAGATCCTCGACGTGGTCTATTTCAAGAAGGGCAGCGACACGGTCCAGCCGCCGTCGTATCCGATCCTGGATGCCGTCGCGGCGACGCTCCTCGGCAACCCCGAGATCAAGCTCATGGAGGTGCAGGGGCATGCGGCGAAGGGCGAGAAGGCGGCCTTCGAGATCGCCCAGCGCCGTGCACAGGCGGTGAAGACGTATCTCGTCGGCAAGGGCATCGGAGCAGCGCGCCTGGAGGCGACGAGCTACGGGGATTCGCAGCTGCTCGACCAGGAGAAGGGGGAGCAGGCGAACGCGAAGAACCGACGGGTCGGGTTCCTGATCCTGAAGCGTACCGATGACGACTCGAACCAGCCGGTCGTGACCATTGTCGACAAGCCGCCGGCGATCGATGCGTCGTCGATGGCGGCGAGCGCACGCACGAACACGACTCCGACGGAGGTGGCCGGCGCGGTTCGCTATGACCTCGGGGAGCCGGTGACGGTGCGCAAGGGCACGGCGACGATGGTCTCGATCATCAACAAGCCGGTCACCGCGGAGGATGCGTTCCTGTTCCGGCCTGATAGCAACGCGCCCGGGACCGATGTGCATCCGTTTCGTGCGGTGCGCCTCGTGAACACGAGCGGGTTCACGCTCCAGCCGGGACCGGTGGCGATCTTCGCGCGCGGCACGTTCGTCGGCGACTCGCTGCTGGATCGCCTCGATGTCGACGCAACGGCCTGGGTGCCCTACGCCATCGATAGCGGGACCCGCGTCACGCGTACGGCCGCGGACGACGAGGAGCCCGTGCGCATTGCCAGCATCGTGCGTGGGACGGCGACGGTGGAGAGCTCGGGGGTGCGGACGACGACGTACACGATCCAGGCGGGCCGCCAGCCGGCGAAGCGCATCTTCATTCGCCACGAGAAGTCGTATCGCTACACCGCGCAGGACCTGCCGCCCGGCAGCGTCGATCAGGGCACGAGCTGGCTCGTTCCACTGCCGCTCACCGCGAGCAAGACGAGCACGCTCACGATCGAGGAGCGCCAGACGCGACGCACGTCGCTGTCGGTCGTGAGCGCGGACACCAAGACGCTCGAGCTGTACATCCAGGGCAGCAAGCTGCCGGCCGATGTCGCCGCGAAGCTTCCCGAGATCCTGCGCCTGCGCAAGGAGGTCGGCAGCGTCGAGACGTCGCTCGATCAACTGCGCAGCCGCTTCCAGGACCTTTCGGACCGCTCCTACGAGATCCGCGCGAACCTCGAGTCGCTGAAGAACGTGAAGAGCTCGGACGAGCTGAAGAAGAAGCTCACGGCGAGCCTCGCGCAGTCGGCTCTCGAGAGCGACGGGATCGCGAAGGAGATCGCGGCGAAGTCCGACGAGCTGACGAAGCTGACGGCCCGTCTCGAGGACCTCATCCGCGAGGTTCACGTCGAGGAGCCGACGCCGTAGCTACTCGCAGTTGTCGGTGCGCGTGCCCGGGGCGAGCTTGCTGCAGTCGGGCTCGTTCGAGAACAGGATCGGCGAGACCGCTTCGGCGAGCGCCTTCGAGGGACGGTTCACGGCGTGCTGCGTCTCGGAGAAGTCCGAGTGGAGCTGCATGTGGAGGTGGAACTTCTCCATGAGCTCCTCGTACGTGTACGTCTCCTGCGGGGTGCGGACGTGCGAGCGCTCGAACTGCGTCCACTTGGCTTCGATCCAGCCGTGGATCCGCCAGAACATGATGTTCGAGAGGTTCGTCTGCGGGTTGCCGACATCGATCGGCGACGACGAATCCATGAACTGACCGTGCAGCCAGTTGTGGAAGCCGGCCCCCGGCGTCATGTCGCGCGAGTAGAAGCGGATCGCGCTGTCGTTGGGATCGACTTCACCAGTGAGACGGAGGGTCGTCTGGAGGAAGTTGCCGAACTCGTCTTCGCTGGCGAACGAGGAGAAGTCGTTGATCTTGGCGAGCCCGGCGCGGAACTTGGCGACGTCGCCGCCGACGGCCTCGAGGCCCGCGATCATCTCGTCATCCGTGCGATAGCCCTCGAGGACCTCCGTGAACGTGTCGCGACCGTCGGGATTGTTGGCGACTGCCTCGGTGCCCCAGCGGTTGTCGAGGTGCTGGATCATCGCGCGGTGCATGACGAGGAACTCGGTGCCGTTCGCCGGGTCGCCTTCCTGGAGCTCGGAGGCCTGTTCGCTGCGAGGTTGCAGGTGGCCGATCGACCTGGCGGCGGCTATCGTTGTGCCATGAAGCTATCTGGGACGATTCGCCGGAGCGACCTGGAGGGAGGCCACTGGACCTTCGAGGCGAGCGACGGGAAGACCTATCAGCTCGCAGGAAGCATCGGCGCCGCCAAGGATGGCGCGAAGGCGTCGGCCGAGGGAGAGGTCGACAAGAACGCGATGGGCATCGGCATGACCGGCCCTACGTTCAAGGTCTCGAAGCTGACCCTCGAGTAGGGGCTAGTTCGCAGGAGTGGTCGGGGAGCGGAACGTGAGCTCCGTGCCGTCCTTCGTCAGCTCGCTCTGCGGGCACTCGAGCGTCAACGCCTCGGTCGTCGACTCGATGACCTTGCAGGTCACGATCTCGGCGCCTGAAATCACGACCTGGGCAGTCCCGATGTCGTAGCGGGTACCGTCGCCCTCCGGGAACTTGAACGTCACGAGCGGCGCGGGGTTCTGCGCGATGTTGGCGATCAAGGTCTCTTCCTTGATGTCCGCGCCGACCTTCGCGACGCCGACCATCTTGCCGTCGTGGCTCGCCATGATCTCGAGCTTGGAGGCCTCCTCCATGTGCTTGTCGAGCGCGGCCTGCTGCTCGTTCACCTTCTGCATCGCGGCGTCGTACTTCTTGTTGAGCTCCTCGGCGGCGGCATCGTTCGACGCCTTCGCCTCGTCCCGAAGCTTCATCGCGGCGACGGCCTGATCCTGGAACTTCTTCAGCTCCTTCTCGATCTTCACGCGCGCGGGCTCGGTCTTCTTGGAGCCCTCCAGACGAGCGATGATGTCGCCCTTCTTCACGTCGCCATCGGGGATGATCGACTCGAGCTTCCCCTGGAACTTCGAGTACTGCGGCGCCGGCATCGGCGTCGTCATCGCGATCTGAGCCTTCGGGGCCGGCGGCGCGGGCGGCGGCGTGGGCGGCTTCTCGGCCGGCTTCGGGGTGGTGGGCTTGACCGGCGCCGTCGTCGACACCGACCCGGTGTCCGACTTCTTGTTGAGGACGTACTTCCAGACGAGGAACGCACCCGCTGCGAGCAGCACGATGATGAAGAATCCGATCAGCGCACCGCTGGTCTTCTTCTCGGGCTCGGGCGGCGGCACCGGGGCGACGGGCTTCTTCTCGCCCTTGGCCACCTGTTGCGTGCCCTTCTTGTCGCCCTGCTTCGACGCGTCGGCCTTCTTCGGCTCGTCCTTCTTGACGTCCTGCTTCGCCGGCTCCGCCTTCTTCGGCTCTTCCTTCTTGGCCGGCTCGGCCGCCTTCTTCGGCTCTTCCTTCTTGGCCGGCTCGGCCGCCTTCACCTGCTGAACAGGCTGCGACTTGTCCTTGTCCTTGCCCTTCTTGCCCTTCTTGCCGCCCTGCTCGCCCTTGGCGGTCTGCGGCGCAGGCTCGGCCTTGGCGGCGGGAGGCGTCGCGACGGGAGGC
>LNFM01018188.1_pt1 | contig 11363 bp, 13 predicted proteins | sample 596031 | NCBI WGS metagenome assembly LNFM01 (sample SAMN04254537, study PRJNA301005) | activated carbon metagenome | isolation source: dual media filters at the Ann Arbor, Michigan drinking water treatment plant | place: USA: Ann Arbor | reverse complement strand
TCATGCCGATACAAGTCCGCGGTCCGAAGCCGAACGGCATGAACTGTGTTCGCTTCATCGCTGCCTCGCGTTCGGGCAGGAACCGGTCGGGATCAAAGCGGTCCGGATCGTCCCACAGCGCCCGATGCCGCTGGATCGCCCACACCGGGATCACCAGGATCGCCCCCGCCGTGAAAGTCTGCCCCCCGAGTTCGACCGGCTTGGTCGTCATTCGCCCTAACACAGGCGCCGGCGGGTAGAGCCGCATGCTTTCCTTGAGCACCCGACGGGTCACGACCAGGTCGTCCAGATGCTCAGCCTTGATCGGTCCCGCACCGGCCACCCTCACCACCTCCTCGGAGACACGGTCCTGCCAGTCCGGCGCCCGTGCCAGGAGGTAGAGCGTCCAGGTCAGCGCCTTGGCGGTCGTCTCGTGACCGGCCGCGGCGAAGGTCAGGAGATTGTTGCACACCAGCGCGTCGCTCATGGGCTCGCCGGTCTGCGGGTCCTTGGCGGTCCCGAGCTTGGTCATCAATCCGCCGCTCGGAAACCCGGCCGCCCGCTCTCGAGAAAGCACAGCCGAGATCGTGCGTTGCAGTCGGCGGGCATGGTGATGCATCGCCGGCTGGCTCGGATGCCACACCCAGTCTGGGATCTGCAGCAGCTCGAACGCGACGTCCCAGCTCGTATGCCCGAGATAGGCGCCGATGTGGTGCTTCAAGGCGGCCTGCTCGGCCTCCGTGGCGCCCGCGAAGATCGTGGCGGCGAGGAGGTCGAAGGTGGCGTCCGTCATGTCCTCGTCGATGCGCCGGATGCGGCCGGCTGTCCCCGCCGACAAGCGACGGCTCCACTCGTCTGCGACCCTGGCCATGGCCGGCACGAGCGCCACGATCTCCTGGTGGCGAAACAGCGGAGCTACCGTCCGGCGCTGCCAGCGCCAGCTCTGGCCTTCGGCGGTGAGGATGCCCTCACCGAGGACGGCCGCGAAGATGCGCCGCTCGATGGGCGACTTCGGAAACGCCTCGTGATCCTCGAGCAGAATGCGCTCGACCAGATCTGGCGCCGTGACCCAGGCCATGCGACCGCCGAAGTTCGGCGGCGAGCACAGCGGCTCTTCGTAAACCGCCCGCGGAAGCGTGCGGAGCGGATTGCTCAGAAACGCTGGCAGGAAGCGCCAGATCGGCAGCGCGGCCTCTGGCGCTACGACCCGCGGCGGATAGAGAGCGTTTGCGCTCGTCGCTTGAAGCTGGGTCGTGGTTGGCATCGCGGACCTCTCGTCGGCAGTCCGACATCGACGTGGGGTGTACGGGTTGCGCCCGCAAGTGGCAGGCTTGGTCAGTCAATCAGCAGATGCAATCCATACCCGGGTGCCAGGAAGGCGGCGGCCCAAGCCAGCGATGAGACGGCGCTAGCCGCGATGAATAACGGAAATTGCATGGTCACGATGCCCGCGACGACCGGAATGAACGGACGCACGAAGCCCGTGAACTTCCCGGCAAGCACGGCCAGCGGTCCCCATTTCTCGAACACGGCGTGCCCGGCCTCCAACGCTCGCGGATGTACCGCGAAGTACTGGAGGCGCGTCACGTCGTGCCGCAGCAGGCGCCCCAGGCTGTAGCTGACGCAATCACCGGCGATGGCACCGCAGGCGGCGGCCAGCCAAAGATGCCAGAACTGCCCACCTACTGCACCGTGCGCGGTCCCGATGGCGAGAAACAGAGCGCTCGAAGGAACGAACAGGGATAGTCCCGGAATGCCTTCGGCGAAGCCCAGGAAAAACACGAGAGGCTCGGCCATCGCGACGTTGGCTTTGACCAATTCGACGGTCGCTGTCCAGGCAGTCTCGAAAGCCATGCGCCCCTCGTACCTCGATCAACGCCGACTGGCCGTCAATGCACCGCCACGTGCTGGTGGATCGCCTGCCAGATCTTGCCGAGCACATCGCCGAACTGCATCAGCACGAACGCCCACAGAAATGCCGAGCCCCAGTTGGCGATCTGGAACGAGACTTTGGGCATCTGCACGGCGCCGGCGATGATCGGCACCGAGGCCCGCAGCGGGCCTGTGAACCGGCCGAGCCAAATCGCGCCGGCCCCCCATTTCTCGAAGAAAGCATGTCCTTGGGGAAGCAGATTGGGATACTTGGTGAACGGCCACATCTTGGCGATCTGCTCGTGGTAGTGGTAGCCGAGCCAGTATGAGACCCAGTCGCCGAGCGCGGCACCGATGGCGGCGCACGTCATCACGTACCAGAAGTCTGTTCCGCCCGTCGCGCTGACGATCGTGCCGATGGCGACGAGCATGCCCCAGAATGGCAGCACCATCGAGACGAAGGCGAGTGATTCACAGAACGCGAGCACCAGCACCACGGGCCCGGCCCAGGCACGATGCTCCTTGATGAACGTCATGATCGTCGGAACGATGCTGTCGAGGTCCATGCGGCGAGTTTCCGTGCTGAGGATCGGGCCCCAAGGGCCCGAGCCGGGTGTAATTGTCAATGTCGGCCTGGGAGCGAGGCGGCCCACAGCCTGGGTGTGGCCCTTGTCGTATCTCAGCGCGGGCAGCGACGGCGCATCTCGCCGCCGAGCTCTCGCGAAACCTCGGTCGAGAGCATGGCCCCGCGGGAAATCTGCGCGGGCGTGAGGTGCTTGCCGGCAGGCCCCCGCAGCACCGCTGGCCCGGCTTCGGCCTCCCTGTGGCCGGCCGTCAGCTCGGCGCAGGTGAGATCCTTCTTCCGCGTCTTGTAGGCGAACAGGCGCACGCCGCCCGCGTAGGAATCGGCATTCGGAGGCTGCTTGATCCAGGTCCGCTGCCGATCGGCGAGAATGGTCTTGAGCTGCCGTTGACGCTCGGCAATGCACGCTGGACTGTCGTCGACGCACCGTGCCTCGGTCCATTCGCCGATAGCCGGTGCCGGTGCGGTGGCGCATCCGGCGACCGTCAGCGCGAGCCCGGCGAGACAGCAAGCCGTAGCCGTTCGAGTGAACACCTGAGCCATCCCCCTGCCCATTCCAGCTCGCCCCGTCTCTCGACGTTCGACGTTGTCTCGGCGTTACGCGCACCCCAGTTGAGCGTGAGCCATGCCCCGTACCCGAAGCCGCCCTTGTGCCGGGCCGGCGGTCGGCTTAGAACCACCCGATGGCGGACCTGTGGCAGAGTTGTGTCTCTCCGCCGCGTCGCCAACCGGCAGCCTAGGGTTGCCGCCTGCCGATACCGAACCACCTTGCGCCGCTTCGCGCCGATGCCCTCCTCCCGAACGAGGGCGAGCCGAAGAGGCGCGTCCAACCCAGGAGTGCCCCGATGGCTTATGCGATTCGCGTTCACAAGACAGGCGGCCCCGACGCTCTCAAGTACGAGGAAGTGCAAGTGGGCGCTCCGGGCGCTGGCGAAGTGCGCCTCAAGCAGCATGCCATCGGCGTCAACTACATCGACGTCTATCTGCGCACGGGCCTCTACCCGCAGCCGACGTCTCCGTTCGTGCCCGGCATGGAAGGCGCGGGTGAAGTGACGGCGGTCGGCTCGGGCGTCACGGACCTCAAGGTCGGCGACCGCGTCGCCTATGCCGGACCGGCCGGCGGGTATTCCACCGAGCGGCTGATCGCGGCCGACCGCGTCGTCAAAATGCCGGACGGCATCGACTACAAGACGGCCGCCGCCATGATGCTCCAGGGCATGACGGTCCGCTATCTGGTGCGCAAGACCTTCAACGTCGGCAAGGGCACCACCTGCCTCTGGCACGCGGCAGCGGGCGGCGTTGGCCTGATCGCCTGCCAGTGGGTCAAGCACCTCGGCGGCACGCTGATCGGGACGGCTGGCGGCCCCGATAAGTGCAAGCTCGCACTCGATCACGGCGCGTCCCACTGCATCGACTACAAGAAGGACAAGGACTTCGTCGCCAAGGTCAAGGAGATCACCGGCGGCAAGCTCTGCGACGTCGTCTATGATTCGATCGGCAAGGACACCTACCCGGCCTCTCTCGACTGCCTGAAGCCGCGCGGCCTGTTCGTCACCTTCGGCAACGCCTCGGGTCCGATCGAGGCGATCAATCCGGGTATCCTCGCCGCCAAGGGATCGCTCTTCGTCACGCGCCCGTCGCTGGCTGCCTACACGTCGAGCCGCGCCGATCTGGTCGAGACCGCCAACGACCTCTTCGATGTCGTCTCGAAGGGCGCCGTGAAGATTAACGTCAATCACACCTATGCCCTGAAGGACGCCGCCCAGGCGCACATCGACCTCGAGGCCCGCAAGACCACGGGCTCGATCGTCCTGCTGCCCTGATCGGCGTCGCCAGACGGTTGCATTGAAGCGGCGGCGGTGATCACGGATCTCCGCCGCCGCTTCTGTCTCATGCCCCATGTCCGCGACGAGCACGTTCTCGGGGAAGCTTGGTCATGTCGACTAAAGGCGAAGATCGAGCGACCGCGACCGCCGACGGGCAACCGTCGGAGCGAGGCAGCGCGGGACATGCCTTGGCCGAGACGGCTCCGCCTCGCAGCACATCACCGATCCGGTGGCTGCTCGTCGTCGTGCCCCTTGCGGTGATTGTCGGCACCGGCACCTGGCTTGCCACGACTTGGTCTGCCCGATGGGCATCGGGGACCGACGGGATCGTCCGCCACACCGCCCATCCACCTGCACCGTCGCCATGGCCACCGCATGCGTCGACCACCGACGCCGACCGCCCGTTGTCGGCCTCCGAGCTTCTTCGCAATATCCTGGGTCAGCCGCCAGCGCCGGCTGTGCCGGTATCGTCATCTCAGCCATCACAGCCTTCCCCCTCGCGCCGGCCGCCGCAGCCGGAAGGGCCGGCCGCACCTTCTTCGACGCCGCAACAGTTTAGCCCGGAGCTGGTCGTCGCGCGGCTGGCCACGGCCGATCTCGAGGAGGGCGAAAAGCTTTTCAAGATCTGCAGTATCTGTCACTTGGCCGACCGCGGCGGAGCCTCCCGCATCGGACCCAATCTTTGGGGTAGCATCGGGGCACGCAAAGCCGCCAAGCCGGGCTATCGCTTTTCGGCTGCGCTCGCGGCGAAAGGTGGCTCATGGACATACGAGGAGCTCGCCCTCTACCTGCACAATCCGAGATCCGCGGTGCCTGGGACGTCGATGAGCTTTGCGGGCATCACCAGCCCGGAGCGGCTCGCCAACTTGATTGCCTACATGCGGACCTTGGCCGATACGCCTCATCCTCTGCCCCCCACCCGTTGACCTGTGGCGCAGACCGGCACCACGATTTGCCTTCCGCTCTCGTGCATGCGATGCAACGCCGAGCCATCGCCCAGCCGAGAACCGCCTCATGACGCCCGAGACCAAGCCGCCCCGCGTCGCCCTGTTCGTGACCTGCCTCGTCGATTTGATGCGTCCCTCGGTCGGCTTCGCGGCGGTGAAGCTGCTCGAACAGGCTGGATGCACGGTCGAGGTGCCAACGGCCCAGACCTGCTGCGGACAGCCCGCTCACAACTCCGGCGACAAGGCGACTGCCGAGGCCCTGGCGCGACAGACCATCGCCGCTTGCGAAGGCTACGACTACGTCGTCGCCCCATCCGGCTCGTGTGCCGGCATGCTCAAGTCGCATTACCCGAAGCTGCTCGCAGATGATGCGGCCTGGAAAAGCCGCGCCGACGCGTTCTCGGCCAAAGTCTACGAGCTGATCGCGTTTCTCGTCGATGTGCGCGCCATGACGGGCGTCAGCCAGACGCTCATAGCGCGGGCCACGTATCACGACAGCTGCTCGGGTCTGCGCGAGCTCGGCATCAAGGATCAGCCGCGCACGCTGCTGGCGAGCGTCGAAGGGCTCGAACTCGTCGAGATGGCCGACTGCGAGGTGTGCTGCGGCTTCGGCGGCACCTTCGCCGTCAAATACAGCGACATCTCGAACGCCATGGTCGAGAAGAAGTGCGCCAATATCACCGAGAGCGGCGCCGATCTCGTGCTCGCGGGCGATCTCGGATGCCTCATGAACATGGCCGGCAAGCTCCGGCGCGACGGCAGCACTGCCAAGGCCCGCCACATCGCCGAGGTTCTGGCCGGCGAGATGTCCGATCCCCCGATCGCGGCCGCGGACTGAAGACATCGGCGCACGTCCAACCACTCGGCACACGCCACCATCGCTGCTGATCGCCGCGAGAACGCCCCATTGGCGCCCTTGCACAGCCGCCTTGCGGTTCTACGACAGCAACCGTCGAGGGAACGGTGGATCGCCGCTCAGGTCTGTGTCGCTGAGCGTCAAGCGTGCGGAGTAGGGTATGCGTCTCGGAGTGAGCGTGAGCCGGCAGTTGCGGCTCGTCGTTGGTGTGTATTTCGCAATGGCATCCTCGATCTTTGCGGGTGACCAGGCCTTGGCAGCCAGTGGGCAGATGTTCCCCGTCGGCTCGAACTTGGTCGCCGTGGTTGTCGCGGCGGCGTTCATCCTCCCTGCCGGCATTGCTGGTTTCGTGTCCGTTGTGAAGCGCGCGGCCCGCACGCCCGCCGGAGTTCTGGGTGTCGGCCTACTCGCGATCGGAACCGTCGCCGTATTGGCCCTGGCCAATCCGGGGCTGCTCTCGAGCCTGCGTGTCTAAAGGGGAGGGGCGAAAGTTCGCTGTGCAAGTGTTGCCCGGCCGCAACTTGTTGTGATCGGGGCGCCTCTTTTGGGCCACAAACCGACACCAAATTCAAACTCGTGGCGCTAGCTTTCTAGCTGCATGGGCTGCAGCGCTGCGTTGCACGATGAAGGTGTTGTGATAACCGGTTGATATGCCTAGGGTGACGGCGCGTTACTTGCGCTGATGCCTTCGGACTTTCCGGTGAGGCGTATCGGATCCGGGAGGCCGGGAGCGACGATGCACGTTCTGACGTTCGAGATGTCTGGCACGCCCAGTGGGGAACGAACGCTTCATGCGATCGTCACGTCCGCAGCACGCCGGATGTCGTCGGGTCTGAACCGCGGTAGCTCCGAATTGGCATTCTTCGCTGACCAGAGCGAGCGCGCCGCGAAAAACGGTTTTCGCCCCTCCTGGCGGAAAGGTGGAAGTTGGCAGTGACGCGCACATCTAGCATCGCCGTGCGTTTGGCGTTCGGGTTGGGCCTCGCGCTCGCCCCGTTCGCTGCATCGGCCCAATCACGTGACGCACTCAAGTTCGTCTCGCCCCAAGTCGCGTTCGATCAGGGCGTCAACGCCTATCGCAGCGGCATGTTCACGATCGCTGAGCACGCGCTGAAGTACGCGGCCGAGCGCGGCTCGCTCATGGCGCAGTATCACCTTGCGCGTCTTTACGCCGATCCCGCCGCACCGTTCACCAATCATGCACGGGCTTACGAATTATACGCTCGCATCGTCAACGAGCACGCGTCTCGCATCGACGTCGACGACGACCCGCGCGCTCGCTATGTCGGCAAATCGCTGACCGCACTCGCCCAGTACGTTTTGCGCGGTTTGCCCGAATTCGGCGTCAAGTCCAACCCGGAGCGCGCCGCTGGCTATTTCCAGGAGGCGGCGACCTTCTTCGGCGATCAGGATGCCCAGTTCGAACTCGCCAAGCTCTACATCACCGGCGAGGGCGTCGAGATCAATTTCCGTCAGGCGACCAGCCGCCTGTCTACTCTTTCGCAGGCCGGTCATGCCGGTGCGCAAGCCTTTCTCGCCGATCTCTATTGGCGCTCGAAAGCTGGTTTGCCGCACGACCCGAAGCGCGCTCTAGCCCTCATCACGGTTGCCACGGAAAATGCCCCGGCGCACGAGCGCATCTGGATAGAGGACATCTACCAGAGCATCTTCTGCGGCATGTCGGCCGGAGTTCGCCAGCAGAGCGAAGGCCATATCGCCTCGTTCCGCCACCGCTACTCGCAGGATACGGTCGGCCTCGCACCCCAGGCGCAGCGCACCTGCGCCGACGGGACGCCCTTGCCGATCCTGCCTCGCGAAGGCCGCGCTGCCGATTCGCCTCCCGCCGCCAGGAATTCGTTTGCGGCGCCGAACCCGGGTGTGATGCAAGGCGGCGTCATGGGCGTCGGTTCGTCGGCGGACCGCCGCGGCCGGTGAGCCGCGATCTCCGACCGCCATCTGTTCGTCCCCGATCAAACCGCCAGCTCGACCCAGGCGGGCGTATGATCGGAGGGCTTCTCCCAGCCGCGCGGCGTCCGATCGACACCCGCATCGACCAGCAGGTCGGCCGCCGCGGGTGAGAGCAGCAGGTGGTCGATGCGGATGCCGTTGTCCTTCTGCCAGGCGCCCGCCTGATAATCCCAGAACGTGTAGACGCCCGGCCCCGGTGACACGGCACGGATCGCATCTGTGAGTCCGAGCGCCAGCAGCCGCCGCCACGCCCGCCTCGACTCGGGCTGGAACAGCGCGTCGTCCACCCACGCGGCAGGCGTCTTGGCGTCCTCGGGCTCGGGGATGATGTTGTAATCGCCGCAGAGCACCAGCGGCTCCTCGAGCGCGAGCAGACCGCGCGCATGCGCCTCCAGCCGCTTGAGCCACGCCAGCTTGTAGTCGAACTTCTCCGTTCCGATCGGATTGCCGTTCGGCAGATAGAGCCCACCGACGCGCACGATCCGCCCGCCGGCCGGGATCACCGCCTCGATGTACCGCGACTGCGCGTCCTCCGGATCGCCCGGCAGCCCGCGCCGCACGTCCTCGAGCGGAAACTTCGAGAGGATGGCGACGCCGTTGAATCCTTTTTGCCCGTGCACCGCCACGTTGTAGCCGAGCGACTCGATCTCGAGCGACGGAAAGCCCTCGTCGACGGTCTTGATCTCCTGCAGGCACACGACGTCCGGCTCGAACGTGCGCAGCCACGTGAGCATCGACTCGATGCGCGCCTTGACGCCGTTGATGTTCCACGTCGCGATCCGCATGCGTCTCTCCTCACGGGGGCCCGCGCCAGATCGTCAGCGCGCCGCCGCGGTGTCAACGCCTTTCACAGCAAAACCCTGGTGCATCGCCCCGAGCTTCGGCAGTCTATCGAGACCGCCCGGCGCCGCAGTGCGCCTCTCGAGGAGCGAGCCCATGGCCATTGCCATTCGCCAATTGCACCCGCTGTTCGTCGCCGAGGTCGACGGCGTCGATCTCGCCCGCCTCGACGACGCAACGCGCGATCATCTCGACGCCGCCATCAATCGCTATTCCGTTCTCGTCTTCCATGGCCAGTCGCTGGACGACGACCAGCTTCTGGCCCTCGGTCACCGGCCCCGCGCAATCATCGCGTCGAGCAGCGCCTGAAGCACGCCGCCATCGCCGACATCTCGAACCTCGACGCCAAGAACGATTTCCGCGCCCGAGAGGACCATCGCCGTCTCGACGGTCTCGGCAACCAGCTCTGGCATTCCGACGCCTCGTTCCGGCCGATTTCCGGTGCCCTGTCGATGCTCTACGCCCACGTCGTCCCGCCGAAGGGCGGCGACACCGAGTTCGCCGATCTGCGCGCGGCCTACGACGACCTCGACGGCGAGACGAAGACCCAGATCGATGGCCTCGTGGCCGTACATTCCATCTTCCATTCACGCGGCCAGCTCGGCCACACCGAGTACACGGAGACCGAGCGCAAGGGCCTGCCCGACGTCAAGCATCCGCTGGTGCGCACGCACCCCGGCTCGAAGCGCCGGACGCTCTATCTCGGCTCGCACGCCTCCCACATCGACGGCTGGCCGATGCCCGAGGGCCGCCTCTTGATCCGCGATCTCATGGAACATGCAACGCGTGAGCGCTTCACCTACGCGCACACATGGCAGGTCGGCGATCTCGTCATCTGGGACAACCGCTGCACGCTGCATCGCGGCCGCCCCTACGCGGACCACCAGCACAAGCGCGACCTCCGCCGCGTCACCACCCTCGACATGGACTCCCTGGGCGACAACCCCGACCTCGTTCGCGAGATGGGGCTGCTGCCGGCCTGATCCGTGGCATCAGTAGCGGCGCTCGCGCTGGCGCTGGCGCGTGGAGGCGGGCCCACCGTCTCCCCAAGCCGACCGTCTCCCCCAAGGCCACCGTCCGAATGCCCCACGCTCCCGTCATCCCCTCGAATCCCCGTCATCCCCGCGAAGTCGGGGACCCACGACGGCATGGAGGTTGGCAGTAGGTTGGGTTAGCGCGGCCGAGGTCGGTGCGTGTGCTTCGCTGACCGCATTCCGCGCGTAACCCAACATCGCGAGGCTGCGGGTCTGCCCGTTGGGTTACGCCGGCATCGGCGCTGCGACCTCAACCGCGCAGCCGCGGCCGGCTAACCCAACCTACGTTTTGCTTAACCCATGACTCACTTTGCTCTGGGCGCTTAAAATAGGCAGCTGAAAGTATTCCTACCGTGGAGGGACCGTCGGGTGAAAGAGACAGTCGAGAACGTCGTGAATGGGGAGCGCGCACGCGCGCGCCACTGGCAAATTGCGTTGCAATGTCGTGATTGGCACCCGCTGCGTATGCCGGATGCTCAAGCATCGCGGCGCCGGAGCGATCTCGTTGATCTGACGAGACACTTTCGCGCGTGCGTATTCGCTCCTTGTGACACGCGCCGGCAGGACGCAGACGCAGGCAAAGGATCCCTGATTGACGGCCGCAGTAACATCGGCGACCACCTAGCGGTGGCGCGACTAAGCCATTTAAGCCAAGGGGATGTTGAGGTCACTCGGAACCGAAGCGGCTTGACGTTAGAGGCTGACCCGCGCAGCCCAGAGGTGCTGCATGTCAGGAACTTGGTGGTCACCGGCATTCTCTCCCGCGACGGTGGCTGTGCATCTCATCGCTGCAACAGCCTCGGTGACATGCGATGAACTCTTTTTGCTCGCGCACCGCTACCGTACTTTCAACGTTCTACATCCAGGGACGCGGTCGGATTGTAACATTGGAATGGGCAGAATCAGAAGCTCCGCCAGATGAGCCTTTTTGCCTTCGGCCAAGTAGCCGAATGCGCTCAACCAAAGGTATATTCCAGATAAAGCAGTTCTCGGTAGTGCGAGTAATGAGCAAGAACGGAATATGCCCACCTAAAGGCCAAGAATACGAAATTGCTCTCTATTTTGCTTTGAACCCATCCGAGGTCCCTTGCGGCATCCACGAGCAGGTGGTGATATTGCCCCCACACTCATCTACGCCCATTGAAGGCAGTAGGTTGGGTTAGCGCGGCCGAGGTCGGTGCATGTGCTTCGCTGACCGCATTCCGCGCGTAACCCAACATCGCGAGGCTGCGGGTCGGTCTATCAACGTGCCTCAGCACCAGATAGAGATGCCCCGCAGTCCCTCCAGAAGCACCGACAGACTTCGTTTCCAGGAAAATCTGGGGAATAATCGTCATTTTCTGATACCTTCTGCTTTAAGGAGAGACTGCAGGCCGTCGACCCATTCTGTCGTGGGGGCAGGAGGACAGCTTGGATGCACGAGAGAGGGCGTGGCGCGAACATTGTTCTCAAGATAGT
>LNFM01012206.1_pt1 | contig 11363 bp, 8 predicted proteins | sample 596031 | NCBI WGS metagenome assembly LNFM01 (sample SAMN04254537, study PRJNA301005) | activated carbon metagenome | isolation source: dual media filters at the Ann Arbor, Michigan drinking water treatment plant | place: USA: Ann Arbor | reverse complement strand
CGCTGGCGATGAAGAAGCGGGTGATGACAGCGGCGCCATCATCGGCAGCGCGCCGACGCCATCCGGGGCGGCAGCGGCGCGGACCGCCGCAGGCGTGAACGCCAGTGGAGCGACCAGCAGCGCAACCATCAGCGGGACCAGCAGCGGCGCCCGCAGCAGGGGCGCCTGCAACCAACGCGACATGCGCCGCGGCCGACGCCTGCCGGCGTCCATCGAACGTGGCGGACGGATCATGCGTCCTCCTCTTCCGGCGTCATCAGTTTCTTCGGCGTGAGCATCCGGTAGACCACCGGCAGCACGAACAGCGATACCAGCAGCGTGGTGGCCATGCCGCCCACGACCACCAGCGCGAACGGCCGCTGCGTCTCGGACCCGACGCCGGTCGCCAGCGCCATCGGCATCAGGCCGAACATCGCCAGCATCGAGGCCATCAGCACCGGCCGCAGCCGCTCGGCGCAGCCTTCGACCAGCGCGAAGTCGAGCGCCTCGCCGGCGCGCCGGCGCGTCTCGGTGGCCCCGAGCAGCAGCAGGCCCATCAGCGACACCTGGCCGAGCAGCGTGATGAAGCCGATCGCCGCGCTGACCGACAGCGGCACGTCGGCCAGCAGCAGCGCGAACGCGCCGCCGCTCTGCGCGAACGGCACGGTGAGCAGGATGGCCAGCACGGTGCGCCCGCTGTTCATCGCGGCATAGAGCAGCGCCAGCACGAGCAGCACCGCCACCGGCACCACCAGCTTGAGCCGCGCGGTCGCCCGCTGCTGGTTCTCGAACTCGCCGCCCCATACGAAGCGGTGTCCCTCGGGCGGCTTCACCTTCTCCCTGACGACGCGGATCGCCTCGTTCACGGTGGAGCCGATGTCGCGGTCCTCGATGTTGAACTTCAGCGCCAGGAAGCGGGTGTTGCCTTCGCGGTTGATCTTGGCCAGTCCGGTGGTCGAGGTGATCGACGCCAGCTGCGACAGCGGGATGCGTGCGCCACCCGCACCATTGAGGGTGATCGCCCCGATGCTGTCCGCATCGTCGCGGGCAGCGATCGGCAGGATCACCCGCACCGGCACCACGCGTTCCCCTTCCCAGAAGCGGGTGACGACCTTGCCGGCCAGCGCCGTCTCGATCGCATACTGGGCGTCGGCCACCTCGATGCCGGCCCGGGCCAGTGCCGGCCGGTCGAGCGAGATCTGCAGCTGCGGGGTGGTCGCGTCGCGGAACAGGTCGAGCTCGACCACGCCCTCGACCTTGCGCAGCACCGCGATCGCCTCGACCAGCGACGCCCGCATGGCGGCGAGGTCCTCGCCGAAGATCTTCAGCACCACCTTGCCGCGCACGCCGCTGACCGCCTCCTCGACGTTGTCCTTGATCGGCTGCGAGAAGTTGTAGCGCACGCCCGGGATCTCGGCGAGCGACGCACGCATCTCGCGGGTCAGCTCGGACTTGTCGATGCCCTTGCGCCACTGGTCGCGGGGATGCAGCCGCACGTACGTCTCGGACGCGTTCACGCCTTCGTTGTCGGTGCCATCCTCGGGACGCCCTTGCGCGGACAGCGTCTCGCGCACCTCGGGGAACTTCATGATGCGGCTGCGCACCTCGGACAGGATCTCCTGGCCGCGTTGCAGCGACACGCTCGCCGGCATCTCGACGAACACCGTGAAATCGCCTTCGTCCAGCTCGGGCAGGAATTCGGTGCCGACGCCCTTCCCCGCGAGCACGCCGCAGCCGAGCAGCGCCAGCGCGAACACCAGCGCGGGCCACCGGCGCCGCAGCAGCCAGCGCAGCAGGCGGCGGTAGCCGTCGGCCATCGCGATCTGCCAGCGCGGCTCGAGCTTGTCGGCATCCGACGGACGGAAGGCGAACGCGCACAGCGCGGGCACCACGGTGAGCGCGAACACCAGCGCACCGAGCAGGGCGAACGCGTAGGTCAGCGCCAGCGGCCGGAAGATACGGCCCTCGACCGACTGCAGGGTGAACACCGGCAGCAGCGCGACGATGATGATCAGCATCGCATACAGCGTCGGCTTGCCCACGTCGATCGCCGACTGGATCACCACCCGGATCACGTCGCGCCGGTCCTTCGGACGCTGGTGCCGCAGCGCATGCTGGACGTTCTCGACCAGCACCACCGCACCGTCGACCAGGATGCCGAAGTCGATCGCGCCCATCGAGATCAGGTTGGCGGGAAGCCCGAGCGCATGCAGGCCGAGGAAGGCCGACAGCAGCGACAGCGGGATCACCAGCGCGACGATGGCTGAACCGTACACGCTGCGCAGGAACAGCCAGACGATGGCCACGACCAGCAGGAAGCCGTGCAGCAGGTTGTCGTTCACCGTGGACAGCGTCTTGCCGATCAGCGTGCTGCGATCGTAGGTCGTCTCGATCTTCATGCCCGCCGGCAGTATCTCTTCGTTCAGCTGGCGCACCTTGTCGTGGATGCCGTCGAGCACCAGCGAGGGGTTCTCGCCGCGGCGCATCAGCACCGTGCCCATCACCACGTCGGTGTGTTCGTTCCAGCCCACGCTGCCCCGGCGCGGCGTGTGCGACTGCTTCACGTCGGCGACGTCGCCGACGGTGATCGCCGAGCCGCCGCGGCTGCGCAGCACGATGGTCTTGATGTCCTCGGCGCTCTCGAGGAAGCCGAGGCTGCGGATGGTCAGCTCCTGCTCGCCGCGGCGCAGGAAGCCGCCGCCGACGTTGCTGCTGGAACGGGCGAGCGCCTCGTCCAGCTCGACCAGCGTGATGCCGGCGGCATGCAGCCGTGCCGGATCCGGCTCGACATGCACCTCCTTGAGGTAGCCGCCGAAGGACACCAGGTCGGCCACGCCCTGCACCTGGCGGATCACGCGAGTCACGGTGTACTCGAGTTCCGAACGAAGCTCGTACAGGTCATGGCGGTCGCTGGTCAGCCGGAACTGGAACACGCTGCCCAGCGGCGTGGCCTCGGCGGACAGCTTCGGCTGCACCTGGTCAGGCAGGTCGACCTGGGTCAGCCGCTGCGCGACCAGCAGCCGCGCGTTGAACGGGTCCGCGCCATCGCGGAAGGTCAGCGTGACCAGCGACAGGCCGAACAGGCTCTGCGAACGGATCAGCGTCATGCCCGGCGTGCCATTCAGCACCCGCTCGACCGGCACCGTGATCAGCCGCTCGATCTCGGGCGCGGCATACCCCGACATCTGGGTGATCACGGTCACCTGGGCATTGGTGACGTCGGGGAAGGCCTCGATCGGGGTGTCGAGGTAGGCGCGCACGCCGAACGCGGCCACCACGGCGGTGAAGAACACCGCGGCGATGCGCCGGTGGACGCAGGCCTCTATCAGGAACTTCAGCATGTCGGCCTCAGAGCAGCAGTTCGGCTTCGCCGTCGAGCAGCAGCGCGCCCTTGACGACGATCCGGTCTCCCGCGGAGACGCCTTCCAGGATGGCGACCCGGCCGCCCGACGAGCGGCCGGTGCGCACTTCCCGCACCTCGAACTTGCCGTCCGCCCGCTGCAGGTAGACCACGCGCCGGTGGCCGTCCTTGATCAGCACCGACGACACCGGCACCGACAGGCCGTCGCGCGAGCCGGCGAATCGGACCTCGGTCAGCATGCCGGGCGTCAGCCCGGCCGGCGGCGACTTCAGCGCGATGTAGACCGGCAGCCGGCGGCTCGCCGCATCGACCGCCGAGCCGATGCCGTCCACCGTCCCCTCGAGGGTGGCGTCGATGGCCGGTACCCTTACCTTCACCTGCTGGCCAGCCGCGACCCGCGCCACGTCGGGCTCGGGGACGTCCGCCACGACCCAGACCCGGCCCGGATCGGCGAGTTCGACCAGTGGCTCCCCCCCCGGTTCGGCGATCGCCCCGGCGGTGGCGCGCACCGAGACCACCACGCCCGCCGCCGGCGCCCGCAGGATCACCTCGCCGCCCTGTCCGCCGCCGGCGAAGGCGATCGCCCGGCGCGTGCGTTCCAGCTCCGAGCGCGCCTCTTTCGCCCGCGTCTCGGCTTCGACGCGCTCGACCTCGAGGCCGACGCCACGCGCCATCATCTCGGTCTGGCGCCGGAGCTGGTCCTCGGCGGCACCGGCTCGGGCGACCGCCTGCTCGAGTTGCGACCGTGCCGACGACGCATCGGCACTCTGCAGCACCACCAGCGGCGCACCGGCCCTGACCCGTTCGCCCGGGCGCACCGAGACGGACGTGATGCGCCCGGAAAACGGTGCGCCCAGGCTGGACAGCGCCTGCGGGCGATACGCGACCCGGCCGGGGGCTGCGGCCGACGGCGCATCGCCGCCACCACCGACCTCTTCGATCTTCAGGAACCCGACCTGTTCCGGGGTCAGGGCCGTGGCCTGGCGATCGCGCGCCGGGGCGGGGATCTTGGCGACCGGCGCTTCGCTGCAGCCGGCGCCGAGCAGGATCGCCGTCACGGCCATCGCGAGCAGCGGGCGAACGCCCAGCGTGCGCGGGACGGCGCGCGCGGGCGCCGCGGGTGCGGTGCCGCCCGCCTTGGGGCGGGCTGTGCCGCAGTGGATCGATGACATCGTTCTATGGCGTCCAGGCTGGGTCCCCGCGTCAGGCGGGGACGGCATTCAGAAGGTGTGCCGAGGTATACAGGCAGAGCCTTTCCCCAACCTTGCAACCACATCAGACGCCGTCCGGCAGCGTCAGCGTCCGACCGTCCGCGTTCCAGCCTCACGGTTCCGGCGGGCGATCCAGGTCCGCGAGTTCGCCCACGGTGACCGGCAGCACCGGCGCGCGGACCCGGAAGCACCCCACGTCCGCGGGCGTCCGATGCTGGGTCGCGGCGATCAGTTCGGTCACCGTGAGCCCGCACAGCCGTCCCTGGCAGGGGCCCATGCCGCAGCGGCTGAACGCCTTCATCTGGTTCGGACCGGGCACGCCGGTCACCGCCAGCCGGCGCAACGCGCCGGCGGTCACCTCTTCGCAGCGGCAGACGATCGTGGCGTCCCCAGCCGGTACCCGCAGCGCGGGCGGCGGCAGGTACAGGCGGTCGAGGAACGGGCGCACGCTCCAGTGCGCCTTCAGCGCGCGCCGCGCCAGCCAGGCGCGGCGGTCGCGCTCGGCGGTATCGATGCGGCGCTGCTGCCATGCAACCGAGAGGCCGGACAGTTCGCCGGCGCAGAGCGCGGCCTCGGCGCCACCGATGCCGGCACTGTCGCCGGCGACGAGGATGCCGGCCAGCGTCGAGTTGCCCCAGCCGTCCACCGTCGGGCGGAAACAGCGCTGCGCCGCATCCCAGTAGTGCTCGAGGCCCAGCGACTGCCAGAGGTGGGCATTGGGCACGACGCCCTGGTGCAGCAGCACGGTCTGCGCCGGGATGCGGTGCTCGCGGCCCGCGCTGCGGAAGACGACCGCTTCGGCCCGGGCACCGCCCTCGATGCGCAGGTCGGTCGCGGCGGAGAATCGGGGCACTCCCGATCGGCGCAAAGCCCCGATCAGCGACAGGCCCTTGGACAGGTAACCCGGCGCGAGCAGCGCCGGCCACAGCCGGCCGGCGGCACGCAGGTAGTTGCCTGCCGTGACGGTACCGACCACCGCAGCCGGCCTCACGCCGGCACGCAGCAGTTGCACGGCGAGCAGCAGCACCAGCGGACCGGAGCCGACCAGCACCACCTGCGGACCGGGCACCATCGCCGAGGTCTTCAGCATCACCTGGGCTGCGCCGCAGGTCAGCACGCCAGGCAGCGTCCAGCCGGGTATCGGCACCGGACGTTCATGGGCCCCGGTGGCGACCAGCACATGGCGCGCGGCGATGTGATGCGCGCCACGGGCATCCGTGTAGTAGAGGTGGCGGTCGGCGCCGGTGCGCCTGCGCTCCACGTGCACGTCGTCGTCGTCCGGCCCGGTGTCCAGCGCGCTGCCGATGGGCAGCAGCAGAGAGGCCGCAGGCTGCGGGCCGCGGGTCGCAGCGGCATCCGGCGAGCCGTCGGGCGTGGCGATCTCGGCCTGCCAGACCCGGGCACCGGGCCGGTAGTCCGCTCCGCAGTTGCGGAACTTCTGGGTGATGGAGAATCCGTCGGCATACTCCGCGCCGAACACGAACAGGTCCTGCGGACGGCGCGTGGTGACCGCCTCGACGTTGCGCCAGACCTGCCCGCCCGGTGCAGGCTGCTCGTCCAGCACCACGGTGCGCAGCCGATGCCGCCGCGCCTCGAGTGCCGCTGCCATGCCGGCAGGACCGGCACCGACGATCGCCAGGTCGAAACGCTCGATCGTCATGGCCCGGGCGCCGTCGCGGCCGTGCGATGGCCATCCTGGCAACGCACGTCCATGCCGGGTTCGGCGGCCACCATGCAGGCCTGGCGGTTGGGCACGCCGTCGATCTGCACCAGGCATTCGAAGCACACGCCCATCATGCAGTAGGGTGCGCGCGGGCTGCCGGACAACCCGGTGAGGCGGGCGATCGACCCGCGCTGCAGCAGCGCGGCCGCGACCGATGCACCTGCAGGCACCGTGCAGGGCTCGCCATCGACCGACAGCGTGACCCCGGGCCGGTGTGCGTCCGCGCCGTCGTCACGCAGGCTGCGGAACATGCGCCTCCTTCCCGGACGTCCCCGGCGCCGACCCGGTGCCCCGCGCCTCGAAGCGCCGGGCGGAACAGTGCGCATACTGCGCCGGCAGCCTGCCGCGCGAGATCGCCGCGGCCACGCCGTGGACATGCACGGCCGCCAGCGTGACACCGCTGTGGCACGACACCACCCAGGCGCCGGGAACCGACGCTGACGCCTCGTACACCGGGAGGCCGTCGGGCGTCATCACCCGCAGTGCCGCCCAGCTGCGCACGATGCGCAGGCCGCCGATGAACGGAAAGGTATCGACCGCGCGCCGGGCGATCGCGCCGGCGTTGCCGAACGTCACGCGGTCGTCGAAACCGGCGTCTTCCTGCGACGAACCGAGCAGCAGCCCGCCCTCGTCGGTCTGCCGGATGTCGGCCGTGGGAAACGGCAGCATCGGCTGCACCTTCTCGGTGACCAGCACCTGGCCGCGGACCGGACGCACCGGGCACTGCACGCCGACCATCGGCGCGAGCCGGTGGTTGCCCAGGCCTGCGGCGATCACGACCTGCGGTGCCCACGCGCTGCCCCAGGCGGTGCGCACCTCGAAGCCGTCGCCGCCGACCACCGGCTCGACGGCCTCGACCGGTGCCCCGAAACGATGGGTGGCACCGAGGGCGATGGCCGACTCGTAGAGGGCGCGGAACAGGCGCAGCGGATTCACATGGCCGTCATAGGGTGAATACGACGCACCGACCACCTTGGGGCCCGGCACCAGGCCGCCAGGCAGCCGGCGCACGAGGCTGGAACGGTCGAGCATCTCGAACTCGAAGCCGAAGTCCCCAGCTTCCGCCTGGATGCGCCGCATCAGCCGCGCGCGTGCGTCGAACCCCGCTTCGTCAAAGCAGAACGAGAACCCGCCTGGCTGCTGCAGGCCGGCATCGATGCCGCAGGCATCGCGCAGGCCCCGCGCGAGGTCGTTCCACTGCAGCGCGGACTCGCGGGTGAGCCGGTGGTACTCGGGCACGCCCGCGCCCTTGTCCTGCACCCACACCTGGCCGAAGTTGCCGCGCGCGGCCCGCAGCGCGCTGTCGCCTTCGTCATGCACCACGACGCGCCGGCCCTGCCGGACCAGGCCATAGGCGATCGACCAGCCGACCAGTCCACCGCCGATGATGGCGAATTCGGGCTGCGCGCCGGCGGAGGTCGTGCCGATGCTCATGGTGTCGGAGGCGCGTCGTGCATGCAGCCAGCGTACCCGTGTTTCAGTCGACGGTCGCCCCGGTCTCGCGCACGATGCGGCTCCACAACGCGACATCGGCCGCGATGATGCGGGCGAACTGCGCCGGCGTCGTCACCAGCGGCTCGGCGCCCTGCGCCGCGAACCGCTCGACCGTCTCGCGCGAACCGAGCAGCCGGTTGATGTCGGTGTTGATGCGCGCGACCACCGCCTCCGGCATCCCGGCCGGACCGAGCACGCCGAACCAGGGCGTCACGTCGAACCCCGGGAAGCCGGACTCGGCGATGGTCGGCACGTCCTTCAGCAGGGCGGCGCGGCGGCCGCTGGTCACCGCGACCGCACGCAGCGAACCGGCCTTCAGGTGGCCGATCACGGACGGCATGCTGGTGAAGGTGAACTGCACCTGCCCGGACAGGGTGTCGGTGATCGCCCCGGCGGCGCCCTTGTACGGGATGTGGGTGAGCTGCACCTTCGCCGCGCTCGCCAGCATCGGCCCCAGCAGGTGGTTCACGGTGCCGTTGCCCGCCGAGCCGAACCGGACCTCGCCCGGCTTGCTGCGCGCGAGGGCCATCAGGTCGCCGATGTTCTTCACCGGCAGCGGCGCATGCACGGCCACCACGAACGGGACGCTGGCCAGCGTGGCCAGTGGCGTGAAGCTCTTCTGCGGGTCCCACGACAGCCCCTTGTAGAGGCTCGGGTTGATTGCATGGGTGCCGACGAAGCCGAGCAGCCAGGTATGGCCGTCCGGCGTGGCCTTGGCGACCAGGTCGTTGCCGATGTTGCCACCGGCACCCGGACGGTTGTCGACCAGCACCTGCTGGCCCCAGCCCTCCGCGAGCTGCTGGCCGATGATCCGTGCCAGGGCATCCGAGGCGCCGCCGGGCGTCTGCGGCACGACCAGCCGGATCGCCCGTGCCGGCCATGCCTGCGTCGCGCCCTGGGACATCGCCGGCAGGGGCGAACACAGGCCCGTGCACAGCACGAAGGACACGGCCAGGGGCCCGGATTGTTTGCATGTCTTGCCGATCATCCTGTCTCCTCCTCTGCGCTGCCGTCCGGTCGTGGCGCCGGTGCATTCAGCGTGGCCGGTCCCCCGCGAGGGTGATCCGGTGCATCACACGCCGGTGGCCATGGTAGTCGTTCACCGGGTTGTGCTGCACGCAGCGATTGTCCCAGATCGCGATGGAACCGGGCTGCCAGGAAAAGCGGCAGGTGAACTCCGGACGCACCTGGTGCGAAAAGAGGAAGGCGAGCAAGGGTGCGCTCTCCTCGTCGGTCCAGCCGCCGAAACGGGCGGTATGCGCGATGTTCACGTACAGCGCGCGGCGGCCGGTCTCCGGATGGGTGCGCAGCACCGGGTGCTCGGCGACATACTCGCGCCGCGCGTCCTGCCGCCCGGCATCGCGGATGCGGTCCTCGCGCGTCTTGCTGACGTCCGCCTTGGCCGAGCTCGCGACGCCGGTGAGCGTACCGAGGGTCTGCTGCAGCGCCGGCGACAGGGCCTCCAGCGCGCGGTACTGGCAGGCGAACAGGGTGTCGCCACCGAACGGTGGCACTTCGCGCGCGATCAGCATCGAGGCCATCGGCGGCTGCTCGAGATAGGTGGTGTCCGAATGCCAGATGCCACCGAAGTTGCTGCGCTCGTGCTCGAGCTTGACCACCGGGGTGATCATCGGAAAATCGTCCAGGCCCTTGACGAACGGATACTCGACCGGCTGCCCGAACCAGCCGGCCAGGCGCAGGTACTGCACGGACGACAGTGACTGGTCGCGGAAGAACAGCACGCCATGGTCGAGCCAGGCCTGCCGCAGTGCGCCGACGACCGGCGCCGGCTGCTCGCGGGAAAGGTCGATGCCGCGGACCTCCGCCCCCAGCGCACCGGCCACCCGGTGCAGTTCGAACGCTTCCGCGGCCATCGTCCGCCCTCTCCTCGCCCGGGCCCCGCCCGTTCAGCTGACCGGGTTGCTCAGCGTGCCGATCGGCTCGATCGTCACCGCGACGATGTCCCCGCGCTTCAGGTACTTCGGCGGGTTGAAGCCGATGCCCACGCCGGCACAGGTGCCGGTCGCGATCAGGTCGCCCGGCTCCAGCGTCATCAGGCCGGAGATCTCCTCGATCAGCGTCGGGATGTCGAAGATCAGGTCGGATACCGGCGCGTCCTGGCGCAGCTCGCCGTTGACCCGCGTCTGCAACTGGAGCTTCGTGACGTCGGGCACTTCGTCCGCGGTGACGATGCACGGCCCCATCGGACAGAACCCGTCGAGGCTCTTGCCCAGGAACCACTGCTTGTGCCGGTGCTGCAGCGTGCGTGCGGTCGCATCGTTGATGATCGTGTAGCCATATACATGCTTGAATGCATCGGCCTTCTTCACGTTGCGCGCGACCGCGCCGATCACCACCGTGAGTTCGCCCTCGTAGTCGACCGAGTTCGTGGGGTCGTTGGCGCTGGGGATCGCGTCGCCCGGGCCGGTGACCGAGTTCGGCCACTTGGTGAAGATGATCGGCACGTCGGGGATCGCGTCCTTGCCGGCGCTCGCATCGAAGCCGGACTGGTGGAATTCCTTCGCGTGCTCGTGGTAGTTCTTGCCCACGCACAGGATGTTCTTCGACGGCCGCGGGATCGGCGCCAGCAGGCGCACCCGGTCGAGCGCGATCTGCCCGCGGTCGGAGGCGGCGGCCTTGCGCGCGGCCTCGACGGCCGGCTCGCCGGCCGCGATGAAGGCACCCATCTCGCGCGGCAGCGACGGTGCCGCGACCGACAGGTCGGTGACCCATTTCCATCCGGCATCGAGCACGCCGACGCGGGTGCCGGCGGCATCGGAAAACGTGACCAGTTTCATCGAAGGCTCTCCTTTTCGGTAGTCGTGCGCGCGGGGCGTGGTCAGGCTGGCGCGCGTTCGTTGGCGGCCCGCGCCCACAGGTAGACCGGGATGCCGGCGAGCAGCACGCCGACCGCGATCAGCCCGTTCAGCTTCGCGTAGTTGATGCCCGACCAAAGCATGTACGCACAGAACACGCAGAACGCGATCGGCACGACCGGGTACAGGTGGACCGCATACGAGTTGACCGGCTTGCCTTCGCGCGCGCGGAAGATGAACAGCGCGATGCCGTTGAGCAGCATGAACGTCCAGAACACCGGCGCGGTGTACTCGACCAGAACCTTGAAGCCGTCCTTCTGCACCGCGCCGAACACCACCAGCGCCAGCGACAGCACGGTCTGCACCAGCAGTGCATTGGCCGGCGTGTTGCGCCCTTCGTTCCACCGCCCCATGAACGAGAAGATGCGGAAATCGCGCCCCAGTGCATAGTTGGTGCGCGCACCGGTGAAGATGGTCGCGTTCAGCGTGGTGCCGATCTCGGTCAGGATGACGATGGTGATGATCACCGCGCCGGTGGCGCCGGCGACCGCCTTCATCATGTCGGTGCCGACTGCGCGGCTGGCGCGGATGCCGTCGATGCCGAGCACGTTCAGGTAGGCGAGGTTGAGCAGCAGGTAGATGACGGTCACGACCGCCAGGCCCATCAGGAACACTCGCACCATGTTGCGCTTCGGATCCTTCAGCTCGCCCGACAGGTAGACCGTCTCGTTCCAGCCGCCATAGGTCAGCATCACGAACACGAACGCCAGTCCGACCGC
>LNFM01012205.1_pt1 | contig 11364 bp, 8 predicted proteins | sample 596031 | NCBI WGS metagenome assembly LNFM01 (sample SAMN04254537, study PRJNA301005) | activated carbon metagenome | isolation source: dual media filters at the Ann Arbor, Michigan drinking water treatment plant | place: USA: Ann Arbor | reverse complement strand
GGTGTGCGGCTCGTTGCTGGTGTTCCTGCTTGCGGGCTGGGCCGGGACGTCGCTTTACACCGTGGGCGGACATGGCGAGGGCCATGGCGAAGAGATCGTGCAGGCCTACGTGATCGAGACCGGGGCGGAAGAACCGGTTGAAGCGGCCGAAGAAGGCCCGGATTTCGCGACGCTGCTGGCATCGGCTGATGCAGGCGCTGGCGAGGCCGTGTTCAAGAAGTGCCAGTCCTGCCACAAGCTGGATGGCAGCGACGGCGTCGGCCCGCACCTGAACGGTGTGGTTGGCCGGGCCAAAGCCGCATCTGCGGGCTATGCCTATTCCGAAGCGCTGGCGGCGCTGTCGGCGGACAGCTGGACGCCGGAAAACCTGAACGGGTTCCTCGAAAACCCGAAAGGCTACATGCCGGGCACCAAGATGGCCTTTGCGGGCCTGCCGAAAGTGGAAGACCGGGCCAACCTCGTCGCCTATCTGGGCACCACGCAGTAAGCCATACGTTTCCCGCGCTACCAAAAGCCGCCCGTTCGGGCGGCTTTTTCATGCGCAGCCGGTCAGATCACGCATTTGCGCACGGCTGACCGGGGCATCTTTGCTCGACAAGTGGTGATTTGGCATAAATGAATATGGCAACGAGTCTTGCAGGGAGTGCGGCGGATGCGGTCAGGGGTGAAGGCGAAAGCGGTCGATCGGCGGGGCGCAGTGGCGCAGGGCATCGGCGCGGGCGTGCTGGTGCTGGCGCTGGCCGCGACCACGATGACGGCGCGGGCCGAGACGGTGATCACCTCGCATGGCATTTCCACGTTTGGTGATCTGGCACTGCCCGCCGACTTTACCCACCTGCCTTATGTGAACCCGAATGCGCCGAAGGGCGGCGAGATGAGCCAGTGGTCGCCGGGCAGCTTTGATTCGTTCAACCCCTATGCGATTGCCGGAAATGCGGCGGCGCTGTCGTCGATCTTCTACGAATCCATCCTGTCGGGCACGCTGGACGATGTGAGCGCGGCCTACTGCCTTTTGTGCGAGACGATGGAATATCCCGAGGACCGGTCCTGGGTGATCTTCAACCTGCGCAAGGACGTGACGTTTTCCGACGGCACGCCGATGACGGCGGAGGACGTGCTGTTCAGCCATAACCTGTTCATGGAGAAGGGCATCCCTGAATACCGGACGGTGGCGGGGGGCAAGTTCGAGAGGGTCGAGGTGCTGGACCCCTACCGGATCAAGTTCACCTTCACGCCCGGCACGCCGTTCCGCGACATGCCGGTGCAGGCAGGCGGCACGACGATCTTTTCGAAGAAGCATTACGAGGAAAACAACCGCGATCTGGAAAAATCGAGCCTTGAGCCGTTTCTTGGCACCGGAGCCTATGTTCTGGAAAGTTTCCGGCCGGGCCAGCAGGTGGTCTACAAGCGGGACGAGGATTACTGGGGCAACGACCATCCGCTGAACATCGGGCAGAACAACTTTGACCGGATCCGGATCGAGTATTTCAGCGACGACAATGCCGCGATGGAGGCGTTCAAGGGCGGGGTCTACACGTTCCGCAACGAAAGCTCGGCCAAGCAATGGGCGACGGCTTATGACTTTCCGGCGGTGGCGGCGGGCGACGTGATCAAGGCGGAACTGCCGTCGGGCAATATTGCCGGCGGGCAGGCCTTCATCTTCAACCTGCGGCGCGCGCAGTTCCAGGACCCGCGGGTGCGTGAGGCGATCGGGCTGGCCTTCAACTTCGAATGGTCGAACAAGACGCTGTTCTATGGTCTGTTCAGCCGGATTCATTCGATCTGGGAAAATTCGGAAATGGCGGCGACGGGGGTTCCGACGCCGGCAGAAGTGGCAATCTTGCAGCCGCTGGTCGATGAAGGACTGTTGCCTGCCAGCATTCTGACCGACGAGGCGGTGATGGCGCCCGAGTCTTCCGAGGAAAACGCGCTGGACCGGCGTAATCTGCGCAAGGCTTCGGCACTGCTGGACGAGGCTGGCTGGGAGGCGGGTGACGACGGTATCCGCCGCAATGCCAACGGCGAGACGCTGCGGATGGAGATGGTCCATTCGCGGACCGACCTGATGCCGGTGATGAGCGCCTATGTCGAAAACCTGCGCGCGCTGGGCGTGGATGCAAGCTTTGACATCATCGACGACCCGCAGTTGCAGCAGCGTGCGAGCCCGCCGGTGTTTGATTTTGATGCGCTGCCGACGACGGTGGTCAACGGCGGGCTGGAGCCGGGCGGGGTGTTGAAGCAGGCGTGGTCGTCGGCCGCGAAAGATAACTCGAGCCGCAACCGCATGGGCTATGCCGACCCGGCGGTGGACCGGCTTCTGGATCTGGCCGAAGCGGCGGCGACGCGGCAGGAGCTGACCGATGTGATCAAGGCGCTGGACCGGGTGCTGCGGTCGCAGTTCATCATCGTGCCGCGCTACTACAAGAAGATCAACACGGTGGCCTATTTCGACATGTACGAACACCCCGAGACATTGCCGCCTTACGCTCTGGGCGAACTGTCGATCTGGTGGTACAACGCCGAAAAGGCAGAGGCGCTGAAAGCCAAGGGCGTGCTGCAATAACCTAGAACGGGCAGGGAACTTGGGCGCCTATATCCTTCGGCGATTGCTGCTGGTGATCCCCACGCTGTTCGGCGTGATGCTGATCAACTTTGCGCTGACGCAGTTCGTTCCGGGCGGGCCGATCGAGCAGATTCAGGCGCGGCTTGAAGGTGGCGGTGACGCCATCGAGGCGTTGACCGGCACCACGGGTGCAGGTGTCGAAGAGGAAGTGACCGGGGCCGAGGGCGGTTATGTCGGCGCGCGCGGGCTGCCGCCGGAGTTTCTGGCCAGGCTGGAGGTGCAGTTCGGTTTCGCGCGGTTCGTCTGCGAGGAAGGTTTTACCGGCACACCGTCGCTGGACGCGCCGGAATGCGTGAAAGAGGCGATTCCGGCGGTGGAACGCTTCGTCATCATGATGGGCAACTACCTAACCTTCGATTTCGGGCAGAGCTATTTCCGGTCGACCTCGGTCGTCGATCTGGTGCTGGAAAAGATGCCGGTATCGATCACGCTGGGGCTGTGGTCGACGCTGATCGCCTATCTGATCTCGATCCCGCTAGGCATCCGCAAGGCGGTGCGGGACGGGTCGAGCTTTGACACCTGGACCAGCGGCATCATCATTGCGGCCTATGCGATACCGGGGTTTCTGTTTGCGATCCTTCTGATGGTCGTGTTCGCGGGGGGAAGTTACTTTCAGTGGTTCCCGCTGCGCGGGCTGACCAGCGAGGGGTGGGAAAACTTCCCGTGGTATCAGAAGATCACCGACTATCTGTGGCACATCGTGCTGCCGGTGACGGCGCAGCTGATTTCGGCCTTTGCGACGCTGACCTTGCTGACGAAGAACAGCTTTCTGGATGAGATCAAAAAGCAGTACGTGATGACGGCGCGGGCGAAGGGGCTGTCGGAAAGCCGTGTGCTTTACGGCCATGTGTTCCGCAACGCGATGCTGATCGTGATCGCCGGGTTTCCGGGGCTGTTTCTGGGGGTGTTCTTCGGATCGAGCCTGATCATCGAGTTCATCTTCTCGCTGGATGGGTTGGGTCAGCTTGGCTATCGGTCGGCGGTGGAGCGGGATTATCCGGTGATCTTCGGCACGCTCTTTGCCTTCGGGCTGATCGGGCTGATCGTCGGCATCCTGTCGGACCTGATGTATGTGCTGGTTGACCCGCGCATCGATTTCGAGAGGCGCGGGTGATGGCGCTTTCACCGCTTAACCAACGACGCTGGCGGAATTTCACCGCGAACCGACGGGCCTATTGGTCGCTTTGGATATTCCTTGTGCTTTACGGGCTGTCGCTGTGCGCGGAGCTGATCGCGAACGACAAGCCGATCCTCGTGAAGCATGACGGCGGCTATTACATGCCGGCGTTCAAGTTCTATTCGGAGCAGGCGTTCGGCGGCGATCTGCGGACCGAGGCGAAGTATTCCACGGTCGAGGTGCAGTGCCTGATCGTGGCGGCGGGGTCGCTGGATTGCTGGGATGACCCGGAGGGGATTCTGGCCGAGGCGAGCGAGGCGGGCACTGTTCTGGGCGCGCCGGTGAATGCCGGGTGGATGCTGTGGCCGCCGGTGCGGTATTCCTACAGTTCGATCGTCGATACCGGGGGTGTGGCGCCGGGGCCGCCGTCGAAGCAGAACCTTCTTGGGACCGATGACACCAGCCGCGATGTGCTGGCGCGGGTGATCTACGGGTTCCGGCTGTCGATCACATTTGCGCTGATCGTGACGGCGTTGACGAGCATCATCGGCATCGCGGCAGGGGCGGTCCAGGGGTATTTCGGCGGTCTGACCGACCTGATCTTTCAGCGGATCATCGAATTGTGGTCATCGGTGCCGACGCTTTACGTGATCATCATCGTGACGGCGGTGTGGTCAAAGAGTTTCGGGTTGATGGTGGCGCTGATGGTGCTGTTCGGCTGGACCGGGCTTGTCGGCGTGGTCAGGGCCGAGTTCCTGAGGGCGCGGAATTTCGAGTATGTCAGGGCGGCGCGGGCGCTGGGCGTGACGGATGTGCAGATCATGTTCCGCCATGTGCTGCCGAACGCGATGGTGGCGACGCTGACGATGCTGCCGTTCATCATCACCGGAACCATCGGGGCGCTGGCGACGCTGGATTACCTTGGCTTCGGGCTGCCAGCGAGCGCGCCATCGCTTGGCCAGTTGTCGCGTCAGGCGCAGCAGAACTTGCAGGCGCCGTGGCTGGGCTTCACGGCGTTTTTCACCTTTGCGATCATGCTGAGCCTTCTGGTGTTCATCTTTGAAGGCGTGCGCGATGCCTTTGACCCGCGAAAGACCTTTAGATGAGCGTTCTGGAGGTGAAGGGTCTGTCGGTCAGTTTCCGGCAGGACGGGCGGGTGATCGAGGCGGTGAAGGCGGTGTCGTTCACCGTCGACAAGGGCGAGACGGTGGCGCTGGTCGGTGAGAGCGGGTCGGGCAAATCGGTCACGGCGCTGTCGACGGTGGGGCTGTTGCCGGACAGCGCAGAGATTGCGGGATCGGTCACCTACAATGGCACCGAGATGGTGGGGCAAAGCGAGCGCGCGTTGCGCAAGGTGCGCGGCAACGACATCAGCTTCATCTTTCAGGAGCCGATGACGAGCCTGAACCCATTGCACACCATCGAAAAGCAGATGGCGGAAAGCCTTGCGCTGCATCAGGCGCTGACCGGCGAGGCGGCGCGGTTGCGGGTGGTGGAGTTGTTGAACAAGGTCGGCATCCGCGATGCGGAAAGCCGGCTTGGTGCCTATCCGCATCAGCTTTCGGGCGGGCAGCGGCAGCGGGTGATGATTGCGATGGCGCTGGCGAACGGGCCGGAATTGCTGGTGGCGGATGAGCCGACGACGGCGCTTGATGTGACGATTCAGGCGCAGATTCTGGATTTGCTGGCGGAATTGAAGCGGTCGGAGGGGCTAAGCCTTCTGTTCATCACGCATGACCTTGGCATCGTGCGACGTATTGCGGACCGGGTCTGCGTGATGCAGGGCGGCGAGATCGTAGAGCAGGGGCCGACGGCGGAGATATTCGCCAACCCGCAGCATCCCTACACGCAAAAGCTGCTGGCCGCCGAGCAGAAGGGCGGGCCGGAGCCGGTGCTTGAAGGCGCGGCGGAAGTGGTGCGGACGGATGGGTTGCGGGTGTGGTTCCCGATTCAGAAGGGATTTCTGCGCCGGACCGTGGGGCATGTGAAGGCGGTCAATGACGCGAGCCTGACGGTGCGCGCGGGCGAGACTCTGGGCATCGTGGGCGAAAGCGGGTCGGGCAAGACGACGCTGGCGCTGGCGATCCTGCGGCTGATCCCATCAGAGGGACCGGTGGTGTTTCTGGGGCAGGACCTGCGCGAGCGGAAGGGCGCCGCGATGCGGGCCTTGCGGCGCGAGATGCAGGTGGTGTTCCAGGACCCGTTCGGCAGCCTGTCGCCGCGCCTGACGGCCGAGCAGATCATCGCCGAGGGTCTGGGCGTGCATGGGCTTGAGCCGGGGCGCAACCGGACCGAGATGGTGGCCGGGATCATGCGCGAGGTGGGGTTGGACCCGGCCGCTATGACGCGCTATCCGCACGAGTTTTCAGGCGGGCAACGGCAGCGGATCGCGATTGCGCGGGCGATGATCCTGCGCCCTAAGCTTGTGGTGCTGGACGAGCCGACGAGTGCGTTGGACATGACGGTGCAGGTGCAGATCGTGGAGCTGTTGCGCGAATTGCAGCGGAAATGGGGGCTGGCCTACATCTTTATCAGCCATGATCTGCGGGTGATCCGGGCGATGGCGCACAAGGTCATGGTGATGCAGGCCGGGGATGTGGTCGAAAGCGGCGAGTGCGGGGCGGTGTTTACCGAACCTCAATCACCCTATACCAAGGCTTTGATGGCGGCGGCATTCGGACCCTGACCTTGAAGCTTCTTTTCGTGCACCAGAATTATCCCGGCCAGTTCCGGCATCTGGCGCCGGAAATGCAGCGGCTGGGCCATGAGGTGCGCGCCCTGACCGACGCGAAGAACTCCGCCACCAGTCCGGTGCCGACGCTGCGCTACAAGTTCACGCCCGAGCGGGTGGAGCCGGGGCCGACCCGGCTGGGCCGGAACTACACCACGATGAGCGACCGAGGCGTGGTGGTGGCGCGGGCGGCCCGGCAGATGCGGGCGCAGGGTTATGTGCCGGATGTGATCTTCGGTCATTCCGGCTGGGGCGAGACGCTGTTTCTGAAAGAGGTCTGGCCGGAAGCCAAGCTCTTGATCTACGCCGAGTTCTATTACACCGGGCATGGGGCGGATGTCGGTTTTGACCCCGAGGCCGGGGCGGCTGGGTTCGATCAGGTGATGATCTCGCAAGGGCGCGCGGCGCATCTGGCGCAGGCGCTGGTCCACGCCGATGCCGGGGTGGCGCCGACCGAATGGCAGGCGAGCCGGCATCCGCCGGTGCTGCGCCGGATGCTGGACGTAGTGTTTGACGGGGTGGATTGCGACCGGCTGGCGCCAAACCCGCTGGCCCGCATCACCTTGCCGAACGGGCGGGTGTTGGCGCCGGGGGATGAGGTTCTGACCTTCGTGAACCGCAATCTGGAGCCTTACCGGGGCTTTCACAGTTTCATGCGGGCGTTACCTGCGGTGCTGGTGGCGCGGCCCGAGGCGCAGGTGGTGATCGTTGGCGGTGACGCGGTCAGTTATGGGCCGAAGCCGAAGGATGCGGGCAACTGGCGCGAGAAGATGCTGGCCGAGGTCGGGGAGGGGATCGACCCGGACCGGGTGCATTTCGTGGGGACGCTGGAGTATGATCGCTATGTCGATCTGCTGCACGTCTCGCGCGTGCATGCCTATCTGACCTATCCCTTCGTGCTGAGCTGGTCGATGGTCGAGGCGATGGCGGCGGGGGCGCTGGTGGTGGGGTCGCGGACCGCGCCGGTCGAAGAGGTGATCGAGGACGGGGTGACCGGGCGGCTGGTCGATTTCTTCGACATTGCCGGGTGGTCGGCGGCATTGGTTGACGCGCTGGCGCGGCCGGAGGCCTATCTGGCGATGCGGGCGGCGGCGCGCGACATGGTGCGGGCGCGGTATGACCTGCGGTCGGTCTGCCTGCCGCGTCAGGTGGCTTTGCTGGAACGGCTGGCGGCGGGTTAACTGCGGCTCAGACTGCGACTCAGACTGCGGCGGAGTGCATTGCCTTGGTCTGGTCGTAGGCATCGAAGGCGCGGGCGATGATCCGCGTCAGCGGCCGGGCCTTTTCGGGGATGATGAAGGCCTCGGAAGTGATGGTCACCATATCCTCGAATGTTTCGCCAGCAGCGCGGAACAGGGTTTCGATGCGGTCGGGCGCGGTGTCGAAATCACGCAGAAGTTCGGCCCGCGACACGCGGAAATCACACATCAGGGCTTCGATGATGCGGGCGCGCAGGGTGTCTTCGCCTGCAAAGCGGTGGCCACGGTGGGTGGGGAAGTGGCTGGCGCGGACCGCCTTGGTATAGGCGGCGGTGGCCGAGACGTTCTGCGCAAAGCCTTGCGGGAAGCGCGAGATGGACGAGGCACCGAGGCCGACCAGAACGGGCGAGGTGTCGTCGGTATAGCCTTGGAAATTGCGCCTGAGCGTGCCGGCCTTGGCGGCGATGGCCATGCCGTCGGTCGGTTTGGCGAAATGGTCGATGCCGATTTCATCGTAGCCGTCCCAGAGAAACAGCTCGCGCGCGGTTTCAAAGAGCGACAGGCGTTCCTGCGGGGTGGGCATGGTGTCGGACGGGATCATCTGCTGGCGGCGGCTCATCCACGGGACGTGGGCATAGCCGTAAAGCGCCACGCGGTCGGGCGCGAGGGTCAGCAGTTTCTGCACCGAATCCGCAATGCGCGGGCCGGTCTGGTGCGGCAGGCCGTAGAGGATGTCGGCATTCAGGCTGGCGATGCCACGGGCGCGGATGCGTTCGGCGACATCCTGCGTCAGGGCGTAGCTTTGTTCGCGGCCGATGGTTTTCTGGATCAGGGGATCGAAATCCTGCACCCCGATCGAGGCGCGGTTCATGCCGGCGGCGGCGAGCGCGTCAAGGCGGGGGTCGTCGACCTCGTTCGGGTCGATCTCGACCGAGAACTCGCCCGTCGGGGCAAGGGGGGCGACGGAAAAGATGCTGTCGGCAAGATCGCGGATCAGGGAGGCCGAGAGAAGCGTGGGCGTGCCACCGCCCCAGTGCAGGCGGCTGAGGGTGACGCCGCGCGGCAAGTGGGCCTGTAGCAGCGCCAGTTCGCTTTTCAGCGTCTGGACATAGGCAATGACCGGATCGTCCGATGTCGTGCCTTGCGTGCGACAGGCGCAGAACCAGCACAGCCTGCGGCAGAACGGCACATGCAAGTAGAGCGATATTTCCGAATTTTCGGGGATTTCGCCCAACCAGCCAAGGAAATCAGCCTCTCCCACGCCCGAGCCGAAGTGCGGCGCGGTGGGGTAAGAGGTGTAGCGCGGCACGCGGGAATCAAAAAGTCCGAGGCGGGTGAGTTGCGAGCGGTGTGTCATGTGGTTAAGTTAGGGCGAGGCATCCGCCGCTCGCCTTGACACAGATCAACACGAGAGAGCCACACAATGCAGGACCATTTCGTCCACCAGCAATGCGGCGATTGCCCGATCCGTCACCGTGCGGTCTGTGCGCGCTGCGAGACCGACGAGTTGGCGGCGCTTGAGCAGATCAAATATTACCGCAGCTATCAGGCCGGGCAGACGATCATCTGGTCGGGCGACCGGATGGAGTTTGTCGGGTCGGTGGTGACCGGCATTGCAGCGCTGACCCAGACGATGGAGGACGGGCGGCGGCAGATGGTCGGGCTGTTGCTGCCTTCGGATTTCGTGGGGCGGCCCGGGCGGGCGACGGCGGCCTTCGACGTGACGGCAACAACCGATGTGGTGATGTGCTGTTTCCGCAAGAAGCCGTTTGAGGAGATGATGGGGTCGACGCCGCACATCGCGCAGCGGCTGTTGGAGATGACGCTGGACGAACTGGATGCGGCGCGGGAATGGATGCTGCTGCTGGGGCGCAAGACGGCGAGGGAAAAGATCGCCTCGCTGATCGCGATCATCGCGCGGCGCGAGGCGTCGATGCAGGTGCGGCGGCCAAAGGCGATGCTGTCGGTGGACCTGCCGCTGACGCGGGAGGAAATGGCGGATTACCTTGGACTGACGCTGGAAACGGTCAGTCGGCAGATGTCGGCCTTGAAGAAAGACGGCGTGATCAGCCTTGAAGGCAATCGCCATGTCCAGATTCCGGACCTTGATCGCCTGCTGGAAGAAGCGGGCGACGACAGTGATGGCGGCATGTTGGTCTGACGCCGGAGGTGGCGGGCAGGATGGGGGCGGCGCAGGGTGCGCCGCCCTTTTCTGTCTCAGTGGGCCAAGAGGACCGGCACTTCGGCGTTTTCAAGCATGTCGCGGGTGGCGCCGCCAAGGATCGATTCGCGCAGGCGGGAGTGGCCATAGGCGCCCATCACCAGAAGGTCGGCGTTGACGTCCCGCAGATGGCGGGCGAGCACGTCCGACACCCGTGGCAGGGTGCGTGCCAGCACCGTCACTTCGGCCCGGACCCCGTGCCGCACGAGGAACTGGCACAGCAGGCCGCCGGGATCGGAGCGTTCGGCACCGTGCGGCGGCGGGTCGATCACCACGATGGACACCGCATCGGCGCGCTTCAGGAAGGGCATCGCGCGGCGGGTGGCGACCAATGCCTCGCGGCTCTGGTTCCACGCCAGAACGATGCGGCGCGGGTCGGCCGAGGGCATGCCGGTATCGGGAACGACCAGAACAGGTGCCATGCCGTTGAACAGGGCCGCCTCGATCACGGCTTCGTCCTCGACCCCGCGGTTGGAGCCGTAGGGGCGCGGCAGCACGACAAGATCGGCATAGCGGGCGCGGGTGGCCACCACATCGGTCAGCGCGCCAAGCTGGCAAACGGCGGTTTCCACCGCAACGCGCAAGCCCGGCGTCTGGGCGGCAAGGGCGGCATTCAAGGCCTTTTCGGAGTTGCGCGCGTCTTCTTCGGCGCGGTCCATCGCGGCGGCGATGATCACCGCGCCCGACCCGACATAGGAGTAGCCGACCTGCGTGCGGTCAACGCCCAGGGCCAGCGCGTCGAGATGCGCGTCATTGCGCTGCGCGATCGCCGCAGCGGCGCTGACGGGGGCCATCAGCCCTTCGGCTGAGGTGGCAACGGTCAGTAGCGATTTGTAGGCCATGGTCCGGCTCCCTTTTATGCTGTGGGGTCAAGGCTAACGTGGCCGGCGAGACCCGACATTGACCGAAGTCAATTACGTCGCACCCCCCGGTTGATGCAGATCAAGGTATCGATTCCCGCCGCGGCGCAGAAGGAAACCATTCGGAACGCCTGGCCGAGGTCTGCCTGCAGACAAGAGCGGGGCGCAGAATGGACGAAGGGACACAAAATGTGGGATTACCTCAAACTGGCGGGGTTGGGATTGCTTGCGGTCTGTGCCGCGATTGCTGCCAACTACGCCCACGACCTGGCCTATATGATCAACGCGATAACCGTCATGCTGGCGGCGGCGATCGCGTTTCTGTGGGTGCTGCGGACCGCAGGCGACGCGAAGCCGGTCAATCAGGGCGAATACTTTGACAGCGTGATCCGGGCCGGGGCGATTGCCACGGCGTTCTGGGGCGTGGTCGGGTTTCTGGTTGGGGTGGTCATCGCCTCGCAGCTGGCCTGGCCGCAGCTGAATTTCGAGTGGGCACAGGGCTATCTGAACTTTGGCCGGTTGCGCCCGCTGCACACCAGCGCGGTGATCTTTGCCTTTGGTGGCAACGCGCTGATCATGAGTTCCTTCTACATCGTCCAGCGCACCAGCGCGG
>LNFM01012204.1_pt1 | contig 11366 bp, 11 predicted proteins | sample 596031 | NCBI WGS metagenome assembly LNFM01 (sample SAMN04254537, study PRJNA301005) | activated carbon metagenome | isolation source: dual media filters at the Ann Arbor, Michigan drinking water treatment plant | place: USA: Ann Arbor | reverse complement strand
GCCACTTTCCGCGGCCTGCTGAAGGACGCGCTGCAACGGCGATTCCAGCCGCAGTCGCTGCTCGACTTTGGCGACGGTCGCGAAGCGCTCGCCTCCTGTCTGGCCGCCCCGCCCGATCTCCTGATCGCCGATCTTTATCTGCGCGACATGGACGGCCGCGATCTTGTGCGCACCCTGCGGCAGCGCGGCATCGGCACCCGGGTCGTGATGCTGACTGCTCACCCGGAAGCCCAATTGCCGGCCGAACTGCTGTCACTCGGGGTGGCGGGTTTTGTGGACAAAAATTCCCCCCTCGAGCAAATCGACCGCGCCGTGCAGTGCGTGCTCGATGGCGGCATGTTTTTTTCCGCCACCGTCCCGCCGCCGGTGCCCTCGTCGATGGCCAGCGAACCGCCCTTGCCCCGCCTCGGTGCCGAGGTGCTCTCGGGGCGCGAGCAGGAGATCGTCCGGCTCGTCGCCCGCGGCCTGGTGTCGAAGGAGGTTGCCGGCCAACTCGGTCTGAGCCCGCGCACCGTCGAAAAACACCGGGCGCGCATCCTCGCCAAGCTCGACCTGCATGATGTGCCGACGCTGGTGCGCTGGTGCCTGCGCAACGGGCTGGGCTGATCAGGCCGGGTCCGATCTGGCCGCGACGGGCAGGAGCACGCGGAAAACCGCGCCGCTGCCCGGCTGGGACTGCACCTCGAGCCGCCCGCCCTGCAAGGTGAGCAGTTCCCGCGCGATGAACAGGCCGAGGCCGGTCGAGTCCTCGCCCGCGCCCGTCGGCTTCGCCGACAAAGGCTGATGGGGTGAAAAGATTTTCGCGAAATCCGCCGGCCCGAGCCCGGGGCCGTTGTCGCGCACCTCCGCATGCACCCAGCCCGCGGCCTCGCCGGTGGCGACGGTGATCACCCCGCCCGGCGGGGTGAACTTGAGCGCGTTGCCGATCAGATTGTCGAACACCTGGCGCAGCCGTTCCGCGTCGGCGTTGACCGCGGGCAAGGGGCCGGCTGCGGGCACGAAGGTGAGCCGCTGGTTCTTCGCGCCGGCCGCCGCCGCGAGGCTTTCGGTCGCGCTGCGCGCGATCTCCGCGAGATCGTGCTCCGCCGAGTGCAGCTGGAGGTTGCCCTCCTCCATCGCGGCCGCCTCGAGGAAATCCCGCACCAGGCTGCGCATGCGCGCGGTGTCCGCCTGGATGCTGCCCGCCAACCGGCGCACGGTCGCGGCGTCCCCGGGCTCGCGCCCGATCAGGCCGGCGGTGGCGTTGAGCGCGGTCAGGGGGACTTTCAGATCGTGCGAGGCGATCTGCAGCAACCGCGACTTCAGGCGGTCGGCCACCTCCGCCCGTTCCCGGGCGTGCTCGGTCATGGCGTGCAGCCGGCGTTCGGTCCGCAGGCGGAAGCGTTGTAACATGATGACGGCGCCGAACAGCACCACGCCGCCGACCAGGCCCGCCGCCAGCGTCAGATTCTGGGCCCGGCGGCGTTGGAGCTCCGCCTGCTGCAGCTCCTGGTCGCGCTTGAGCAGCGCGATCTCCAGCTCGCGTTGCTCGGCGCCGTAATGGGCGCGCAGCTCCTCCATGCGCTGCCGGTCACGCTCGTTGCGCATCTGCTCGGTCGCGGCGGCGGCTTTCCGCTGGTAGTCGAGCGCCGCCGCCAGGTCGCCCCGGGCCTCGCTGGTCAGGGCGAACTCCTGATAAACCTCGGCCAGCACCTCGGCGCTTTCCAAGGTGCCGGCGATCGCCAGGGCCGTGTTCAGATGCGCCAAGGCCTCGTCGGGGCGGCCGGCTTTGCGCAGCACGAGGGCGAGCCGGCGGTGCGTGTTGGTGATATAGCGCCGGTATTTCAGCGCCTCGAACGTGGTGAGCGCGCGCTGGAGGTAGTCGATCGCCTTGGCGGATTCGCCGCGGGCCTCCGCGATGAGTCCCAGGTTCGTGAGCGACTCGGCGATGGCCCGGCGGTTGCCGTAGCCTTCGCGGATTTTCAACGCCTCCCTGTGGATGACGGCGGCCTGGTCGTGGTTGCCAATGCCGAGGTAGTAGTTCCCCAGGCTGTTCATCAGACTGGAACGGATCCGCCCATCACCCGCCTTGGCCGCGAAATCCAGTCCGAGCTTGAAATGCTGCAACGCGTCGTCGTTGCGTCCGTAGCGCTGGCAGGTCAGGCCGAGGCCGCCGTGGGTGCGGGCCAGCACGGAGTCGTCCGCCAGTTGCGTGGCGAGCTTGAGTTCCTCGAGGTGGCTTTCGAGCGAGTGCGGGTAGTCGGTGAGGTTCCAGTAAAGCCGGCCCAGCAGGTAGAGGAAATCCACCTGCAGGCGCACGTCGCCCAGCCCGCGCGCCCGCGCGAGACCGTCCCGCGCGCCGGTCAGTCCCGCCGTGTAGTCGCCGCGGCGCCGCTGTAAATTCACCACGGTCACCAAGGCGCGCAGGGCCTCCAGTTCGGAGCCGGCCTTCGCCAGGGTTTCCTGCGCCGCCGCCCAGACATCGTCGCCATCGGGCAGTTCGGAATCGATCGCCGTGGAAAACGGCGGACCGGGGTCACGCGCCGCCTGGGGGGTGACGGGCTGGGCCCGGCCGTAGGCGCAAAAGGCCACCAGCACAAGCGCGGGCAGAAACAGGCGTGGCATCCGGGGCACGGCGGCAATCGGCCACAACACCCGCGTGTTTTCAACCCAATTGCCCCGGGCTGGTATTGCTTTGGGACGTTCCTCTGCAAAGAACGCCCCATCTCAATGTCACCTATTGTTGAGGTTCGCGAAATACAGTGGCGCGGGCCGACGCTCTTGTAGGTCGGGCTTTACGCCCGACGCGCTGGGGAAAACAGTCGGGGATAAACCCCGACCTACAGCCGAAACGTGTCACCCAATTATACGAGACTCAGTAAGTGACATTCCCTCTGGCAATCGGCGAATTCACGGCGGGGAACTTAACAAAGTAATCCTAGGTCCGCGCCGGCTCGATGTGCACCGCGACATCGCTGATGGCGAGCGGGGCCGCCCCGAGCGTGTCCTTCACGGCGTGGGCGATCGCATGGCCTTCGCGCACACTGAGCGACCCGTCCACATGCACATGGATGTCCACCAGCAGGCTCAAGCCGCTCCGCAGCACGCGGCATTTTTCCACATAGCGCACGCCGGGCACGGTGCCGGCCAGCCGCCGGATTTCCGCCTCCGTTTCCACCGGCACCACCGTGTCCATGATCTCGCCGAGCGCGGAACGGGCGATGCCGACGCCGTTGTAGGCGATGAACGCGCACGCCAGCAAGGCCGCCCAATCGTCCGCCGCCTCGTAGCCCTGGCCGCCGATGACCCCGATCGAAATGCCGATGAATGCCGCCGCCGAGGTGAGCGCGTCGCTGCGGTGGTGCCAGGCCTCGGCCTTGAGCGCGGTGGCGCCGTATTGCGCGTCAAGCCTCTGGACCCGGCGGGCGAAAAGTTCCTTCACCGCCACGACCACGGCGAGCAACGGCAGCGTCAGCCAGTGCGGGCCCCGGTGCGGCGTGATGATCTCCAGCACGCTCTCCCACCCGATGCCCAGCGCCGCGAGGAACACGACGCCCGCCACGAACAGCCCGGCCAGCGCCGAAGCCTTGCCGTGGCCGTAGGGATGGTCCGCGTCGGGCGGCTTGGCGGCGACCCGGAAGCCTGCCCACACCAGCAGCGACGACAGCGTGTCCAGCAGCGATTCGGCGGCATCGGCCACGAGCGCGTAGGAGTGACCCCAGATGCCGCCGGCCAGCTTGGCCGCGCCGAGCACCAGGTTGAGCAAAATGCCCGACGCCACGAGCCGGGCGCTGGTTTCCGCGCGCTGCGTGACGGTCCGATGGTTGTCGTTCTGGGGGGGCACGAGCGCACCCTAGGTCGGGCGCGCGCCGGCCACAAGGCGGCATTGACCGCCCGCCCCCGCCGGCCTACGGTGCCGCTTGTCGCCCATGTCTGATACCGCCACCCCGGTCGCCGCCGACCCCGTCAAGCAGTTCTCCGTGTTCATCGAGAACCGCGTCGGCCGCCTGCACGACCTCGTCGGGCTGCTCGCCAAACACAATGTCCACATCATGGCGATGACCACCATCGACCAGACCGACACCGCCCTCGACCGCATGATCGTGGATGACCCCGACCGCGCCCGCGAGCTGATGGCCGCGAACAATTTTTTCTTCACCGAATGCGAGGTGGTCGCGGTCGAGTTCAGCGACGAGTCCCAGCTCAGCGCGGTGCTGAGCGCCCTGCTCACCGTGGAGGTGAACATCCATTACGCCTACTCCTTCCTGATGCGTCCGCGCGGCAAGTCGGCCCTCGCGCTCAGCGTGGAGGACAACGACCTCGCCGCCAGCGCGCTCAACACTCGCGGCTTCAAGGTGCTCACGCAGCGGGATATCTCGCGGTAAATCCGCCTTCACCCCAACCCACCATGCCCAAATACGTCATCGAACGCGAAATCCCCGGAGCCGGCAAACTCACCGCACAGCAGTTGAACGCCATCTCGCAAAAATCCTGCAGTGTCCTGAAAAATCTCGGGCCCCAGATCCAATGGATCGAAAGCTATGTTACCGATGACAAGGTGTATTGCGTCTACATCGCTCCGAACGAGGCGATGGTGCGCGAGCACGCCAAACAGGGCGGCTTCCCGGCCAACCGGGTCTCCGAGATCCGGCGCATGATCGACCCAACCACTGCCGAAGCCTGAGGGCCGGCGGTCAGCCCTTCACTCCGGTCATCCGCTCGCCCTCGAGCAGGTAAACGCCGGTCAGGTAGCCGTTCTCGAACATCTCCCCGACTGTCAGTTTGCCCTCAAAAGTGATGGGAATGTCCATCAGCGGCTTCACGCCGCCGCCGGCCATCTTCACGACGATCCACTCGTTGATCCTCGGCATGGCGCCGTAGCAGCACATCATCGCGTCCTTCACCAGCAGGAATTCCGTCACCAGCCCCTTGTCCATTTTGGTCGGCAGCATGAAGCCCGTGACCGCGACTTTCTTTTGGTCGAGCGCCTTGATTCTTTCTGGAATCTGGTCCGTCGGGCCGGCGGTCTCGGTCTCGGGCGGCGTGTAATTGAACGACGCCAGCCGGTCGAAGCCGACGTTCTCGTAACCGTCCGCCTTCGCCGGCTCGGCCGCGCGCAACACCGCCACAGCGGCAACCAGCAACAGGAGATGACGGAGGAGGTTCTTCATGGCGCGGAACCTAGCCACGCCCGGGCGCGCGTCAAAGAATTATGGAACCCCCGAAGAATTGGAGCTTCGGGCCCCGTTCAACGGCGGAACTCGGGGAGTATCGTCCTGCTCGCGGGGTCTGGTTCCTGCTTTCCTGGGTTCCCCACCGGCCTGGAGGAGTTTTCAGAGGACCCTTGCCCCGGAACGGCCGTCACTTGCGGGCAACACCCGTCTTGAACTTGAAGACGGTGTCCTTGAACACCGTGCCGCGAACCTCGATCGTCGCGATGACGCCCTTGAACGCGGCCACGTCCTTCAGCCAGCCGGCCCGGGCCGTGAATTGCGCCGTGTCGCCCACGGTCTCGCCGGAAAGTTCGTTCGGCGTCGCGGCCAGGACCAGTTTGGCCTGCTGGCCGTCAAACTCCACGGCGAGGTCGAAGGACTTGAGCGGCAGGCGCACGAAATTCTCCGCATGCGCGTCAAGCACGTAGGCGGTGAGCGTGCCGGCGGCGGCATCCCGCACGAACTCGAGGTTGAACTGGTGGTCGCCCAGCTCGACCAGCGTGCCACCGTGCGGAGCGGCATGGTGGTGCCCCCCCTCCTGGGCCGGGGCCATTGGGCCGAGGACCAGCGCCAGCCACCACATGGAAAAAGTTTTCATGGACAATAAGAGCGGTTTGAAGGTTTTGCGGGGAAGCAGTCAGCATCCGGCCCGGTGCAAGCTCACGACACCGGGGCGATGGTCTCGGCCACGGGCACGCGGTAGGCCTTCCACGCCGGCACGAGGCCGCCGAGCACGGCCAGGCCGGTGAACACCACCGGGCCCCACCAGAACACCGGGTTCCATTGCAGGGGCTCGAGCACGACGCCCGTCTGCGCCCGGATGAGCGACGCCACGAAACCGGCCAGGCCCGCAAACACCGCGAAGCCCGCCGCCGACCCGAGCAGCCCGATCGCCGCCGCCTCGCCGACCACGGCGCCAAACACCGTGCGCCGCCGCGCCCCGAGCGCCCGCAGGATGGCGATGTCGCGCGCCCGCGCGCTCATCGAATTGTAGATGCTCACGAGCACCGAGCCGGCCGCGACCGCCGCCACCAGCCACGCGATCAGCGTGAGCACCCGGTCCGCCCAACTGATCTTGTTGAAGAGGTCCGCCACGATCGCGCCGATGGGATAGGCGAAAGTCAGCTTGTTACCCTGCTTGTTGATCATCATGTCGAGCATCAAACCGGCGGCCGGCGCGCGGAGCTGGATGAGCACCGCGCTGACATCGCTCGCGGTGCGCGGGTCATGCCCGCCCATCGTCTGCACGCCTTCGAGCGGGATCCAGACGACGCGATCGACCGGCGTGCCCGTCGGCTCCAGCAAACCGACGACGGTGTAAACCTCCTCGTGCTTCGCCCGCGGGTCGTAGGCGAGGCCATGATAGGGCTGAAAGGTGTCGCCCACTTTCCAACCGAGTCGCCGGGCCGCAAAGGCGCCGACGACCGCCTCGCGCGTGCCGGCGGTGAACAGTTTTCCACTGGCGGCGACCGCATATTTCTTGCCCGGCAAATACTCGACGGCAAAGAACGACGGCGGCGTGCCGACGATCCGCCAGCCCTGGTGGTTGTCGCCGACAGCGATCGGGATGGCGGTCCTGACGGCCGGGTGGCGGCGGATGGCCTCGACCTCGGCGGCCGCCAGATTGCCGGGCGAGGCCTCGAGGTGGAAGATGGCGTTGAGCACGAGCTGCAGCTTCGAGCCGCGCGCGCCGAGCACGGCGTCGAACCCGGAATTGGTGGCGGCGAACACCGCCTGCGACTGCGTCTTCACCACCCACACGGTCAGCAGCAGGCCGGCGGCGAGCGCGATGCTGGCGGCCGTCACCACGGTCGAGAGCGCGTGCTGCCGGAGCGAGCGGTAGATGAGGTTGAAGAGCATCATGACGGGAGGCGAAGCTCCAAGCTCCAACATCCAAACTCCACTGAAACACCAAACGGCAAAGCGCCAAAGATCAGGCAAGCATGCTGGGTTTCCTTGTTTGGAGCCTGGTGATTCTCTGGAGCTTGGATGTTGGAGTTTGAAGTTTTCATTGCGTAGCAATGGCGCGGTTCATCGCCGAGAAATCCTGCATGTGCTCGAAGGCCGCCAGCACCCGCTCGTCGTGGCTCACGAGCAATAGCGCGGCGCCGGACTCGCGGCACACCTCGCGAATGAGCTCAAGCGACTCGCGGCCGTGGCGGCGGTCGAGGTTGCCCGTCGGCTCGTCGGCGAGGACGAGCTGGGGGCGGTTGGCCAGCGCGCGGGCCACGGCCACGCGCTGCTGCTGGCCGGTCGAGAGCTGGCGGGGGAAATGCCCGAGCTTGTCGCCCAGCCCGACGCGCTGGAGCAGCGACTCCGCGTGCGCCCGGTCCACCCCGCGCCCGAACGCCATGCCGAACTCCACGTTTTCGAGGGCGTTGTGGCCCTGCAGCAGGTTGAAGGTCTGGAAAATGTAGCCGATGGTCTCCGCGCGCAGCCGGTCGCGCCCGGCCTCGCCGAGTCTGGCCAGGTCTTGGCCGTCGAGCACGATGCCCCCCGAGTCCGGCGCCAGGATGCCCGCGATGAGGTTGAGGAAGGTCGTCTTGCCGGTGCCGCTCTCGCCCCGGAGCGCCAGTTGGGCGCCGGCCTCCAGCGTGAATGCCTTCACCTCCAACACCCGGTGCATCCCGCCCCCGGGCCGGGCGTAGGTCTTGGTCAGGTTGGTGATTTCCAGCAGCGGCATGGGCGGGTCCGATAAGGCGGAACGGCAAGGAAGATTAAACCTTCTGCCACGTCAACGGTTCCGGTCCGTTTGGGTGGATTTTACTGGCCTCGCCCCGGGGCGTTTGCCAAGTTCCGCGCCCAACACACTCCCACCACCCGTATGCTTAAAACCATCCCTTGGAAACAACTCGGCGCGCTGGTCCTGATCCTGGCCGCCGCCACGCCCGCCTTCGCCAGCGAAGCCAACATCAAGATCCCCGACCTCACCCAGGTGCGTTTTGACGGCCTCGGCGGCATCAGCGGCGTCACCCTGATGTATCTGGGCCTCGTGATCTGTGCGATTGGCGCGGCTTTCGGCCTCGTCCAATACACGCAGACCAAGGCCCTCCAGGTGCACTCGTCCATGTCCTCCGTTTCCCACATGATTTGGGAAACCTGCAAGACCTACCTCTTCACGCAGGGCAAGTTCCTCGCCATCCTCTGGCTGCTCATCGGCGCCTGCATGATCTACTACTTCGGCTTCCTCTCGCACATGGGCGCCGGGCAGGTGATCGTCATTTTGCTCTCCTCCATCCTCGGCATCCTCGGCTCCTACGGCGTCGCGTGGTTCGGCATCCGCATCAACACCGTCGCCAACTCCCGCACGGCCTTCTCCGCCCTCAAGGGCAACCCGCTCAACACGCTCTTCATCCCGCTCCGCTCCGGCATGAGCGTCGGCCTGCTCCTGGTCTGCGTCGAGCTGTTCTTCATGATCTGCATCCTCGTGTTCCTCCCGCGGGAACTCGTCGGCCCCTGCTTCATCGGCTTCGCCATCGGCGAGTCCCTCGGCGCCGCCGTCCTCCGCATCTGCGGCGGCATCTTCACCAAGATCGCCGACATCGGCTCCGACCTCATGAAGATCGTCTTCAAGCTGCCCGAGGACGACCCCAAGAACCCCGGCGTCATCGCCGATTGCACCGGTGACAACGCCGGCGACTCCGTCGGGCCGACCGCCGACGGCTTCGAGACCTACGGCGTCACCGGTGTCGCGCTGATCGCGTTTCTCGCCCTCGCCCTCGTCGAGAGCCCCGCCCTCTGCGCCATCCTCATCATCTGGCTCTTTGTGATGCGCGCGCTGATGATCGTCACCTCGCTCGCCTCCTACTTGATCAACCAGGGCATCTCCCGGGCCAAATATGGCAGCCTGAAGGATTTTGATTTCGAGGCCCCGCTCACCCACCTCGTCTGGATCACCTCCGCCGTGTCCATCGGCATCACGTTCGTCGCCTCCTGGTTCCTGCTCGCCCACCAGACCGGCATCCACCCCGCCCTCTGGTGGGTGCTCTCCGTCATCATCAGTTGCGGCACCGTCGCCGGCGCGTTGATCCCGGAATTCACCAAGATTTTCGTCAGCACCAACTCCCGCCACGTCAAGGAGGTCACCAACTGCTCCCGGCACGGCGGCGCCTCGCTCAACATCCTGTCGGGCCTCGTCGCCGGCAATTTCTCCGCCTTCTGGATGGGCCTCGTCATCATGCTGCTCATGGCCGTGTCCTATTACTTCTCGCAGAACGCGGCGCTGCTCGCCGTCATGCCCGAGAAGTTCGTGTTCGCCGCGCCCATCTTCGCCTTCGGCCTCGTGGCCTTCGGCTTCCTCGGCATGGGCCCGGTCACCATCGCGGTCGACTCGTTCGGCCCCGTCACCGACAACGCCCAGTCCGTTTACGAGCTCTCCCAGATCGAGCGCCAGCCCGGCATCGCCGCCGAGATCGAGAAGGACTTCGGTTTCAAGCCCGACTTCGAGAACGCCAAATACCAGCTCGAGAAGGGCGACGGCGCCGGCAACACCTTCAAGGCCACCGCCAAGCCCGTGCTCATCGGCACCGCCGTCGTCGGCGCCACCACGATGGTGTTCGGCATCATCATCCTCCTGGAAAATCTCTTCGGCGGCGTCGTGGCCAAGCTCTCCATCGTGCAGCCCGAGGTCATCCTCGGCCTCGTCATGGGCGGCTCCGTCATCTACTGGTTCACCGGCGCCTCGATGCAGGCCGTCGTCACCGGCGCCTACAGCGCCGTCGTCTACATCAAGAAGCACATGAAGCTCGACGCCACCACCGCCTCCGAGAAGGACTCGAAGGAAGTCGTCCGCATCTGCACGGTCTACGCGCAGAAGGGCATGTGGAACATCTTCATCGTCGTGTTCTGCTTCGCCCTGGCCCTGCCGTTCTTCAACGCCTACTTCTTCATCGGCTACCTGATCGGCATCGCCTTCTTCGGCCTCTTCCAGGCCATCTTCATGGCCAACGCCGGCGGCGCCTGGGACAACGCCAAGAAGATCGTCGAGGTCGAGCTCCGCCAGAAGGGCACCGACCTGCATGCCGCCACCGTCGTGGGCGACACCGTGGGCGATCCGTTCAAGGACACCTCCTCCGTCGCGATGAACCCCGTCATCAAGTTCACCACCCTCTTCGGCCTCCTCGCCGTCGAGATCGCGGTGACGATGACCAACCAGAACCTAAAAACCGGCATCGGCGTGTTCTTCTTCGCCGTGGCGCTGGTGTTCGTGTATCGCAGCTTCTACAGCATGCGCATCCCGGAGGACGCCGCAGCCAAGGCGTAACAGGTGGAGCGCGTTGCCCCCAACGCGCTTTACCACCCTCGACCAGGCCGCGGCACGAGTCGCGGCCTTTTTGTTGCTTGCTTCCGTGCGCCAATGGCGTAGCCTGCCTCGATGGAGTTCATTGAAACCTCCGTGTTCAGCAAAAGCGCGCACGGCCTGCTGGAGGAAGACGATCTGACCGATCTCCAGTCGGTGCTTATGCTCCGGCCCGAAGCGGGGACGATCATCCCCGGCCCTGCCGGCTGCCGCAAACTGCGCTGGGCCCTGCCCGGTCGCGGCAAGAGCGGTGGCGCACGTGTCATCTACTACTGGCTGCGCTCCGACCACCAGATTTACCTTCTTCTGGCCTACGCCAAAAACCGCCAGGAGAATCTCACCCCGGAACAGGCGCGCCTCCTGCGCCACATCGTCGAAGACCTATGAAAGCCGAAAACTTCACCCTCCTCCTCCAAAGCGCCGCCGAGATGCGCGCCATCCGCCGCGGCGGGCGCAAGCCGGCCCGCGTCCGGCGGGTCACAGCCGAATCCGCGCAGGTCGTGCGCATGCGCCTCGGGCTCAGCCAGCCGATGTTCGCCGATCTGCTGGGCATCAGCGTGGCCACGCTGCGCAACTGGGAACAAGGCCGCCGTCAGCCCACGGGGGCCGCCGAAATCCTGCTCCGCATTGCCGCCAAGCATCCCACCATCGTCCAGGACGCCGTCTCCGCCTGATTCCCCGCCAGCCCTCGTATTCGTGTATCGCAGCTTCTACGCGATGCGCATCCCCGACGAGAACACCGCCGGCATCTGAAGCACTATTTATCGCCCCTTCCCATATCTGGTTCCTCGCTGTTTCCAGTGGGTAAAAGGCCTGCACCAGCGCCCGGCCCCGGAAGGGTTGGACCACTAATGGATTCAGCAAGAGATGAATCC
>LNFM01012203.1_pt1 | contig 11366 bp, 6 predicted proteins | sample 596031 | NCBI WGS metagenome assembly LNFM01 (sample SAMN04254537, study PRJNA301005) | activated carbon metagenome | isolation source: dual media filters at the Ann Arbor, Michigan drinking water treatment plant | place: USA: Ann Arbor | reverse complement strand
GAGCCGCTCGTCGTGGGACAACGACATCGCGTCTTCGAGGAGCTTGCGCGCACGGTCCGACATTGGGTCCCGCCGACATCATCATGATCGCGGACGAGAACATTGCTCGTAAGGTGGTCGAGCGTTTGCACTATGCGACGGAACAGGTCGGCTGTGCGCTGATCGTCACCGTCAACCACCCGTTGGGTGAAGACGAAACGAAAGCCGCTGCGAATACAGCGGCTTGAGTAGTGAGGGCAGAAGGACTCGAACCTTCAACCAGCGGATTAAGAGTCCGATGCTCTACCATTGAGCTATGCCCCCGGCTGGTTAGCGAAACGTTCAGTTTTCAGTGAGTCCGAGCCGACTTGAACGGCTGACCTACGGGTTCGAAGCCCGGCGCTCTATCCAACTGAGCTACGGACCCAGATGGGTTGCGGGCGCAGTAGATAGAGCCTCGGCGGTGGGGGTGTCAAGGGTCGGCACGACACCCGTCGTGTAAGGCAACTATATCACGTGGTTAGGGTGTGCGTGATCTACTGCCCGGAGCACGAGCCGCTGACGTAATTCATGACGCCGACCGCTGACTCGTGGGTGACGTAGTAGGCGCTCGCGGGCGCGAGGGCGTACAGGCTGAGTGTCCGCGTCTGTCCACCGCAGGTCAGGGTCGCGAGCGTCGCCGAGCCACTGCGCTGGATCGCAAGCGAGCACGTCGTGCCGGGGGCGGGCATGGGCATCGAGGCCGTCGCCTCGGTCATCGCGGATCGATCGTAGTTGTACGCGTCGGCGCCTTCGTCGGTGGTCAGCAGCAGGTTGTCTCCGGTGCAGTCGGCGGTGACCACGACCTCCGCGATGGCCTCGCGGCCGTACTGCTCGATCTCCAGGGCCGGATAGCCGCCCCCGCTGGAGACGAAGCTCCAGGTCAGGGGCTGCGCCAGGTTCACCTGCATCCCGAAGATGGTCGAGGGGTCGCCGGGAACAGCGGTGACGTACTGCGGCAGGACGCTCGGGTTGCAGCTCTTGGGGACGCGAGCGTCGGCCACGACCGTGGTCGTTGTCGTCGCGTCGAACTCGCGATCGAACTTGGCGCGCAGAGCGGCGAGGGGAGCGTCCTTGGGACCACCGACGATGATGTTGCCGTAGTCGTGCATGAAGCGCGCGTTGTAGAGGTTCAGGCTTCCGACACTGGCGGCGGCGACCTCTTCGTCGATGAGGTCGACCGCGACGAGCTTGGAGTGAAGGCGTTGGGCTCCCGTGCCCTTGGCCGTCACCATGCGGTTGAAGTTGGCGCCACGCGTCGCCTTGGCGGCGGTGAGCTGCGCCGCGGTGTACGACTTGTTGGCCCAGAACAACACCCAGTGGTCGATCACCGTGTCCTTGAGCCCGGAGAGCTGCTCTTTCGTGGTCGCGGTGAGCGCGTACCCGGCCCCCTCGCTCTTGAGCAACTTCACCGTCAGCGGGGTCTTCGCCGAGGTCAGGGCCTTGGCCAGCAGATGGATGAGTCGCCAGCGGTGGATCGAGGCGCACGGCGAGAAGACCGCAGCCGTGAGGTTCGCGCTCTCGCAGGTTCCTTGCCCCGTGGGGGCGTAGCTATTGGTCCGTTCGGGGATGTTGGTGTCGAAGGTGGAGTTCGCGAAGTCTTGCTGTGCGATCCGCACCTCGACGCGACCGTCGCGGTGCGACGCAGCGAGCAAGTTGCCGATGGCCGAGTCGTACGCATTCACGACGGCGACCGGGTCCGGGTCCTTCGTGAAGGACACCCCCTTGACGCCGCCCGAGTAGGTCAACATCGAGGTGGCGACGCCTTTGCCGACGGGGCTCGGCTTGGCGAGATCGATCGCCGGTGCGTCGATCACGAACGGGTACCAGGTGTTCGGATTGGTCGCCGTGGTGCGGAAGGTCTTCTGGGTCCGCAGGCCAAGGTAGGGAGCTGCGCGGCGCGGGACGAGCTCGAGGTGGTAGTAGACCGCCGGGTCGCGACCTGCGTAGTCCTGCCAGGTGGTGTTGGTCCACGCACGCGCGCGCGATGCCGCCTGGCCCCACACGAGGAGATCGGTGTCATTGACCGGTAGTGGGTCGCCAGGGCGGTACTCGTCGTAGAGATTCGATCCTCCGACCACGGCTGCCACGCCGTTCGTCACGATCTTGCTGTGGTTCCAGTTGTCGCCAACGATGTTGCCGGTACCCCATTTGACCCACGCGATGTCGAGGGAGAATTGCGCGGCCGGGCCGTTGATCAGGTTGCCGCGGTGCTCGAGCAGCCACGCCTCGAGCTGCTTGGGACCGAGCGACTTGAGTCGTGGGTGGCGCGCGAGCCGAGCCATGAGCTCGGTGCCGAGCAGCGCGATGAACTTCTTGGGGTCGGTCAGGCAGTGCTCGAGGTACGACCCGTTCGCCGCCGACCCGAGCGCTGCCGCATCATCTCTCTGCGCGAACGCCATCCGAATGCGGACCAGGTTGCCGGTCGCGGGAACGGAGAGATCCTTGGCGATCTCGAGCGAGTCGACGATCCGCTTGGCGATCGCCTGCGCGAACGGAGCGGCGTTGTTCGCCGAAAAGCAGGCCAGGCTCGTGATGTCGACGAAGTTGGGGGCCTTGGTGCCCGCCGAGCTCGTGCCGGGGTGATCGTTGGTGATGATCGCGAGCGCTTGCGCGAGCCAGTCGGGGTTGTCGGCGATCGCGTAGACGGGCGAGGCGTCGGTTGCGCCGATAGCCCCCGCGAGCGATCGCGGCCCGCGCGCCGTGTGAGCCCGCGCGAGCAGCGCGGCCACGGCGTCTGCGCGTTCCTCATCGGGCGGGAGGCAGATCCCGCCGTCGATCGGCGCATCGGGGGTCGCAGCGTCGATGGGGGCATCGGGGGTCGCGGCGTCGACAGCGGCGTCGACAGGGGCGTGGATGAGGGCATCGGGCGGGCCGGCGTCGGCGGCATCCGGGCCGTCACTTCCGCCATCCGTGACGATCGTCGCATCGAGAGCGACCTGACCATCGAGCTCGCCGCCATCGGAACCGTCGGGCCCGCCGTCGACCGCGATGCCGCCATCACATGACCCAACCACGCCCTCGTCCACGACCTGGCACTCCACGGTCTCGATGGCGGATACCGTCTCGTGGTCGTAGGCCGTCGGCTCGATGCACGCCACGACGACCATCAACGCGAGCGGACTCAGACGCCGTCTGGATGCCATCCCAAGGGTGGCTGCAACCGTGGGGCCGCGCGAGAGCCGGCAGAATTCAAGCGTGTAGGGGTGGTGTGAGCCGGGGGCTGTGGGCGCTAACAGGCAGGGTGCATGCGCGAGCCCGCAGGGGCGGCGGGCCCAGTGGTTCGAGGCGCGGGACCCGCGACATGAGCCCTGTTACAGCAATTTTATCGGGGGGGTAGGCCTGCGTTTGTTCTTCCTTTCGGCGCGGGGGCCGTCGTATATGACGCGCGCTCGCAGGGGCTGCGAGCTCGGGGGAACCATCACGTGCCGACTAACATTCGTTCACATCGCATTTCGAAATTCGCCTTCAGCGCACTGTTTGTCGTCGGTATGGGCGCGTGCGGCGGGCTCGGTAGCTGCGGCGCCTGCGGCGAAGTGCAGCCGCTGCCTCCCGGCGGCCTGCCAGTCGATCAGACGGTCGAGGGCGGCGCGCAGATTCGAGTCACGCCGGCCGGCTTCAACAAGCTCACGTCGATCCTCCCGGGGCTCTTCAACGAGCAGCTGAGTGGTGGGTTCTGCGTGCCCCGCGGTGAAGTGGGCGATGCGGACGGGTTCCTCGGCACGGGCGCGTTCTTCTGTAATGGCAACGTGAGCGGCTGTTCGCCGGGGTGCCAGGTGGACGTCTCGCTGAACAGCCTGACGCCGACCGTCACGAACCAGAACCTCCTGAACCTGAACCTGTCGACGAGCGTCGCGACGACGGTGAACATCTCGGGTCAGGTCATCGGCGTCGGGTTCTCGTGCAGCCTGAACATCTCGTCGAACAACCTCGGCGGTAATGTCGACATCGCGCTCGGCATTCGGCCGGACAACGGCGAGCTCGAGCTGAACCTCGCGAACATCAACTCGTTCACGACGAACTTCGACTTCTCGGGCTGCGGTCCGCTCTCGGACATCGGCAACTTCGTCAGCGATTTCCTCGACTCGTTCGTCGGGCAGTTCATCATCGATCTGCTCACCCCCACCATCAACGGGATCCTCCAGGACCTGCTGCCGAACCCCCTCGGCATCGCGGGCATGCTGGACGCGAGCAGCCTGGTGGCTGGCGTCTCGCCGGGTACGGATGCAGGCAGCCTCGAGGCGCGTATCGTGCCGGGTGGCTACGTGAGCCTCGTGCGCAACGGCATGAGCCTCGGTGTGATCACGGGCCTCAACGCGGACTACGACCCGTCGACGCGCGCTGCGGACCTCGATTCGCAGCCCGCGCTCTGCGTGCCCGCGCTGCCGGCCCCGGACTTCGCCGCGGCCCCCGCATCGCTGCCGCGCAGCATTCGCAACACGTTCACGCTCGGTGTGGCGAACGAGTTCAATGGTCTGCCGAGCGAGCCCAACACCGACGTCGCGATGGGCATCTCCGAGACCACGCTCGATCTCGCTGGTCACCACATCACCACGTCCGGCCTCATGTGCCTCGGCGTCGGGACGTCGTTCATCTCGCAGCTCACCGTCGGTACGGTGGCGATCCTCGTCCCGTCGCTCGGCGAGGTGACCAGCGCGGTCGGGAATGACCCGCTCCTCCTCGTCACGCGTCCGCAGCGCGCGCTCGACTTCTCGATCGGTGACAACACGCCCGCCTCGCCGGCCCTGACCATCGGGATCCGGAACCTCGAGGTAGACTTCTACGCGTTCCTCTTCGATCGGTACGTCCGGGTGTTCACGCTCGAGCTGACGCTCGATGTGGGCCTCGGTCTCGAGCCCGCGGTCGAGATGGGCGTGCAGGTCCTGAAGCCGACCCTCGTCGGGCTGTCGTCGGAGAACGTGACCGTGAAGGCGCTCAACACCGAGTTCGTCCGCGAGTCGCCGGCCGAGCTCGAGCAGCGCCTGCCGACCATCTTCGATCTCGTCACGCCGCTCATCGGCAACCTGCCGTCGATCCCGGTGCCGTCGTTCGCGGGCTTCACCCTCGAAGACCTCACGATCGCCAAGGTGACGACGGCTCAGGATGACTTCCTCGCGCTCAACGCGAAGCTCGGCGCCAGCGCGATGATGCGCCAGCTCGCCACGCGCGATCCCTTCGCGGCTGATGCCGTCGCCGCCCTCGATGCGGCCACGGTGACGGCGCGCGAAGTGCCGATGAGCACCGGGACGGCGCGCCTGCAGCGCGTCTCCACGCCCGAGCCGGCGGCGATCCGCACGGCGCTCGACGCGAACACGGGTGCGTTGCCGCAGGTCGTGATCACGGCCGACGCGGTCGACACGCTCGGTCGGACGCTGGAGTGGAGCTACAACCTGGATGGCGGCCTGTGGCGCACGTTCCAGCAGCCGGTCGACGGCAAGCTCGTCATCTCCGACCGCGCCTTCGCGTGGCAGGGCAAGTACTCGATCGGTCTGCGGTCGCGCGCTGTCGGGAGCTACCAGAGCACGTCGACGGTGTCGCAGATCGATGTCGTGATCGACTCGGCGCCGCCGCAGATCTACGTCGACAAGCTCGTCGAGCAGGCCGACTCGTTCGAGATCCCGCTGTTCGACGTCGTGTACGAGACCGACGTGTCGTACGCGTTCGGCAAGCCGGGCACGGACGAGCAGTCGCCGTGGACCCAGGGCAACCTCGCCACGCTGTCGCGCACCGAGGCCCAGGCGTTCCTCGTCGATGGCGAGCTCGTCGTGTACGCGCGCGACCCGAAGGGCAACACCACGATGGTGCTCGTCGCTCCGTTCCACGGTCAGCCGAGCGAGTCGGGTTGCAACTGCGATGCGAGCGGCGTCCCGACGCCCGGCGGCTTCGCGCTCGCCGGCATCGTTGGCCTGTTCATCCTCGCCCCGCGCCTGCGCCGCCGTCGCAAGGTGAAGACGCTCGCGTTCGCGCGCTGGGCCAGCATCGCGATCGCGGTGTCGATGTTCCCGGGCTGCTCGTGTGGCGACCAGGCCGGTCAGCAGGCCTGCGAAGTGGTCGAGGACTGCGAGCCGTGTGAGGACGGTCAGATCGCGCAGTGCATCGACGGCCAGTGCGCCTGCGGTGCAGACATCTTGCCGGGCCGCATCGGTCCGTACTCCGACATCGCGCGCGCCGCCGACGGCACGATCTGGGTGTCGGCGTACGCCGAGACGTACGGTGACCTCGTCGTCGCGAAGACGGCCGCGGGCCGCATCCCCGACACCACGTGGGAGTGGGTCGATGGCGTCCCCGACGTGGAGCCGAGCGTCCCGGGCTCGCTGATCCGCAACGGCATCAGCCAGGCGGGCGAGGACGTCGGCATGTACACGAGCATTGGCGTGAGCGCGAGCGGCGAGCCGATGGTCTCGTACTTCGATCGCGACACCGCGTCGCTGCGCTTCGCGATGAAGCAGGGCGACACGTGGACCACGCACGTCGTCGAAGCCGGCACCGGCGTCCTCAACGAGCTCGGAGGCTCGCTGATCGGCATGTACTCCTCGATGAGCGTGCGCTCGGATGATGGCCGCCCGGGCATCGCGTACCTCGCTCACATCAGCGATGCGGGGGTCCTGCGCGCCGAGGTTCGCTTCGCGGGCGCGCTCGTGACGAATCCGACGAGCGCGTCGGACTGGCAGGTGTGGGTGGTCGACTCGGCGCCCCTCGAGCTGAACCCCGATGACATCTATCCGCTGCCGCAGGGCCTCGGCCTCTTCGTCGACTCCACGCGCCTCCCGGATCAGTCGCCGGTCGTCGCGTACTACGACCGCAGCAACGGTGACCTCAAGCTCGCGACGTTCGACACGTCGTCGGGACGGTTCGGTGCGGCCGTCGTGCTCGCCGGCTCGGACGGCACGGATGCCGGCTGGACGCCGTCGGTGGCGGTGGATGGCGCGGGCATGGTCCATGTCGCGTTCGTCTCGACGACGGGCGACGATCTCCACTGGATCGCGAACGCCCCGAACGCGGTACCCGAGCTGATCGATGATGGCTACCGCGTCGTCGGGGTGACCGTCGACAACCTGCCGAAGCCCGAGTTCCACTTCGTCGGTGACGACGCGACGCTCGTGTTCGCCGGCAGCACGCCGATGGTCGCGTACCAGGATGCGACGACGCAGGAGCTCCTCCTCGCGACGCGCCAGGGGGACGGCACGTGGGAGCGCGAGTCGATCGCGGGAGCCACCGATCCGTGGCCGGGCGCCTACGGCTTCTACGCCGCAGCGGCGTTTGGGGGGACCGAGATCGTGATGTCGACGTGGGTCGTGAACCAGCCCACCAGCGACAACTGGGTCGAAGTGTTCTCGCGCACCGTCCTCGTGCGCTGACCTTACGCGTAGTTGGCAGCTTTCTTGAGACGGTCCGCCGCCCGGACCGTCACCTCCATACACCGCACATGGAGGACCTCGTGAAGCTGCTCGGAACCTGGACTGCACTGTTTGTCGTGGGGCTCGCTGCTAGTGGCTGCAACAAGGTCGGGGCTACCGACCAGGAAGCGGCGAGCTCGCCCGCGAAGCAGGACGAAGTGCTCGGGCTCTACGTCCAGTGCTTCAACAAGGTGTCGGCGTCCGCGAGCATGAGCTTCGAGCGCTACGCGAGCTGGGTCGACTTGAAGACCGGGCCGACCAACGAGGCGTCCGTCGGGACCGTGTACGCCATCGACGACTATCAGACCAAGGTGTGCCTCGAGAACCTCGCGAAGGCGCCCACGACGGGCGAGCTGGCCGCGCCCACCAAGGCGTACGCGGCCAGTCTCAGCGCCCTCGTGCCGCTGGTCCTCGAGGCGAAGACCTACTACGAGCAGAAGGACTACAAGGACGACGCGTTCGCGAAGGGCAAGCAGCTGCACGGGACCCTCGTCGCGGCGTTCGAGGCGTACGAGAGCGCCGAGGCCGCGCTGCGGACCGTGTGGGATGGGATGAATGCTGCGTCCCGCGATCGCGTGCTGGCCGAGGTGGAGAAGACGTCGGGCCGCAAGAGCGAGGTGTTCGTCACCCGGCTGGTGATGTCCGTGTCCGAGCAGCTCATCGAGGTCGTGCTGGACGAGGCCGCGACGAGCGCGTCGATCACCGCCGCGATCGATCGCTACAAGGCGGCACACGGCGAGATGGCCACGTTCTTTGGCCCCACGCTCACCGCCAGCACCGACACCGATCGGTACATGTTCAAGAAGTCATCAGACGAGCTCATGGTGCAGGTGAAGGAAGCCGCCCGCGCGCTCGCGGCCACGCAGGCGTTGCCCGAGAGCGGCGATGGCTCGGCCGAGGCGGTCCTCGAGGCGTACAATCGCCTCGTCGATACCTCGAACTCCATCACGTGGGATTGACCGCGATCGAGCTCGCTTTTGCCGCCCGTGCGTTGACCTCTCCGCAGCCGCTCTCGATAGTCAGCGGCTGATGCAAGTTGTACGCAGGCTCTGTTGTATCGCCGTCGTCCTCGCTGGCGGTTGTTCCAAGTCCAAGCCCCAGCAGGAAGTGGCTCCGCAAGCGTCCGGGAGCGCGAACGTCGCCGGAAGCGCGAGTGCTGCGGGAAGCGCGGTTGCTCCGATCGACGCCGCGGGCGTCGCGGACAGTCCGATCGATGCAGCACCGGAGACGGCCGCGGAGACGCCGGCGCCTGTCGGCGAGAATCTGCTGAGCCTGGTCAGCGGCGCGTTCCTCGTGAAGCAGCCGCCGTGCGATCGCGCGTTCGACAACAACCCGATCAACCTGATCTTCGATGGTCAGACGTGGCGCTCCGACGAGGGCAAGGTCACGGATCAGGTGTTCGTGATCCAGCTGCCCAGCGTGACCACGCTGCAGTCACTCGCCTTCGACTCTCACCACATGTTCCACACGCCCGACGAGAACGCGAAGGACCTCGTCGTCGAGGCCTCCGCCACGAGCGCGACGGATGGGTTCAAGCCGCTCCTCGAGACCACGCTGCCCGCCGAGGAGAAGGTCACCACGCTGCCCGTGCCCACCCCCGTGCCTGCTCGGTGGATCCGGTTGACGGTGAAGTCGAACCACGGCTCGGCGAGCGCGGTCGCGCTGGGGGGAGTGATGGGATACGGCACGCAGGAGCCGGCCGAGATGCCGACGGCGCTGACCGGGACCTATCGCAGCGTCGACGCCGCGACCGGACAGGTCAGCACGGCGCCGGACGCCGACTTCTTCTTGCGCCAGGACGGCAGCACCCTCGCGGGCTGCTGGCGGACGCAGGAGGGGACGATCTCCGGCGGGCTCACCGGGACGGTGGCGACGGTCGAGTGGACCAACCCCGATCTCGGCAAGAATGCCGCCCTCCTGGTGTTCGATGCCGGCGATCGCGCCGTGTTCTGGCGCCTCAACAACGGCGGCTTCTGGTCCCTCGAGACCTACCAGCGGATCGCGGCCAAGCTCGACAAGTGTCGCGACGGCTCGAGCCTTGCCGAGGACGCCGCGCGCAAGGCGCTGGCGAGCTCGCTCGCGACCAAGGGCCGCGCCACCGTCTACGGCATCAACTTCGACTTCAACTCGGACAAGCTGCGCGCCGAGTCCAAGGTGGTGCTCGATCAGATCGTGGCGATCCTCGGCGAGCACCCCGACTGGAAGCTCGGCATCGAGGGCCACACCGACAGTGTGGGTGGCGCGGCCTTCAACCAGACCCTGTCCGAGAAGCGTGCGAAGGCGGTGGTCGCCTATCTCACCGCCGCCAAGATCGCGGCCGATCGTCTCGACGCGAAGGGGCTCGGTCTGACCGCGCCGATCGCGGAAAACGATACCGACATTGGTCGGGCCCGTAACCGACGCGTCGAGCTCGTCAAGCAGTAGACGCGGGGCTGCCGGGGGCCGGATTCCATGCTCACCTTGGAATTCCGTGAGCGACTTCGAAGCCATGAAGCGGGTCCGGTGTCCGTACTGCCGGGAATGGGTCGACCTGTACGTCGACCCCGACACGGTCGGCACGCTCGTCGAGGACTGCGCGGTGTGTTGTCGGCCGTGGGCGGTGGTGGTGGAGCGCGAGGGGGCCAAAATGCGGGTGCACGTCTCGCGAGCGCAGTGATGGAGCGACTCGAGCCGAGGCACCCGAAGAAGCTGGCGGGCAGCAAGTGGACGAGTCGGGATCCGAGCCTCGCGTACTGCCACTGGGTCGTGATCGAGGTGACGGGAGACGAGGTCGTGCTGCAGTCGGTCCTCGAGCGAGGGACGACGCTGAAGCTACCGTGGCGACGACTGCGAGCGCGCGACCACTGGCTGCCCGGCTGGCAGTAGTTGGTTCGCGATGGGTATGACGAGCCAGTCGCCGAGTGATTCACACGTCGCGTGAACGTCGGTTCTCGAGCGCTCGTCCCGTGGCGTGAGTTGCTCGCACGTTGGCGTGCGCCAGCCGGGTTCGCGCATGGACTCGTCGTTGCAGCGGCGAACGTCATGAAGAACCCATGGCCAGCGATTCTGTTTGCGGTCACCGCGTGTACCCGCACCGTCGTGGTGCACGACCCCGTGTACGTCGCGCCGACGGGTGACGACGCGGAGGTTCAGGTCTCCGTCGAGAGCGAACCACCTCCGCCGACCGACGATGTCTTCGCGCTCGCGGCACGGATGATCGAGAGCTCCCCGCCGCCGGTGACGCTGTCCCCCGCTCTCGCGGTCCACGAGACGGCGCGGCCGTCTCCCGCGCCCACCTATGTCGAGCCCGTCTACGACGGGGCATATGGGGGAGCGGGATATGGCGGCGCCACGTACGGCGGTGAGGTGGCCAGCGTGCCCACCCCGTCGGTGACCACGCCGTCCGTGACCACGCCGTCCACGTCGCCCGTGGTGCAGGACCACGCGGTGCTGATCGCGTTCCTGCGCTCGATTCGCGCGACGCACGACTTCGACTCGGTGTCGTTGCGCTTCGCCGGTCACTCGAGTCCCCGCTCGTGGATGGCTGCCCGGGCAAGCGATGGCGGCTACTTCGTGGCCGCGACCCGCAGGGCCCCGACCAAGCGCAACGAGTACGCGGTGGTCCCGAACGTGATCCGGATCGATGCGGCCGGCCAGGTGCTGTGGACCGGCGATGTGGGCGAATCGGGCTTCGCGACCTTCGAGGTTCCGGATCTTCTCGCGACGCCTGACGGCGGCGTCCTCGTGCACGTGCTGGCGTACAAGCACCCGGCGCGGAACGGCAACCACCGCTTCGTGAAGCTCGACCGCGATGGTCATCGCGAGTGGGCCGTGCAGTTGCCCGGAGGCGTGGACACCGATGCTCCCCACGTGAACTTCATGCTCCCCGACACGAAGGGAGCGGTGGTGCTGTCGGGCTACTGGGTCAGGTCCTCCGAGCTCACGTCGAAGCACGACTGGTCGGGACAACTT
>LNFM01012201.1_pt1 | contig 11367 bp, 7 predicted proteins | sample 596031 | NCBI WGS metagenome assembly LNFM01 (sample SAMN04254537, study PRJNA301005) | activated carbon metagenome | isolation source: dual media filters at the Ann Arbor, Michigan drinking water treatment plant | place: USA: Ann Arbor | reverse complement strand
CTTCGCGCACGTAGTTGCCGTCGCCCGGTTTGATGTCGATATCGGTGGTGCCCAACAGCACGCCGAGCACGTGCTTGGTCGGCTTCTCTTTCGTGAGGTACAGGCCCACCTCGGTCCGGTCGTACTCGTCTTTGCCGGTCGGGTGGTAGTGCATTTGGAGAACGAAATCGGTGCCCTTCTTGATCGTGATCGCGGAGCCGTCGGGCAGGAACCGCGGCGTCTGGCCGGGGACGTACCCGGGAGTGAACCCGGACACGAGGAACCCCGGGCCGCCGAAGCTCACGTAGCCGCCGGTCTTCGCGTCGGCCTTCTTGCGCGCCGTGCCGCTGCCGTCGAGCAACCCGATGGCGTGGTGCGCGACGCGCGCGTTGCCCGGCCGCACCTCCACGCCCTTCACGTAGATTTCGGTCTTGATGTCGAGCGGGAACACGAAGTGCATGTACACGTCGCGGCCCTCCGCGGGCACCTTGAACGGCTTGGGCACCTTCAGCACGATGTCCGGCGTGCCGAGCTGCCAGCCGGTCTTGAACGCGGGCACCTTCGGTGTGAGTTTGGCGTCCCCCTCCGGCGCTCCGGCGTCTACCCACGCCTTGATGGTGGCGATTTGCGCCGCGGTGAGCGCCCGGGCGTCGAGGAACTCGCCGTGCCCGGCTTCGGGCTTCCACGGGGGCATGGCCTTCTCGCCGGTCACGCGCGCGACCAGCTTCGCGCGGGCTTTCACCTCGGCATACGTGGTGAGCGGGAACGGCCCGATGGAGCCGGCGCGGTGGCAGTTGGCGCACTGCGCGAACACGATCGGCGCGACGTCCGTCGCGAAGGTGGGGGCCTCCGCGGCGCGCGCGGGCGCGCACAGCGCCAGCGCGCACAGGGGCGCGAGCGGGAACCGCATGGGAACCTCACGGCTGGGTAACGGTTAGGGGAATTCGATGTCGCAGCCGACGGCCGGGGGCCACGGCTTCGGGGCCGGTGTGCCGTCGAGCGCGGCCCGTAGCGCCGCGCGCAGGTCGAACGTCGTCGGGTGCTCGCGGCGCTTGCCGCCGGGCTTGTCGTAGCGGTCGTCGATGCGCCCGCGGTAGAGCACTTCGCCGCTCGGCGACAGCACCACCGCTTCGGGCGTGACGGTCGCGCCGAGGCGCTTCGCGAGCGCCAAGTCGCGGTCGTGGACGACGGTACCGGGCAGCGCGTACTCCTTCGCGTGCGCGCGCACGGCATCGGGTTCGGCGCGGGGCAGCGGGTACGCGACGGTGAACGCGACGCCCTTCGGCGCGAACTCGTCGGCGACGCGGGCCAGTTCCGGGGCGTACGCGTTGGCGATGGGGCAATCGGTGCCGGCGAACAGCACGCACCGCGCGCGCACCGGGCGCGGCGCGGGGGCCGGTTCCGGCGGGGCGGCGATGAGCAGGGCCAGCAGCACAGTTCCCATGCCGAACCGTACCCGGTCCCGCGGGGCGAGGTTTCACGCGTTCGGGCGTTCGTGCGGAAGTGCGGGCCACCGAGTGGCAACTAAGCACGCCATTCGACGGTCGCGGACTGCCCCGGCCCTTCTTCGACTTCCACGCGCAGCACTTCCGGCGTGAAGTTCTCGTTCGCCTTCAAAGATTCCCACAGCCGACCGGCGATGTAGCGCGCGATCAGTTCCGCGGTGGTGTTCTCGATGGGCAGCAAAATGCAGTCGCCGCGCGGGAACACCCACTCGCGGTCGCGGTAGTTCACGCGCACGCACTTCGGCGTGTCGTCCACCGCGATGACCGGGTTGCGCGTCGCCACCAGCATGTGGTGGTCGAGTTCGTCCGTGATTTCCTTCGTGCGCGCCTTCAGCGCGATGAAGTCGAAGACGTAGTAGTCCCCTTGGAGCGGCCCTTCCACTTCCACGGCGCACCGGTAGTTGTGGCCGTGCAGCGTCTCGCACTTGTGGCCGTGGTAGCTGATGAAGTGCCCGCAGCAGAAGACCAAGTGGTCTTTCGTGACGCGAACTTTGAAGCGCTCGGTGGGCATAACTAGAGCCAATCGGCGACCGGCCAGCGGAACGGGGCGTTCGGAGTCACCTTATTCTCGCGGAGCGCGACGAACAGGCACGCGGTGATGAGATCGGCCGTTGTGCCGGGGTTCAGCTTGTTGCCGTCGCTGCGAAGGTGCTTATCGAGCGCGACGCCCGCGGCGCGCCCTTCGGCGGTGGAAATGCCGCCGAGCGCGAGCACTTCCGTCGCGCGCCGCCGCACATCTTCCGCGACCGCCGGGCCGTTCTTGCGTGCGATCAGCGAATCCGGGTACGTCGCGAGCCACGTCAGTTGCGAATCAATGATGGCCGCTTCGACGCACCCGAACTTGGCGAGCGCATCGACGAACGCGGGCACCCCGAAATCGAACACGTCCGCGAAGCCGTTCGCGTACTGCCGCGCGACCATGTCGCGGTCGGCCGCGAGCTTCATCGCTTCGAGCAGCGTGACGGTCGGTTCGGCCCGCACGTCTTGCTCCGGGGCATCACCAAGCCCACCGGGGTTGGCGATGCGAATGGCTTCGTAGACGTATTTGGTATCTTCAACTGTCAGGCTGTTGAGAATGTTTGAGAGATTTTGCACTGGCGTGGTGGGTGATGCAAGCCAAGAGAATCGGACAGCAGCCAACGGCGCGAGCAGGAGAATGATGCCGAGGTTCGGATTGGTCCCAACAGTGAACCGGGTATCTTGAACCGCGCCTCTGATCCGATCCCCCAACGAAATTCGCTTTCCGCGTCCGATCGGGCCGAGGTCGCGGATTTCGGAAGCAGCGAGTACGAAGTCGATGTAGGTCAGATCACGAAACGACGCCGTCGGATGCACATTCCCGATTTTCCGAGCCGATGCTTCCCACACGCACGCTCGGTTGATGTCGCGTGGAGTGTTGACGGCATCAAGGTTCACGCCGCCCATCAGCGCCCCTCCCGCGTCAAGAACCGCACGACTTCTTTCGCCACATCGACGCCGCACGTCGGGGCGAGCGCCTTCCAACCGGGGACCGCGTTCACTTCGATCACGAACCGCTCGCCGCCGGGACCGGGCAGCAGATCGACGCCCGCGACCGGGCAACCCACCGCCTCCGCCGCGGCCAGCGCGAGGCGCTCTTCTTCGCGCGTCAGCGCCACGCGCTCGGCGGTGCCGCCTTGTGCTACGTTCGTGCGCCAGTCGTTGCTCGCGGTGCGCTTCATGCTGGCGAGCACGCGCCCGCCGAGCACGAACGCGCGCAAGTCCCAACCGGGGTGCCGCACGAACCGCTGAAGGTAAATCACTTGGCCGGTTTGTTCCAGTACGCGAAACGTGCGCCACGCGGTTTCGGCGTCGGTGATGCGACACATGCCGCGGCCCTCGGCCCCGAACAGCGGTTTCAGCACCGCGTCGCCGCCCAAGCGCGCGAACGCAACCATCGCGTCGTCGCTCTTCTGGCACACGGCCGTTTCCGGTGTCGGAATGCCGGCCCGCACGAGCCGCGCCGTGGTGAGGTACTTATCGACGCACACTTCCACCGCCCGCGGCGGGTTCAGGACGCGCCCCCCACGGGCCGACGCTTCGTGCAGCAAATCCATGCGGAACACGACCTGTTCGAGCGACCCCGCGGGCATCGTGCGCACGAGCACCGCGTCGAAGCCGTCGAGTGCGCGATCGTGGAGCGCGCGAAAGTCGAGCGGTTCGGCGCAGAGGCGAAGTTCGCGCGCGGCGCGCAGCACGTCCTGAACGTGCCACCCGCTGCCGCCGGAAAGAACCGCGATGCGCATAGTGCGGTTGTAGGACAGGCTTCCAGCCTGTCCAAGTCGAGACAGGCAAGATGCCTGTCCTACGAATTGAGACCGAACGACTTTCGCAAAAGCCCGGCATCACACTGCCCGAAGCGCCACGCGCGGCCGGTCTTCAGGTTGCGGAACTCCACTTCCGCCGGCGAGAACAGCAGCGGGTCGATCTGGTAGAAGTCGCCGTTGTACCGCTTGAACACCTCCGCGAATGGCGCGCCGTAGTCCTTCGACGCCGACGACGGCACACGCGGCCCCACGCGCTCGATTTCTTCGTCGTCGGCTCGCACCCACAGTGTCACCTTGCCGCCGTACAGAGTCGCGTCGTTCGTGCGGCCCATCGCGGTCACGAAGTCCGGCGACACCGGCGGCAGCGGGGCCACGCCGTACGCACTCACCACGTGCGCGACATCGAACTTCAGCTCGTGCAACTTGTGGAGCGCCGTTTCCACCGACCGCGCGACGATCTGCGTGGTCGCGGAGATGCTCGTGGTCGGCGCGACGAGCAGCGTGAGCCGCTCCGCGACCGGTGGCAGTTTCGCCACGATCGCGGCCACTACTTCCTCAGTAGGGTGCTTGTGCGTTTCGAGGACGCCCACCGCGACCGGGGCTTCTTCTTTGCCGGCGATGTGCTGGAACAGTTCTTCGCGGGCCGCGAGCGCGCGCATCGGGCCGGACCCCATCGCGAAGAACTTCCCCACGCTGATCTGCATGCCCGCGTACTGGGACGCCAAGCACGCGCGCACCGGGTCGTCCGTGAACACTTGCACCGCGGGGCCGCTCACTTCGGGCAGCGGGCACGGAACGTAGCTCACGTCGCCGAGGTCCGCGAGGCACGCGCGGGCCATCAGCAGCCCGGCCGCGAGCGAACCGGGCACCGCGCCGCCGCAGTCGATGACGCGCGCGCCGCCCACCTTCGACACCCCCACGCGCAACCGCGCGGCGTTTCGTTCGAGTTCGTCCGCGACGGCGTTCGCCCGTTCGTTCAGTGTCATGGCTGGTGCTCTCGGAAGAGGGAATCGAGTTCCGCCGCGCGTGATTGTAGGAGTTGCCGCGCGGTCGCGCTCGATGTGGCTTCGGCAAATAACGTGAGCACCGGCCACCCGTGTTCGATGCGCGCGCCGGCGTGCGGGATGTCCGCGAAGCCCGGCACGCGCCACGGGTCGAACGGCGCGGCGAGGTCGGCGTCCCACGGCCCGCTTCGCGGGAAGCGGATCGCGTGCGGCGCGTAGTAGATGGCCTTGGCGACTTGGTGGGAAGTTGAGGCTTCTGGGCGCGTGGAGGTTTCACCTACCCCCCCGGCCCCCCTCCCTAAAGGGAAGGGGGAGACAGAGGAAGACGCCTCGCTGCGCTCGGCGAGCGCAGAAGCAGTGTCTTCGCCGTCGAGCGCAGCGAGGCGCCTCTCCCCCCTTCCCTTTAGGGAGGGGGGGCCGGGGGGGGTAGGTTGTGATTCCCACTCGCGCGCCCCACCCACACTCAGCGCCGCGCGCCCGGTGGCGAGTTCCGGCACCTCAATTGCCGCGGTGTAGCGCGGGTTCACTTCCAGCACCACCGGTGCGCCGTCACACAGCACGAAGTCCGCGCCCCAAACCCCGCGAAGGCCGGTTTCGCACAGCACCTGAAGATGAGGCACGAGAGTTGGCACCGGCACCGGGCCGAGGTTCCCGCAGTACGCGAACGGGGCCGCGTGCAGCCACCTTTCGCCGACCAACTGCTCCGTTACGCCGAACAGCGCGTCGTTCACGAACAGCGCCGACATCGGGGTGCCTTCGACGAACGCTTGGAAGACGTGATCGGCGGACGCGGGTTCGCCGGCGCGCGCGAAGCGGACGCCGAGGCCACCGCCGGAGCGCAGAGGCTTGCGCAGCCAGCGCCCATCGGTCGGGCACGGCGCGCCCAAAGGCACCAACTGAGGCACGCGGAAGCCGGTGCGCGCGAGGTGCGCCGCCAGCTTGAACGGGGCGCGCACGCGCGCGAGCACTTCGGGCGGGTTACCCCACAGCTCGCGCGTTTGCGCGAGTTCGTCCACAACGTGTGGGTAGTTTTCGAGGCCGCCGGTGTAGAGCACCGGGCCGGGCGGGAACCGTGCCGCGAGTTCCGGCAGCGCGTGGGGGTAGCCCCCTTCGGGGCACAGCGCGCAGGGGGCGGCGCGCGCGAGGTCGCGGTCGTTGAACTGATCGACGGCCCACGCCGAGAACCCGGCGCGGGCCAGCGAGTGCACCGCGGCCCGCGCGCTCGCGCCGACGACACCGACCGGCGTCACCCGTCCACCGGGGTGGGCAGGCCGAAGAACTTGCGGAGCATTTGCAACTCCTTAATCATCATCACGCGCATCACGTCGGCGTAGTCGTCGGTCCACGCGTCCACGCCGTCGAGCACGATGACCGGGCGGAACGCGTGCCCGGTCTCGTTCTGCAAGATGGTCATCAGCGTGGTGTACTCGGAGCGGTACTTGCGGAGCCACTCGGCGTACCGCTGGGCCGTCGCGTCGCCCTTGCGCGCGTCGAGCCACCCGAGTAGCGCTTCGGTGTGCGCGACGGATTGCAGCCCGGCGTCGGTACCGTAGCGGCGCACCAGATCGGCGTACCGCTTGCCGGGGGCGTCGCGGGCTTCGAGCCACTCGAGCACCGGCTTGCCCTCTTTCGCCACCGCGACCACTTCCGGGTACACCCGTTCGAGCAGCCCGCCGAGTTTGTCCGGGGCGGTGGTCGGCGGCAGGCGCAGCAGCGCCGCGTACTGGCGGGCGTGCGCGTCGCCGCGGTCGGTGAGCCACTTCGCGGCCTCTTCGTTCGCGGGCGGCACGCCGGGAAACGCCGCGGCGAACTCCGGCACCACCAGTTTCAGCGCGCGTACCAAGCGGGTGCCGCCCAGCGGGTCGCTGGCGTCCCGCGGTGCCGCGGGGAACGACGCCCGGATCGCGTCGCCCAGTTGCGTGCCGCTGTCGTACTGGCCCACGAGGTCGCCCGCCGGCGACGCGATCCGGTCGCCGAGGTGCTCCTTCTTGCGGGCCAGCGCCACCCAACTCGACGCGGTCTTGCCGAACTTGCGCAGCCCGCTGCCGTCGTCGTCGTTCCACACGTACGCCACGAGGTCCAGTTCCTTCGCGATGGCCGCGACCACGGGCTCCAGCCGCACGTACTTGTTCGAGATGTGCAGCGCCAGAATGCCGTCGTCCTTCATGCGCTCCAAATACAGCCGCACCGCTTCCACGGTGAGCAGGTGAACCGGGATCGAGTCCGAACTGAAGGCGTCCACGAGCAGGAGCGAATACTTGTCGTCGGTTTCCTTCAGCTTCAGGCGCGCGTCGCCCATGCGGAAGTCGAGGAGCGCGCCGCGCTTCTTGGCGTCCCGCACGTAGGTGAAGTACTCGTCGGTGTCGGCCACCAGCTTCGTGACCAGCGGGTCGATCTCGTAGAACGTGAGGCGCTGGCCGGGGCGCGCGTAGCACGACACGCTGCCGGTGCCGAGGCCCACCATCGCCACGTGGTCGTTCTCGCGCCCGCGGCGCAGCAGCTCTTGGAACATCGCCCCCACCGGCCCGGTGCGGTGGTAGTACGTGAGCGGCTCTTGGCGCGCGTCGTACGCGATCTGCGCGCCGGCCACCGCGAGGTTGTCCCACGGGTTGGCGAACGTCATCAGTTGCAGTTGGTCCCACATGTGCCGCTTGTGCTCGGCCACCTGCGTGCCGTGCAGCGTGGTGCCGTGAACCAGCCGGCGGAACTTGAGCTGGTGCATCAGCACCGGCTCACCCTTGTCGTCCCGCACCACCTTCTGGCGCTCCCCGTCGCCCGGTTCCATCAGGTACGACTCGTACCCCTCGGACTCCTCGATCTTCAGGATGCCGAAGAAGCTGCGCTCGCTGTGCTTCGCGCCGCCGCCGGCCTCCCGGTACGTGACCGGGCCGAGGATCGCGGCCACGCACAGCGCGAACCGCAGCGGCCGGTCCACGAAGAAGAAGCACACCATCACCGGCAGCGCGTACACGATGATGATGTTCACCGTCTTCGGGCCGATGTTGAACGGCACCGTCTCGGCCACCTTGTTCAGCAGGCTCTGGTACCACTCGTACCGCAACAGCGTGCCCATCTGCCAGAACGCGATGCCCACCAGCAGCGGGACCACGATGTCCAGCGCCAGCGCGATGCGGCCCCACAGTTCCGCGGCCTTCTCCTCTTGCGGGGTCTTCGGCGGCGGCGGGATCGGGTTGCCCTTATCGTCCTTCTCCGGCTCGCCGGTCAGTTTCGGCACCATGAGGCACGCCACCAAGAGCGCGAGCTGGTACTCGTAGGCGTGCGGGAACGCCAAGGGCGCGAGCAGCGAGTTGAAGATGCCGCCGAGCACCCCGCCGAACGACATGATCAGGAAGTACGTGGTCAGGTACTTCGGGCTGGGGCGGTCGCGGGCCAGTTCGTAGTGGCACATGAGCGCCGCCGCGAAGAACGTAATCAGGTGCAGCAGCAGGCTCAGCCCGGTACCGGGGTTCACGCCGGAGATCAGCAGGAACACGAGCAGCAGGATCATCACCGGGGCGAGGTTCCCGATCAGGATGCGGAACCACGACGGCACGCGGCCGAACGAGATGATGAACGTGATCAGGTACAGCGCCAGCGGCCCGACCCACAAGAGCGGGATGCTGGCGATGTCGGTGGTCATGTGGAACGTGACACCGAGCATGAGGCTGCTGGGCACGAACGCCAGCAGTGTCCACTTCGCCATGCGGCCCCACGTCGGCTCGTCCTCCGGGGGCGCGGGCGCGGCCGGTTGCGCCGCGCCCTTGCCGCCTTGGGGCGGCGCGCCGAGCGGGTTCGCGGCGGCCCGCCCGCAGAACGCGATCAGCGCGAACAGCCCGAGGAACCCGGCGGCGAAGAACCACGTCTGCCCGCCCTGCGTCATGTTCGGTTCGATGAAGATCGGGTAGCCGAGCAGCGAAATCAGGCTGCCCGCGTTGCTCGCCGAGTACAAGAAGTACGGGTCGCGGGCCGACGGGTGCCCGGTGTACGTGAACCACTTCTGGAGCAGCGTGGCGCTCGTGGAGCACACGAAAAACGGGATGCCGATGGCGACCGACAGGATGAGCAGCACGCTGATGATGGCGCTGCCGCCGTCGGTGGGGGCGAGGCTCTCCGCGACCGCGATGGGCGTGTGCCGCGAGCCGAACGCGATGGCCAGCGCGAACGCCGCCACCGGCAGCGACATGACCCCGATGTGGATCGTCCACTGGCGCTTCGTGCTCGCGATGCGGGTGACGCGGTCCGCGTACAGGTAGCCGAGCAGCAGCAGGGCTTGGAAGAACACCATACAGGCGTTCCACACGGCCGGGCTGCCGCCGAGCAGCGGCAGCACCAGCTTGCCCACCATCGGCTGAACCATGAACAACAGCGACGCGCTGACGAACAGCGTGACGGCGAACAACAGCGGCACGGGAGCTACTCCGGGTGCGAATCGGCGCGGTGCGGGTACTGCGAAGTGTATCGAACCCCGCGCGCGCGGAGTAGTTTCGGTGTGCGAATGAGCGACCGGTGAGAACCGGCGCGAATCCGCGGCGGCGAAAATCTTCCGAAATCCGCGTCAGGATTGTGCCGCGCTCCCGTACCCTTCCCACCAAAGCCCGTTGGGTTGCCCAGAGGACGCGCGCCGTGCCCGCTGCTGCCCCCGTTTGCCCGCCGCTGACCGACTACGAGCGCCTGCTGAGTGGCGACAGCTCCCAAGACGACGTGAACCGGCTCGCCGGGCACCTCGAAGGGTGCGCCAAGTGCGCCGCCGCCGTTCAAACGCTGCTCAGTCAAGACACGCTCGGCTCCGGCGTGCGCGGCGCGGCGCGGCCCTCGGTGCTCGAAAAGCTGCCCGCGGCGCTCGCCTCCAAGTTGCTCGCGCTCCAAGAAGGGGCCGCGGCCGACGGCGCGACCCGCTCCGGCCCGGGGCGCGCGAGCACCGAAACCACGCTCGTCGGCCCCGCGCTCTCGCCGGCGCTGGCCCCGGACGAACTCGGGCGGCTCGGCGGCTACCGCGTGCTCCAAGTGCTCGGCGAGGGCGGCATGGGCCTCGTGTACCTCGCCGAAGACGTGCAACTGCTGCGCCGCGTCGCCCTCAAGGTGATGAAACCCGAACTGGCGAAGAACGACTCCGCGCGCCTGCGGTTTCTCGCCGAGGCCCGCGCCGCCGCGAAGGTGCGCTCGGACCACGTCGTCACCATTTACCAGACCGGTGAGGACTGCGGCACCGCCTTCGCCGCGATGGAACTGCTCCGCGGCTCGGCGCTCGATTCGTGGCTCAAGAAGAACCGCAACGCCCCGATCACCGAGCTCGTGCGGATCGGGCGCGAGACCGCGCTGGGGCTGGCCGCGGCGCACGAAGAGGGGTTGATCCACCGCGACATCAAGCCCGCGAACATCTGGGTCGAATCGTCCGGGCGCATCAAGATTCTCGACTTCGGCCTCGCGCGCCCCGTGGACGGCGACGCGCACCTGACCAAGAGCGGTGCGGTGGTGGGCACGCCCGCGTACATGGCCCCGGAGCAAGCCCGCGGGCAGAAGGTGGACCACCGCGCCGACCTGTTCAGCCTCGGGTGCGTGATGCACCGCCTCTGTACCGGTGAAATGCCGTTCAAGGGCGACACCGTGATGGCCGTGCTCACGGCGCTCGCCATTGAGAACCCGCCGCCCGCGAACGAACTGAACCCGAACGTCCCCCCGCGGCTCGCGGCGCTCGTCACCAAGCTGCTCTCGAAGGACGCGAACAAGCGCCCGCAGAGCGCGCGGGAGGTGGCCGACGAACTGCAAGCGATCGTCGACGAACGGACCCACGGCGGCTCGGCCACGGTGGTGTACGTGCCGGCCCCGGCCCCGATCGTGCTCCCGCTGCCGGCCGCGCCGAACAGCGCGTTCGACTTTAGCGACGCGACAGAGGAAGTGACCGCACCCCGTCCGGCGGCGCAGCGCCCGCGCCGCCGGACCCCGGACGCCGAAGCGGTGCCCGCCGCCGAACCCGCCGAGGACGGCGACGCGCCGAAGGCGCGCGGCAAAAAGGGGCTACTGATCGCGGCGGTCGCGGCCCTGCTGCTCGTCGCCGGCAGCGTCGCGGCGGTGCTCGTCTTCTCCACCAAAGACGGCACGCTCACGGTGGAGATCGCCGACACCAACGCGGACGTGCGGTTCAAGAACGGGAAACTCGAAATCTACGACGACAAGGGCGCGCTCAAGTACACGCTCGAAGCCAACACGAAGGAGAAGGGCGGCATCGCACCGGGCAAGTACGTCGTGAAAGTGGTCGGCGCGGACGGCGTGAAGCTCGACACCGACGAGTTCACGATGGACAAGGGCGGGAAGCGCACGCTCACGGTGCGCGCGAGCGGGCCGGGCGGCACCGCGGGCGGGCCGAAGAAGACCGACCCGAAGGTGCCCGCGCCGAGCGCCCTGCGGCTCGCACTCTCGGCGCAAACGAAGGTCGAAATCCCCGACGTCGGCCTCGACGTGACCAAACCGTTCACGGTCGAAGCGTACCTGACGCCGTTCGTCGGCTACTGGGAGCGAGTACAGCGCCTTCCGATCGTAGATCAGAACGGCGCGTTCGGAATCGACATTTCCGAGGGCCAGTTCGCGGGCTACACG
>LNFM01013895.1_pt1 | contig 11368 bp, 10 predicted proteins | sample 596031 | NCBI WGS metagenome assembly LNFM01 (sample SAMN04254537, study PRJNA301005) | activated carbon metagenome | isolation source: dual media filters at the Ann Arbor, Michigan drinking water treatment plant | place: USA: Ann Arbor | reverse complement strand
CCCAGGTGCTGGCCGACAACCACCTGCCCGGCCGCACCGACTTCGTGCTGGTGGCCGAGCGCGACGGCGAGGTGGTGGGCTCGGCCGGCCTGCATCCGGCCGGAACGCCCCTGCGGCGGCGCCATGTCATGTCCCTGGGCATCTCGGTGGCGCCCGAAGCGCACGGCCAGGGCGTGGGACGGGCGCTGATGGCCGCGTTGTGCGACTACGCCGACAACTGGGGCCAGGTGCTGCGCACCGAGCTGACGGTGTTTGCCGACAATGTGCGCGCCATTGCGCTGTACCGCCGCTTCGGCTTCGAGCACGAGGGCACGCACCGCGGCTACGCGCTGCGCGCGGGTCGGTACGTCGATGTCTGGAGCATGGCGCGGCTGCACCCATCGCCGCCGCAGATCGCCCCGGATCCGGCATTGACCTGACCCGGCGCAGGACTCTTGAACACGTGAAGCGGCCTGCGGACCGGCGGCTGGTTTACGCTCTCGCCTCCTGCATGCCTGCTCGATCCACCGGCCTCCGACGTGAAACCCCGCGACAGCACCGACCAAGAGATCGAAGCCTTCCAGGCCGCCGCCTCGCGCCTGGCCGGTTTCGACGAGCGCCTGTCGGCCGAGTGGGCCGACGGCTACCTCACCGCACTGGCTGCCGGCCCGCGCGCGCTGGACATGGCCGAATGGCTGCCGGCCTTCTGCGGTGACGCCTTCGCGCGCTGTTTTGCCGATCCCCCAGACGCCGCAGCGGCCGAACAGGCGCTGGCCGCGCGCTGGGCCGTGCTGCTGGACCAGCTCGACGCCGGGGAACTGCTCGACAGCCCCGACGCGCTGCGCCTGCAGCCGCTCATCTCGGTGTGGGACGACGAGGCCCGCCAGCGTGCCGTGGCCGACGGCGACGTCGCCGCCGAGGACGCCGCGCTGCTGACCACTGGAGCCGAGTGGGTGCGCGGCTTCTTCGACGCGGTGAACGACTTCGCGGCCGACTGGCAGCACGCCGCCGATGGCGAGGACGCCGAACTGCACGAGACGCTGTTGAAGCATGTCGCGGCCGTGGCCTGGCCCGACGGCAGCCCCGAGATGGCGGCCCACGCTGCGGCGCACTATCCGAAGGAGCTGCCCTCGCGCGACGATCTCATCGACGAGGCCTGCTTTGCGGTGCAGGACCTGCGGGTGTGGTGGCTCGACCACGCGCCGCGGCCGCCCACGCGGCGCGTCGAACCCGCGCCCGGCCGCAACGATCCCTGCCCCTGCGGCAGCGGGAAGAAGTTCAAGAAGTGCCACGGGCAGTAGCCCGCGGCTTCACGACGTGCGTTTCGAGGGTGCCCGCGTCCACCGCGGCGTCGTCGAGGCGCGGTTGCCAGCCGCGGGGCACGCGAATGGCGCCGTCGCGGATGGCCAGGGGTTCGAGCAGCAGCGATCGCCGTTGTTTGGTCCAGCCGTTCATTTCGCCCGCGTTGCCGATATGGCGTGCGGCGACGCAGGCCTCCATCCAGCAGCCGATGTCGCTGGCGACGCCGTTGCCCATCACCGGCTCCATGCCGTGCGCGCGGATGCGTTCGATGGCGGCGCCCAGGCGCTCCAGTTCCACGAACTTCATGAGCTTGACCTTGATGAAGCGCGCCGCGTGCAGTGAGGCCGCGCGGTCGATGTCCGCCTCGTCGTAGATGGATTCGTCGAGCATCAAGGGCAGCGGGCAATCGGCGGCCACCTGCATGTGCGATTCCCAGTCGCCGGCGGTGCAGGGCTGTTCGAACAGCTCGATGCCCGCAGGCCCCACGGCGTGCGCGAAGGCGATGGCGTCGGCGGGCGTGTAGCCCTGGTTGGCGTCGACCCGCATCAAGGCCCGGCCCGCCACGTGCGTGCGCGCTGCCACGATGCGCTCGGCGTCGTCCCTGACGGCCGTTCCGACCTTGATCTTCAGCGTGCGGTAGCCCTGGCCGCAAAGCGAATCGATCTGTGCCCTCATGCGGCCCGGCTCGGTGTCGTTGATGGTGCCCAGCACCGGGACCGACAGCTCGTCCGAAGGCCGCAGCACGTCCGCAGCAGCCAGCATCTCGGCCGCGCTGGCAAAGGCGGTGGCGAGGAACGGCGCTCTGGGTCCGAGCTGCCTGGCGCGCTGCCGCACCGCGTCGGCCGGCAGGCCCAGCAGGGTGTCGGCCACCTCCTTGGCGAGGGCCCAGGTCTCGTCGATGCGCTCGTCGGTGTAGCCGGTGAGCACGGTCGCTTCGCCGATGCCCTCGCGGCCGTCGGCGTCGTGCAGCCGCACCAGCACGGTGTCGAAGGCGTGCACATCGCCGAACGACAGGTGGTAGGGCGTCGTCAGCGGCAGCGACAGGCGGCGTACTTCAATGCGGGTCAGCATGGCGGTATGTCCAGCAGCAGCTTGCCGCGCGTGCGGCCGGCTTCGAGGTAGTCCATCGCTGCGGGCAGCTCGGCCAGGTCGAAGCGGCGGTCGATGCGCACCTTCAGGCGCCCGGCGCCCGCGAGCGAGAACAAGGCGCCGGCCCTGTCGCGCAGCTCCTGCGGCGTGGCCAGATAGTCGGCCAGGTGCGGCCGGGTGAAGAAGACCGAGCCGGCCTCGCCGAGCTCCAGGGGCACGATCGACTCGACCAGTCCCGATGCGCCGCCGTAGTTGATGCAGGTGCCCCGGCGCCGCAGGCTGCGGATGCTGTGCGCGATGGTGTCGCGGCCGATGGAGTCGTAGACCACGTGCGCGCCGGCGCCGTCGGTGAGTCGACGCACTTCGTCGCGGAAGTCGACCTCCTTGTAGAGGATGACATGGTCGCAGCCGAGTTCATGGGCCAGCATCGCCTTCTCCGCCGACCCGACGGTGCCGATCACGGTGGCGCCGCGCAGTTTCGCCAGTTGCACCAGGAGCCCGCCGACGCCGCCGGCCGCTGCGTGCACCAGGCAGGAGTGGCCGGGCTGCAGCTCGAAGGCCGAGCTCGACAGGTACTGCGCCGTCAGGCCCTGAAGCATCAGGGCGCAGGCCTCGTCGAAGCCCACGCCGTCGGGCACCTTCACCAGCTTGGCCTGCGGCACCACGGCGAACTGGGCAAAGCTGCCCCGCACGACGCAGTAGGAGACGCGGTCGCCGACCGCCACATCGCCAACCTCGGCGCCAACCCCGGCGCCAAGCTCCACCACCGTGCCCGCCCCCTCCATGCCCAGCGTCATCGGGAGCGCGTTCCGATAGGTGTCCGACTTCGCGTAGCGGCCAAGCCGGAGATGCACGTCGATGAAGTTCAGACCGGCCACGGCCAGCTTGACCAGGACCTCGCCGGGTCCCGGCCTGGGCAGGGGTACGGTGTCGAGCCGGCACTCGCCCGAGCCGCCGTAGGCCTGGATGCGGACGGCCTTCATCGAGGCAGGAAGGGTCGGGCCGCCCGTCATCTCGGGGCCGTGGGCAGCAGCGCGTGCAGGCGCTTCATCGCCGCGATGTCCTGTGCCAGGAACGCCGCGGTCCTGGCCGCAGGCACGTAGCTGTCAGGGGCGGCCAGCTGATCCTTCAGGTAGGTGGCGTACTCCCTGCTGGCAGAAAAGCGGTCGAGCGATGCCGCCAGCTGCGACACGCGCCGGGGGTCGGTGTCGGCCCGCACGACCACCGCGCGCATCTGCGGCGGCAGGAAGTCGTAGCCGAGCTCACCCGCCACCGGCACGTCGCCGAAGGGCGCTGCCTCGCGCTGCGCGGTGAAGAACAGCAGCGGCCGCAGAGTCCGTGCGTCCAGGTGCCCCTTGATGTCGCCGGCCTGCTCGAACAGCAGGTCCACATGACCCCCCAGGACCGCGGCGTAGCGCTCGCCCGGCTTGGCGTAGGCCACGTTCGTGAGCTTCAGGCCCTTGGTCTGCAGGTAGTCGATGCTGGCATCGTCGGGGCTGCCGGGGCCGGTGGTGGCCACGCTCACCACGCCCGGTCTGGCCTTGGCTTCCGCCACGACGTCGGCCCAGCTCTTGAAGCGGCTGTCGGCCCGCGCGTAGATGCCCGAGGCCTGACGCGACAGCACGGCCAGCGTCATCAGGTCGGCGGCCTTCAGCGTCTTCGGCGCCAGGCCGATCACCATCAGGGTGTCCGAGGTCATGATGCCCAGGTTGTGGCCATCGGGTGGTGTCTGCAGCAGCTTGGACAGGCCGATGACGCCGGTCGCCCCGGCGGTGTTGACGACCGGCACCGCTCCCACGCCGAGGTCGCTTTCCAGCCACCGCGCGACGAGGCGTCCTATCGTGTCGGCGCCGCCCCCCGGGCTCCAGGGCACCATCATCTCCATCGGTCTGGAAGCGGGTCGGTCCTGCGCCGTCACCCAGGATCCCGTCAGGGCCAGCGATGCGAACGCCAGGCCTTTCAAGGTGGAACGTCTCGTCGTCTTCATGCTTGTCTCCTCTCGGGTCGTGGAAACCAGGTGTCGCTGATCAACCTGGACAGGGGCTCGGAGTGTTCGTAGACACTCTGGACGGCCAACTCGTGATCGAAGGCGACACCGTCGCCCGAGGCCTTGCGGCGCAGGGCCTCTTCGTGGACCTGCATCACGTCCGCCGGGATCGGCAGACCGGCGGGGTCCAGGATGCGCAGGTAGCCGTCGGCATCGCGGGCCGGCATGACGCGGCTGCGGACCTGGCGGTTCGGCGACCAGGGCACGTCCAGTGACCCGGCCTGGAACGCGCGCACGGTGCCCTGGGCCACGTCGCCGTCGCCCATCTCCAGGACACGGTCGACGATGGCACGCACCTCGGCACGGATGAGTTCCTTCTCGCGCTCGTAGGCTGGCAGGCCATCCAGGCGCATGCCGCGTGCGAGATAGATCGCCATGCGCGTGGCGCGCAGTCCCTCGGCGTTGGCGCGCGGCGTCGGGATGCCGTGCGCCTCGTGCACGCTCTTCGTCGTGACGCTCACGGCGCCGCCGATGGCGGCATGCGTGCCGCCCAGCGCCACCAGCGCGGAGGCCTGCGCCTCGTCGTAGGGCCAGGCGCCCATCCAGTGCAGCGACGTCACCGGCGTGAACACGTCCGTGTATCCCTTGCGCGCCAGATACTCCTGCGCCAGCTCCTCGCAGCAGGAGATCGCTGCCGCGTCCTGGACCAGGTGCATGGTCTGCGCCAGTTCGAGCCCGTAGTGGCGCACGCCCTGGGCCGCGGCCAGCAGGCAGTCGAGCACGCCGATGGCGATGGCGATGCAGGGCGGGATGTTGGTGCCGGTCAGGAAGCCCGGTTGACGCCGGTGCAGTTCGACGCCGCGCGAGTGGTATTGCGCGGCAAGGCGGTCGAGGTACTGGTAGTTCCTGATGCCGTCGGCAATGGACAGCTCCTTCGTGTACGACACCGTGTAGGCGATGCCCGAGCCGAGGTAGCCGGTGTAGCCTGCGGCGAAGCCGATCTCGCCGGTGAGCTTGGGCATGGAGGTGCCGGTGAGCATGATCGCGGGCTTGTCGATGGCCTCGACCAGCTGCCGCGCGACCTTGTGGCCGACGTTGACGATGGGGAAGCCGTTCAGCATCGAGCGGCCTGCCCGCTCGGACTCCTCCATGCCGGCCTGGGCCTTGTCGAACTGCTCGTTGCGCGTGTAGCTGTCCGTCGTGGTGGGGACGATGTCGGCCAGGCCCTCGCGGTCCAGCGCGCGCATCAGCTCGAGCTGCAGGCCCAGCGTGCCGAAGCCCCCGCGCGGCTGGGTCAGGCAGCGCCGCTCGCGGTGCGCCGCGCGTGTCACCGCGGCGAGTTGCTTGTGCGCGGGGATGGCGCGCAGGTAGTCCACGGCCTCGTCGAAGTCGATCTCCGGCCCGGTCGGCCAGCGCTTCAGGTTGGCGCGCCGGTCGGCGTCGAAACGGTCGCCGTCGATGACGGCCTCGGACAGGGGCGGGGCCAGGGCTTCAGTCATGGACAGCTGCTTTCAGGTGCGAGGGAATGCCGTCGCCCACGGGCTTCAGGCTCGAGACGGCCAGCGCGAACGCCACCTGCGGCTCCACCGAGGCCAGCAGACCGGCCGCGAACAGGACGTAGTCGCTGTCGAGCAGGAAGGTGGGCGAGACGGGACACAGTTCGTGGGGACGCTTGGGGTCGGCCAGCATGGCCGAGAGCAGGTCGCCCGGTCGATCCGCCGCCACCAGCACGCCACCGGTGCCGATCACCGTGCCGAAGCTGCCGAGGTCCTTGCCGCGCTGCACCTGCACGGGCCCGTGCGCGGTGTAGGCGGTCTCGCGCGTGCCGGCGTGGCGCCGCACCGCGAGCCGGATGGCGCAGCGTCCGAGTGCGAGGTCGAAGCCGGTCTCGAGAGCGCTCGTCGGCAGCCGCTCGACGTCGGCGGCCACCGCGGCGAGCAACTGGCGGAGCTGTTCGGAGGTCAAGCCGGCCTCGGCGCAGAACGCCGTCTCGCCGATCGCCTCGACGATGGAGTGTGCGTTGTGGCGCATGCCCAGATCGCCCTCGACGGTGCGCTTGGCGACAGGCTCGGGCAGCCCCAGGCGCACGGCGCCCTGGGTGGTGGGCTCGCCTTCGCCGACCGAATGCACGTCGGTGGTCGCACCGCCCGGGTCGACGACCAGCAGCGGTCCGAGCCCCGGCGCTCCTGCCGCGCCCGCCGGGCCCTGCGCCAGCAGCTGCGCCGCATCGAGCACCGCCGCCGGCGTCGGCATCAGCACCTTGTCGAGCATCGAGGCGGCCCGGTCGATGCCCTTGGCGTGAACGATGCGCTGCATGAACAGCTCGCGGATCGCGGCACGTGCCGGCTCGATGGACAGCACGTTGAACTCCGGCATCACGTTGGCGGCGAAGCACGCTCCCGGCAGGAGGTCCTGCACCTCGTCGGCGGCTTCGCGGTTGCCGGCCACCACGAAGGGGCAGGCCAGGCCCGCCTGCGCCAGCACCCCGGCGTTGTGGACGATGGTGTCGCGGTTTCCGCCGTCGGTGCCGCCGCAGAGCAGCAGCACATCGGGTGCGGACGCGCTGATGCACTGCAGGTCCGCCCGCGTCAGCCGCCCGCTGAAGCTGCCCACCAGCTTGGCGCCCGCGCCCAGGGCCGCCTGGCGCGCCGCCTCGGCGGTGAGCTCTCGCACCAGGCCCACGGTGACCATGCGCAGCCCGCCGGCGGCGCTGGACGAAGCCAGCCGCCAGCGGTACCGGGGGGCGGTGCCGAGCTGCGCATGCAGCCGATCGAGCGCCGTCTGCAGGCCGACGGTGATGTCGGTGCTCACCGTCGACGGGCCTTGTGCCGAGGCGACGATGCGCGCGTCCTGCAGGCTCACCGCGCGCACCTTGGTGTAGGTGCTGCCGAAGTCGACCAGCAGCGCCAGGCTCATGCGCCCTGGCTCCGCGCGGCGCCGTCAGGGGTGTTCATGCGGCGTCGCCCTGGCGGGAGGCCCAGGGGGTGGGCCAGCTCCGGTCCATCGTCTCGCCCCGTGCGCGAGCTGCGAAGTCGGCGTCGAGCGTGGCCAGCACGTCCTCGATGCGGGTGCCGGGAGGGAAGGCGCGGTCGAAACCCATGCCGACGAAGCGCGCCTCGACCTCCGGCCAGGGCGTCTTGCCGACGACGAGGTTGCCACCCAGGTACAGCAGGATGTCGCCCAGGCCGCCTTCGTCGCAGAGATCGCGGAAACCGCGGCAGTCGAGCTCGCCCAGGCCATACAGCGACGACACCATGATGCCGTGTGCTGCCGTCTCGATGGCGGCCTTCACGAACTCCGGTGCGGGGGTGAGCGCGCCCAGCGTGACCACCTTGTAGCCCGCCTTCTCGAGGGCCATCGACAGGATGCGATTGCCCACGATGTGCGTGTCGGCCCCGATGACTCCGGTGACCAGCGTCTGACCCGGCATGTTTGCTCCAGCGGCGAGATGTGGACCGACTCTAGGGCCCGCAGCGCGGGAGCGACAAGGCGGGAGGCTTCCATCGCGGCTTGTTGAAAATCAGGCACTTGGCCTGCCTTCGGGTGATCCGATCAAGGTAAAGTCCTGTACATGACTTTGTGGTCATGTACATGAGTTCAGGACGATTGACCTCGCTCGACAGGACGCCGCTCTATCGCATCGTCAAGCAGCAGATCACCGACGCGTTGCGCGAAGGCCGGTGGAAGCACGGGCAGAAGATCCCCAGCGAGCCGCAGCTGGCGCGTCGCTACGACGCCAGCGTCGGCACCGTGCGCAAGGCGGTCGGAGAACTCGTCGCCGAGAACATCCTCGTGCGCGAACAGGGGCGCGGCACCTTCGTGCGCACGCACGGTCGCGACTACATGCTCAACGTGTTCTTCCGCATCGTCGGCAGCGACGGTGGACACGAGCTGCCCGTCGTGACCCTGCTGTCGATGAGGCGTGCGCGGGCCGACCGGGTCACGGCCGGGGAGCTGCGGCTGAAGTCGCGCGCGCCGGTGTTCGACATCGAGACGCTTCTGACGCTCGACGGAGAACCGGCCATCCTGGACCGCATGCGTGTGCCCACGCAGCTGTTTCCCGACCTCGACGAGAGTGGATTCAAGCGGCGCGAAGGGACCGTCTATGGCTTCTTCCAGGACCGCTACGGCATCACCATCGTGCGCGCCGACGAGTTCATCACCGCGGTGAGCGCCGACGACCGCACGGCCCGGCTGCTGAAGCTGACGCCCGGCGAGCCCCTGCTGCGCATCGCGCGCACGTCCTACACCTACAAGGACGTGCCCGTCGATTCACGCGTGCGACTGGTCAGCTGCGCACGGCACGGCTACCTCAGCACGCTGGGCAAGGCCTGACGCCGGGCGGCGGCCTACCTGCGCAACGGGATCGCCGTGGCCCGCTCCACCGGCACGGCGGTGACGCTGTTCTGCGGCGACCCTTCGATGACGCGATCGGAGTAGCTCAGGTAGACCAGCGTGTTGCGCGTGGCGTCGACCATGCGCACCACGCGCAGGCGCTTGAAGACCAGCGAGGTGCGCTCGCTGAAGATCTCGTCCTGCTGGCGCAGCGGCCCCGTGAAGCTGATGGGGCCGACCTGCCGGCAGGCGATGGAGGCTTCGCTCTTGTCCTCGGCCAGGCCCAGGCCGCCCTTGATGCCGCCGGTCTTGGCGCGCGACACATAGCAGGTCACGCCCTTGACGGCAGGGTCGTCGTAGGCTTCGACAACGATCTTGTGGTCGGGGCCGATGAACTTGAAGACGGTGTCGACCTCGCCCACCAGGTCCGACGAAGCGCCCACGCCGCAGGCTGCCAGCAGCAGCGTGCCGGCCAGCGCCCAGGCGCGAGGTGCGTGGGTGCTGCCGGCCACCGTGTCGATCGTTTGCTGCATCGTTCCTCCGCTGTGCAGGGCTGCAGCCTCAACGCGGGCTGCTGCGCCAGCCTTCATCATGCCCGCAAGCGAATGCGTCAGCGCAAGAGCGAGCCAAGGTGGCCGACGTCGCCCGCCTCAGGCGTAGCTCAGTGCCTTGGCCTTGCCGCGGAACACGCGGTACGAGAACACCGTGTAGCCGGCGATGGCCGGCACCGTGAAGGCGCAACCGATGGCGATGACGGCCAGGGCTTCCGTGGCGCTGGCCGCCTCCCAGATCGTCAGCCGGTCGATCACGACGTAGGGGTAGAGGCTGTAGGCCAGGCCGATGCCGCCCAGCACGAAGACGGTGATGATCAGTGCGAACGGCCACCAGCAGGCCCGGCCCAGCACACGCGGCGAGTTCAGCACGGCGCGCGCGCCCGCCAGCGCGGCCAGCGTGATGAGCGGGATGGGCAGCAGCGCGATGAACTCCGGCATGCTGAACCAGCGCTCCCGCACGGTGGCGCTCACCAGCGGTGTGGCCAGGCTGATCAGGCCCATGCCCAGCACCACCGGTGGCCAGGCCAGCTTGGCCCAGCGCACGGCGTGCCGCTGCAGTTGATCCTCGGTCTTCATGATCAGCCAGGCGGCGCCCAGCAACACGTAGGCGGCCGGCAGCAGCAGCGCGATGGCGGCAGCGAAGAGCATGAATTGCCAGCCGTCGGCCAGCCCGGTGATGTAGCGACCCAGCATCCAGCCCTGTGCCGCTGCAGCCAGGCCGGAGCCCGCGAAGAACGCGAAGTTCCACAGGGGCTTGTCCTTGACGCGGAAGTCGAAGGCCACGCCGCGCAGGATCAGCCCCACCAGCATCAGCGCCACCGGCAGGTACAGCGCCTGCAGCACCATGCCGTGCGCCTTGGGAAAGGCGATCAGCAGGATGCCCACGCCCAGCACGAGCCAGGTCTCGTTGGCGTCCCAGAAGGGGCCGATGCTGGACACCATGACGTCCTTCTGCTCGTCGGTGGCGCGGTGCAGCAGCAGACCGACGCCGAGGTCGTAGCCGTCCAGCACCACGTAGGCCAGCATCGACAGTCCCATCAGGCCCATGAAGATCACGGGCAGTGCCTCGCCCCAGTTCATGTGAGCACTCCCTTGGTCATCTCTTCCGGCGCGGGCGGCAGCTCGGGCGGCTTCTCGGCCATGTGCTTGACCACGCCGATGTAGGCCACGATGAGTGCCAGGTAGACCGTGACGTAGAGCGCCAGCGTCAGCGCGATCATCGAGGACGGCACGCCGGACGCGGCTTCCGCCGTGCGCAGCAGGCCGAACACCAGGTAGGGCTGGCGGCCGATCTCGGTGACGTACCAGCCGGCCAGCGTGGCCACCCAGCCCGAGAAGGTCATGCCGGCCAGGCCCCACAGCAGGGCCCGCGGCAGCTTCTCGGCCGCCCAGCCGCGGCGCCGGTACAGCCACAGTCCGGCCCACGAGAACACCAGCATCAGCATGCCGGTGCCCACCATGAGACGGAAGCCGTAGAACACCGGCGCCACCGGCGGGTGCTCGCCGACGAAGTCGTTGAGGCCGCGGATCTCGCCGTCGGGGTCGTGCTTGAGGATCAGCGAAGCCCCCTTGGGAATGCCGATCTCGAAGCGGTTGGTGCGGGCTTCTTCGTCGGGCACGGCGAACAGCAGCAGCGGCGCGCCGCGCTGCGTCTCCCAGATGCCTTCCATCGCCGCGACCTTCTGCGGCTGGTGCTCCAGCGTGTTCAGTCCGTGCAGGTCGCCCACCAGGATCTGCAGCGGGATCAGCACCGCGCCCAGCGTGAGGCCCACGCGCATCGACTTCGGCGTCGACGGGTTGGCCTTGCCCTTCAGCAGCTGCCAGGCGCTGACGCCGGCGAGCAGGAAGGCCACGGTCAGCCCCGAGGCCAGCAGCACGTGCGCCAGCCGGTAGGGAAACGACGGGTTGAAGATCACCTGCAGCCAGCTCGTCACGAAGAACTCGCCGTCGCGGATGACATGCCCCGCGGGGGTGTGCATCCAGGAATTGAGCGCCAGGATCCAGAAGGCGCTCATCGTGGTGCCGAAGGCGACCAGGAAGGTGGCCAGCAGGTGCACGCGTTCGCTCACCTTGCCGTGGCCGAACAGCATGATGCCCAGGAAGGTGGCTTCCAGGAAGAACG
>LNFM01012200.1_pt1 | contig 11368 bp, 11 predicted proteins | sample 596031 | NCBI WGS metagenome assembly LNFM01 (sample SAMN04254537, study PRJNA301005) | activated carbon metagenome | isolation source: dual media filters at the Ann Arbor, Michigan drinking water treatment plant | place: USA: Ann Arbor | reverse complement strand
GGTGCGCGGCTTCAAGTTGTACAACTCGGCCGAGTTCGGGTGCGCGAGCTGCCACGCGAGTTACGGCCGCGTGCAGCAACTGAAGTGGGACGCGTGGGGCACCGTGGTGCAACCGCGGAACCTCACGCTCGGGGTGTACCGCGGCGGGCGGCGCGGCGAAGACCTGTACGCGCGGCTGTACGGCGGCATCGCGCCGTCCGGCATGACCGCGTTCCACGACCGCGTCGCGAACCAACCCGCGGGCCAGCCGAACAAACTGTGGGACATCGTCCACTTCTTGCGGGCGCTGCCGGACCCGACCGACCGCCGCAAGATGCAAGCGCTGGACGCGGAAGTGAAGTTCGACCAGTAACGCAGTAGCAGGCCCACTCCGTGCGCCATCGCTTTGGGGCGCGGAAAGCGGTGCGCACAGTTGGTTAGCTGGCACGGCCCGAACACACGGCACGCGGAGCGTCCCTACTACTTTGGAACTGGGCATGTCCAACGCGAGCGAACCGGCGCGGACCGGGGGCCGGGCCGTGTGGCCCGCGGCGGTGCTGGCCGGACTGGTCGCGGGCGCGGTCGCGTTCGCGCTGGGGCGCACGCTCCCCGCGCCGCCGCCCGCCGCGCCCGCGGCCAAGCCCAGCGAGGCCCGCGAGGTCGCGGACGCCCTCGTCGAGAAGCTCAAGGCCGGCAAGTACGACGAGTTCGCGGAAGCCCCGCACCTCGGCCCGTCCGGCGACGCCGGCAAGAAGGTCGCGGACCTGAAAGCCGCGATCGCCCAGTCGCGCGAGTTCTGCGCCGCGCACTTTCACCGCTCGGGCGGCGAGTTCGAGCTGGTGCGCGAAACGCTGCTCGGCCCCTCGCTGGCCCGCGTGGTGTACCTCGAGCGGTTCGACACCGGCGGCGTGGTGTGGGGCATGGGCCTGTTTCGCGCCGCGGACGGCTGGCGGCTCATCAGCGTCGCGGTCGAACCGGTCGAAGTCGCGTTTCCCGCCCTCCGGTAGCGGCCCACCGATGCCAACTCCGCTGTTCGCGGTTCACATCTCCGACGGCGCGCTCGCGCCCGCGTGGACCGTCGGCGGGTTCGCCGGGGCCGCGCTGCTGCTGGCCGTTGCGCTCTGGCGGTTCCGCGAAGACGACGTGCCCCGCATCGGCGTGCTGAGCGCCGCGTTCTTCGTCGCGTCCAGCGTTCACCTCCCGCTCGCGGTACTGCCGACCAGCGTTCACCTCGTGCTGAACGGGCTGGTGGGCGTGGCGCTCGGCCGGCGCGCGCCGCTGGCGATCGCGGTCGGCCTCGCGCTGCAATACTTCCTACTCTCGCACGGCGGTCTGAACGCGCTCGGCGTCAACACCTGCATTGTGGCGCTGCCGGCGCTCGCGGCCGGACTGCTGCACCCGGCGCTGCGGCGCGCGGGGGTGCCGGCGTTCGCGCGGGGCGCTCTTTTGGGCGGCGGCGCGGTGGCCGGCGCGGTGCTGCTGAACTTCCTCGTGCTGCTGTTCGGCGGCGCGGACGACTGGGAAGCGCTCGCGCGCGTGGTGCTGGTCGCGCACGTCCCCGTTGTGCTGCTGGAAGCGGCGATGCTCGGCGTGCTGGTGCGCTACTTGGAGAAGGTGAAGCCCGAACTGCTCGGCTCGTCTTAGAGTGGTGCGACGCTCCGCGTCGCATTCGTGCCTTATCGCAGTACGACGCTCCGCTTCGCGTTGGCCACGCAGTCGCCCCTCGCATTCGGTCGGAGCCGTTTCGATTCCGCAGCCTTCAACGACGCGGAGCGTCGTGGCACGATAGAGCGAACACGCGCGCGGCTTCGGCGGCGCGCGCGGGCCAGTCGAAGGTCGCTTCCATGCGCGCGCGCGCTGCCGCGCCCATGCGCTCCAAGCGGGCCGGGTCGCTCAGCAACTCCGCGAGCGCCGCGGCCGGTTCGTCGGCGCGGTCGCACGGCACCAGCACACCGGTTTCGCCCGGCGCGAGCGTCTCGGCGGTGCCGCCGCTCGCGCCCGCGAGCACCGGGCGCCCGCACGCTTGCGCTTCCAACAGCACCATGCCGAAGCCTTCCACGTCGTTGCCCACCGCGCGGTTCGGGAGCGCGAACAGGTCGCACTGCTGGTACGCGGCGAGCAGCCCGGCGTCGTCGAGCGCGCCCACGAACTGAACGTGCGCGCTCACGTTGTGTTGCTTCACGAGCGCATCCAACCGCTCGCGCTCCTCGCCGCTGCCGACGATCGCGTACAGCAACTGCGGGAACCGCTCGCGCAGCCGCGCCACCACTTCGATGAACACGTCGTGCCCCTTGCGGCGCTGGAGCCGCCCCGCGGTGAGCACGACCGTGCGCCCGGCCCACCCGAACCGCGCGCGCGCCTCGTCGCTTCGCGCGGCGGGCACGAAGTACGAGCAATCGACGCCGGGGTGCAGCAGGTGCATCTTCGCTTCGGGCACGCCCCAGTCACGGCGCAGCAGTTCGCGCGCGAACGCGGAGCTGGGGAACACCGCGGTCGCGCCGTTCAGCACGCGGCGCGTGAGCCAGCTCAACTCGCGGCTGGTTCGCGCGATGTTGATGTCTTCGCCGTGCGAAAAGCAGCAGTACGGGATGCCGGTGCGGAACTTCACCAGCCGCGCGACCAACCCTTCGGAAAGCGGCCGTGCCGCGTGGATCATGCGCACGCCCTCGGCCCGGCAGAGGCGGCGCACGGCCCGCGCGGTGCGGAAGTAGTGCCGAATGCTGCCGAAGCTGGCGATGCCGCGGTTGCGCATTTCGAGCGGGAGGCGCGTCACGCGCAGGGTGTGAGTGGCATCGAACGCGGGCGCGTCCGGGTGTGCGCCCGCGGCGACGGCGAACGCCTCGCGCGGCAGCCGGCGGTAAATCTCCCAGAACAGCCGCCCGGTGCCGCCGGTCTTCGGGGGGAAGATGTCGCTGAGCAACAGCGCGCTCATGGTCAACCCTTCTGCACAGTCGCGTACACCGCGCGCAGTTGCGAATACATCGCGTCGAACGTGCGCGCGCGAGCCTGTTCCAGCGCGGCCGTTGCGAGCGCCCCCGCGCGGGCCGGGTCCGCGAACAGCGCGTCGAGTTCGCGCGCATAAGCAGGCGCGTCGTCGTGTGCGATCAGCAACCCGGTGATGCCGTGCCGCACGATCTCCGGTACGCCCGCGGTCGGCGCGGCCAGCACCGGCGTTCCGCTCGCTTGCGCTTCGAGCAGCGTGAGCGGCAGCCCTTCGTTCGACGACGGCAGCACGACCGCGTCCGCGGCGCGCATCAGGTCCGGCACGTCGGCGCGCTGACCGAGGAACTGCACGCACGGACCGAGCGCGTGCGCTTCGACGAACGCGCGCAGTTCAGCCGTGAACGCGGTGCCGCCGCGCTCGACGCCCGCGAGCCAGAGGTGCGCGCCACTGCCGGTTGCGCGCATCAGCCGCAGCGCTTCGAGCGCGACGAGTTGCCCCTTGTGCGGCGAAAGGTTCGCCACCATCAGCACGAGCGAGGCATCGGTCGGCGCGCCAACTTTCTGCTTCGCGGCGGCACGATCACCCGGCGCGAACTTCGCGGCATCAATCGCATTCGGCACCGCGACGATTCGCGTGCGCGCCAGCGCCTCCGCGGGAAGCGAATCGCGCACCTTCGCCGCGAGGAACTCCGCACACGTCACAATCGCGGCCGGCGGTTGCGCGAACGCCCACCGGTACGATTCCGCCGGCGCGTCGATGTGAACGTGCGCAATAGCCGGCGCACCGGCGAGCTTCACCGCGCGGCGCACGAACCCGTACAGCACGTGCGAGTGAACGTGAACGATTCCGCCGGCGCGCCGCAGCTTCCACGCGAGGCGCGCGACCTGCCACAGCGTCCCGAACCCACCGCGTTTCAGGTTGCTTTGATCGAAGGTGCGCACACTCAGTCCGCGCCGAGCGGCTTCGCCCACCGCCGGCCCGGTGTGGTGGCACCAGACGGTTGCGTTGGCTCCGTCGACGCGCAGGCGCTCCGCGACCGCGAGCGCGTACAGGTTCCCGCCGCCGAGTTCCGCGGTATCCAGCACCTGATGAACGAGCGCGCCGCGGGTCATGGGGAACCGGAATGGGGCTGAGCGTCGGAAGGGAGGTGTAGCGAACAGGGCGCGCGGTTCAACGCGACGCCGGCACACAGCACCAGCACGAACACCGCGCGCGCTGTCCAACTGCCGAACACGACCGCGGCGTTAAACATCACGAACGCGACGAACCCGCGCACCAGCCACCAGCGCCAACCCGACCGCGCGGGGCGAATCGCGTCCGCGAGCCACACCACAACCAGAGCGTAGTTCACGAAAATGCCGTCGCCGAAGCCGCCGGCTTCGCGCGTGTGCTCCCACGCGCGTTCGTGCGACCAACCGTGCCCCAAGTGGAACGCGACGCACACGTGCGCCGCGCACGCTACCGCACCCGCGCGCCACGCGAGCTCATAGCCGCACACGCCGACGCACCACAGCACCACTACGGGCAGCGCGCTTGCGCGGATCGCCGGATTCGCGGGATCGGGGTCGGCCGTTCCGTAAGCCAAATAGCTGAGCGGCACGAGCGCGAACAGCACGATGCTCACGCGCGCCGCGCACGGTAGTTGTTGGTCCGGTGGCGGTTCGGCCATAAATCAACACCCCTCTCGGTAGCCCAGTGTACTCGCGGAGCCGCACATGAGTCGCCGAACCAAGATCGTCGCAACCGCCGGCCCCGCGTGCGACCCGCCAGAAGTGCTCGACGCGGCCCTGCGCGCCGGCATCGACGTCGTGCGCGTGAACTTCTCGCACGGCGCGCCCGACGAACACCTCGCGCGGGTGGCCCGGTTCCGCGAAGCCGCGAAGCGCGTCGGCAAGTTCGTCGCGATCATGGCCGACCTGCCCGGCCCGAAGTTGCGCGTGAAGATGGCCGCGGCCCGCGAACTGAAAGTGGGCGACGACGTGTGGTTCTCCATGTCGCGCGAGCCGGCGCACGACGGCGACTTGGTGATTACCGAACCGGAGATGCTGCTCGACGTGCGCCCCGGGCAGCGCATGCTGCTCGACGACGGCCGGCTCCAACTCGAAGCCGGGAAGCCGAACGGCGGGCGGCTTCAGGCGCGCGTCGTGGTGGGCGGCACGCTCTCGCCGAACAAGGGGCTGAACCTGCCGGACACGCTGCTCTCGCTGCCGGCGCTCACGCAGCGCGATTACGAGTCCATCGCGGTCGCGGCGAAGGCCGGCGTGGACTGGGTCGCGGTGTCGTTCGTGCGCGGCGCGGAAGCCGCGCACGAGGTGCGCGGCGCGTGCCGAGCTGCGGGGCTGGACGTGCCGGTGCTCGCGAAGGTGGAGCGCCCGGAGGCCGTGGGGCGCGTCGGCGCGATCGTCGCCGCGTTCGACGCCATCATGGTCGCGCGGGGCGACCTCGGCGTGGAACTGCCGCTCGAGCGCGTGCCGAACGTACAGAAGACGCTCATCGCCGCGGCCCGCGCCGCCGGGAAGCCGGTCATCACCGCGACCGACATGCTCGATTCGATGCGGAACAACCCGCGGCCCACGCGGGCCGAGGCGAGCGACGTGGCGAACGCGATCTTCGACGGCACCGACGCGGTGATGCTCAGCGGCGAAACCGCGGTCGGCTCGTACCCGGTGGAAGCGGTCGCGTGCATGCACCGCATCGCGGTCGAAACCGAGGCCTACATCCAACAGGCGCGGCAAGCGCGCCAAACGGTGTACGACCCGACCGCCGACGGCATCGACGGCTCCATCACGCTCTCGGCGTGCGGGCTGGCGGACGAAGTGGGCGCGACCGCGATCGTAACGCCGACGCTGTCGGGCCGCACGGCCCGCATCGCCGCCCGCTACCGGCCGTGGGCGCGGGTGGTGGCGGTCGCGCCGACCGACGCCGTGCTCCAGCGGCTGGCGCTGGTGTGGGGCATCACGCCGGTGCGCATGACGCCGGTGCCCGCGGGCGGCGACCGCATGGCGACGGCGGTGAAGGACGCCTTCGCCGCGGGCACCGTGAAACCGGGCGAGAGGGTAGTGGTGCTGGCCGGGCACCCGATCGCCGGCGGCCCGCGGTTCCCCACGGTGCGCGTGGTGCGCGTGGGCGACGAAGGCGCGGCCGTGGAACCGTAGGCGCGGCGGGTCACAGGAACTTGATGCACACCACGCCGGCCACCACGAGCGCCGCCCCCAACAGGCGGCCCGCGGTGACCGGCTGTTCGCTGAGGCCCATCAGCGCGAAGTGATCGAGCAGCAGCGAGCACACCAACTGCCCGCCCACGACCAGTGCGATGAAGAACGCCGCGCCGAGCCGGGCCGTCAGCGCCGCGCCCGCCAGCACGATGAGCGCGCCGAGCGGCCCGCCGATCCAGTTCCACCACGGGGTTTCGCGCAGGCTCGCCGCGACCGGCACCGGCGGGCGCAACAGCAGCACCGCGAGCGTGGACACGATCAGCGTGCCGAGAATCGACAGGTACGCCGCCGCGAACGGGTCGCCCCCGATGTTCTTCCGCAGGCTCGCGTTCGCGGACGCTTGCAGCGCGATGCACGCCCCGGCCCCGACGGCCAAGAGCGCGAAAATGGTTGTGTGCATGCCGAACGTTGTATGGCCCGCGGAGCGCGGCACTCACCAATCGGAACCGAGCACCTCGCCGCCCGCGGGCGTGACCGCGCCCGTGCCCTTGTTCCGCGTACGGGGCGCTCTCGGGTCCGGGCCGGCCGGCCGAAGAAACGGCGCGGGCTTCACCCCGTACCCGACCCACCAACTCCCGCCAATTTGAATCTGGGAACGGCTCACGCCGTCTTCTCGCGGCGCACCCTTCGGGTTGCACGCCCGGCCGCGATTCGCTATTCCCCGGTACTCGTGTTTCGCGTCCGGGGTCCGCTCATGCCGCTGCCGGTGGCGCTCGAACTCGCCGATATTACCGTGCGCTACGGCGCGCGCGCAGCGGTGTGTGGTGTGTCGCTGGGCGTGCGACGGGGCGAAATCGTCGCTCTTCTGGGGCCGAACGGGAGCGGGAAAAGCTCCACCCTCGCGGTCGCGGCCGGCGTGCTGGACCCGGCCGGAGGCACCGTGACGGCCGAAGGGCAACCGCGCGCGGCGAACCCCGCGGCGTTCGCGGCGCGCGTCGGCTTCGTGCCGCAAGAACCCGCGCTCTACGACGAACTCACCGCCTACGACAACCTCGCGTTCTCCGGCGAACTGTACGGCCTCGGCGGGGCCGACCTGCGCCGCCGCGCCTTGCGCGCGCTGTCGCGTGTGCGCCTCTCGGACCGCGCCGGGCACCGCGTCGGCACGTTCTCCGGCGGGATGAAGCAGCGGCTGAACCTCGCCGCGGCGCTGCTGCACGACCCGCCCATTCTGCTGCTCGACGAACCGACCGCCGCGCTCGACCCGGCCGCGCGCGACGCGCTCTTCGCCGACCTCGCGCGGTTCCGCGACGACGGCCACGCGATCCTGCTCACCACGCACCACTTGGACGAAGCCGAGAGCGGCTGCGACCGCGTCGGGGTGCTCGATTCCGGCCGGTTGGTCGCACTGGGCGCGCCGGCCGAGTTGCTTCGCGCGCGGCCCACCGAGCGCGCGGTGCTGTACGGCCACCTGCGGACGGTACCGCCCAAGTACCTCGTGCGCGCGATCCGCGAGCGGCTCGGGCGCGGCGCGGAACTGGACGTGACCGGGCGGCGGCTGCGGTTGGCGGCCGACACGCCCGAAGACCTCGGCCGCGCGCTCGCGGCGCTCTTGGCCGAGGGCATCGACTTCGAGGCGTACCGCACGCCCGCGGGCAGCATGGAGCGCGCGCTCCGCGAAGGGTGCGAGGTGGCGAGCGCATGAGGTCACGCTTCTCACTCACGTTCGCGCTCGCGCGCAAGGACTGGCGGCTGTTCTGGGCCGACCGGCGCGCCGCGATCCTCTGTTTCGTCGTGCCGGTGCTGCTCGCGGCGGCGTTCGGCGCGATCTTCCACAAGCCCGCGAGCGCCGGCGGGCCGAAACTCCCGCTGCTCGTGGTGGTCGAAGACGGCGGCGCGTTCGCGCGGCTCGCGGCCAACGACCTGCTCTCGTCCCCGCGGTGCGACGCGCGCGAGGTGTCGCGCGCCGAAGCGAACGAACTCGTTGCGAACAAGCGCGCGGTCGCGGTCGTACTGCCCGTCGGCTTCGACAAACTCAAAGACTGGGAACCGGGGGCCGGCGGTTCGCGCCCGGACGTGCGCATTCTGCACCACCCGAGCGCGACCACCGAGCGCCAGTGGGCCGAAGGCGTCGTCACCGATTCCGTGATGCGGCGCACGGCCCGCGAAGCGTTCGGTGCGAAGGAGAGCGAAGTCGCGCCGCCGTTCCGCGTGCAAGCCGATGCGGTGTCGGCGCACCCCGGCGCGTTCGATTCGTACACGCACAGCTTCTGCGGAATGACGCTGCAATACCTGCTGTTCTGGGGCATGGAAAGCGGCCTGCTGCTGCTGCGCGAGCGGCAGCGCCCGGTGTGGCTGCGCGCGCGCGCCGCGGCGGTGCCGATCGGGTGCGTGGTGTGCGGCAAAGCGCTAGCCACCGGCGCGGTCGCGGTGCTGCAAGTGCTGGTCACGTTTGCGGTGGGCTACCTCGCGTTCGGGGTGAAGGTGCACGGCTCGTTCGCGGGGTTCGCGCTGCTGGCGTGCGCCGCGTGCGCGCTGGCCGCGGCGACCGGGTTGCTGGTCGCGGCGCTCGGCGGCACCGAGGCGCGGGCGCGGAACGTGAGCATCCTGTTCATCCTCGGCGCGTGCATGCTGGGCGGGCTGTGGGTGCCGGCGTTCCTGCTGCCGGACTGGGCGCGGAGCGTGCAAGACGCGCTGCCGACCGCGTGGGCCATGCGCGGCCTCGAAGCGGTGACGTGGCAGCGCGGGGGGTTCTGGTCGGCGGTGCCGGGCGCGCTGGCTGTGGGGGGCTTTGCGGCGGCGCTGCTGGCTCTAGCCGCGGTGCGGTTGAAACTGGCCGAGCGCGCGGCGCGAAACGGGGGGAACGCATGACGCGGTTCATTTGGGGTGCGGCGCTGGCATGCGCGTGCGGCGCGATCGGTTCGGCGCAGCCGGTGCCGCCGAAGGACGTCGCGCTGATGATGGAAGACCAGTTCGACCGCAAAACGGACCTCGCGGACCTGCGCGGCAACGTGGTGCTGCTCGTCTACGGGGACCGCAAGGGCACCGACGCGTGCCGCGCGCTCGGCGAGCAACTGCACATCTGCTGGCACCCGACCGCGAAGGGCCAACCGCCGGAGAAGGCGCGCACCGCGCCGGTGGTTCCGCTCGACGGGCTGAAGCCGGGGCAGGCGGCGCCGAACGTGGTGGTGGTGCCGGTCGCGTGCTGCGGGAAGGTGCCGGCGGCGATTCGCCCGACGATCAACAAGCAGATCGCGAAGGCGTCGCCGGACGTGGTGGTGTGGCTGGACTACACCGACGCGATGAAGGCCGCGTTCGGCCTGACCGCGGGCGAACCGAACGTCGCGGTGATCGACGCCGCGGGCCGCGTGCGGGCGAAGTACAACGGCACCATCGACCAACCGAACATGGACGCGCTGGTGAAGACGGTGCAAGCCCTCCGCACCGAAGCCGCGAAGTGAGCGCACCGACCCCCGGCGCGCGTCAGCCGTTGGCGCGCGCCTTGAGGTGTTCGTACAGTTTCATGCCGTCGCGTGTGAACTCGGCCGGGTCGTTCAGCACGGTTCGCGTGTGCTTGCCTTCGTACAGCGCCAGCGCCGGTAGGAAGTCCGCGTCCAGCCAGTTGTGCGGGAACAGGTTGAACAGCCACGACGGGAGTTTGAACCGCGGCGGCGGGGCGTTGTAGAGCAGGCCGCGCATGTTGCGCCACGCCTCCCGCAACCGGGCCGGCTTGCGCACGTAGCCAAAGTGGTGCAGGTCGCACGCCGCGCGCTCCGCAACCATCTCGAACTCTTCGCCGTCCGCCTTCACGCTGCTCGCGTCGCCGCCCCACATCTGAATGCCGGGCACGTTGCGGTGCACGTTCACCTTCATCCACGGCCACCGGAACTTCTTCGGCTCCGCGCAGTACACGCGGTAGTTGCCGTAGAAGTTCGTGAGCGTCATCCCGAGCGTGACGCGGTCGGTGGTGCTCATCGCCTTGCGGAGCGGCTCCCACTCCCACTCGGGCAGCAGTTCGTCGGCGTCCAGCAGCACGCACCAGTCGCCGGTGCAGCGCTTGCGGGCCTCGTCCTTGAAGTTCTTGCAGAACTCCATGCCTTTGAATTGGTCCCAATCGGAGCGGAACAGCTTCACCTTCGGTTCGGTCTTCGCAATCGCGCTCAGCGCCTCGTAGGTGCCGTCGGTGCTCAGCCCCTCGTGAATCACGATCTCGTCGGCGAACGGCAGGTGGTGCCGCACCATGTGCAGCAGGTGATAGTCGTTCCGCAGGCCGTTGCGCGCGAACGTGTAGACCGACAGTTTCATAGGTGCAACGCGGTTGGTGTTCTCGTGTCGCGCGCACCGGGCTTCCGCCCTGTGCTACGGTAGGCGACCCGCTGCGCGGGTGCGAAGGCAGGAAAGCCTCTTAGTCTTCCGCCCGGAGGGCCGACTTACATAGCACAGGGCGGAAGCCCTGTGCGCCCTTCGCGGTCGCACGGGGCGCTCATCCGGCGCTCCGGGCGGTCTGAAGGGGCGGGATCGGCGGCGGCGCGGCCCACGGCCCGTCGGGCACCGGGGCCTCCGCGCTCAGGTACGCCAGCCGCAACTGCGTCGCCGCCAAGAACAGGTAGTACTGCGGCTCGAACGCCTCGCACGAGAGGAAGATCGCGCCGAACAGGAACGCCGCGAGCGCCGACTGAATGCCCACCGCGCCGAGGTACGCGCGGCGCGAATCGGGGTCGTCGCGGCCCCGCGCGGCGCGGATCACGGCTTGCGTGTCGCGCAGCGCGAGGAACGCGATGGCGCAGTACAGGAACAGGCCCACGAAGCCGTTGTCCGCGGCGATCTGGATGTACTGGCTGTGAATCGCGCGGCCCTCGATGTCCGCGCCGCGGGCGTAGGTGAGGTCCGGCGAGCCGCGTACGCCCACGCCGAAAATCGGGTACTCGGCCGCGATCTCCAGCCCGATGCGCCAGCTCGTAAACCGGCTCTGCGCGCTGTCGTCTTCCTTGTACGAGGCGATGCTGAAGAACCGCTCTTGGATCTGCTGACCGGCCATGAACGGGACCATCGCCAGCACCGCGATTGCGAGGCACACCTTCAGCTTGCGGTCGGCCTTCGTGCCGCGGAACACCCACAGCGGCGCGGCCACCACCAGCGACAGCATCGCCCCGCGCGAGTACGTCATCAGCACCGCGTGAACGAGTACCGGCACCAGCGCCGCGAACAGCCACCGGTACCACCCGCGGTACAGCTCCCACGCGCACACGCACATCGGCAGCCCGAGCGCCAGCAGCAGCCCGGCCCCGTTGCT